>Ga0209310_1000160_pt1 | contig 100069 bp, 90 predicted proteins | sample AD_UKC030_MetaG_FD_184415 | JGI IMG/M metagenome (GOLD analysis project Ga0209310, IMG submission 184415) | Active sludge microbial communities of municipal wastewater-treating anaerobic digesters from USA - AD_UKC030_MetaG (SPAdes) (version 2) | ecosystem: Engineered > Bioreactor > Anaerobic >... | reverse complement strand
GTGCTGCGCCCGCTCGAGCACAGCGACCTGGCGCTGCTGGTCGGCCGCGCGCAGGCGCTGACCGGCGCGCCGGCGCTGACCGACGCGGCGTGCGCGCGGCTGCTCGCGCATGCCGACGGCGACGCGCGCCGGCTGCTCAACGCCTACGAGGTGGTGGCCGAACTCGCGGCGCGCGAAAGCGGCCTCGCGCAGATCGGCGAGCCGCTGCTCGAGCGCGCGCTCGGCGAGCAGTTGCGCCGCTACGACAAGGGCGGCGACCAGTTCTACGACATGATCTCGGCGCTGCACAAGAGCGTGCGCGGCTCCGACCCCGACGCCGCGCTGTACTGGCTGGCGCGCATGCTCGACGGCGGCGCCGATCCGCGCTATGCGGCGCGCCGCCTGCTGCGCATGGCCAGTGAAGACGTCGGCCTGGCCGACCCGCGCGCGCTGCGCCTGGCGCTGGACGCTGCCGAGGTCTACGAGCGCCTCGGGTCGCCCGAAGGCGAGCTCGCGCTGGCCGAGGCCGTCGTCTATCTGGCGGTGGCGCCGAAGTCCAACGCGGTCTATGCCGCCTGGAACGCGGTGCGCGAGCAGATCCGCGGCGACGGCACGCGCCCGGTGCCGATGCACCTGCGCAACGCGCCGACGCGGCTGATGAAGACGCTCGGCCACGGCAGCGGCTATCGCTACGCGCACGACGAAGCCGGCGGCTTCGCCGCAGGCGAGGACTACCTGCCCGAGGGCCTGCAAGGCCGGCGCTGGTACGAGCCGGTGGCGCGCGGCCTGGAGCTGCGCATCGGCGAGCGCCTGGCCGAGCTGCGCGCGTTGAACAAGGCGGCGCGCGAGGCGGGTTGACGCGCGCTGCCGCGGCCGCTCGCACCCGGCGGCCACCTGGGAAAGCCCGGCCCTGCTGCGTGTAGGGGCACGCCTAGAATCGCGCCCCCAGGGCAGCGCACGGACGGTGCATCGGCCCGCGAGTCGGCGACCGAATCGGCCCACCAGGATCCCCCCCGCGATGGACATCTTCATCCAGCAGATCATCAACGGGCTGGTGCTGGGCAGCATGTATGCGCTGGTGGCGCTCGGCTACACGATGGTCTACGGGATCATCAACCTGATCAACTTCGCGCACGGCGAAGTGCTGATGATCGGCGCGCTGGTCAGCTGGACGGTGGTGACGGCGCTGGCCGACACCGGCCTGCCGGGCTGGTTGCTGATGCTGATCTCGCTGCCGGTGGCGGTGGTGGTGTGCTGCGTGCTGAACTTCAGCATCGAGAAGATCGCCTACCGGCCGCTGCGCAGCGCGCCGCGGCTGGCGCCGCTGATCACCGCGATCGGCATGAGCCTGCTGCTGCAGACGGTCGCGATGATCATCTGGAAGCCCAACCCGAAGCCCTACCCGATCCTGTTGCCGCCCGAGCCCTTCGACCTCGGCGGGCCGGTGATCAGCGTCGCGCAGATCATGATCCTCGGGCTGACCGCGGTGATCCTGGCGGTGCTGAGCTGGCTGGTCAACCGCACCAAGCTCGGCCGCGCGATGCGCGCCACCGCCGAGAACCCGAAGGTGGCGGCGCTGATGGGCGTGAAGCCCGACTTCGTGATCTCGGCCACCTTCGTGATCGGCGCCGCGCTGGCCGCGGTGGCCGGCATCATGTGGGCCGCCAACTACGGCACCGTGCAGCACACGATGGGCTTCATCCCGGGGCTCAAGGCCTTCACCGCGGCGGTGCTCGGCGGCATCGGCAACCTGGGCGGCGCCGTCGTGGGCGCGCTGCTGCTCGGGCTGGTCGAGGCGCTGGGCGCCGGCTACCTGGGCGACCTGACCGGCGGCGTGCTCGGCAGCCACTACGCCGACATCTTCGCCTTCGTCACGCTGATCCTGGTGTTGACGCTGCGGCCTCAGGGCCTGCTCGGCGAACGCGTCGCCGACCGCGCCTGACCGGAAGGGGCACGCCGATGAAGAACAAGTGGCTCGTGTTCGCCGTGTGTGCGGTGCTGCTGATCGCGGCGCCGCTCGTCGTGCAGCAGTTCGGCCACGCCTGGGTGCGCATCATGGCCACCGCGCTGCTGTACGTGCTGCTGGCGCTGGGCCTGAACCTGATCGTCGGCTACGCCGGGCTGCTCGACCTGGGCTATGTCGCGTTCTATGCGGTCGGCGCGTACATGTACGCGCTGCTCGCCAGCCCGCACCTGTTCGAGACCTTCCCGGCCGTCAAGGCGATGTTCCCGAACGGGCTGCACGCGCCGATCTGGCTGGTGGTGCCGCTGGCCGCGGCGCTGGCGGCGATCGCCGGCGTGCTGCTGGGCACGCCGGTGCTCAAGCTGCGCGGCGACTACCTGGCGATCGTCACGCTCGGCTTCGGCGAGATCATCCGCGTGTTCCTGAACAACCTCGAGCACCCGGTCAACATCACCAACGGGCCGCGCGGGCTGGACCGCATCGACCCGATGCGCATCTTCGGCCTGAACTTCGGCAAGGCGCTCGACATCGGCGGCTTCAAGATCGCGTCGGTCACGCTGTACTACTGGCTGTTCCTGGTGCTGGTGGTCTTCAGCGTGATCATCTGCCACCGGCTGGAGCTCAGCCGCATCGGCCGCGCGTGGATGGCGATCCGCGAGGACGAAGTCGCCGCCAAGGCGATGGGCATCAACACGCGCAACATGAAGCTGCTGGCCTTCGGCATGGGCGCCACCTTCGGCGGCGTGTCGGGGTCGATGTTCGCCGCCTTCCAGGGCTTCGTGTCGCCCGAATCCTTCAGCCTGATGGAGTCGATCATGATCGTGGCGATGGTCGTGCTCGGCGGCATGGGCCACCTGCCCGGGGTGATCCTGGGCGCGCTGCTGCTGGCGGCGCTGCCCGAGGTGCTGCGCTACGTGGCCTCGCCGCTGCAGGAGATGACCGGCGGCCGGCTCGACGCGTCGATCCTGCGCCAGCTGCTGATCGCGCTGGCGATGATCGTGATCATGCTGCTGCGCCCGCGCGGCCTGTGGCCGCCGGCGGAGCACGGCAAGGCCGCGCCGGTGCCGGCCGCGCAGCGCTGAACGGGGGCCGCGATGGGCGAAACCGTTCTCAAGGTGCAGGGCGTCGGCAAGCGCTTCGGCGGGCTGCAGGCGCTGTCCGACGTGGGCATCACGATCGAGCGCGGCCAGGTCTACGGGCTGATCGGCCCCAACGGCGCCGGCAAGACGACTTTCTTCAACGTGATCACCGGGCTGTACATCCCCGATTCGGGCAGCTTCGAGCTCGGCGGCAAGCCCTACAAGCCGAGCGCGGTGCACGAGGTCGCCAAGGCCGGCATCGCGCGCACCTTCCAGAACATCCGCCTGTTCCCCGAGATGACGGCGCTCGAGAACGTGATGGTCGGCCGCCACGTGCGCACCGGTTCGGGCCTGTTCGGCGCGGTGTTCCGCACGCGCAGCTTCAAGGCCGAGGAAGCGGCGATCCGCGCGCGCGCGCAGGAGCTGCTCGACTACGTCGGCATCGGCCGCTACGCCGACTTCCGCGCGCGCACGCTCAGCTACGGCGACCAGCGGCGGCTCGAGATCGCGCGTGCGCTCGCCACCGAGCCGAAGCTGATCGCGCTCGACGAGCCTGCCGCCGGCATGAACGCGACCGAGAAGGTGGTGCTGCGCGAGCTGATCGACCGCATCCGCAACGACGGCCGCACGATCCTGCTGATCGAGCACGACGTGAAGCTGGTGATGGGGCTGTGCGACCGCGTGACCGTGCTCGACTACGGCCGGCAGATCGCCGAGGGCTCGCCGGCCGAGGTGCAGCGCGACGACAAGGTGATCGAGGCCTACCTCGGCACCGGGCACCAGGCCCATTGACACGGAGCACGCGGCGATGGCGAACGAGGTGATGCTGCGCGTCGTCGGCCTGAAGGTGGCCTACGGCGGGATCCAGGCGGTCAAGGGCATCGCCTTCGAAGTGCGCCAAGGCGAGCTGGTCAGCCTGATCGGCGCCAACGGCGCCGGCAAGACCACGACGCTGAAGGCGGTGACCGGCATGCAGCCGGCGGCCGACGGCCAGATCGAGTTCCTGGGCCGCGGCATCAAGGGCCAGGGCGCGTGGGACCTGGTCAAGCAGGGGCTGGTGATGGTGCCCGAGGGGCGCGGCTGCTTCCAGCGCATGACGATTACCGAGAACCTGCAGATGGGCGCCTACGTGCGCAACGACGCCGAGATCGCGGCCGACATCGACAAGGTGTTCGGCATCTTCCCGCGGCTGAAGGAGCGCGCGCTGCAGCTGGCGGGCACGATGAGCGGCGGCGAGCAGCAGATGCTGGCGATGGGGCGCGCGCTGATGGCGCGGCCGAAGGTGCTGCTGCTCGACGAGCCGTCGATGGGGCTGAGCCCGATCATGGTCGACAAGATCTTCGAGGTCGTCGCCGACATCCACCAGCGCGGCACCACGATCCTGCTGGTCGAGCAGAACGCCAGCCGCGCGCTGCAGCTGGCCGACCGCGGCTACGTGATGGAATCGGGCGAGATCACGATGAGCGGCGGCGGCCGGCAGCTGCTGAGCGACCCGAAGGTGCGCGCCGCCTACCTGGGCGAATAGGCGGCCTCGGCACCTGCGCGATCTGCGGCGCAGCGCGCCCCGGGCCGACGGGTCCGGCCCAAATCCCTGCTGCCGGCCGGGCTGCCGGGCTCCTAGAATTCCTCCCCCCTGTCAGGGAGCGAAGCATGATGAAGACTTGGTTTCGACCGATCCGGGCCGCGGTGGTGCTGATGCTGATCGCCTGCGCCGCCGCCGCGGTGCCGGCGCAGACACCGGCTGCCGCACCGGCCGGGGCGGTGCCGTTGTCCACCGACCCCTGGCCGCGCGACATCAGCATCCCGGACGCGGCAGTGCTGATCTACCAGCCGCAGGTCGACAGCTGGGTCGGCAACCGGATCGAGTTGCGCGCGGCGCTGGCGATCAAGCCCTCGGGCGCCAAGGACGAGACCTTCGGCGCGGTGTTCGCGACGGCGCGCACGCAGGTCGACAAGGTCACGCGCATGGTCGTGTTCGAGGACCTGAAGATCACCAAGCTCGACTTCCCGACGCTGCCCGGCCGCGGCACGGGCTACACCGCGGCGCTGCAGGCGAGCCTCGCGTCGCGGGCGCGCACGATCTCGCTCGACCGGCTGGAAGCCTCGCTCGCCGCAGGCCACGTCAAGGCGCAGACGGTGCCGGTGCAAAGCCCGCCGCCGCAAGTCATCGTCAGCCAGGTGCCGGCGATCCTGGTGCCGATCGACGGCGCGCCGGTGTGGCGGCCGGTGCCCGACGACAGCCGCTTCCGGCGCGTGATCAACACCAGCGCGCTGCTGCTGCAAGGCGGAGTCGGCAGCCGTCTGTACCTGCACGTCTTCGACGGCTGGATGACCGCGGAGTCGATCGACGGGCCGTGGACGCAGGCGTCGTTCACGCCGCTGGGCATCGACGAGGTGGCCGGCAACCTGGCGGCCAAGGACCACGTGGACCTGCTCGACGGCGGCCCGCAGACCAAGCCCAGACCGTCGCTCGCCAACGGTGCGCCGGCGATCTACGTGACGACGCAGCCGGCGGAACTGCTGGTGTTCCGCGGCCCGCCGAACTTCGTGCCGGTGGCCGGCACGCAGCTGCTGTGGGCGTCGAACACCCACGCCGACGTGTTCGTGGAGACGACCAACAACCGCTACTACGCGCTGTTCGCCGGGCGCTGGTTCAGCGCGCCGGCGCTCACCGGGCCGTGGACCTTCGTCGCCAACGATGCGCTGCCCGCCGACTTCGCGCGCATCCCGCCGTCGTCGCAGGCGGGCGCGGTGCTGCCCACCGTGGCCGGCACACCGCAGGCGCAGGAGGCGGTGATCTCGAACTCGATCCCGCAGACCGCGACCGTGCCGCTGACGAACGGCCCGAGCTTCACGCCGAGCTTCGACGGCGCGCCGCAGTATTCGCCGATCGCGGGCACGGCGCTGACCTATGTGGCCAACTCGTCGGTGCCGCTGATCCGCGTCGGCCCGTCGTCGTACTACGCGGTCGAGGCCGGCGTGTGGTTCACCGCCGGCGAGATCACCGGGCCGTGGCGCATCGCGACCTCGGTGCCGCCGGAGATCTACACGATCCCGCCGAGTTCGCCGATCTACTACGTGACCTACGTGCGCATCTACGGCAGCACGCCGACGGTGGTGTACGTCGGCTACACGCCGGGCTACCTCGGCACGGTGGTGTCGCCGTACGGCACCGTGGTCTACGGCACCGGCTACGCCTACACCCCCTGGATCGGCAACGTCTGGTACGCCGCGCCCTACACCTACGGCGTGTACGCGGCGCCGGTCTACAACCCCTACGTCGGCTTCACCTTCGGCTTCGCGGTCGGGATGGCGAGCGCAGCCTGGATGGATCCGTGGTGGGGCTGGAGCGGCGCGTGGTACCACCCCGCGTACTGGGGCGGCTACGGCTGCTGCGCGACCGCGAGCGCCAACGTCTACGGGCACTGGGGCAACGCCGCCTGGTCGGGCACGCGCAGCTGGTACGGCGGCGGCGGCATCGCCGGCAGCACCGCCTACGGCACCTACGGCAACGCGCGCACCGGCACCACCGGCAGCTACTCGGCCGGCCGCCAGTACAACGCCTGGACCGGCAACGCCACGCGCGGCTACGACCGCACGGTCAACGGCGCGGCCGGCGGCTCGGGCAGCGTCGCGCGCGCGTCGAACTTCAACACCTATACCGGGCAGCGCAGCACTGCCAACGCGGTGTCGGGCACCACAGCGGGCGGCAGTTCCTTCGACCGCGCGGGCGCAACCACGGCCGGCCCGATGGGCAACGCCCACGTGGGCGGCGGCACGAGCACCAACGCGGCGACCGGCAAGACCAACACCTGGGGCACGGCCAGCGTCGGCAACCAGCACTACGCCGACATCAACGGCAACGTCTACCACAACGACGGCAGCGGCTGGCGTCAGCACTCGTCGAGCGGCTGGGGAGCGGCCTCGGGCGACACCGGCTGGGCCGACCGCGAGTCGCAGGCGCGCGAAGCCGGCGAGCAGCGCTTCGACGGCGGCGCTGACCGCTTCGGCGGCTTCGGAGGCAGTGATCGGTTCGGCGGCGGCTTCGGCGGTGGTGATCGGTTCGGCGGCGGCTTCGGCGGCGGCGACCGCTTCGGGGGCGGCGACCGCTTTGGCGGCGGCGGCTTCGGCGGGCGCTTCGGCGGCGGCGGATTCCGCGGCGGCGGCTTCCGGCGCTGAAGGCCGGCGCGGCCCGCGCGGCACCGGCGCCGCGCGGGCCGCGCCCATTGGCCATCCTTTTGACAGCCCGGTGGTTTTCCGGAATCCTTCGGCAACCATCAGCATCCTGCAGGAGACCGCGCATGCGCCCATCGATCCCGGCCACCGTGGCCGCCCTGTGCCTGGCCGCAGCGGGCGCGGCCAGCGCCCAGACGAAGATCAACATCGGCATCGTCACCAACCCGAGCTTCGTGCACACGCGCGCGGCCACCTGGTTCAAGGAATGCCTGGACAAGCAGGTGCCGGGCAAGTTCGACGTCGTGATCCACCACTCCGGCGTGCTCGGCAGCGAGACCCAGGTGCTGCAGCAGATCCAGCTCGGCACCACGCAGATGTCGGTCAGCACCACCGGGCCGATCGAGGCCTTCGTGCCCGAGATCAAGGCGCTCGAGATGCCGTTCCTGTTCCCGTCCTACGAAGCCGCCGACAAGGTGCTCGACGGCCCCGTCGGCCAGGAGCTGCGCCAGCGCTTCGAGAAGGCCGGTTTCGTCGCGCTCGCCTTCCTCGACAACGGTTTTCGCAACGTCACCAACTCCAAGCGCGACGTGAAGGAGCCCTCCGACCTGAAGGGGCTGAAGATCCGCACGATGGAGGCGCCCACCCACCTGGCGATCTGGCGCGCGCTCGGCGCCAACCCGACGCCGATGGCGTGGCCGATCTTCACCCAGCTGCAGCAAGGCGTGATCGACGGCCAGGAGAACCCGATCGCGGTGATCTACGCCGCCAAGCTGCCCGAAGCCGGGCAGAAGTACCTGTCGCTGACGCGCCATGTGTACTCGGCGCTGGTGTTCGTGGCCAACAAGCGCTTCGTCGACAGCCAGCCCGCGGCCGAGCGCAAGGCGCTCGCCGACTGCGCGCAGACCGCCGCGGCTGAGGGCCGGCGCTACATCCGCGACAACGAGCGCCAGCAGCTCGCCGAGCTCAAGGCTCAGGGCATGCAGATCGACGACAGCCCCGACCTGCCGGCGTTCCGCAAGGCCACGCAGCCGGTGATCGACTCGCTGTCGGGCGACACCAAGAAGATGGTCGAGCAGATCCGCGCGCAGGTGAAGTAGGCCGCGCTGCCGTGCGGGCCCTCGCGCTCGTCAGCCGCGCGATCAACAGCGCGGTCGAGAAGCTGCTGATCGCCAGCGGCGCCGCGATCTGCGTGATCCTGTTCGCGCAGGTGCTGTTCCGCTACGCCGGCGATTCGCTCGGCTGGTCGGAAGAGGTCAGCCGCCACCTGCTGGTGGCGATCACCTTCCTCGGCGGCACCGTCGCCTACAAGCGCGCCAGCTTCATCGGGCTGCAGGGCATCGGCCACCGCTTCGGCCCGGCCTTCCAGCGCGCAGTGCTGCGGGTGCTGCAGCTGCTCACGCTGGCCTGCTTCGCGCTGATCGCGTGGTTCGGCGCCGCCTACACGATCAAGGCCGGCGAGCACACCTCGTCGTCGCTGCAGATCCCGATGTCGATCCCCTATGCGGTGATCCCGATCGCGGCGGTCGTGTTCATCGTCCACGTGCTCGCCGACATGGCCGCCGCGCGCGGATCGGGCCCGCGATGATCGTCGCGCTGCTGTTCGGCGCGCTGTTCCTGCTGATCGCGCTCGGGCTGCCGATCGCGCTGGCGATCGGCCTGCCCGCGATCGGCCTGATCCTCGCGCCCGGCGTCTTCCCGCCCGAGGTCGACTTCGCCGCGCTGGGCCAGACGATCATCCAGCAGCTGTTCGCCGGCGTCGATTCCTTCGACCTGCTCGCGGTGCCGCTGTTCATGCTCGCCGGCTCGATCATGGAGCGCGGCGGCATCTCGCAGCAGTTGATCGACTTCTCCGACTCGCTGGTCGGCTGGGCGCCGGGCGGCCTGGGCTGTGCGGTGATCGTCGCGTCGATGTTCTTCGCCGGCATCTCGGGCTCGGCTGCCGCCGACACCGCGGCGCTGGGCGCGGTGGCGATCCCGGCGATGGTGCGCCAGGGCTACCCGCCCGCCTTCGCCGCCGCGCTGGTGGCCGCGGGCGGCGCGATCGGCGTGATCATCCCGCCGTCGATCCCGATGGTCATCTTCGGCTTCCTGACCAACGTGTCGATCGCCGAGCTGTTCGCCGGCGGCATGCTGGTGGGCGTGCTGTTCGGGCTGTCGTTCATGGCGGTGACGGTCTGGAACGCGCGGCGCCACCGCTGGGGCACGCGGCGGCCGTTCTCGCTGCGCTTCGTCGGAACCTCGTTGCGGCAGGCGCTGTGGTCGCTGGGCGCGCCGGTGATCGTGCTCGGCGGCATCCTCGGCGGCATCGTCACCGTCACCGAAGCGGCGGCGCTGGCCGTGTTCTACGCGCTGCTGGTGGCGATGGCGGTCAACCGCCAGCTGGGCTGGCGCGACCTGCCCGCGCTGCTGGTGGAGTCGCAGGTGATCGCGGCGACGATCCTGTTCATCATCGCGATGGCCAAGGTGTTCACCTGGCTGGTGGCGATGCAGCAGACGCCGGCGATGCTGCAAAGCGCGATCACGGCGATGGCGCTGCCGCCCTGGGGCCTGCTGCTGCTGGTGACGGTGGGCCTGCTGATCGTCGGCTGCGTGATGGAGACCACCGCCGCGCTGATCCTGCTGGTGCCGGTGCTCGCGCCGCTGACCGGCTACATGGGGATCGACCCGATGCACTTCGGCGTGCTGGTGGTCGTCAACCTCGCGATCGGCATGCTCACGCCGCCGGTGGGCATCTGCCTGTTCGTCAGTTGCGGGGTCGCCGGGGTGACGCTCGGCCAGGTCGGCCGAGCGGTCGTGCCCTTCGTCGTCGCCGCGGTGGCGGTGCTGCTGGCCGCGAGCTACTGGCCCCCGCTGATCACCTGGCTGCCGGCGCTGATCTACCGCTGACCCTTGCGCTGCTCGTGCGTGCGCTGGCAGTCGATGCAGCGCTTGGCCGTCGGGTAGGCGAGCAGCCGCCGGTAGTCGATGTCGGCGCCGCAGTCGGTGCATTCGCCGTAGGTGCCGGCCGCGAGCCGCTGGCGCGCGGCCGCCACGTCGCGCACGTCCTGCAGGTTCTGCTGGATCAGCGCCTGGTTCGTGGCCGACAGCGAGTTGAGCAGGGCCTCGTCCGAGGTGTCGGCCTCGCGCTGGCCCAGCGCGGTGTGCTGCTGCAGCTCGCCGCCGCTGGCCAGCAGCGAGCGGATTTCGCCGAATTCCCGGGTCCAGCGTTCGTCCATCAGACGGCCCAGGTGCTCGATCTGCTCTTGGTTCAGTCCCGACATGGTGATTCCTCCTTGCACGATTGGAAGCGACGGCCGCGATTCGACCACGAAAGCGCGCCGCTGCTGCTGCTGCGCCCGTGCGGACGCAGCAGCCGCGGGCGATCGGGCACGTAAGATGCGGCCTGTGTTTCCAGGCAACCTTCAAGGGAGTACGACATGAGTCTGTTCGGCAAGATCCTCGAGAAGCTCGGGTTCGGCAAGCCCGCTGCCGCGGCGCAACCCGCGGCACCGGCCGCCGAGGCGCCCGCTGCGCCCGCCGCGGCCCCTGCGGCGCCGCAGCCGATCGCGGTGGTCGACGTGGTGGCGCAGCTCGAGCAGAAGGCGGCCGCCAACCCGCAGAAGCTCAACTGGCGCACCTCGATCGTCGACCTGCTCAAGCTGCTGGACATCGACAGCAGCCTGGCCGCGCGCAAGGAGCTGGCCGGCGAACTGGGCTGCCCCGCCAACCTGATGGGCGATTCGGCGCAGATGAACATGTGGCTGCACAAGACCGTGCTGGCGCGCATCGCGGCCAACGGCGGCAACGTGCCGGCCGAACTGTTGAACTGACGAACTGACGCGCGCGGCCGGGCGGTCCGCCCGGCCGCTGCTCACGCGCCGCTGAAGCGCCGGTTGAGCTTGCGCATGCCGCCGATCCAGCGGTCGTAGTCGGTGGTCTTGTTGCGCATGTACTGCAGCACCTCCGGGTGCGGCAGCACCAGGAAGGTCTCGCGCCGGATCGCGTCCAGGCAGGCCTCGGCCACCGGGCCGGGCTCGAGCATGCCGTCGATGCTGGCCACGTGGTCTTCGTGGCCCAGCGTCATGTTGGTGCGTACCGCCTGCGGGCACAGCACCGACACCCTGATGCCCTGGTCGGCGTAGGTGAAGGCGAGCCATTCGGCGAAGCCGACCGCCGCGTGCTTGGTCACCGCGTAGGGCGCGGAGCCGACCTGCGACAGCAGCCCCGCGGCCGACGCCGTGTTCAGGAAGCTGCCGCCGCCGCGCGCGCTCATCCGGGGCACCAGGTGGCGCGCCGCCCATACATGCGCCATCAGGTTGATGTCCCAGGTGCGCTGCCATGCATCGTTGGCGACTTCGGGCCCGCCCAGCGTGAAGATGCCGGCGTTCGAGCAGAACAGGTCGATCGGCCCGACCTCGGCTTCGGTCTGTTCGATCAGGTCCTGGATGTCGGCCTCGCGCGCGACGTCGGCCTTGCGGCCGATGCCGCCCACTTCGCGGGCGACTGCGTCGGCGCCGTCGCCGTCCAGGTCGGCGCACACGACCTTGCGCGCGCCTGCCTTGGCAAAGGTCTGCGCGAGCGCGCGCCCGATGCCGCCGGCCGCACCGGTGACGACGACGATTCGATCCTGGATGTCCACGGCAAACTCCTCGGGTTGGATGCACGGTCCGCGATCGGCGCGCCCGTGGGCCCCGCCGCGGCAGCGGCTGCCATTCTGGCCCACGCGCCGGCGTGCGGACTGTGCGATGCTCGGGCCGCCGCGCCGCGCGCGGCGCATCCGGAGACGACCTTGGAATTCAGCGAGCAACGCGACATCAGCACCCCGCGCGGCCGGTTCCACGTGCGCGAAGCGCCCGGCGCTGGCGACGCGCTCGTGCTGGTGCACGGCTGGCCCGAGAGCTCGTACTGCTGGACGCACCTGCTGCGGCATCTGCCGGCGCGCTGGCGCGTGATCGCGCCCGATCTGCGCGGCCTGGGCGACAGCGAACGCACGCCGCAGGCTTCGGCCTACGAAAAGCACCTGCTCGCGCAGGACGTGCTGTCGGTGCTGGACGCGCTCGGCGTCGACCGGTTCCACCTGGTGGGCCACGACTGGGGCGGCGTGGTCGCGCAGGAGATGGCGCTGGCCGCCGCGGCGCGCATCCGCAGCCTGTGCCTGATGAACATCGCCGTCATCAACAACCGCAAGGGGTTGCTGGCGGCGGCCGACGCGCATCGCGCCATGGGCAACGTGCGGCTGTTCTACCAGCAGTTCCAGCGCATGCCGGGCGGCCTGTTCGAGCGGCTCGTCGAGGGCCGCGAAGCGCAGTGGCTGGGCTTTTGCTTGCACCGGCAGCCGCAGGGCCTGCAGGTTCCCGACGACGCCTTCCACGAGTACGTGCGCATGTTCAGCCTGCCGGGCACGCCCGGCTGCGGCGCCAACTACTACCGCAGCCTGCCGGCCGACGCCCAGCGCTGGCAGCAGCACGCGGGCACGAAGTACCCGATGCCGGCGCTGTACGTCTACGGCAATCGCGACCCGGTGATCATCCCCGAGTATCTGCAGGGGATCGAGGATGCCTTCGAGCAGCTGGAACTGAAGCAGCTCGACGCCGGCCACTTCGTGCAGGAGGAAGCGCCCGCCGAGGTGGCGGCGCTCCTGGGCGAATTCCTCGGCCGGCACGGCTGATCCGGGGCGCCGCCGAATCGCGCCGCTGAATCACGCGGCTGAATCGCGCCGCTGAATCACGCCGGGCAGCGCTGCGGCGGCGCCAGGCGCGCGACACTCCGGTTCCATGAACCACGCGCCGCCCCCGCGGGCCTGGACCGCCGCTGCCGCTGCGCGCCTGCGGCCGCTGTGGCGCGAACTGCTCAGTGCGCACGTGCTCAACGGCGCTTCGGTGGCCGTGGGCATGCTGCTGATCACGGCGGCGATCGGCGTCGGCTGGGGCGTCACTGCCGCGGCCAACGCTGCCGTCGGCGTGACCATCGTGCTGGTGACCGACGGCGTGCGCGCGCGCCGCGGCAAGTTCGCGCACATGGTTGCCGCGCCGCTGCTGGGCGTGCCGTTGTTCCTGGCGGTGCAGCTGCTGCGCCCGCATCCGGTCGAGCTCGGGCTGCTGCTGCTGCCGGGCACCTTCCTGGCCTTCCTGGCGATGGCCTGGGGCAGCCGCGGCATCCCGGTGGCGATGGCCGGGATGTTCGCGATGCTGTTCGCGATGGCGCCGCAGCCGGCCGCGAACGTGCACGAAGTGCTGCTGCGCACCGGCTGGTGCGCGCTCGGCGCGGCGCTGTACCTCGTCTGGGGGATGCTGACCAACGCCGTGCTCAACGGCCGCTACCGCAGCCTGGTGACGGCGCAGCTGCTGTTCTCGGTCGCGGCGCTGCTGCGCGTGCATGCGGACCGGGTGCTGCGCGCCGCGGGCGAAGCGGGTTCACCCGCAGGCCGGGGCCCGGGCACCGAGCTGCTGAAGGGCCACGCCGCGTTGTCCGACGAGCTGCAGGTCACCCGCGACCTGGTGCTGGAGTCGCCGCGCACGCCGCACCGCCAACGCATGGCCGGCATGCTGGTGGTGGTGCTCGAGATGCGCGACCGCCTGATCGCCAGCGAGCTCGACCTGGAGCGCATCAGCCGCGGCGAAGCCGCCGCGATCGAGCGCGTCTCGGCGATGTTCCGCACCATGGCCGCCGACCTGGACCGGGTGGCCGATGCGCTGCTGCTCGGCCGCCGGCCGCCGGCTGCGCACGACCATCGCGCGGCACTGGCCCGGCTGGCCGAGCAGGCGCAGGCCGGCGCGCTGCACGCGCCCGACGACGACCAGGCGCTGCAGCGCGCCGCGCTGCTGCGCAGCATCAGCTGGCGCATCGCGCACCAGGACGAGGCGGTGCGCCAGCTGGCGGCGCTGGCGCGCGGCGAGTTCGCGCCCGACCTGGCGGCGGTGCGTGCCGGCTGGCGGTTGTTCGTCAGCCCCGCCTACTGGTCGGTGCAGCCGCTGCTGACGCTGTGGCACTGGCGGCAGCCGGCGCTGCGCCATGCGATCCGCGCGGCACTGGCCGTCGCCACCGGCTACCTGCTGGCGCTGTTGCTGCCGTGGATCGCGCGCGACTACTGGATCCTGATCACGATCGTCGTGGTGCTGCGCGGCAGCCTGGCGCAGACGCTGTCGCGGCGCGACGACCGCGTGCTCGGCACGCTGCTCGGCAGCCTGCTGGCCACCGGCCTGCTGGTGCTGCACCTGCCGATGCCGCTGCTGCTGGTCGTCCTGGTGCTCAGCCAGGGCGTGGCGCACGCCTTCGCGGTGCGCCGCTACACCGTCACCTCGGTGGCCGGCTCGATGATGGGGCTGATCATGGTGCATCTGCTGTACGCCGGCGCCAACCCCACCTTCGCGCTGATCGAGCGCGTGGCCGACACGCTGCTGGGCGCGGCGATCGCGTGGGCCTTCTCCTACGTGCTGCCGTCGTGGGAGCGCCACCAGCTGACCGGCGTGGTGGCCCGCGTGTGCCGCGCGCTGGCCGGCCACGCGCGCCAGTCGCTCGACATGGCCACGCTGGCCGAAGTCACCGCCCAGCCCGAGCTGGCCTGGCGGCTGGCGCGGCGCGAGGCCTACGACGCGCTGTCGGCACTGGTGCACGTGTGGGAGCGTGCCCAGTTCGAACCCGGGACGGTGCAGCCGCCGCTGGCCGGGCTCGAGCGGCTGCAGGCGCACAGCTACCAGCTGCTCGGCCAGCTCAGCGCGGTCCAGTCGCTGATGCTGCTGCGCGGCGACCACCTGCCGCCGGCGGCGGTGGCGCGGCCGATCGCGCTCGCGGCGCGGCGCATCGAGGCCGCGCTGGACCTGGCGCAGCCGCCGCCCGTGCCGCAGCCGGCCGAAGATGCGCCGGTCGACGACCGCCCGCTGCCCGGGATCCCGGAGGCGCTGCCCGACCCGCTCGAGCCCGATGCCAGCCCCTGGCTGGTGCGCCGCGTGCGGCTGGCCGTTGCGCTGGCAGATGCAGTGCGTGCCGATGCTGCGCAGGTGCTGGCGCAGACGTCGCCGACGGTGCGATGACGCGTTCTGGCTCACGGACAGGATTTGGTCCGTTGCGGCCGTTCATCGTTTCACCACTTGCAGCCGTTCCTACGCGAAAACGTGGCGCACGGGGCCGCCGACGGGGTGGCCAACTCCGTTCAGCCAAATTCTTATTCACTCCGTTGGCCACCCCGCCGTCGGCCCGGGCGGTGGTACGCCCAGACCGCTGTTCGCGCGCTGCTCGACGCAGTGGGGGTTTGCTGAAGAAGCGCGCAGGCGGTGCCGGCAAAGCCGGCAAGGGGGTGGCCGACGGAGCGAATAAGAATTTGGCTGAGCGTAGTCGGCCACCCCCTTGTCGGCTTTGCCTCAGCGGCCTCGAGACGCAACAAACGACAACAGCCCTTGCGAATGACAGCAACGGACCGAAAGCGGCCGGCGGCCGCCCGACGTTTCATGCGTCGGGGGCCGGATCGATGCACTGCAGCCGGTGCGCAGCCAATCCCGTGTCGGGCGGCGATGGCCCGCCGGGCGGCCCCGGCAGCGCCGTCAGGCTGCGGACAGGCCGTCCACCAGTGCGGTCATGCGCCGGCGCATCGCGTCGTCGGGTAGGCGGCCGTGCGCCTCGACCATGTGGTCGTCCAGGTTCCGCACCCGGCTGATCGCCGGGGTGACGGCCGTGACCGCCGGATGGGCGGCGGCGGCCGTGCCGACGAACAACCAGCGGATCTCGTCCATGCTGCGCAGCATGCCCAGCGCCTCGCGTGCCGGCCGCAGCATCATCAGCGCGCTGCGAGGCTGAGAGGCTTTCGCCCATGCCCGCCTTGCACGCCGGAACACGCCGGCTCGTCGCTGCAAATGCTCGCCATAGCCCGAGCCATGGCTGCGCTTTGCGCCTGGAAGCGCGCGTGCGTGCGCAGGCACGCGCGCGCGTCCTCACTCGGCCTTGCAGGCCGCGGCCTCGCACAGCTCGGCCCCCTCGTGCAGCGCGAGAGCGTGCGCAGGCACGCTCTCGCGTCCTCACTCGGCCCGTGCGCCGGACCGCTGGACGAGCTTCTCGTACTTGGCGAGTTCGGCGCGCACGAAGGCCGCGAAGGCCTCGGGCGTCATCGGCGCCGGTTCGGCCAGCAGCGTCGCGAAGCGCGCCTTGATCTCGGGCGCGGCCAGCGCCTCGGTGAAGGCCTGGTTCAGCCGCTGCGTCTGCGCCGGCGGCAGCCCGGCAGGCGCGAAGATGCCGAACCAGGTGTCGATGTCGAAGGCGCCGAGCCCCAGGCTGCGGCCGCTCTCGGCGATCGTCGGCACCTCGGGCATCGCCGCCGCGCGTTTTGCCGTGGTCACCGCCAGCGGCACCAGCTTGCCCGACTTGATGTTGGCCGATGCGGCGGCCAGGTTGTCGAAGTTCAGGTCCACCTGCCCCGACAGCAGCGCCAACTGCGCCGGCGCGGCACCGGCGTAGGGGATGTGGGTCATGTAGATGCCGGCCTGCGCCTTGAACCACTCGCCCGCCAGGTGGCCGGCGCTGCCGTTGCCGCCGGAGCCGTAGTTCAACCGCCCCGGGTTGGCCCTGGCGTAGGCCACCAGGTCGGCCACGTTGCGGATGCCGAGCTTCTTCGCGGCCTCGGCGTTCATCACCAGCACGTTGGGCACCTGGGCGACCAGCGTGATCGGCGTGAAGTCGCGGATCGGGTCGTAGGGCAGCTTCGCATACAGCCACGGGTTGATCGCGTGCGTGGCCACCGCGCCCATCAGCAGCGTGTGGCCGTCGGGCGCGGCCTTGGCCACCCAGTCGGCGCCGAGGTTGCCGCCGGCGCCCGGGCGGTTTTCGACCACCACCGGGCCGAGGCTGTCCTTGACCTTCTCGGCCAGCGCGCGCGCCGCGATGTCCAGCGGCCCGCCGGGCGGGTAGGGCACGACCAGGCGGATCGGGCGGGGCTGCGCAAGGGCGAGGGCCGGCAGCACGGCCATCGGGGCGATCGCGAGCAGGCGGCGGCGGGTGATGATCGTCATGGGCAGCAGCGCTGTCTGGGGCGGCCGCGGCCCGCATCGGCTGCGCCGATACGGGCCTGCGCCGCCGTGGTGATGTTGTGGCTGCGGCCCGCATCGGCTGCGCCGATAGGAGCCTGCGCCGCCTTGGTGATGTTGTGGCTGCGGCCCGCATCGGCTGCGCCGATACGGGCCTGCGCCACCTTGGAGATGTTGTGGCTGCGGCTCACATCGGCTGCGCCGATACGGGCCTGCGCCTCGAGCATGCCGCCGCTACGCGGCGGCATGCTTGTCCGCCTCGGAGGTGAAGGCGTCGGCGTAGAACTCGTCCTCGGGCAACCCGCAGCGCGCGACGAAGTCGCGCTGCGCGGCATCGACCATCACCGGCGCGCCGCAGGCATAGACCTGGTGGCCCGACAGGTCTGGCAGGTCGGCCATGACCGCGTGGTGCACGAAGCCGCTGCGGCCGTGCCAGCCGTCCTCGGGCAGCGCGTCGCTGACCACCGGCACGTAGCGCAGCTGCGGCAGGCCGGCGGCCAGCGCCGTGCACCAGTCGTGCCGGTACAGGTCGCGCGGGCGGCGGCCGCCCCAGTACAGCCGGGCCGGCCGGTCCACGGCCTGCTGCTGCAGCCGCTCGAGGATCGCCTTGATCGGCGCGAAGCCGGTGCCCGCCGCCAGCAGCACGATCGGCTTGGGCGAGTCCTCGCGCAGGAAGAAGCTGCCGAAGGGCCCTTCCAGGCGCAGGATCTCCTTGTCCGGCATCGCGCCGAACACATGGTCGGTGAAGCGGCCGCCGGGCATGTGGCGCAGGTGCAGCTCGATCGCCGGCGGGCTGCCGATGGTGTGCATCGCGTTGGCCATCGAGTAGCTGCGGCGCGCGCCGTCGCGCAGCAGCACCTCCACGTACTGGCCGGCGCGGTACCGGAAGTTCTGGTTGGCCGGCAGCTGCAGCCGCAGCACGATCACGTCGGGTGCGGCGCGCTCGCGGCTCAGCACGCGCGCCGGGAACTTGATCACCGGGAACTCGCCGGCGCCGGGCACGCTGCGCGCTTCGACCACGCAATCGGTCTGCGGCAGTGCGCAGCAGGTCAGGATCAGGCCCGCGTCTTCCTCGGCGGCCGACAGCGCCCGGGGCTGGTGCGATCCGTGGGTCACCCGGCCGCTGACCAGGCGGCTCTTGCACGAGCCGCAGGCGCCGTCGCGGCAGCCGTAGGGCAGGCCCACGCCCTGGCGGATCGCGGCGGCCAGGATCGGCTCGCCGGGCTGTACGTCGAAGCTGCGGTCGGCGGGCTGGACGGTGATGGTGAAGCTCATGGTGCCGGCTCGTACACTGGCCGCGGATTGTGCCCGCCGCTGCCCCCGATGACCCCGCGACCCCACCACTGCACCCGGCGAGCGACGCTGCTGATCGTCGGCTGCGGCGACATCGGGCTGCGCGTGCTGCGGCTGCTGCGCGGGCGCTGGCGCGTGCTGGCGCTGAGTGCGACGCCGCAGCGCCTGCCGGTGTTGCGCGCGGCCGGCGCATGGCCGGTGGCCGGCGATCTCGACCGCCCGGCTGGCCTGGGCCGGCTGACCGAGCTGGCGCGGCTGGCCGATGCGGTGCTGCACCTGGCGCCGCCGCCGCCGGCCGGCGACACCGACCCGCGCACGGCGGCGCTGCTGCGCGCGCTGGGCGGCTGCCGGCGGCTGCGGCGGCTGGTCTACGCCAGCACCACCGGCGTCTATGGCGACTGCGGCGGTGCGCGCATCACCGAGACCCGGCCCCCGGCGCCGCAGACGGCGCGCGCGCAGCGCCGTGTCGATGCGGAAGCGCAGCTGCGCCGCTTCGGCAGGCGCAGCGGCGTGGCCGTGTCGGTGCTGCGCATCCCCGGCATCTACGCGCTCGACCGCGCCGGCGGCGACCCGCGCGAGCGCCTGCGCCGCGGCAGCCCGGTGCTGGCGGCCGAGGACGACGTCTACACCAACCACGTCCACGCCGACGACCTGGCGCGTGCCTGCGCGGCCGCGCTGTGGCGCGGCGCGCCGCAGCGCATCTATCACGCCTGCGACGACAGCGCGATGCTCATGGGCGACCACTTCGACCGCGTCGCAGCGCTCAGCGGCCTGCCGCGGCCGCCGCGCATCAGCCGTGCGCAGGCGGCGGTGCAGATGTCGGCGCTGCAACTGAGCTTCCTGGGCGAATCGCGGCGGCTCGACAACCGGCGCCTGAAGCGCGAACTGCGGCTGCGGCTGCGCTACCCGACGGTGGCCGCCGCATTCGCGGCCGGCGGCTGAACCGGCGGCGCGCTCAGCGGCGGCGGGCGCGGCCGAAGGGCGGTTGGCCGCGCCACCAGCGGATCATCAGCCAGCCGCCGAGCATGCCGCCCAGGTGCGCGAAATGCGCGATGCCGCTGCTGCCGGACAGGCCGAACAGCAGCTCGAGCGTGCCGAACACGATCACGAAGGTGCGCGCCTTCATCGGGATCGGCGGGATCAGCAGCATGACGGTGCGGTTCGGGAACAGCATGCCGTAGGCCAGCAGCAGCGCATACAGCGCGCCCGAGGCGCCCACCGTCGGCGCGGGCGAGCCGGCGATCGCAGTGAACACGAGCTGCGCCAGCGCCGCGGTCAGCGCCCCCGCGATCAGGAACTCGCCGTAGCGCCTGCGGCCCCACAGGCGCTCGAGTTCGCTGCCGAACATCCACAGCCCCAGCATGTTGAACAGCAGGTGCGTGAAGCTGCCGTGCAGGAACGCGTAGGTCAGCAACTGCCAGGGCCGGAACAGCCCGGTGCCGACCGGCCACAGTGCGAACCAGTATTCGAGCGGGATCGAGCTGCGCAGCAGCAGCCCGCCGAAGTAGGCGGCCGTGCAGGCGAGCATCAGGGCCTGGGTGAGCGGCGGAAGCGGCGGCATGGTCGCGGTTGGCCGCGCGCGGCGCGGCGGGCATTTGCAGGGAATGATCAGCGGCGGCCGCTGCGGGCCGCCGCGAGCCCTTGACGCGGTGCCAGGCCGGACTCGCGCGCCGGCATTGACCACCTGTCGCAGCTCTTGTTCAACGCGCGGGCGCCGCAAGCCGCGCCCGACAACGCCCCCATAGCGGCGGCGCAGGCCATGATACGTGAAGCACGCCGGCGTCCGACGCCGGCATCGGCCGGCGCGCGCGGACGGTGCCCGGCGCCACGGTGCGGCTGCCCGCTCCATCGAGCGCCCGCGGCTGCGGCGTCGGCAGCATCAGGCGGCACAGCCCGTCCCAGGGTTCGGGCGGACGGCCCGAAAGCCTCTCAGCCTCTGAGCGCAGGGCTCAACGGCACCGACCTCTTCGAGGTGCCCCAAGCCGACCGTCCAGACGCTGCGGGCCAAGGCCTCGCGTCTGTTCAGCGACAGGCTCCTAGAATGCTGCACCGCACCAACACCGACCTTCGGACAGCGACCGTCGTCGTCCAAGGGGCGGGCACCTCGCGCCGCCGCCGTGGCCGCAGCGGCCCGCAACCAGCGCATCGCGCGTCGCCACCCACGCCTGCCGGCCACACCCCCGCCGGAACGGAGTTCTTGATGACCCAATCTCCCCCACCTTCACTGCTCAGCCGCATCGGCCTGGCGTTCGGCGCCTTCTTCGGCATCCTCGGCGATGCGCAGCTGGCCGCACGTTTCGTCGCGCTGCGCGGCGGCGCCGATCCGGCGGCAGCACCGCCGCCCGCCGCCGCACCCACACCGGCGCCGGTGCTGAAGCAAGCCGGCCCCGACGCCGCGCTGCAGCTGCTGGCGCTGCTGCAGCGCGACGCCCGCCTGATCGACTTCGCCGGCGAGAGCCTCGCCGCCTACGACGACGCGCAGATCGGCGCCGCCGCGCGCCTGGTGCACGAGGGCTGCGCCAAGGTGCTGCGCGAGCATTTCGACATCGTGCCGGTGCGCGCCGAGGCCGAGGGCGCGCGCATCACGCTGGCCGCGGGCTTCGACGCCGCGGCCGTCAAGCTCACCGGCAACGTCGTCGGCCAGCCGCCCTTCAGCGGCAGCTTGAGCCACCGCGGCTGGCGCGTCGCCGAGGTGCGTCTGCCGAGGCTGGCCGAAGGCCACGATGCGCGCGTGCTGGCGCCGGCCGAGGTGGAGCTGTGAAGCGGTCCGGCGACAAGGCAGCCGCCGACAGCCCCGCCGCCGCCAGCGCGGCCGCCGGCGGCGCCGCGCCGCGCTACGCGATCGGCATCGACCTGGGCACCACGCACAACGCGCTGTCCTGGGTCGACATCGCCGCCAGCGACGGCGAGGCCACGGTGCACGGCCTGCTGCCGCTGCCGCAGCTGACGGCGCCGGGCACGGTGGAGTCGCTGCCGCTGCTGCCGTCGTTCCTGTACCTGCCGCATGCCGACGAGCTGCCGCCCGGCGAGCTGGCGCTGCCCTGGGCCGCCGCAGGCACGCAGGTGGTCGGCGAAATGGCCCGGCGCCGCGGCGCGGCCACGCCGATCCGGCTGGTATCCAGCGCCAAGAGCTGGCTGTGCCATGCGGGCGTGGACCGGCGCGCCGCCATCCTGCCGGCGGACGCACCGCCCGAGGTGGCGCGGGTGTCGCCGCTCGAAGCGTCGGTGCGCTACCTGGAGCACCTGCGCCACGCCTGGGACCAGGCGCACCCCGAGGCACCCTTCGCCGCGCAGGACCTGACGGTGACGATCCCCGCGTCCTTCGACCCCGCGGCGCGCGAGCTGACGGTGGAAGCGGCCAAGGCCGCGGGCTGCCCGCCGCCGACGCTGCTGGAAGAGCCGCAGTCGGCGCTGTACAGCTGGATCCAGGCCAGCGGCGGCGCGTGGCGCAAGCAGGTGCAGCCCGGCGACGTGATCCTGGTCGTGGACGTGGGCGGCGGCACCAGCGACTTCTCGCTGATCGCCGTGCTCGAGCGCGACGGCAATCTGGAGCTGCACCGCGTCGCGGTGGGCGAGCACATCCTGCTCGGTGGCGACAACATGGATCTGGCGCTGGCGCACGTCGTCGCGCGCAAGCTGGCCGCTGCCCCCACCGGCGCGGTCACGCTCGACGCCTGGCAGATGCGCGCGCTGACGCACGCCTGCCGCGCCGCCAAGGAGGCGCTGCTGGCCGACGCGCAGGCGCCGGCGCAGGCCATCGTCGTGCCCAGCCGCGGCAGCAAGCTGATCGGCGGCTCGATCCGCACCGAGCTGACGCGCGACGAGCTGACGGGCACGCTGGTCGAAGGCTTCTTCCCGCAGGTGGAGGTGTCGGCGCGGCCGCTCAGCCGCGTGCGCGCCGGCCTGGCGCAGCTGGGGCTGCCCTATGCGCAGGACGCGGCGGTCACGCGCCACCTGGCGGCCTTCCTGGCGCGGCAGCGCGGCGCGGTGGCCGAGCTGGAAGGCTTCGGCGCCGAGCGCCTGCCGGCCGACGCCAGCTTCCTGCACCCGACCGCGCTGCTGTTCAACGGCGGCGTGTTCAAGTCGCCGCTGCTCAGCCGGCGCGTGCTGGACACGCTCAACGCCTGGCTGGCGGCCGAAGGGGCCGAACCGGCGCGGCAACTGGCCGGCGCCGACCTGGACCTGGCGGTCGCGCGCGGCGCCGCCTACTACGGCTGGGTGCGGCGCGGGCGCGGCGTGCGCATCCGCGGCGGCACCGCGTTTGCGTATTACATCGCGGTCGAGTCGGCGATGCCGGCGGTGCCGGGCCTGGAGCCGCCGGTGCAGGCGCTGTGCCTGGCGCCCTTCGGCATGGAAGAAGGGTCCGAGGCCGAGCTGCCGGCGCTGGAGCTGGGGCTGGTGGTCGGCGAGCCGGTGCGCTTCCGTTTCTTCGCGTCGTCGGTGCGGCGTCAGGATGCGGTCGGCACGCTGCTCGACGCCTGGGCGCCGGACGAACTGCTGGAGCTGGACGCGATCAGCGCCACGCTGCCGCCCGAAGGCCGCAGCCCCGGCGACATGGTGCCGGTGCGGCTGCATGCGCGCGTCACCGAAGCCGGCACGCTCGAGCTGGAAGCGGTGCCGCGCAGCGGCGACGAGCGCTGGAAGCTCGAGTACGACGTGCGCGGGGAGCGCACCGGCGCGGCGTGACGCCGGTGCCGTGCTCGGCGCGCGGGCCGCACCGCGCGCCGCGGCCTTCAGCGGAACACCAGCACCGGGATCTTCGAGTGCGCCAGCACCTTCTGCGTCTCGCTGCCGAGCAGGATCGCCTCGAAGCCGCTGCGGCCGTGCGACGCCATGAAGATCATGCCGATGTCCTCGCGCTCGGCCACATCGATGATCGCCCGGTACGGCCGCTCGTCGGCTTCGAGCAAGGTGTCGCACTTGACCCCCTGCTTGAGCGCGCCGTCGGCCACGCGCTGCAGCACGTCACGGCCGTAACCCTCGAGCCGTTCGCGCACCGCCTCGGGCTTGATCACGCCGGTGCTCGGCGACTGCAGTTCGCTGTAGTCGGCGAACACCGCCGTGTACTCGGTCGGCTTGGGCGAGCGCACGTACAACACGGTCAGCGCCGCGCCGGTGCGCTTGCAATAGTCGATCGCATGCTCGACTGCCTTGATGGACAGCTCGGAGCCGTCGGTGGGAACGAGGATCTTGTCGAACATGGTCATGGCGTGTTTCTCCTGATGCTGCCGATTCTTCCGCAGGGCCGCGATCGCGGACGCAGCCGCCGCGGGCCGCTGCGCATCGGGGCTGCGCTGCCCGCGGCCCGCAGGCAACCAACGTGCGCCTCGAGGCATCTTAGCCGCTGGCCGGCCGCGCGCCGGTGCCGACCGGCAACGCGCTGAGCGCGGCCGATCCACCGAAGCCCCGCAAACCGGACCGCACGGCTCCCATGGCTGCCCACTGGACGGTCGGCATCGACCTCGGCACCACCCACACCGTGGTGGCCTACGCGCCCGCGGCGGGGCGGGTGGCGGACGCGACGGTCAAGCTGTTCGAGATCGAGCAACTGGTCGCGCCGGGCGAGGTGGCGGCGCGGCCGCTGCTGCCTTCGCTGCGCTACCACCCGGCCCCCGGCGAGCTGAACGCCGCCGACCTGGTGCTGCCCTGGGGCGCACCGGCCGACGGCGCGGTGATCGGCGCGCTGGCGCGCCAGCTCGGCGCGCAGGTGCCCGGGCGGCTGGTCGCGAGCGCCAAGAGCTGGCTGTCGCACGCGGCCGTCGACCGGCTGGCGCCGATCCTGCCCTGGGGCGCGGCCGACGAGGTGCCCAAGGTGTCGCCGGTGGCCGCCAGTGCCAGTTATCTGGCGCACCTGCGCGCGGCCTGGAACCAGCGCTTCCCGAAGGCGCCGCTCGAGCAGCAGGAGCTGGTGCTCACGGTGCCGGCGTCCTTCGACGACGCGGCGCGCGCGCTGACGCTGCAGGCGGCGCACCAGGCTGGCTTGACCGGCCTGCCGGGCCAGGCCGGGCTGCCCAGGCTGCGCCTGCTCGAAGAGCCGCAGGCGGCGCTGCACGACTGGCTGCTGCGCCACCGGCGCACGCTGGCGGCCGAACTCGCCGACACGCAGCTGGTGCTGGTGTGCGACGTCGGCGGCGGCACCACCGACCTGAGCCTGGTGCGCGTCGTCCACGCGGGCGGCGCGGGTGGCGAGCCGCGGCTCGAGCGCTTCGCGGTCGGCCGCCACCTGATGCTCGGCGGCGACAACATGGACCTGGCGCTCGCGCACCTGGCCGAGAGCCGGCTGGCGCCGGCCGACGCGGCATCGAAGCGGCTGTCGGCCGCGGCGCTGGCGCAGCTGGTCGAGCGCTGCCGTGGCGCGAAGGAGCGGCTGCTCGCCGCCGACGCACCCGATCGCGCCACGGTCACGCTGCTGGCCGCGGGCGCGCGGCTGATCGGCGGCGCGCGTTCGGCCGAACTGACCCGCGACGAGGTCGAGCGCCTAGTCGTCGACGGCTTCTTCCCGCAGGGCGCGGCCGACGATCTGCCGCGGCGCGAGCGCAGCGGTGCCGGGCTCGTCGCCTTCGGCCTGCCCTACGCCAGCGACCCGGCGGTCACGCGCCACATCGCCGCCTTCTTGCACCAGCATGCATCGGCGGGCTGGCCCGACGCGGTGCTGCTCAACGGCGGCGTGTTCCGCGGCGCGCGCATCGCGCAGCGGCTGCTGGCCACGCTCGCGCAATGGCGCGGCGCACCGCTGAAGCTGCTGGCCAACGCCGACCCGGACACCGCGGTGGCACGCGGCGCCGTCGCCTACGCGCTGGCGCGCCGCGGCCAGGCGCCGGCCATCGGCGGCGGCTCGGCGCGCAGCTACTTCCTGGTGATCGACCCGCGCGGCGGCGGCGAAGCGCCGCAAGGCGTGTGCGTGCTGCCGCGCGGCACCGAGCCGGGGCGCGAGCTGGCGCTGGCCGGGCGCAGCTTCGCGCTCACCAGCGGCCGGCCGGTGCGCTTCGACCTCGTGGCCGCCACCACCGGCCACGCGCAGGCCGGCGACGTGGCCGACCTGGCCGGTCTGGACGCGCAGCCGCTGCCGCCGCTGGCCGCCGTGCTGCCCGGCGACGGCAGCGCGCGGCGCGAGGTGCCGGTGCGGCTCGCGTCGATGCTGACCGAGCTGGGCACGCTCGAGCTGCACTGCATCGCCGCCGACGATGCGCAGCGGCGCTGGCAGCTCGAGTTCCAGCTGCGCGGCCGCAGCCACGAACGCGGCGAGCCCGGCGAAGCGGGCGCGGCGGCCGCGCCCGGCCTGCCGCCGCGCTTCGCCGACGCGCTGGCGGCGGTCGAGCGCGTGTTCGGCGCGCGCGACCGCCAGGCCGATCCGAAGGCCGTCAGGCAGCTGCGCACGCGGCTCGAGGCGCTGCTCGGCGCGCGCGACCGCTGGACGCTGGCGACGCTGCGCGCGCTGTCCGACGCGCTGCAGCAGCGTGCGCGTGCGCGCCGGCGCTCGGCCGACCACGAGCGGCTGTGGCTGAGCCTGGCCGGCTGGTGCCTGCGCCCCGGCTTCGGCGACGCGCTCGACGACTGGCGCGTGCAGCAGTTGTGGCCGCTGTACGAGCAGGGCGTGCAGCACGGCCACGACGCGCAGGTCAACGCCGAGTGGTGGACCCTGTGGCGGCGCGTGGCCGGCGGGCTGGACCTGCCGGCGCAGCAGCGGCTGCTGCAGGACTTCGCGTACACGCTGCGCGGCGCCGAGCTCGGCAGCGAGGCCGAACGGCCGCCGCGGCTGGTCAAGGCCGGCTGGGACGACATGATGCGGCTGGGCGCGTCGCTCGAGCGGATCGAGCCGGCGCACAAGGCCGAGGTCGGCGACTGGCTGGCCGCGCAGCTGCAGCAGCCGGGCGCGCGCGCAGCGGGCGCGTGGACGCTGTGGGCGATCGGCCGCATCGGCGCGCGCGTGCCCTTCCACGGCAGCGCGCATGCGGTCGTGCCGGCCGAGCGCGCGGCCGCGTGGCTCGAAGCGCTGCTCGCGCTCGACTGGAAGCGCACCGACGGCGCGGCGCAGGCGGCGGCGAACCTCGCGCGCATGAGCGGCGACCGCGCGCGCGATTTCGATCCCGAGCTGCGCGCGCGCGTGATCGCGCAGCTCGAGGCGGCGCAGGCTCCGGCCGGCTGGATCGAGCGCGTGCGCAGCGTCGTCGCGCTCGACGAAGCGGGCGAGCGCAGCGTGTTCGGCGAAGCGCTGCCGCTGGGGTTGAAGCTGATCGGCTGATCGATGCGGCGCCACGGCTGCGGCGCGGCTGGCGTACGGCTGCGCCATGCGGCGGCGCGCCCGGCGGCCGCCCGCCGCGGGTGCCCGACCGGTGTGTCCGTCCGCGGGAAAGCCCGGGGGCAGGCGCAGCCGGCGCCGGTCCTAGCATCACGGCGCCGGCGGCGCTGCCGCAACCCACACTGCAGCGCACCGCCGGCGGCCCCGCCCACCGCACTCCGACTGGATGACCCCCATGCCCCGAACCCTTCAGCGTCTCGCGCCCGTGCTGGCGATCTGCGTGGCCCTGGCCGGCTGCGGCAGCGATGACCCGCCGCCGACCCAGCGGCGCACCAGCGCCGGCTGGATCAGCGGCAGCGACGATTCGGCCACGACCGGCACCTACGCGTGGAAGGGCGTGCCCTTCGCCAGGCCGCCGGTGGGCGAGTTGCGCTGGCGCGCACCGGCCGACCCCGAGCCCTGGATCGGCGTGCGCCAGGCCACGCAGTTCGGCAACGCCTGCGTGCAGTACGGGCGCATCTACGGCCCCGGCGCCAACAACCGCTTCGACGCGACGATCGGCACCACGCTGAACCAGGCGGTCGGCCACGAAGACTGCCTGTACCTGAACATCTGGCGCCCGGCCAGCGCCGACACGAAGCTGCCGGTGATCGTGTTCATCCACGGCGGCAGCAACGTGTCGGGCTACACCGCCGACCCGGTGTACGACGGCGCGGCGCTGGCCAAGGCGGCCAACGCGGTGGTCGTCACCGTGAACTACCGGCTCGGGATCTTCGGCTTCCTGAACCTGGCGCAGCTGAAGGACGGCGCCAGCGCGGCCGGCGACTCGGGCAACTTCGCGCTGCTCGACCAGATCCAGGCGCTGCAGTTCATCGCCCGCGACATCGCGGCCTTCGGCGGCGACCCGGGCAACGTCACGGTCACCGGGCAGTCGGCCGGCGCGATCGACGTGTACGCGCTGCTGACCTCGCCGCTGGTCGTCAACGCACCGTCCAGGCTGCTGCACCGGGCGGCCGCCTTCAGCGGCGGCATCTCGCTGGCGTCGAACCTGCCGGCCGGCAGCCTGCCGACGCTGAACACCGCCGCCGTCGCGGCAGCGCAGGGCAACGCGCTGCTGATTCAGATGCTGATCGCCGACGGCAAGGCCAGCGACAACGTCACCGCGGCCGCGTACATCGCCACCCAGACGCCGGCGCAGATCGCCGCGTACCTGCGCGGCAAGGAGCCGGCGGCGCTGCTGAACGTGCTGCTGACCAGGCTCGCGCCGCTGGGGCTGGCCGGCTCGGGGCCGATCCCGGAAGGCACGGTGCTGCCGGAGGACCCGATCGCCGCGATCAATGCCGGCCGCTACCTGAAGGTGCCGGTGCTGGCGAGCACCACGCGCGAGGAGGCCAAGCTGTTCCCGACCTTCCTGGCGCTGTCGCCGGCGCTGGGCGGCGTCAGCGGCCGGCTGGTCAGCGACGCGACGCTGTTTTCGACCCAGTTCAACTACGACCCCGACGCCGCGCCGACCGCCGCGATCGGCCAGTGGATCCCGTCGGTGTACCTGCCGGTGGGCACGCCGGTGACCGGCTTCAACGCGCGCACCGACCTGCTGAACACGGTCTTCTTCATCGCCAGCCGCAACAACGTGCTCGACGCGCTCAAGGCGCAGCAGCCGCAGGTGTGGTACTACCGCTTCGACTGGAAGATGGAGCCCGCGCCGTGGAACGACATCTACGGCGCCGCCCACGCCTTCGACCTGCCGTTCCTGTTCGGCAACTTCGGGCGGTCGCTGTTCGCCAACATTGCCAACAGCAGCGCCAACCGGCCCGGGCGGCTGGCGCTGTCGGCGGCGATGATGGCCAGCCTCGGCGCCTTCGCGCGCAGCGGCGACCCGAACGACGCGGCGCTCGGCGTCAACTGGCCTGCGTGGCCGGCGCAACTGGTGTTCGACGCCGACCTGGATACCAAGGCGATCTCGGTCCAGTGACAGCCGCCGGCCGGGCGGTCGCGCGCACCAGCATCCGGCGCGGCCGCCCCGGCGCCGCGGTTCAAGCCGACGGCAGCTGGCGAAAGCCGTCGAAGCTGCCGGCGCCCGGATGCGTCAGCACCTCGGTGACGGCCGCTGCGCGCGGGCCCTGGCGTGCCCAGGCGACGATCCGGTCGACCGCCGGCTGCGGCCCCTGCACCATCGCCTCGACCGAGCCGTCCTGCCGATTGCGCACCCAGCCGCGGATGCCCAGCCGCTGCGCCTGCGCGGCCATCGACCAGCGGTAGCCCACGCCTTGCACCCGGCCGCGGATCTCGAGCCGCAGAACGATCTCGTCCATCACCCCACCTTCCGTGCCTGCGCCGGCGCGCAGCGTAGCGCAGGCGCGCCGCGGCGGTGCCGAATGCCGGCTCGCGGAAGGCGCGGCTCGCCCCGGGCGCAGGCCGCCGCGGGATCTGCGGCGAAGCGCTGCGGCGCTGCGGCGCTAGAATGCGCGCCGTTGCCGCGGCTCGTCAGTCATCGCGGCACTGTCGCTTCCGACACCCTCCCCACACCACGCGCCGCAGACTGGCGCCCGCTGCAACGGCGGGACGCGGGCACGTGAATGCGGGCTGCGACGGCAGCCCCGACACTCGATGAAATTCAGCGATCTCGGCCTGGCCGAGCCCCTGGTTCGTGCCGTGCACGAACATGGTTACGACACGCCCACGCCGATCCAGGCGCAGGCCATTCCCATAGTGCTGCAAGGTGCCGACGTCCTCGGCGGCGCGCAGACCGGCACCGGCAAGACGGCCGGCTTCACGCTGCCGATGCTGCAGCGGCTGATGGCGCAGCCGGCCAAGAAGGATGCGCGCGGCCGGGTGCCGATCCGCGCGCTGATCCTCACGCCCACGCGCGAACTCGCCGCGCAGGTGGAGGAAAGCGTGCGCGTCTACGGCAAGTACAGCGGCCTGACGAGCATGGTGATGTTCGGCGGCGTGGGCATGCAGCCGCAGATCGACAAGCTCAGGCGCGGCGTCGACATCCTGGTGGCCACGCCCGGCCGCCTGCTCGACCACCACGGCCAGGGCACGCTCGACCTGAGCCGCATCGAGATCTTCGTGCTCGACGAAGCCGACCGCATGCTCGACATGGGCTTCATCCACGACATCAAGAAGGTGCTCGCGGTGCTGCCGGCGAAGAAGCAGAGCCTGCTGTTCAGTGCCACCTTCAGCGACGAGATCAAGGCGCTGGCCGACCGGCTGCTGAACGCGCCGCGCGCGATCGAGGTCGCACGCCGCAACGCCACCGCCGACCTGGTTGCGCAGAAGGTGCACCCGGTGTCGCGCGACCGCAAGAAGGAGCTGCTGGCGCACCTGATCCGCCGCGAAGACTGGCACCAGGTGCTGGTGTTCACGCGCATGAAGCACGGCGCCAACCGCCTGGCCGAATACCTGAACGACCACGGCATCAGCGCGATGGCGATCCACGGCAACAAGAGCCAGACCGCGCGCACCAAGGCCTTGAGCGACTTCAAGGCCGGCGCGCTGCAGGTGCTGGTGGCCACCGACATCGCCGCGCGCGGCATCGACATCGACCAGCTGCCGCACGTGGTCAACTTCGAGCTGCCCAACGTGCCCGAGGACTACGTGCACCGCATCGGCCGCACCGGCCGCGCCGGCGCCAGCGGCGAGGCGATCTCGCTGGTGTGCGTGGACGAGGACATCTTCCTGCGCGACATCGAGAAGCTGATCAAGCGCAGCATCCCGCGCGAAGTGGTGGCCGGCTTCGAGCCCGACCCGAGCGAGAAGGCCGAGCCGATCGTGCTGGGCCGCATGACCATCGGCGTCGGCGGCACCAAGCGCAGCGGCGGCGGCAGCCGCCACGGCGGCGCGCCGCGCGCGCCTTCGGCCGGCTTCGGCGGCGCAGGCTCCGGCCGCCCGGCTGCGACTGCACCACGCCCCGGCGCGCCGGCTGCGCGCCACGAGCCGGCACGCCCGCACGGGCCGCGGCCGGCCGAGCCGCGGCGCGACGGCGCGCGCCCCGAATCCGGCGGCCGCGGCGGCAGCGGCAGCCGCGGCGGCAATGCCTCCACCGGCCGCGGCTCGGGCGCGGCACCGGTGGGCGCGCTGTCGTCCTTCGGCGGCGGCGGCGGCCGGGGCGGGCGCGGCGGCACGGGCGGGCGCAGCGGGCGCTGACAGGCGCTGCGGGCGCGGGCAAGCCGGCTGCGGCCGGCGCGGGCGCCCGACCCGCGCCCGCTGCGGGCCTCAAGGAAGGCCGGCGCGACGCTGCGTTCCCCGGATCCGGCCGCGGCACGCGGCCCGCTACAGTCGGGCATGGCGCGCAAGTTCACGGTCCACAAGACGGCACCCCGAATCGACCCGATCCGCACGGTGCTGGTGGCCGGCGCCACGGGCCTGGTCGGCCGCGAACTGCTGACGGCTTGGCGCGCGGCGTCGCCGCCGCCGACGGTGCACGCGCTCGCACGCCGGCTGCCTGCAGCCGCCGCGCCGGGCGTGCACTGGCATGCGGTCGACTACGCGGCGCTGGCGCCGCTGCCGGCCGCAACGGCCGCCTGCTGCGCGCTCGGCACCACGATCAAGACGGCCGGCTCGCAGGCCGCGTTCCGCGCGGTCGACTTCGACGCGGTGCTGGCCTTCGCGCGCGCCGCCCGGGCGGCGGGCGTGCGCCGCTTCGCGGTGGTGTCGGCGCTGGGCGCCGACGCGGGCTCGGGCGTGTTCTACAACCGCGTGAAGGGCGAGATGGAGCAGGCGCTCGCGGCGCTCGAGTTCCCGTGCCTGGTGATCGCGCGGCCGTCGCTGCTGGCCGGCGACCGCGCCGCGATCGGCCAGCCGGTGCGCACCGGCGAGCGCCTGGCGCTGGCCGCGACCGCGCCGCTGCGCGCGCTGATCCCCAAGGCCTGGCGGCCGATCGCCGCCGGCACCGTCGCCCGCGCGATCGTGCGGGCGCTGCAGCAGGGCAAGCTCGGCACCCAGGTGATCGCGTCGGCCGAGCTGCAGGAGCTGGGCGCATGACGATCGAGATCAGCTTCCTCGGCGCGGCCGACACCGTGACCGGCTCGCGCCACCTGGTGCACATCGGCGGCCGGCACATCGGGCTGGACTGCGGCATGTTCCAGGGCTTCAAGGTGCACCGCGAGCGCAACTGGCAGCCGCCGCCGCGCGAGCTGGTCGAAGCCGACGCGCTGGTGCTCAGCCACGCGCACCTGGACCACAGCGGCTGGCTGCCGGTGCTGGTGCGCAGCGGCTTTCGCGGCCCGGTGTATGCGTCGCCGGCCACGATCGACCTGGCCGAAGTGCTGCTGCTCGACAGCGCGCACCTGCAGGAGGAGGACGCGCGCCGCGCCAACCGATACGGCTACACGCGCCACGCGAAGGCGCTGCCGCTGTACACGCGGCGCGACGTGCTGCGCACGCTGCAGCGCTTGGTGCCGCTGCTGCCCGGGCGCGAGGCCACGGTGGGCGACGTGCGCATCACGCTCACGCCGGTGGGCCACCTGCTGGGCGCCTGCGCGGTGACGCTGGCGCACGGCCGCGAGCGGCTGGTGTTCTCGGGCGACCTGGGCCGCCAGCAGGACCTGCTGATGCCGCCGCCCAGCCGCATCGCCGAGGCCGACGTGCTGCTGGTGGAATCGACCTACGGCAACCGCGCACACCCGGCGGTGGATGCCGCGGCCGAGCTGGGCCGGATCGTGCGCGAAACCACGCAGCGCGGCGGCAGCGTGCTGCTGCCGGCCTTCGCGGTAGGCCGCGCGCAGGCGCTGATGCTGGTGCTGCGCCGGCTGAAGGCCGCGGGGCAGATCCCGGCCGGGCTGCCGGTGTTTGTCGACAGCCCGATGGCCACCCAGGCCACCGCGCTGTACCACCGGCACCGGCGGCTGCTGCGCATCCCGCCGCGCGAAGCCGCGCAGCTGGCCGACGGCGTGCGCTTCGTCGGCGACGCGCGCCAGTCGATGGCGCTGACGCGGTCGCGCTGGCCGAGCGTGATCATCTCGGCCAGCGGCATGGCCACCGGCGGGCGCGTGCTGCACCACCTGAAGGCGATGGCGCCGGTGGACAAGCACCACATCGTGTTCGCCGGCTTCCAGGTGGGCGGCAGCCGCGGCGCGCGGCTGGTGGCCGGCGCCACCGACGTCAAGATCCACGGCGAATACGTACCGGTGCGCGCGCAGGTCAGCCAGCTCGAGGGCTTCTCGGGCCACGCCGATTCCGACGAGCTGGTCGGCTGGCTGCGCGGCTTCGCGAAGCCGCCGCGCCAGACCTTCGTGGTGCACGGCGAGCCCGACGCCGCCGACGCGCTGCGCGTGCGCATCCAGGACGAGCTCGGCTGGCGCGTGCGCGTGCCGCAGCACGGGGCGACACTCGGCGCCTGAGTGCCGCCGCCCATCGCGAACCGCGCTCAGCGGAAATCGCGGCTGCGCGTGGCCAGGCCCTGCAGCAGCGCGGTGTGGTCCACCAGCCGGCGCGCCACCAGGTGCATCACCGTGCGCGCGCCCTCGCCCTCGCGCTGCCACACGCCGTAGACGGTCAGCAGCCGGCTCGCCAGCAGCGCCTTGCGCTGCGCGGCGGCCAGGTCGGGCCAGACGATCACGTTGACGGCGCCGGTCTCGTCTTCCAGCGTCACGAACACGACGCCCTTGGCGGTCTCGGGCCGCTGGCGGTGGGTGACCAGCCCGCTGGCGCGCGCCAGCTGGCCCGAACGAAAGCCGCGCAGCACGGCAGCCGGCTGTACCTGGAACGCGGCGAGCTGCGCGCGCAGCAGCGCCAGCGGGTGCGTCGCGAGCGACAGGCCGGTGGCGCGGTAGTCGGCCAGCATCGCCCGCGCCGGCTGCGGCGCCGGCAGCGCGGCCGCGGCCTCGTGCGTGCGCGTGGCGCGCAGCAGCGGCGTGGCGCGCGTGTCCACGCCGGCCACGGCCCAGGCCGCCTGGTGGCGGTGGCCGGCGACGGACGCCAGCGCGTCGGCGCGCGCCAGCAGCGCCAGTTGCCCGGCGTCGAGCTGCGCACGGCGCGCCAGGTCCTCGACGCCGGCAAAGGGCCCGCCGGCGCGCGCCGCGACGATGCGCTGCGCCGCCTCCGTGCCCAGCCCGTTCAACTGGTTCAAGCCCAGCCGCACCGGCCAGGGCGCGGCGCCCGGATCGTGCGCGGCGCCCATGCTCGCCGCACCCACCGCACCGGCCGCATCGGTGACGCCCGCCACGGCGGCTGGTTCCGCCGGCGGCTCGAGCGCAGCCTCGACGCCGCTCGCCCACACATCCACCGGCCGCACCGCCACGCCATGCGCACGCGCGTCGCGCACCAGTTGCGCCGGCGCGTAGAAGCCCATCGGCTGGCTGTTCAGCAGCGCGGCCAGGAAGGCGTCGGGGTGGTGGCGCTTGAGCCACGCGCTCGCATAGACCAGCAGCGCGAAGCTGGCGGCGTGGCTCTCGGGGAAGCCGTATTCGCCGAAGCCCTGGATCTGCCGGAAGATCGCCTCGGCATAGTCGCGCGCGTAGCCCTTCTCGACCATGCGCCCGACCAGCCGATCGTGGAAGGCGTCCAGGCCGCCCTTGCGCTTCCACGCCGCCATCGAGCGGCGCAGCTGGTCGGCCTCGCCGGCGCTGAAGTCGGCGGCGAGCATCGCGATCTGCATCACCTGCTCCTGGAAGATCGGCACGCCCCGGGTGCGCGCGAGCGCGGGCTTCAGTTCCTCGGGGCAGTCGATCGCGTCGTCGGGCAGGCTGCGGTTGCGCAGGTACGGGTGCACCATGCCGCCCTGGATCGGGCCGGGGCGCACGATCGCGACCTCGATCACCAGGTCGTACCAGCAGCGCGGCTGCAGCCGCGGCAGCATGCTCATCTGCGCGCGGCTCTCGACCTGGAACACGCCCACCGCATCGGCGGCGCAGAGCATGTCGAAGGTGGCTTCGTCGCCGTCGTCGATGTCGGCCAGCGTGAACGGCCGGTCGGTGGGCCGGCCGAGCTTGGCGCTCACGAACCCGAGCGCGCGCCGGATCGCGCTGAGCATGCCCAGCGCCAGGATGTCGACCTTGATCAGCCCGAGCGCGTCCAGGTCGTCCTTGTCCCACTGGATCACGCTGCGGCCGGGCATGGCCGCGTTCTCCACCGGCACCAGGCGCGCCAGGTCGTCGCGCGCGATCACGAAGCCGCCCGGGTGCTGGCTCAGGTGGCGCGGGAAGCCGACCAGCGCCTCGGCCAGCTCGGCCCACTGCCGGCACACCGGCGCATCGGGGTCGAAGCCGTGCTCGCGCAGCCGCTCGGGCAGGGTGCCGCGGCCGTCGGCCCAGTGGATCGACCTGGACACCGCGTCGATGCGGTCCGGGTCGATGCCGAGCGCGCGCCCCGCGTCGCGCAGCGCCGAGCGCGGCCGCCAGCTGATGACCACCGCGGCGAGCGCCGCGCGCTGGCGGCCGTACTTGCGGTACAGGTACTGGATCACCTCCTCGCGCCGCTGGTGCTCGAAGTCGATGTCGATGTCGGGCGGCTCGTTGCGCTCGGCGCTGATGAAGCGGCCGAACAGCAGCGTCGCGCGGCGCGGGTCGACTTCGGTGACCCCGAGGCAGTAGCACACCAGCGAGTTGGCCGCGCTGCCGCGCCCCTGGCACAGGATGCCTCGGGCGCGCGCCCAGTGCACGATGTCGGCGACGGTGAGGAAGTAGGGCTCGTACTTCAGGCTTTCGATCAGCGCGAGTTCGGCTTCGAGCGTGGCGCGGTGCTCGGCCGGCATGCCGGCCGGGAAGCGCCGCGCGACCCCTCGTTCGGTGAGCGCGCGCAGCCAGCTCGCCGGCGTGTGGCCGTCGGGCACGATCTCCTGCGGGTACTCGTAGCGCAGCTCGTCCAGCGAGAACGCGCACTGCCCGGCGATGCGCAGCGTGGCCTCGAGCCACGCCGCCGGGTAGATCGACGCCAGCCGCTGGCGCGAGCGCAGGTGCGCCTCGGCGTTGGGCTCGAGCGCGAAGCCGCAGTCGGCCACCGGGCGCCTGAGCTTCGTCGCGGCCAGCACGTCGAGCAGCGGCTTGCGCGAGCGCAGGTGCATGCGCACCGCACCGGCGGCGACGACCGCAAGCCCCGCGGCCTGCGCGGCGCGCTGCACCGTGTCGGCGAGCTCGGCGTCGTGCGCGCGCAGCAGCAGCTCGGCCGCGATGAACGCGCGCTGCGCGCCGAACCAGGTCTTGAGCCACATCGCGTGCGCGAACACGGTCTCGAAGGGCTGCGCCGCGTCGGGCAGCAGCAGCGCGATGCAGCCGGGCAGCCCGGCGAGATACGGCGCGTGCGGCACGCGCCCCTCCACGTCGGACGGGTGCGCGAGGTACTCGCCCTTCGGAGCGCGCCGGCGCGCCACCGTGATCCACTGCGCGAGGTTGCCGTATCCGCGGCGGCTCTGCGCCAGCAGCACCAGCCGCGGGCCGGGCTCGGCCGGTGCGCGGCCCTTGTCTGCCGGCTGCGCGAGCTGCAGCTCGGTGCCGACGATCAGGTGCAGCCCGACGCGCCTGGCCTCGACATGCGCGCGCACCACGCCGGCGAGCGAGCACTCGTCGGTGATCGCCAGCGCCGCGTAGCCGAGCTGCGCGGCGCGCGCGACCAGTTCCTCCGGATGCGACGCCCCGGACAGGAAGCTGAAGTTGCTGCGGCAGTGCAGCTCGGCGTAGGCGGGCAGCGACATCACGGCACACTTCGTACGATCTGCGTCAACTGCCGAAACACTGCCCTGTCATGAATGCCGTTGCCGCCAGCGAGGCCCGTCAATCCTTTGCCGAGCTCGTCGACGCCGCCGCGCGCGAGCCGGTCGTGATCCGGCGCCAGCAGCGCGACGTGGCCGTCGTCGTGTCGATGCAGGAGTACGAGCGACTGACGCAGCTGAACCGCGCCGAGTTCCAGCGCTTTTGCGATGCGGTCGGCCAACGCGCCAAGGCCGCCGGCATGAACGCACGCGTGCTTGCGAAGCTGCTGCGCGACGACCGCAGCGATGCCTGAGCGCCGCTGGGTGCTCGACACCCACACCCTGGCGAGCCGCCTGCTGTTGCCCGGCGGCGCCGCGCGGCGCGTCGTGATCACGCACCGCGTGCAGGCCTGCCGCGACCCGCGCGACGACAAGTTCCTGCACGTTGCGCTCAACGGCGAAGCCGAGGCCATCGTCAGCGGCGACCGTGACCTGCTGTTGCTCGACCCGTTTCACGGCGTGCGCATCCTGAGCCCGAGCGCGTTCTGCCGCATCGGCTGAGCGCACGCAGCCCGCAGCGCATCACGCAACCGCCAGCGCATCGAGCGGGCTGCGCGTGCCGCCGGCAGCGACCTTGAGCACGTGCGTGTAGATCATCGTCGTGCTCACGTCGCTGTGGCCGAGCAGTTCCTGCACGGTGCGGATGTCGGTGCCCGACTGCAACAGGTGCGTCGCGAACGAGTGGCGCAGCGTGTGCGGCGTGGCGGGGCGCACGATGCCGGCGGCGCGCACCGCGCGCTTGAAGTCGCGCTGGAAGGTCTGGTCGAACAGGTGGTGGCGGCGCTCGACGCCGCTGCGCGGGCAGACCGAATGCGTGGCCTGCGGAAAGACCCAGAACCAGGCCCAAGACGAACCCGCGCGCGGATATTTGCGTTCCAGCGCATCGGGCATCTGCACGCCGCCGCGGCCGGCGCGGGCGTCGGCTTCCCACAGCACCCGAGCGCGCTGCATCTGGCCGCGCAGGCCCGGCTCGAGCGTGGCCGGCAGCATGACGACCCGGTCCTTCGCACCCTTGCCGCTACGTACGATGATGGCCTGCCGATCGAACTCGACGTCCTTTACGCGCAGCTGCAAGGCCTCGGCGATGCGCATGCCGGTGCCGTAGAGCAGGCGCGCCAGCACCCCATGCGTACCGTCGAGCCCCGCCAGCACGGCGGCGACCTCCGCGGGTGACAGCACGACCGGCAGGCGCGGCTTGCGATGCGGCCGGTCGATCGACTGCATCCACGGCAGTTGCTGGCCGAGCACTTGCTGGTACAGAAACAGCAGCGCCGACAGTGCCTGCCGGTGCGTTGACACGGCGACGCCGCGCTCGTTGGAAAGCCAGGACAGAAAGGCCTCGACCTCGGGCCCGCCCATCTGGCGCGGATGGCGCAGCCGATGGAAGCGCACGAACGCGCGCACCCAATGGACGTAGGCATCTTCGGTCCTTATGCTGTAGTGCAGGTAGCGAACGCGCTCGCGCACCGCGTCCAGCAGGCGGCGCGGTGCCGAGGCCGAGGGAGCGACAGGTGGAGGAGGCATGGCGCGCCAACTACTGTATGTACGTACAGTCTATGCCGGTCAGTGCAGATCGACAAGCTCCGGCCTTGGCGCTGGCGCGGCGCCGGAACGTGCGCCACTATTCGGTTATGGGCGCAGGAGTTGCGCCACTATCCGGATATGGGCGACTTTCGCCCGACATTGAAGTTGGGCGTCACGCGCACCGCTTGCAGGCTGTTAGCGTCTGTGCTAACTTCCACTCGTGGCGTTCGAGATCGAGTACTTCCACGAGCGTGTGCTCTCCGAGATCCAGTCGTGGCCAGTAGACGTTCTGGCCGACTATGCGTGCCTGGTCGAACTTCTCGCCGAGCACGGCCCGGATCTGCGGCTTCCGCATTCCCGCGCGCTTGGCGAGGGGCTGTTTGAGTTGCGGCCTCGTGGCCGTTCAGGCATCGGCCGCGCGTTCTACTGCTTCGTCATCGCGCGTCGCATTGTCGTTGTGCACGCGTTCATCAAGAAGTCGCAGCAAACACCCGACAAGGAGCTGAAGCTGGCGCGCAAGCGCGCCAAGGAGTTGACCAATGGCTAACCTCAAGTACACCCCCGTCAAGCACGATCACCAGGCTTTTCTCGCCAAGGCGCGAGCCCGTAAGGGATTCACCGAGGCGTACGACGGGTTGGAGCTCGAGTACCGCGTTGCAGACCAGCTACTCAAAGCAAGATCAAGAGCTGGGCTGACCCAGGATGCCGTCGCAGAACGTATGGGCACTACCAAGAGCGCCATCTCTCGCCTGGAGGCCTCTGGCAAGCACACGCCTTCGCTGGCCACGCTACAGCGCTATGCAAAGGCTGTTGGCTGTGATCTTCAGGTAAAACTCGTACCGCAGAAGTGACGCCCAACCCCGCATTGCACCCGACGTGCTACGGCTGGCTTCGCCAGCCTTCGCCCGCGGGTGAGTGCAAACGTTAGGCCGCACAGTCGACGGTCCCCGCGCATCGATCGGTCGCGTGTAGCCCACGTGCTACACTGGCCGACATGCGCGTCGAGAAGACCGAGGAGTACCGGGCGTGGATCGACGGCCTCAAGGACCGCGCCGGACGCGCTCGGATCTTGATGCGGGTCGACCGCTTCATCCACGGCAATCCAGGCTCTCATCGCGATCTGACAGAGGGCGTTTCCGAGCTCAAGATCGACTTTGGCCCAGGCTACCGTGTCTACTACTCGATCAGGCGCACGCAGTTGCTCTTGCTCATCGCCGGCGGCGACAAGGCATCTCAGCAGAAGGACATCGCCGTGGCCCTGTCGCTGAACCGGAACTTCAAGGGTTGATCATCATGTCCAAGGTTGCGGCCAAGAAGGCCCAGAAGACGAAGACGACGCCCTACGACGTCGCCGAACACCTCCGCACGCCGGAGGAAATGGCCGCCTACCTTGATGCGTGGCTCGAAGAGGCTCCAGACGACGCGGCAGGAATCGCCCGCGCCCTTGGGGACATTGCCCGGGCCAAAGGCATGAGCCAGGTTGCCAAGGACGCGGGCTTGAGCCGCGAGAGCCTGTACCGAGCGCTCAGCGCCGAGGGCAACCCCTCGTTCGCAACGATACTGAAGGTGGCCAAGGCTCTCGGTGTGCGTCTGCACGCCCAGGCTGCCGGGTAGCGGTGCGAGTGCGGTCTAACCTTGCGCTCGAGCTGACACGCCCCGCTGCGGCGTGCAGCTAAGCTCGGACGGGTTAGGCGCCAGAGTTCCCTGCCTCGCGTGGTCGCCTTGTTCCTCGACGTTTGTGTAGATACGCTTACCGGGTGCGCATCTCCTACGACCCCGTCAAGCGAGAACGTACGCTCGCCGAACGCGGCTTGGACTTCGAAGACGCAGCAGCCGTCTTTGATGGCATCACGGTCGAGGTCGAGGATGCGCGCAAGGATTACGGTGAACGCCGCATCATCTGCTATGGCCTGCTCGCGGCTCGCCTGGTAGTTGTCGGCTACACCCCGGGTGGCTCGGTGCGCCACGTCTTCAGCACGCGAAAGGCCAACGGCCGTGAACACATCCGCCTCGCGCCGTTCTTTGGGCTCTGACCTCCAGCGCGTAGACGCACACGTAGTGAAGCCCCACGAGTACAAGGAGCTTCCTGAGCTTACCGACGCGATGCTGGCCCGCGCTGTCGTCAGCAAGGGCGGTCGGCCTCGTTCATCCAACCCGCGTCAGCTGATCAGTCTGCGCCTGCCGCCGGAGGTCATCGAGCGCTGGCGCTCCACCGGGTCGGGCTGGCAAACGCGCATGGCGGAGCGTCTGGCCAAGGTGCCCGCCCCCCGCGCGAAACGTGGCGCCTAACACGTCGCTCGAGGCGTCTGCGCTCTCAGCGAGTGCATCAATCGCGTCGAGCGCCTCCGTGCGAGACGCATCTGCTGCAAGCGGGCTTCGCTCGAAGTCCCAAAGGAACGCTTCACGCACCTCTGCCTCTGCGGGAGGCAGAACCTCAACTGCAAATCGAGTCACAGTGCGCTCAGTCGCGCTCGCGCTTCGGCCCAGGGCACCGCCTTCAGCGCCCCCTCGCGCAGCGCCTGTTTGCGCTGCCGGAGATCTTTCTTCCAGGCGTCGGAGATCGCAGCGTCGGTGCTCCCTTCCAGGCTGTCGAGCAGTGCCACCACAAGGGCAGAGCGCTTATCCACAGGGAGATCCAAGGCGTCCGTCAGCAGTTGGTCCATACGCCCGTTCATGCAGCGCAGTCAATTCTCAGTGGTTCTCAGCCAGCGGGCCACGCGGGCGGCGTCTAGCTCCAACGTCAAGCACACCAAGGTCAGCGCGTCTTGTGTAGGCTGCCGCACAAGGAGGCGCACATGGCCACGAACCTCGCCATTGACCCCGATCTGTTGGGCCGCGCCCTTCAGGTGAGCGGCGAACGTACCAAGAAGGCAGCGGTCACCAAGGCCCTGCAAGAGTTCATTGCGCGGCGCGAGCAACGACGTCTTCTTGACCTCATGGGAAAGCTTGAATGGGATCAATCGTTCGACTACAAGGCTGAGCGGTCGCGCAAGTGACCCTGCTCGACGACACAAGCGTCTGGTCCTTGGCGCTGCGCCGGGATGCGCCGGCAACCGAGCCGGAAGTTGCCGCCCTCAAGGACGCACTCGCCGGCGCGAGTGTGGTCGTCACGACGGGCCTCGTCTTGCAGGAACTGCTGCAGGGCTTCGGTCCACCCAAGGCCCGAGCGCAAGTCATCTCCAGCTTCGCAGCCCTCGCACTCATTCAGCCGGACCGCGAAGACCACATTGCCGCCGCCGGCCTTCGGAGCGCGTGCCGCGCGGCCGGCGCCCAGCTCGGGACTATCGAGGCATTGATTGCGCAGCTTTGCATCAGGCACAGCCTTACGCTTCTGACCACAGACCGGGATTTCGTGCGCGCCGCCAAGCACAGCAAGCTGAAGTTGTGGTCTCCGCCATCGGCCACCGCGAAGTGACGGCTGACCCGCGGCTCAAGTGGACAGCCCGCGGCCGGCCTCGCCATCAGCGGCCTGCCGCTCAGCCGCCACGTTGATTTCCCAATGACCTCCATCCCCCACGCCGAGATGTCCGGCTCACTCCGCCAGTCACTACCCTGAATCCGTGGCCCGGGAAGACCTCGTCCCACGCCCGAGACCGGCGCGTTGGCGGTGATGGCGATGCTCTCGGGCTCGCAGCGCTCGGCGATCAGCTCGAACAGCACCGAGGTCTCGCCCCGGTCGCGCCGGGCGCAGCTGAAGTCGTCCAGCACGATCAGCTCGAAGCGGTCGAGCTTGGCCAGTTCGGCCGGCAGCCGCCGATCGCCCCGGGCGGCCTGCAGCCGCTGCACCCGCTCGCTGGTGCGCACGACCAGCACCTTCAGCCCGCGATCGATCAGCGCATGGCCGATGCCCGCCAGCAGATGCGTCTTGCTTCGGGTGGACAGTACGCAGGTCGGCGGTGACGAGTCACGGATTCAGGGACAACTTTACGCAGGCCCAACAGGCCGGCAACCCTGCACCGGCATACTTGCCGCCATGCGCCTGACCCGAGTGGCATCGGCGGCCGCGCTGGCGCTGGGGGTGGCCGGCTGCGCGGTCGGCCCCGACTATCGCGAACCCACATCCACCTTGCCGGCTGCCTGGACGACTGCCGATCCGCCGTCGGCTGCCCAGGCGGCGGCTGCCCAGGCGGCGCCCGCGCCCGACCCCGCATGGTGGCGCCGCTTCGACGACAAGCTGCTCGACGAGCTGATCGGGCGCGCGCTCGCCGCCAACACCGACCTGCGCATCGCCGGCGCCCGGCTGCGCGCGGCGCGCGCCGCGACCGTACAGGCCGAAGCGGCGCTGTGGCCGACGCTGGGCGTCTACGGCTCGGCCAGCCGCTCGACCGACGGCGGCCGCAGCCCGACCTCGAGCTACGGCCTGGGCTTCGACGCCGGCTGGGAGATCGACCTGTTCGGCGGGCTGCGGCGCGGCGTGGAGGCCGCCGATGCCGACGCCGGGTCGAGCGCCGCGACGCTGGCCGCGACCCAGGTCTCGCTGGTGGCCGAGGTGGCGCGCAACTACGTGCTGCTGCGCGGCTACCGGCAGCGCCTCGTGATCACCCGCGCCAACCTCGACAACCAGGCGCAGACGCTGCAGCTGACCGAATGGCGCGCGCAGGCCGGGCTGGTGGGCTCGCTCGACGTCGAGCAGGCACGCGCCAACCTCGAGCAGACGCGCGCGCAGGAGCCGCTGCTGCAGGACGCCGCCGTGCAGACGCGCAACGCGCTCGCGGTGCTGCTGAACGAGGCGCCGCAGGCCACTGCGCAGCGGCTCGCGGCAGCACCTGAAGCAGCGATCCCCGGCATCGGCGCCGAGCCGCTGCTGGGCGTGCCGGCCGATCTGCTGCGCCGCCGCCCCGACATCGTCGCCGCCGAGCGCACGCTGGCCGCGGCCACCGCGCGCATCGGCGTGGCCGAGGCGGCGCGCTACCCGTCGTTCAGCCTGGCCGGCACGATCGGCCTGCAGGGCGCGGCACTGTCGGCGTTGAGCGGCAGCGGCGCGGCGACCCGCTTCGTCGCCGGCAGCCTGGCCGCGCCGATCTTCGACGCCGGGCGGCTGCGCCAGCAGGTGGTGATCCAGACCGCGCAGCAGGAGCAGGCGCTGGCCGCCTACGAAGCCGCGCTGGCCGGGGCGCTGCGCGACGTCGAGAACGCGCGCGCCGCGCTCGCCAACGGGCGCGCGCGCGGCGAGGCGCTGGCGCAGGCGGTGCAGGCGGCGCGCAACGCGGCGCTGCTGGCGAGCTTTCGCTACCGCTCGGGCCTGGTGGACTTCCAGACCGTGCTCGACACCGAACGCAGCGTGCGCTCGCTCGAAGACAGCCAGGCCTCGACGCAGGCCGACACCGTGATCGCGATGATCCAGCTCTACAAGGCGCTGGGCGGCGGCTGGTCCGCCGAAACCCCGGCCGCCGCACCCGCTGCCCAACCATGACCCGACCCGATTCCGCCGCCGCCGCCGGCCTCGATGCGTTGCTGGGCGACGACGCGCCGCGCCCCTGGTGGCGGCGGCGCGCCACCTGGATCGCCGCGCTGCTGCTGCTGACCGCGGCCGCCGCGGTGGCCTTCGCGCTCGGCCGGCGCGCCGACACCGCGCAGCAGCGCCAGTTCCGCACCGAGGCGGTGCAGCGCGGCACGCTCGAGCTCAAGGTGGTGGCCAACGGCACGCTGGCGCCGACGCTGACGGTCAACATCGGCAGCGAGCTGTCGGGCACGGTGGCCAAGGTGCTGGTGGACATCAACGACCGGGTGGAGAAGGGCCAGGTGCTGGTCGAGCTCGACACCACGAAGCTGCGCGACCAGATGGCGCGCTCGCGCGCGACGCTGGCCTCGGCCGAGGCGCAGGTGGCGCAGGCCGCGGCCACGCTGAAGGAGGCGCGCGCCAACCTGGCGCGCATGGACGAGGTGTCGCGGCTGTCGGGCGGGCGGGTGCCGTCGGCCACCGAGTTCGACAGCGCGCGCGCCAACGCCGAGCGCGCGGCCGCCGACGAGGCCGCGGCGCGCGCCAAGGTGGCCGACGCGCGCGCCGCGCTGCGCGTGGACGAGACCAACCTCGCCAAGGCGTCGATCCGCTCGCCGATCGACGGCGTGGTGCTGACGCGATCGGTCGACCCGGGCAACGCGGTCGCGGCTTCGCTGCAGGCGGTGACGCTGTTCAGCATCGCCGCCGACCTGAAGCGGATGAAGCTGCAGGTCAACGTCGACGAAGCCGACGTCGGCCGGGTGCAGCAGGGCCAGCAGGCGAGCTTCACCGTCGCCGCCTGGCCGAACCGCAGCTTCCCGGCGACGATCCAGCGCGTCGGCTACGGCTCGACGACCAAGGAGAACGTGGTCACCTACGTCGCCGACCTGAGCGTGGACAACAGCGAGCTGCTGCTGCGCCCCGGCATGACGGCCACTGCCAACATCGCCGCGGCGCGGCGCGAAGGCGTGCTGCTCGTGCCCAATCCGGCGCTGCGCTTCACGCCGGCCGAGCCGCGCGCGGCGTCGCCCGACGCCGGCCTGGTGGGCAAGCTGATGCCGGGGCCGCCGCGCGGCCCGGCCAAGCGGGCCGGCGTCAGCGCGGCGCCGGGTGCGCAGCGCCAGGTCTGGGTGCTGCGCGACGGCGCGCCGGTGGCGGTGCCGGTGACCACGGGGCTGAGCGACGGCCGGCGCACCGAAGTCAGCGGCGGCGGCCTGCGCGAAGGCGACGCGGTGATCGTCGACGAGACGGTGCGGCCGTCATGACCGCAACCTGCGGGGCAGCCGCGCACGGGGCCGCCCGATGAGCGCGCCGGGCCGCTCCCAAGCGCTCGTCCCGCAACGCGCAGCGTGGAGGGCAGTCCAATGAGCGCCGCCCCGCTGCCGCTGATCCGGCTGCGCGGCGTGACCCGCCACTACGGCCAGGGCCAGGCGCTGGTGCGCGCGCTCGACGGCGTCGATCTCGACATCGAAGCCGGCGAGTTCGTCGCGGTCATGGGGCCCAGCGGCTCGGGCAAGTCGACGGTGATGAACCTGATCGGCTGCCTGGACATGCCCACTTCGGGCGAGTACCTGTTCCGCGGCGTGCACGTGGAGCGGCTGACGCGCGACCAGCGCGCGCGTCTGCGCCGCCGCCACCTGGGCTTCGTGTTCCAGGGCTTCAACCTGCTGGCGCGCACCAGCGCGCTCGAGAACGTCGAGCTGCCGCTGCTGTACCGCGGCGAGCCGACCGCCCGCCGCCACGCGGCGGCGCGCGCGGCGCTGGATTCGGTGGGGCTGCAAGGGCGCGAGCACCACACGCCGGGCGAGCTGTCGGGCGGCCAGCAGCAGCGCGTGGCGATCGCGCGCGCGATCGTCACCCAGCCGACCGTGCTGCTCGCCGACGAGCCCACCGGCAACCTCGACACGCAGCGCAGCCGCGAGATCATGGAGCTGCTGGCGGCGCTGAACCGCGAGCGCGGCATCACCGTGCTGATGGTCACGCACGAGCCCGACATGGCGCTGTACGCGCGGCGCACGGTGCGCTTCGTCGACGGCCGCATCGCCGAGGACCGGCGCCGCTCTCCCGAGCCCGCGCCCGCCGCACAGGCCGCCTGATGCTCTGGAACTCGCTGCTGCTGGCGTTGCGCTCGATCCGGCGCAACCTGCTGCGCTCGTTCCTGACCGTGCTCGGCGTGGTCATCGGCGTCAGCGCGGTGGTCACGATGGTCACGCTCGGCCAGGGCGCGACCGCGGCGGTGCGCGGCCAGATCGCCAGCCTGGGCAGCAACCTGCTGCAGGTCCGCCCCGGGCAGCGGCTGGGCCCGGGCGCCAGCTTCGGCGTGCCCGCGTTCACCGAGGCCGACGTGGCGGCGATCGAAGCGCAGATCGCCGGGCTGCGCGCGGTCGCGCCCGAGTCGCGCAACACGGCCACGGTGGTGGCCGGCGCGCGCAACTGGACCACCAGCCTGATCGGCACGACCAATGCGCACTTCGACACCAGCGACTGGCAGCTGGCGGCGGGGCGCCGCTTCGAGGAGACCGAGGAGCGCGCCGGCGCGGCCGTGTGCGTGGTCGGCGCGACCGTGCAGCGCGAGCTGTTCGGCAGCACCGATCCGCTCGGCCAGCGGCTGCGCGTGCGCGGCTTCTCCTGCGAAATCGTCGGCGTGCTGCAGCCCAAGGGCCAGGCGGCGATGGGCCTGGACCAGGACGACCTGGTGGTGCTGCCGCTGCGCACGCTGCAGCGCCGCGTGACGGGCACCACGCGCGTGCAGACGCTGCTGGTGTCGGTGCGCGACGAAGGCGGCATCGAGCGCGCCAAGGCCGCGCTGACCGAGCTGCTGCGCGAGCGGCGCAAGCTCGGCGAGCACGACGAGGACAACTTCAACGTGCTCGACACGCGCCAGATCGCCGACACGCTGTCGGGCACCACGCAGGTGATGACGCTGCTGCTGGGCGCGGTGGCGGCGGTGAGCCTGCTGGTAGGCGGCATCGGCATCATGAACATCATGCTGGTCAGCGTGACCGAGCGCACGCGCGAGATCGGCGTACGCCTGGCGATCGGCGCGCTCGAGCGCGAGGTGCTGCTGCAGTTCCTGATCGAGGCGGTGGTGCTGGCGGCGCTCGGCGGCGCGGTCGGCGTGCTGCTGGCGGCGGCGGCCAGCGTCGGCCTGGCGCGCGCGATGGGCGTGCCCTTCCAGTTCAACCCCGGCATCAACCTGCTGGCGCTGGCCTTCTCGGCGGCGATCGGGGTGATCTTCGGCTACTTCCCGGCGCGCAACGCGGCGCGGCTGGATCCGATCGAAGCGCTGCGGCACGAGTAGCCTGCGCCGGCCGGGGCCGCGGCCGCATCGCCGCACGTCGGCGGGCGTCAGCGCCCATTGACGCGCATCGGCGCGCACCGACGTGCATCAACGCGCGCTGTCGGCGGCCGCCGCGGACTCCGCGGGCAGCCACAGCAGCGCGCAGGCCAGCAGCGCCAGCGGCGCGCCCACCCACGCCAGCCGCGCGAAGCCCGCCTGCGGCAGCAGCGCGCCGCCCAGCGCGGCGCCCAGCGCCATGCCGAAGTACATCATCGAGCTGTTCAGCGACAGCAGCATCGGGCTGCGCGCCAGGTCCACCGCCACCAGCCGCGCCTGCTGCGGCGCGGTCGTGCCGAAGCCGCACAGGCCCCAGGTCAGCAGCGCGGCGAGCATCGCCGCAGGGTGCCCCGCGGTCAGCGGCACGCAGGCCAGCGCGAGCGTGAACACGCCGAACAGCACGCGCAGCGTCGGCAGCGCGCCGAAGCGGTCGGTCGCCCACCCGCCCAGCAGCGTGCCGGCCACGCCGGCGCAACCGAACAGCATCAGCGTCCACGACAGCTGCGCATCGCTGACCGACGCGAGCGCGCGCAGCACCGGGCCGATGTAGGCGAACACGCTGAACACCGCGCCGAAGTACAGCAGCGTCGTCGCCAGCACCGACACCGCCGCGGCGCTGCGCAGCACCGTGCCCAGCCCGGCAACGGACGCGCCGGGCGCGCGGATGGCGCGCGGCACCCCTGCGGCCACCGCCAGCAGCGCCAGCGCCGACGCGGCGGTCGCGGCCCCCACCGGCACGCGCCAGCCGTGGCGCAGGCCGAGCCAGGCGCCGATCGGCACCCCGACCACGTAGCTCAGGCTGATGCCCAGGAACACGACCGACAGCGCCTGGCCGCGCCGCGCCGGCTCGACCAGCGCCACCGCGATGCCGGCGGCCAGCGGGATGAAGACCGCGCCGGCGCCCATCAGCGCGCGCGCCGCCAGCAGCATCGGCAGGCTGCCGGCCAGTGCCGACAGCAGGTTGCCGGCGGTGAACAGCGCCAGTGCGCCGAGCAGCGCGCGCTTGCGCGGCCAGCCGCCGCTGGCCAGCAGCAGCGCCGGCGCGAGCACCGCCGTGCCGACCGCGTAGGCGGTGGTTGCCTGCCCGGCCGCCGCGACGCCGACGCCCAGGTCGCGTGCGATCGGCTCGACGATGCTGGCGAGCACGAAGGCGCTCGAGCCGATCACGAGGTTGATCGCCGAGAACAGGATCAGCAGCGGCTGCGTCGGGTGCATCGGGGGTGGGCGGTTGCGCTCGCGCAGGATCGCGGGCGCGGCGCGAGCGGCGACAATAGCGGGTTTGACTGCCGGCGCCTGCCGGCCACTACCCGGAATCCCGCATGGCCCAGTACGTCTACACCATGAACCGCGTCGGCAAGATCGTGCCGCCGAAGCGGCAGATCCTGAAGGACATCAGCCTGTCCTTCTTCCCCGGCGCCAAGATCGGCGTGTTGGGCCTCAACGGCAGCGGCAAGAGCACGCTGCTGAAGATCATGGCCGGCCTGGACAAGGACATCGAAGGCGAGGCCGTGCCGATGCCCGGCCTCAAGATCGGCCACCTGCCGCAGGAGCCGCAGCTCGAGCCGACGCAGACGGTGCGCGAGGCGGTGGAGCAGGGCATCGGCGGCGTGCTCGCGGCGAAGGCGCGGCTGGACGAGGTCTATGCGGCCTACGCCGAGCCCGACGCCGATTTCGACAAGCTGGCCGCCGAGCAGGCCGAGCTGGAAGCGGTGATCGCCGCGGCCGGCAGCGTCAACACCGACATGGAGCTGGAAGTCGCCGCCGACGCGCTGCGGCTGCCGCCGTGGGACGCGGTGATCGGCAACCTGTCGGGCGGCGAGAAGCGGCGCGTGGCGCTGTGCCGGCTGCTGCTGAGCAAGCCCGACATGCTGCTGCTCGACGAGCCGACCAACCACCTCGACGCCGAAAGCGTCGAGTGGCTCGAGATCTTCCTGAAGCGCTTCCCCGGCACGGTGGTGGCGATCACGCACGACCGCTACTTCCTGGACAACGCGGCCGAGTGGATCCTCGAACTCGACCGCGGCCGCGGCATCCCGTACAAGGGCAACTACTCCGACTGGCTCGACCAGAAGGAGAAGCGCCTCGAGCAGGAGCAGAAGACCGAGGACGCGCGCACCAAGGCGATGAAGGAAGAGCTGAAGTGGGTGCGCTCCAACGCCAAGGGCCGCCAGGCCAAGAGCAAGGCGCGGCTGGCGCGCTTCGAGGAATTGAGCGACGTCGACTACCAGAAGCGCAACGAGACCAACGAGATCTTCATTCCGGTGGCTGATCGGCTGGGCAACCAGGTGATCGAGTTCAACGGCGTGAGCAAGAGCTTCGGCGAGCGGCTGCTGATCGACAACCTGAGCTTCAAGGTGCCGGCGGGCGCGATCGTCGGCATCATCGGCCCGAACGGCGCCGGCAAGTCGACGCTGTTCCGGCTGATCCAGGGGGCGGAGAAGCCCGATTCGGGCGAGGTCGTGATCGGCCCGACCGCGAAGCTGGCCTTCGTCGACCAGAGCCGCGAGAGCCTGGCCAACGACAAGACGGTGTGGGAAGACGTGTCGGGCGGGCTCGACAACATCGTCGTCGGCAAGTTCGTGATGCCCAGCCGCGCGTACCTCGGCCGCTTCAACTTCAAGGGCAACGACCAGCAGAAGCTGGTGGGCAGCCTGTCGGGCGGCGAGCGCGGCCGGCTGCACCTGGCCAAGACGCTGGCGCAGGGCGGCAACGTGCTGATGCTCGACGAGCCGAGCAACGACCTCGACGTCGAGACGCTGCGCGCGCTCGAAGACGCGCTGCTCGAGTTCGCCGGCAGCGTGATGGTGATCAGCCACGACCGCTGGTTCCTCGACCGCATCTGCACCCACATCCTCGCGGCCGAGGGCGACAGCCAGTGGTTCTTCTACGCCGGCAACTACCAGGAGTACGAGGCCGACAAGGTCAAGCGTCTGGGCGAGGAGGGCGCGCGGCCGCACCGCCTGCGCTTCAAGGCGCTGAAGTGAGGCCAGGTTCACGGACAGGATTCGGCCCGAAGCGGCCGCAGGCCGCTTCGGGCCAAGGCCCGTACACACGGCTCCCCCGAGCCCCCTCCGAGAGGGGGCTCCAGCATGACAGTCGGGCCGGCCTTGCGGCCGGCGCAGGCCTCCAGCGTGCAGCTGGCGCGAGGGAGACACCACGGTCCGTCGGCCGGCAGGCCGACTCGTCAATCGAACTGGAGCCCCCTCTCGGAGGGGGCTCGGGGGAGCGGTGCAAAAGGGCCGCCAGGTCCAAAGCGGCCTGGGGCCGCTTTGGACCGCCGCCGGGCACCGGCGTCTCGGCGATTCGTGCGTCGCGGATGCCGATCCAGCGCGCTGGGCAATTGAAGTGAGCGCTGCCGTGCCGGCGCGGGCTGCGCGCATCGTCGTGCTCGCCGGCGTATGCGCGGCGCTGCACATCGCCAAGCTGCCGCCGGCGATCGATGCGCTGCGCGCCGATCTCGGCCTGAGCCTGCTGCAGGCGGGCTTCCTGCTGTCGCTGGTGCAACTGGCCGGCATGACCGTCGGCGCCGCCTTCGGCGCGGTGGCCGACCGGCTCGGCGGCCGGCGCAGCGTGATCACCGGGCTGCTGGTGCTGACCTTCGCCAGCCTGGCCGGCGGGGTCGCGCGCGGGCCGGCGGCGCTGATGGTGCTGCGCGCGGTCGAGGGCTTCGGCTTCCTGCTGGTGGTGCTGCCGCCGCCGGGGCTGCTGCGCCAGATCATGCCGCCCGCGGGCCTGAGCCGCATGCTCGGGCTGTGGGGTGCGTACATGCCCTTCGGCACCGCGCTGGCGCTGCTGCTGGGGCCGCTGGTGATCGAAGCCGTCGGCTGGCGGCCGTGGTGGTGGGCCATGGCCGCGGCAACCGCCGTGATGGCGCTGGCCGTGATGCGCGGCGTGCCGGCGCTGCCTGCGAGCCCTGGCGCCGCGGCCGGCATCGGCCGGCGGTTGCGGCTGACGCTGGCCGCACCCGGGCCGTGGCTGGTGGCGGTTACCTTTGCCGCCTATTCGAGCCAATGGCTCGCGGTGATCGGCTTCCTGCCGACGATCGTCGCCGCACAGGTGGGGTCGGGCCTGGGCACCGGCGTGCTGACCGCAGTGGTTGCCGCAGCCAACATGGTGGGCAACATCGCCGCCGGGCGCCGGCTGCAGGCCGGCGTGCCTGCGGTGCGGCTGCTGCGCATCGGCTTCGTCACGATGGCGCTGAGCGCGGTCGCGGCCTTCGCCGCGGTGGACGGTGTGACGCTGCCGCCGCCGCTGCGCTTCGGCGCGGTGCTGGTGTTCTCGCTGGTCGGCGGCCTGGTGCCGACGACCTTGTTCGCGCTGGCCTTGCGCGTGGCGCCGGGCGAGCAGACCGTGGCCGCCACCGTCGGCTGGATGCAGCAATGGTCGGCGCTGGGCCAGTTCGCGGGGCCGCCGCTGGTGGCCTGGATCGCCGCGCGCAGCGGCGGCTGGCAGTGGACCTGGCTGTTCACCGCCGCCGCTGCGGCCGCAGGCCTGGGGCTGAGCGGGGCGATCGCGCGGCTGCTGCGCCGCCCGCCTGCTGCCGGCTGACACAATGGGCCCGGGCGCCGTTACGCGCTCGCTGTGCCCAGCCGGCGTCGCGGCGCCGCAACCGGCCGACCGCCTGCACGCCCGGGTCTCGCAGCAGGCCCGGCCACCACCGGAACCGAAGATGCGCCTGCCGCCGTTGCCCCCGTTCCTGCTGAGCACCTCCACGGCCGGGCTGCGCCCAGCCCGCCCCCCGTGGGAGTCGAGGAACCTTGGGGCGGCCCGGCGTTTCCTCGAGGGCGTCGCGCGCCGGCTGCCGATCCTCGCGGCGGCTGCGGTGCTGGCCGGCGGCTGCGCCGTCGCACCGCCCGCCGCGCCAACCGCCGCGGCGGCCGTGCTGCCTGCCGCGTCGGCCGCGCCGCCGGCCGTGCCGAGTGCGCCGGCAGCCGCGCCGAGTGCGCCAGCGGCTGCGCCCGGCGCGCCCCACCCGGCGGCTGCGCCCGGCGCGCCGCCCTTTGCCACGGTGATCAACGGTGCCAGGCGCATCGCAGGCCCGATCACCGCCTGGCAGCGCGACGACCGGCTGTGGCTCGAGCTGGCGCCGGCAGACTTCGGCAAGCCGCTGCTGCTGTCGCCCAAGCTGGCCACCGGGCTGGGCCAGCCGCCGGTGCTCGGCGGGCTGATGGCCTACCCGGTCAACGGCGCCGGCGGCCCGCAACTGGTGGAGTTCAGCCGCGTGCACCACACCGTGCGGCTGCTGGCGCGCAACACCGACGCGGTGGCGGCGCCGGGCACACCCGAGGCGCGCGCGGTGGCGGCGTCGTATTCGCCGAGCCTGCTGGGCAGCGCGCCGGTGGCCAGCCAGCCGCACCCCGAAAGCGGCAGCGTGCTGGTCGAAGCCAACGGCATCTTCCTGTCCGACCTGCTGGGCATCGGCATGCTGCTGCAGCGCACCTGGCGCCAGGGCTACGTGCTCGATCCGCGCAACAGCGTGATCACCACGGTGCGCGGCAGCGCGCAGTCGATCGAGATCGAGACCCAGCACCACTATGCGGCGGCGAACATCGCCGCGCCGGTGCCGGGCGCGCCGCCGGGCATGCCGCAGCCGAGCTGGCCCCGCTACCTGCCTGACACCCGCAGCCTGTTCGTCGGCCAGCACTTTTCGTTGGTCGCGCTGCCGGCGCAGCCGATGCCCGCCCGCCAGGCCGACGCCCGCATCGGCCTGACGACCCAGAGCGTGCTCGACTTCAGCGACGACCTGGCGCGCACGCCGCGCAAGCGCGTGGTCGAGCGCTGGCGCCTGGACAAGCGCGATCCGCAGGCCGCGCTGTCGGAGCCGGTCAAGCCGATCACCTTCTGGATCGACCGCAACGTGCCGCTGAAGTACCGCGACGTGGTGGCCGAAGCGATCCTGGAGTGGAACAAGGCTTTCGAGCGCATCGGCATCAAGGACGCGATCGTCGTGCGCCAGCAGAGCGACGATGCCGACTGGAGCACGCTCGACGCCGGCCATGCGTCGGTGCGCTGGCTGGTGTCGGCCGAGGTCGGCTTCGGCGCGCTCGGGCCCAAGCACGTGGACCCGCGCAGCGGCGAGATCTTCGATGCCGACATCGTCGTCGAGAGCCATTCGACGCGCGCGCAGCGCAGCCTGCGCAACCAGACGCTGGCCGGCAGCGCCGGCTTCGCCGCGGCGGTCGGCGGCGCGGGCGCGGGCACCGAAGCCTGCCGCCATGCCGACCTGATGACCGAGCAACTGGGCTACGCGCTCGACCTGCTCGACGCCGCCGCGCCGCTGCAGGCCGATCCGGACACGGCCGAAGCCTTCGTGCGCGACTACGTGAAGGACACGGTGATGCACGAAGTCGGCCACGCGCTCGGGCTGCGCCACAACTTCCGCGCGTCGCGCGTGTACACCGAAGCGCAACTGGCCGACGCCGCCTTCACGCGCGTGCACGGCATCTCCGGCTCGGTGATGGAATACAACGCGATCAACCTGCCGCGCCCCGGCCAACCGGGCGGTGCCGCGTTCCAGACGGTGCTCGGGCCCTACGACTACTGGGCGATCGAGTACGCGTACAAGCCGATCGCGCCGGCCGACGAGGCGGCCGAGCTGCAGCGCATCGCCGCGCGCAGTGCCGAGCCGCTGCTGGCCTTCGGCAGCGACGAGGACGCCGCGCTCGGCATCGACCCGGAGACGATCCAGCTCGACCTGGGTGCCGACCCGCTCGCCTACGCGGCCAAGCGGTTGGCGATCGCGCGCGACCTGTTCCGCCGCCAGGAGACGCGCGTGCTGCTGCCCGACGACAGCTATGCGGTGCTGCGCCGCTCGCTCGCCTTCGCGATCGGCGACGTGGGTCGCGTCAGCGGCGTGCTCGCGCGCCAGATCGGCGGCATGCGCACGCTGCGCGACCACGCGGGCAGCGGGCGCGAGCCGCTGCTGCCGGCGCCGGCACCGCTGCAGCGCCAGGCGCTGGACCTGATCGCGCGCCACCTGTTCGCGCCCGACGGCCTGTCCGTGAGCCCGGCGCTGCAACGCCGGCTGGTGCCGGATTTTGCCGAGCGTCTCGAATCGCCGGCGGTGCCCACCGACTACCCGGTGCCGCAGCGCCTGCTCGACCTGCAGCGCACGGTGCTCGCGCAGCTGATGAGCGACGTGGTGGCCGCGCGCATCCTCGACAACGTCGGCAAGCTCGACCAGCCCGCGCAAGCCTTCCGCCTGGACGAGCTGTACGCGCGGCTGAACCACGACATCTGGAGCGAGCTGGCCGCGGCCAGGCCGATCGCGCCGCTGCGGCGCGAGCTGCAGCGCGAGCACGTGAACCGGATCGCAGGCGCGCTGCTGCGTCCGGGCCCGGGCACGCGCGCCGACGCGCGCAGCCTGCTGCGCGCCCATGCGAGGCAGTTGCTGGCGCAGATCGACAAGACGCTCGCCCGCGGCGGTGCCTTCGACGCCGCCACGCGCGCGCACCTGGTCGACAGCGCCGACACGCTGCGCGAGGCGCTGGACGCGAAGACGATGCGCACCGGTTGAACTCCACCGCTGGCGCGATCCGCGTGCGCACCGGCCCCGGGGAGCGGATCGCGGCGGCGCGGCGCGTGCGTGCTCAGCCGGCCTTGCGGCGCCTCGAGAACGCGCCCGCGCATCGCCGCGGCCCGGGGGTGCGGCGTGGTGCCTTCGTGATCGACCGCACGCCGCGGCGCTTGCACCCGTAACCGCCGCAGCCCGGCCGCGGCGGCCGGGACTCGCCTGCGCTGCGCCCGCGCATCGGCGTGGCACGCCGATGACGTGTGCACCGAAGCAATCGGCCCCGGCAACGCGCGCTTCAGCGGATGGCCGCCGTACGCCCCAACCACGCGGCGCCGCGCACGCCCGACGCATCGCCGTGCCGGCTGGGCACGAGCCGCGTGCGTACCGTGTCGCGCACGCCGCCGCTGAACACCCAGCGCCCCCAGGCCTGCGGCACCTGCGTGTACAGCGACGCGATTCGCGACACGCCGCCGGCGAGCACGATCACGTCGGGGTCGAGCAGGTTGATCACCGCGGCCAGCGCGCGCGCCAGCCGGCCGGCGTGGCGCGCCAGCGTCGCCGCGCAGTCGGCGTCACCCGCTGCGGCTGCGGCGGCGATCTGTTCGGCGCTGCGCGCATCGCCGGTGGTTCGATGGTGGTCGCGCGCCAGCCCCGGGCCGCTGAGCAGCGTCTCGTTGCAGCCGCGCTGCCCGCACCAGCAGTCGAGCAGCGGATCGCGCTGCATATCGGCCCAGGGCAGCGGGTTGTGGCCCCATTCGCCGGCCAGCCCGTTCGGGCCGGCGAGCACGCGGCCGTGCACTGCGATGCCGGCGCCGCAGCCGGTACCCAGGATCACGGCGAACACCACTGCGGCACCGGCGCCGGCACCGTCGCTCGCCTCCGACAGGGCCAGGCAGTCGGCGTCGTTGGCGATGCGCACCGGCTGCCCGAGGCGGGCCTGCAGGTCGGCCTGCAGCGCGCGGCCGTTCAGGCACTGCGAATTCGCGTTCTTGATGCGCCCGTCGGGCAGCACGCTGCCGGGCGCGCCCACGCCGATCGTGCAGGCGCCGCCGGCCGCGGCGCGCGCCTGCTCGGCCAGGCGGGCGACCGCCTCGACCGTGGCCGCGTAGTCGCCCTGGGGTGTGGCGACGCGCTGCCGCCAGCGCGCCTGCCCGTCGCCCGCCAGCAGCAGCGCCTCGATCTTGGTGCCGCCCAGGTCGATGCCGAGCGCGGCGGCCACGGGCTGCCTCCCCGGCCTTCAGATCGGCGCGCAGCGCCGCTCGAGCCAGGCCAGCGCCGCGCCGGCCAGCAGCGGCGCCAGGCGCGCGCGCACCGTCGCGTGGTAGGCGTTCAGCCAGTCGATCTCGTCGGCGCGCAGCAGGCTGCGGTCGAGGCAGCGGGTGTCGATCGGGCACAGCGTCAGCGTCTCGAACTCGAGGAATTCGCCGAAGGTGTCCGCGTCGGCGGTCGGCGCGGCGGGCACGTTGAGCACCAGGTTCTCGATGCGCACGCCCCACTGGCCGGGGCGGTACACGCCGGGCTCGATCGAGGTGATCATGCCCGGCTCCATCGCCATGTTGGCATCGGGCATCGTGCGGCTGATCGATTGCGGGCCTTCGTGCACGTTCAGGAAGTAGCCGACGCCGTGGCCGGTGCCGTGGCCGTAATCCAGCCCCTGCGCCCACAGCGGCGCGCGCGCGATCGCATCGAGCATCGGCGCGAGCGTGCCGCGCGGGAAGCGCGTGCGGCTCAGCCCGAGCATGCCCGCGAGCACGAGCGTGCAGTCGCGCCGCACCGCGGCGCTGGCCTCGCCGATCGCCCACACCCGCGTGATGTCGGTGGTGCCGCCCAGGTACTGCGCGCCCGAGTCGATCAGCAGCAGCCCGTCGCCTTCGATCGCCGCGTGCGACTCGGGCGTCGCGCGGTAGTGCGGCATCGCGCCGTTGGCGCGCCAGGCGGCGATCGTCGGGAACGACAGGCCGACGAAGCCCGGGCGCGCGGCGCGCGCGGCGCTCAGCCGCTCGTCGATGGTCAGTTCGGTCCAGCGCTCGCCGCGCGCCAGCGACGCCTCGAATTCGGCGTAGAAGATGCACATCGCGGCGCCGTCCTCGGCCATCGCTGCGCGCACGAACGCCGCTTCCTCGGCGCTCTTGCGGCTCTTGAGCAGCGTGCTCGGGTTGATCGCCTCGACCACGCGGCAGCCGGGCGGCACGCATTCGCGAAAGCCCAGCGTCACGCGCTTCGGGTCGATCAGCAGCAGGTCTTCCTCGCCCAGTCTGCCGAGCGCGGCGGCCGCCTGCTCGTAGGGCTCGACCGTGATGCCGTCGGCGGCCAGCTCGGCGCGCAGCGCTTCGGGCACCTTGCCGGCGCCGACGAACAGCTGCGCACGGTCCGGGCCGATCAGCAGGTGCGCGAGGAACACCGGGTTGTAGGCGACGTCGCTGCCGCGCAGGTTGGTGATCCAGGCGATGTCGTCGACGGTGGACACGAAGTGCCGGGTCGCGCCGTGGCGCGCCATCGCCGCGCGCACCGCGGCCAGCTTGTCGGCGCGCGCCAGCGGCGCCTGCGGCGCGCGGTGCGCCACCACCGGCGCCGCGGGCAGCGCCGGCCGATCGGGCCACACCGGCTGCAGCAGGTCGGCATCGGTGCGCAGCAGCAGCCCGGCGGACTCGCAGCGCGCGCGCAGTGCCTGCGCGGCCGCCAGGCCGAGCACCTGGCCGTCTACCGCCACGGTGCCGCCGCGCGCCACCTGCTGCACGATCCAGTCCAGGTGCGCGCTCGAGGCGGCGCTGGCGATGCGCTCGAGCTCGATGCCGCTGCCGGCGAGTTCGCGCTCGGCCTGCACCCAGTAGCGGCTGTCGGCGAACAGCGCGGCGCGCTCGCGCGCCACCACCAGCGTGCCCATCGACCCGGTGAAGCCCGACAGCCATTCGCGGCCCTGCCAGCGCGCGGGCAGGTACTCGGACAGGTGCGGGTCGCTGCTGGGCACCAGCAGCGCGTCGACGCCGTCGCGGGCCATCTGTTCGCGCAGCCGCGCCAGGCGCAGGCGCTGCGGGGAGGTGCGGATATCCATCGACAGGGGCTCCAGCCTGCGGCGAGGGCGCCGATTCTAGGAGCCGGGTCCGCGCGCGGCTCCCGCGAACGGGGGGTGCGGCCACGCCGCCGGCGATGGCGTGCAGTCCGCCCCGGCAGGCGCGGGCCGCTGCTGCTAGGCTGGCGGCCCTGAATCTGCCCCCACACGGAGTTGCCCCATGCCCGGCCTGCTGCCCGACGTCGACCCCGACGGCCTGCTCGAATACTCGGTGGTCTATACCGACCGCGCCCTCAACCACATGGCGCGGCGCTTCCAGCGCGTGATGCAGGAGCTGTCGGCGGGGCTGAAGCAGGCCTACGGCGCGCGCAGCGCGATCGTGGTGCCCGGCAGCGGCAGCTACGGCATGGAGGCGGTGGCGCGCCAGTTCGCCACCGGCCAGCCGGTGCTGGTGGTGCGCAACGGCTGGTTCAGCTACCGCTGGAGCCAGATCTTCGAGACCGGCGCGATCACCGCCGCGGCCACGGTGTGCAAGGCGCGCCCGGCGGCACCGGGCGCGCAGGCGGCGTTCGCGCCGGCGCCGATCGCCGAAGTGGTCGATGCGATCCGCGCCAACCGGCCGGCGGTGGTGTTCGCGCCGCACGTCGAGACTTCGGCCGGCATGATCCTGCCCGACGACTACCTGCGCGCAGTGGCCGACGCGGTGCACGCGCACGGCGGGCTGTTCGTGCTCGACTGCGTCGCCTCGGGCGCGATGTGGGTGGACATGAAGGCCACCGGCGTCGACATCCTGATCAGCGCGCCGCAGAAGGGCTGGAGCTCGACCCCCTGCGCCGGGCTGGTGATGCTGGGCGAGCAGGCGCGCGCGCGCATCGACGCCACCCGCAGCAGCAGCTTCTCGCTCGACCTGAAGAAGTGGCTGGCGATCATGGAAGCGCACGAGCAGGGCAATGCGCCCTACCACGCGACGCTGCCCACCGACGGGCTGGCGCAGCTGCGCGACGCGGTGCAGGAGACCGCGGCCTTCGGCTTCGACGCGGCGCGCGCGGCGCAGCAGGCGATCGGCGCCGAAGTGCGCGCGCTGCTCGAGGCGCGCGGCATCAAGAGCGTGGCCGCGCCGGGCTTCCAGGCGCCGTGCGTGATCGTCAGCCACACCGACCGCGCCGACTTCCAGAACACCCAGGCCTTTGCCGCGCAGGGCTTGCAGATCGCCGCCGGCGTGCCGCTGGCCTGCGACGAGGGGCCGGATTTCAGGACCTTTCGCATCGGCCTGTTCGGGCTGGACAAGCTCAAGAATCCGGCGCGCACCGTGCGCAGCTTCGAGCGTGCGCTCGATGCGGCGCTCGCGGCGCCGCAGCCATAGGCAACGCCGCAGCCGCAGGCCGCGGCGCGCGGGCTCACAGATCGGTGCGCAGCTTCCAGATCTCGGGGAACAGCACCACGTCGAGCATCTTGCGCAGGTAGCCGACGCCGCTGGTGCCGCCGGTGCCGCGCTTGAAGCCGATGATGCGCTCGACCGTGGTCACGTGCCGGAAGCGCCACAGGCGAAACGCGTCCTCCAGGTCGGTCAGTTCCTCGCCGAGCTGGTACAGGTCCCAGTGGTGATCGGGGTCGCGGTAGACGGTGAGCCACGCGGCCTCGACTTCGTCGCTGGCCGCGTAGGGCAGCGTCCAGTCGCGCGCGGTGTGCGTGGCCGGCACCGCCAGGCCGCGGCGCGCGAGCAGGCGCAGCGACTCGTCGTACAGGCTGGGTGCACGGTACGCGGCGTCGACGTGCGCGAGCAGGTCGGGGCGGTGCGCGTGGGGCTGCAGCATTGCCGCGTTCTTGTTGCCCAGGCTGAACTCGATGCAGCGGTACTGCCAGCTCTGGAAGCCGCTGGAGCTGGCCAGGTACGGCCGGATCGCGCTGTATTCGGGCGGCGTCATCGTCGCCAGCACGTCCCACGCGTGCACCAGCTGCTCCATGATGCGGCTGACGCGCGCGAGCATCTTGAACGCGGGCGCGATCCGGTCGGCCGCGATGCAGCCGACCGCCGCGCGCAGCTCGTGCAGCATCAGCTTCATCCACAGCTCGCTGGTCTGGTGCTGCACGATGAACAGCATCTCGTCGTGGCCCGGCGACAGCGGGTGCTGCGCGCTGAGCACCTGGTCGAGGTGCAGGTAGTCGCCATAGCTCATGTCGCGCGCGAAGTCGAGCTTGGCGCCTTCTTCGCGGACGATGCTTTCGGGGCGCTGGGGGTCGTTCATGTGCGGGGGCCTTCGGCTGGGAGCGCGCGCGGCGCGGTGGCGCATCTTGCAGCAACGGCCGCCGGCGCGCGAGCCCGGCGAGCCCGCGATGCGCCGCGCGGGGCGCTGCGGCCTTCAGGCCGGATGCGGCAGCTCGCGCAGCACCGCGCGCACCGGGCTGGCGTCGGCCGCCATCAGCTTCAGCGGCAGCGCGATCAGTTCGTAGTCGCCTGCGGGCACGTCGTCGAGCAGCAGGTTCTCGAGCACGCGCAGTCCCCGGCGGCGCGCCACCTGGTGGCTGGGCAGCGCCTTGCTGTCGGCCGGGTCGATGCTGGCGGTGTCGATGCCGATCAGCGTCACGCCCAGGTCGGCCAGGCGCTCGAGCGCCTGCGGCGCGAACGCGGCGAGCGCCGGGTCCCAGCCCGTGGGCTGGCGTGCGTAGGTGCGCACCAGCACGCGCGGCGGCACGCCGGCCAGGTGCGGCTCGAGCTGCGCCCACTGCACCAGCGGCCCGCAGCCGATCGCGTGGATCACGCGGCAGCCGCCGATGTAGGGCGCGAGATCGACCGCGCCGATCGCCGCGCCGGCGTCGTCGTAGTGCAGCGGCGCATCGGCATGCGCGCCGGTGTGCGGCGACAGCGTCAGCGTCGCGACGTTGACAGGGCAGCCCGGGCCGATGCGCGCGTTCCAGGCCTGCGCGTAGCGCGCGTCGCCGGGGAACACCGGCGAGCCGGCGTGCACCGGCGGCGAGATGTCCCACAGGCGCGGCATGGTGCGGCGGCTGGCCCGATGCCCGGCTGATGCGTGGCGCGCAGCGTCGGGCGCGCTTCAGCCGATGCGGCCGAGCAGCAGGTACTCCATCAGCGCCTTCTGCACGTGCAGCCGGTTCTCGGCCTCGTCCCAGACCACCGACTGCGGCCCGTCGATGACCTCGGCGGCGACTTCCTCGCCGCGGTGCGCCGGCAGGCAGTGCATGAACAGCGCATCGGGCCTGGCGGCGGCCATCATCTCGGCGTCGACGCACCAGTCGGCGAAGGCGCGGCGGCGCTCCTCGTTCTCGGCCTCGTAGCCCATGCTGGTCCACACGTCGGTGGTCACCAGGTCGGCGCCGCGGCAGGCGTCCATCGGGTCGCGGAAGACCCGCCAGCAAGAGCGGTCCGACACGCCGGCCACCGCCGGGTCGACCTCGTAGCCGCCGGGGGTGCTGACGTGCACCGTGAAGCCCAGGATCTCGGCCGCCTGCAGCCAGGTGTGGGCCATGTTGTTGCCGTCGCCGACCCAGGCGACCACCTTGCCGCGCAGGCACTCGACGGCGCCGGCGCCGACGCCGCCCGGGCCGCGGTGCTCGATGTAGGTGTACAGGTCGGCCAGGATCTGGCACGGGTGGTACTCGTTGGTCAGCCCGTTGATCACCGGCACGCGCGAATGCGCGGCGAAGGCGGTGATGCGCTCCTGCTCGAAGGTGCGGATCATCACCAGGTCGCACATGCGGCTGATCACGCGCGCGCTGTCGGCGATCGGCTCGGCGCGGCCGAGCTGGCTGTCGCCGGTGGTCAGGTGCACCACCGAGCCGCCCATCTGGTACATGCCGGCCTCGAAGCTCACGCGCGTGCGCGTGCTCGCCTTCTCGAAGATCATCGCCAGCGTGCGGTCGGCCAGCGGCTGGTAGCGCTCGTAGTTCTTGAAGCGCCGCTTGATGATGCGCGTGCGCTCGAACAGGTACGCGTACTCCTCGGCGCGCAGATCCTTGAACTGCAGGTAGTGCTTCATCAGCGGCGCACCCGGCTTCATTGGGGTTCGGCCAGGAAGGCGCGGATCAGCGGGCACAGGATCGCGACGATCTGCGCGGCCTCGTCGGCCGACAGGATCAGCGGCGGCACCAGGCGCACCACGCGGTCGGCGGTGACGCTGATCATCAGCCCGGCGTCGGCCGCGCGCTGCAGCAGCACGCCGCAGGGCCGCGCCAGCTCGATGCCCAGCATCAGGCCCTGGCCGCGGACCTCGACCACGCCGGCCACGCCGGCGAGCTCGCGCTCCAGGCCCGCCTTCAGCAGGCCGCCCACGCGCGCGGCGTTGTCGAGCAGGCCTTCCTCGACCATGATGCGCAGCGTCTCGACGCCGGCGCGCATCGCCAGCGGGTTGCCGCCGAAGGTGCTGCCGTGGTTGCCGGGGCCGAGCACGTCGGCCTTCGGGCCCACCACCACCGCGCCCACCGGCACGCCCGAGCCCAGGCCCTTGGCCAGCGGCATCACGTCGGGCACGATCCCGGCCCACTGGTGCGCGAACCACTTGCCGGTGCGGCCCAGCCCGCACTGCACCTCGTCGAGCATCAGCAGCCAGCCCCGGGCGTCGCACAGGCGGCGCACGCCCTGCAGGTATTCCCAGCGTGCCGGATTGATGCCGCCTTCGCCCTGGATCGTCTCGAGAAAGACCGCGACCACGTTCGGCCGCTCGGCGGCGACGCGCTCGAGCGCCGCCAGGTCGTTCAGCGGCACGCGCACGAAGCCCTCGACCAGCGGGCCGAAGCCGGCCTGCACCTTGGGGTTGGCGGTGGCCGACAGCGTGGCGATCGAGCGGCCGTGGAACGCGTTGTCGTAGACCACGATCTCGGGGCGCTCGATGCCGCGGTCGTGGCCGGCCTTGCGCGCGATCTTCAGCGCCGCCTCGTTGGCCTCGAGGCCGGTGGAGCAGAAGAAGACCTTGGTCAGGCCCGAGATCGCGCACAGCCGTTCGGCCAACTGCTCCTGCAGCGGCACCTCGTAGTAGTTGGAGCTGTGGATCAGCCGGCCGATCTGCTCCTGCAGCGCCGGCACCAGCTTCGGGTGCGCGTGGCCGAGCGTGTTGACCGCGATGCCGCCGAGCCCGTCGAGGTACTTGCGGCCGTGCGTGTCCCAGACCCAGCAGCCGCGGCCGTGCGTCAGCGCGACCGGCAGGCGGCCGTAGGTGTTCATCACGTGCGGCATCGCGGCGGGGCGGTCGGGGGCGTTCATCGGCACTCCTTCAGGCTGATGCGGCGGCGAAGGCCGCGGATTCTACGAGTGGGGGGTCGAATCGCCCGCCGGGGCTTGTCGCTGGGCTGGGCCGTGCCCAAAAGCAAAGAGCCTGCACTTCGGCAGGCTCTTCGTCGGCGGGGGGCTGGCTTCGCTTCGTGCGCTTCAGGCAGCGGTGGCGAGGGCCTTGACCTTGGCCGACAGACGGCTCTTGTGTCGCGCCGCCTTGTTCTTGTGGAACAGCCCCTTGTCGGCGACCGAATCGATCACCGGCTGCGCCGTCTTGAACAGCTCGGCCGCCTTGGCCTTGTCGCCGGCGGCGACCGCCTTCTGCACGTTCTTGATCACCGTGCGAAAGCGCGTGCGCAGCGCCGTGTTCGCCGCGTTGAGCTTCACGTTCTGGCGCGTGCGCTTGCGGCCCGAGGCGATGCGGACGGTCTTCTTCTTGGCTTTGGACGAGGTGGCCATGCTGCGGTGCGGATTGGTCGGGTGCCGAAAAGCCGGCGAGTATAGCACCCGGGCCGGCCGCTGCGGCGCGGGCCTGGAGGCCGCTGCCTATAATCGCGCGCCCCGCCGCCGGCCCGCTGCGTCCCGCGCGCGTCACGCACGCGACGAGCACGCACGCGATGAACCTGCTGAAGGCCGCCTCCACCGTCTCGATCCTGACGCTCGCCTCGCGCATCACCGGGCTGGTGCGCGAGCAGCTGATCGCCGCCGCCTTCGGCGCCAGCGCGGCCACCGACGCGTTCAACGTCGCCTTCCGCATCCCCAACCTGCTGCGCCGGCTGTTCGCCGAGGGCGCCTTCTCGCAGGCCTTCGTGCCGATCCTGGCCGACGTGCGCGAGCGCGAAGGCGAGGCCGCCACCCGGCGGCTGATCGATGCGGTGGCCACCGTGCTGTCGTGGGTGCTGCTGGCGACCTGCGTCGCCGGCGTCGCCGGCTCGCCGCTGCTGGTATGGCTGATCGGCTCGGGCCTGGCCGACTTCGACCTGGCCGCGACGATGACGCGCTGGATGTTCCCGTACATCCTGTTCATGTCGTTGGTGGCGCTGTCCGCCGGCATCCTGAACACCTGGCGGCGCTTCGCGGTGCCGGCGATCACGCCGGTGCTGCTGAACCTGGCGATGATCGGCGCGGCCGCCTGGGGCGCGCCCCAGTTCGCGGCCTGGGGCCTGCCGCCGGTGCTGGCGCTGGCCGCCGGCGTGATGGTCGGCGGGCTGCTGCAACTGGCGGTGCAGGTGCCGGCGCTGGCGCGCATCGGCTGCCTGCCGCGCATCGGCCTGAGCCCGGGCGCGCTGCGCGCCGCCTGCCGGCACCCGGGCGTGGGCCGGGTGCTGCGGCGCATGGCGCCGGCCGTGCTGGGGGTGTCGGTCGCGCAGGTGTCGCTGCTGATCAACACCCAGATTGCCTCGCATGTCGCGGTCGGTGCGGTGTCGTGGCTGACCTATGCCGACCGGCTGATGGAGTTCCCGACCGCGCTGCTGGGCGTCGCGCTGGGCGTGGTGCTGCTGCCGCAGCTGGCGGCGGCGCGCTCGCGCGACGACGGCGCCGCCTATTCGGCGATGCTCGACTGGGGGCTGCGCATGGTGCTGATGCTGGCCTTGCCCTGCGCGGTGGCGCTGCTGGTGTTCCCGCAGCCGCTGATCGCGGTCGTGTTCCACTACGGCCGCTTCAGCGCCTTCGACGTCGACATGACCACGCGCGCGCTGATGGGCTACGGCGTCGGGCTGATGGGGCTGATCGGCGTGAAGGTGCTGGCGCCGGGCTTCTTCGCGCGGCAGGACACGAAGACGCCGGTCAAGATCGCGATCGTCGTGCTGGCGGCCACGCAACTGATGAACGCGCTGCTCGTGCCCTGGCTCGGCCACGCCGGGTTGGCGCTGGCGATCGGCCTCGGGGCGCTGCTCAATGCGGGCTGGCTGCTGCACGGCCTGCGGCGCATCGGCGCCTACCGGCCGCAGCCGGGATGGGGCCGGTTCATCGCGCGCGTGCTGGCGGCCAACCTCGCGCTCGGCGCGCTGCTCGCCTGGGCGGGGCTGGCGATCGACTGGCTCGGGCTGCAGGCGCACTGGGCGCAGCGCGCGCTGTGGATGGCCGCGGTGCTGGGCGGCGCTGCGCTGCTGTACTTCGCGGTGCTGCTGGCCTGCGGGCTGCGGCCGGCCGACTTCCGCCGCCGCGCCTGAAACCTCGCGCCTGAAGCCTGCGACGCAGCCTATACACTGCGTCGTATGACACAGCGGCGTAGGGCGCACGCGGGCAAAGCAGGGCGATGGCGCTGACGCTGCGCTTCGATGCCCCGACGCCGCTGCAGTATTTCGCCGCGCTGGTGGCCGAGGATGCGAGCTTCGCGCTGCTCGAGGCTGCGATCGCGGTGGCGCAGGACGACGAGCCCGATCTCGACACGCAGGAAGTGCTGGCGCAGATCGATGCGCTGGCCGTGCGGCTGAAGCGGCGCGTGCCGGCCGATGCGCCGCCGCTGCACAAGCTGCGCTGCCTGAACCGCTGGTTCTACGGCGACCTCGGCTTTGCCGGCAACGTCAACGACTACTACGATCCGCGCAACAGCTGCCTGCACGAGGTGTTGACGTCGCGGCGCGGCATCCCGATCACGCTGGCGCTGCTGTACCAGGAGTTCGGGTCGCAGATCGGCCTGCAGCTGCACGGCGTGTCCTTTCCCGGCCACTTCCTGGTCAAGCTGCGCTCGAGCCGCGGCGAAGTGGTGATCGATCCGGTCAACGGGCAATCACTGTCGCGCGAGGATCTGGAAGAGCGCCTGGTGCCGTATCGGCGCTCGCGCGGCCCGGGCGGCGCGTTCGACCTGCCGCTGGCGCTGTACCTGCAGCCGGCGCCGCCGCGCGAGGTGCTCGCGCGGCTGCTGCGCAACCTGAAGGAGATCCACCGCGGCACGGGCGACCAGCGCCGGCTGCTCGCGGTGTGCGAGCGCCTGGTGGTGCTGCTGCCCGATGCCTGGGGCGAGCGACGCGACCGCGGCCTCGCGCGCGCCGAACTCGGCCTGGCCGAGGCCGCGGCGGCCGACCTGCGCGCCTATGTCGAGCACCAGCCCGAGGCCGCCGACGCGGCTGCGCTGCGCGCACGGCTGCAGGCGCTCGGCGGCGGTGCGCCGGCTTGAAGCGGTGCGGGCGTCGGTGCCGGATGCGCGCGCCGGCGAACCGAGGGCGCCCGCCTAAAATGGCGGCCATGGTGCGCGGCCACTCCGTTCGATGAAGCAGATCCCGCTGGCCATCGGTCCCGAGGCAACGCCCACCTTCGAGTCCTTCGTGCCCGGCGCCAATGTTGCCGCTGTCGAGCACCTGCGCGCGCTCGGGCCGGCCGCGCCGCCGGTGTACCTGTGGGGCCCGAGCGGCAGCGGCAAGACCCACCTGCTGCGCGCGCTGGTCCATGCGCATCAGGCGCAGGGCGGGCGCGCCGGCTTCGTCGATGCCGGCCGGCCCGCGCCCTGGCCGGCGCAAGAAGGATGCTCGCTGATCGTGCTGGACGGCTGCGACCAGCTCGATGCCGCACAGCAGCACGCCGCGTTCGCGCTGTTCGTCGGCTGCGCCGAACAGGGCCAGCGCTGGGCGGCTGCCGGGCGCGTGCCGCCGGTGGACCTGGCGCTGCGCGACGATCTGCGCACCCGCCTGGGCTGGGGCCACGTGTTCGCGCTGCAGCCGCCGGCCGAACCCGAGGCGCGCGCCATCGTGCGGCGCGAAGCCGACCGCCGCGGCATCTTCCTGACCGATGAGGTGATGGCCTGGCTGCTGACCCGTCAGGCGCGCGACCTGGGCAGTCTGATGCGGCTGCTCGATCGGCTCGACCGCTTCGCGCTGGCGCGCCAGCGCGCGGTCACGCTGCCGCTGCTGCGCACGATGCTCGACGAGGAGCCGGCCGGCGTGCCGCAGCCGCGATGAAGCTCGCGCTGTTCGACCTGGACGGCACGCTGCTGCCGATCGACTCCGACCATGCCTTCGGCGAATTCCTGGTGCGCCTGGGCTGGGCCGATGGCGAGGAATTCCGCCGCGGCAACGATGCCTTCTATGCGCAGTACCTGGAAGAGGCGCTGGACATCGCCGCCTACGTGCGCTTCGCGACGGCGCCGTGGCGCGCGCGCGGCGCCGAGGAGCAGGCGGCGGCCAGCGCGCGCTTCGTGGCCGAGGTGATCGCGCCGGCGATCGACACGCGCGCGCGCGCGCTGGTCGCGCGCCATGCCGATGCCGGCGAGCGGCTGGCGCTGGTGACGGCGACCAACGAGTTCGTCTCCCGGCCGATCGCGCGGCTGTTCGGCATCGACACGCTGATCGCCACCGAGCTGCAGCGCGACCCGCAGGGCCGCGTGACCGGCGAGATCCACGGCGTGCCGGCCTACCGCGAAGGCAAGGTGCAGCGCGTGGCGCAGTGGCTGCACCAGCAGGGGCAGCGCTTCGAGGATTTCGAGCGCATCAGCTTCTACAGCGATTCCACCAACGACCTGGCGCTGCTCGAGGAGGTCAGCCACCCGGTGGCGACCAACCCGGCACCTGCGCTCGAGCGCATCGCGCGCGAGCGCGGCTGGCCGATCCTGAATCTGTTCGCATGATCCGTAAATTCATCAAACGCCTGCTCGGCAAGGGCGAAAGCCCGCCTGTGCCCACCCTGGGCGCGCGCGTCGAAGTGCCGCAGGCCGGCCACGGCATCGACCCGGCGCTCGTCGACGAGCGTGCGCTGCGCGTGGTGCGCACGCTGCAGGAGGCCGGCCACCAGGCCTACATCGTCGGCGGCGCGGTGCGCGACCTGCTGCTCGGCGTACGGCCGAAAGACTTCGACGTCGCCACCGACGCCACGCCCGAGCAGGTCAAGGCGCTGTTCCGCCGAGCGTTCATCATCGGCCGGCGCTTTCGCATCGTGCACGTGGTCTACGGCCGCGGCCGCGACCACGAGGTGATCGAGGTGTCGACCTTCCGCGCGCTGCTCGACACCGCCGCGGCCGAGCAGGTCAGCGGCAACGAGAAGACCGCCAAGCACGAGCTGTCGGGCAAGACGCACGTGGTCGATGCCAGCGGGCGCGTGCTGCGCGACAACGTGTTCGGGCCGCAGATCGAGGATGCGGCGCGGCGCGACTTCACGATCAATGCGCTGTACTACGACCCGAGCGCGCAGCTCGTCGTCGACTACCACCACGGCCTGGACGACGCGCGCGCGCGCGTGCTGCGCATGATCGGCGACCCGGCCGCACGCTACCGCGAGGATCCGGTGCGCATCCTGCGGGTGGTGCGCTTCGCCGCCAAGCTCGGCTTCGGCGTCGACCCGGCGACCGAGGCGCCGATCCGCGAGCTGTCGGCGCTGCTGGCCAACGTGCCGGCGTCGAGGCTGTTCGACGAAATGGTCAAGCTGCTGCAGACCGGCCATGCGCTGAAGAGCCTGCGCTCGCTGCGCGCGCTGGGGCTGGAGCGCGGCATCTTCCCGGTGCTCGACGCGGCGCTCGACCCCGCGACCGGCGAGCCGGGCCGCTTCGTGCAGCTGGCGCTGGCCGACACCGACCGGCGTGTCGGCGAAGGCCTGTCGGTGGTGCCGAGCTTCCTGCTCAGCAGCCTGCTGTGGCCCGAAGTGCAGGCGCGCTGGAGCCGGCTGCGCGCCGACGGCGAACCGCCGGTGCCGGCGCTGCAGCAGGCGATCGACGCCGTGTTCGACGCGCGCATCGGCGACATCTCCGGCCGCGGCAAGCTCGCCGCCGACATGCGCGAGATCTGGCTGATGCAGCCGCGCTTCGAGCGCCGCAGCGGCAACGGCCCGCGTGCGCTGATCGAGCAGCCGCGCTTCCGCGCCGCCTACGACTTCCTGCGCCTGCGCGCCGACGCCGCCGAGGTCGAAGCCGAGCTCGCCGACTGGTGGGAGGACTTCGCGCTGGGCAGCGACGACGACCGCGTCGCGCTGCTGCAGGCGGTGCGGCCGCCGCCGCGGCGCCGGGCGGCACCGGCCTCGACGCAGGTTCCGGCGCAGGCCGCGGCCCAGTCCGCGGACCGGGGCGCCGTGCCGGCGGCTGCGGCCGGCGCCGCTGCCGATGGTGCTGCCGATGGTGCGGCCGATGGTGCGGCCGATGGTGCGGCCGGGGCCGAGACCGACGCCGCGGCCGAGGGCGAGGCGCCGCCCTCGACCCGCCGCCGACGCAGGCGGCGCAAGCGGCCTGCCGAAGCCGGCGCGCCGGCGTCGCCTGCGGATCTGACGCCGCAGGTGGAGTAGGCGTGCTCCCAAGGCCCGGGCGGCGGCCAGCGCCGCCGTGCGTGGCGGCCGAACTGCCCGGCAGCGGGGCTGCGTTCCTCGGCCGCAGGCTGCGACGCTACGGCGGCAACCGGGAACTGCTGCGCTGCGCGGGCGCGTCCGCCAGCTGCCACTCGAAGAAGCGCTGCACGCTGAAGGCGACCGTACTCAGCAGCGCGGTCGCGCCGATCAGCAAGGCGGCGATCACGCCGAGCACCGGCAGCCAGCCGGTGCGGCGCGGCGGCTGGCCGGGATTGTGGCGGGCGTCCCAGGCGGCGTCGGGCGTCAGCCCGTGCACGATCGCCGACAGCATCGCCGCCGACAGCGCCAGACCGAGCAGCGGGATCAGCCACGAGGCCACGCGGTCGTCCTGGCCGAAGGCGCGCATGCGCTGCACGCCGAGCAGGCCGAGCAGCGCGGGCGGCCAGTAGAGCCAGCCGGCCGGGTCGCGCCAGCCGCGCAGGTAGAAGCGGTGGGCGCCGAGCGCACCGCCGAGCACCGCCAGCCAGGTGGCGACGGTCTTGGAGCGGTAGCGCGGCGTGCCGGCCGGGTTCGGCCGCATCGGCAGCGGGTGGTCGTCGGGCATGCGGCTGGGCCTGCGGCTGGGGACTGCGGTGGGGGCCTGCGGTGGGGGCCTGCGGTTGGCGGCCTGCGGCGGGGCTCGGGCGCAGGTCTGGGCTGGAGTGGGACTGGCGTGGAGCCGGGGCGGCGCAGTTTATAATCGCCGGTTCGCAATACGTTGCAGCACGCCCAAGCCCGGCATCGAGCCCGGTGCGCGCGGGCATCGCAACCCAGGCATTCCCATCGCGGGTGCCGCTGTCCGAAACCGGCAACCCCGACGCACTCGCAGAGGAACCCACGACATGGTCGTCATCCGACTGGCCCGCGGCGGCGCGAAGAAGCGCCCCTTCTACAACATCGTCGTCGCCGATTCGCGCGAGCGGCGCGACGGCCGCTTCATCGAGCGCGTCGGCTTCTACAACCCGATGGCCGCCGGCGGCGAGCAGCCGCTGCGCATCGCGCTCGACCGCATCGGCTACTGGGCCGGTACCGGCGCGCAACTGTCGCCCACCGTCACCCGCCTGGTCGACCAGGCCAGGCGCGCCGCCGCCTGAGGCGCGCTGCGGTGCCGGGCCGGTGAGCGCCGCATCGAGCGCCGGCCCGCCCGACGCCGGCTTTCCGGCGGATGCCGTCGAAGTCGGCCGCATCGCCGATGCCTGGGGCATCAAGGGCTGGATCCGCGTCCAGCCGCATGCCGCCGACCCGCGTGCGCTGTTCTCGTCGAAGCGCTGGTACCTGAAACCGCCGGCCGACGGCCGCCGCCCGGCCGCGCCGTTGCCTGAACTGCTGCGCATCACCGAGGCGCGGCCGCACGGCGGCGAGATCGTCGCCGGCATCCGCGGCATCGACGACCGCAGCGCCGCCGAGGGCCTGCGCGGCGCGCGCATCTTCGTGTCGCGCAGCAGCTTCCCCACGCCCGCTGCCGACGAGTACTACTGGATCGACCTGATCGGGCTGGCCGTGTCCAACCGCAGCGGCGAGCCCTTGGGCGAAGTCGTCGACCTGATCGACAACGGCGCGCACTGCGTGCTGTGCGTGCAGCCGGCGCGCGCCGCAGGCGCCGCGGCGCTGCCGCCGCGGCGGCTGATTCCGTTCGTCGCCGCCTATGTCGACCAGGTGGATCTGGCGGGCCGCCGGATCGTCGTCGACTGGGGTCTGGACTACTGAACGCGCCTGCCGCGATGCGCTTCGACGCGATCACGCTGTTCCCCGAGCTGTTCGACGCCTGGCCGAAGCACGGCGTCACGCGCCGCGCCTTTGACCAGGGCCTGATCGAGCTGCATCGGTGGCAGCTGCGCGACTTCGCCGCAGACGCCTACCGCCGCGTCGACGACCGCCCCTATGGCGGCGGCCCCGGCATGGTGCTGCTGGCCGAGCCGCTGCTGCGCGCGCTCGCTGCGGTGCGTGCCGCGCGCGGCGACGCCGCGCCGGTGCTGCTGTTCAGCCCGGCCGGGCGGCGGCTGGACCAGGCGCTGGTCCGCGAGCTCGCCGGCGGCGCCGGCGCGGTGCTGCTGTGCGGGCGCTACGAGGGGGTGGATCAACGCGTGATCGACCGCCACGTGACGCTCGAAGTGAGCCTGGGCGACTACGTGCTGTCGGGCGGCGAGCTGCCGGCGCTGGTGCTGCTCGACGCGATCGCGCGGCTGCAGCCCGGCGTGCTGACGCCGGGATCGGCCGAGCACGACAGCTTTGCCGACGGCCTGCTCGAAGGGCCGCAGTACAGCCGGCCCGAGCGGCTCGAGGCCGAGCCCGGCGGCGCGCCGGCCGAGGTGCCGACGGTGCTGCTGTCGGGCCACCATGCCGAGCTGGCACGCTGGCGGCGCGAGCAGTCGCTGGCGCTGACCGCGCGGCGCCGGCCCGACCTGATCGCCGCGGCGCGCGCCGCCGGGCGGCTCGACGCGGCCGACGAACGCTGGCTGCGTACCCTCGCGTTATAATTTTCGGTTTTCGATCCTCTGCCGGGCAACCACGGCGCGCAGGGCTGTCAGCAGCCTGGCTGCGCCGCCACAGGGCCTGAACGCGCCGGCATGATCGCCTGGAGACCCCGATGGACCTCATCGCCACCCTCGAGCAGGAAGAGATCGCGCGGCTGGGCAAGACGCTGCCCGCCTTCGCCCCCGGCGACACCGTGATCGTCAGCGTCAATGTCGTCGAGGGCACGCGCAAGCGCGTGCAGGCCTTCGAAGGCGTGGTCATCGCCAAGCGCAACCGCGGCCTGAACAGCAGCTTCATCGTGCGCAAGGTGTCGGGCGGCAGCGGAGTGGAGCGGACCTTCCAGCTGTACAGCCCGATCATCGCCGGCATCGAGATCAAGCGACGCGGCGATGTGCGCCGCGCGAAGCTGTACTACCTGCGCCAACGCAGCGGCAAATCCGCCCGCATCAAGGAAAAGCTCGCCTGACCGAAGGTCAGCCGGCGGCCCATGGGCCGCAGGTCGCGCGCAGCGCGAAGCGAGCTTTGTCGGCACACGGCGCCAGCCGTGTGCCGACAAAAGCCCGATGCAGTGGCGCAAGCAGCACACGGCGCCAGCCGTGTGCCGACAAAAGCCCGATGCAGTGGCGCAAGCGGCACACGGCGCCAGCCGTGTGCCGACAAAAGCCCGATGCAGTGGCGCAAGCGGCACACGGCGCCAGCCGTGTGCCGACAAAAGCCCCATGCAGCGGCACAGGCGATACACGGCGCCAGCCGCGTGCCGACTGGAGCCCCATGCAGCGGCACAGGCGATACGCGGCGCCAGCCGCGTGCGGACAATGGCGGGAAGCATCGGCACCGGCGGCACGCAATGCACAAGCGGCGCACCGGCACCGATGCGGCAATCGCCCATGCCTGCAAGCCTGAATCGCGGCGCGTAAGCTCCACACCATGACGCGCCCGCCCCGCATCGCCGATCCACGAGCATTCCCGGTGGTCTGCACTGACGCGCACCTGCCCGCGGTCGATGCCGATCGGCTCGAAGCGGAGCCGCTGCGCCGGCGCTTTGCGGCGCCGCCCGCCTTCGCGCCGGAGTTTGCCGGCGACACCACGCCTTTCGGGCGCAAGCTGGCGCCGGCCTCGGTGCTGGTGCCGCTGGTGCAACGGCCGCAGGGCCTGCAGGTGCTGCTGACCCGCCGCACCGAACACTTGCGCGACCATGCCGGGCAGATCAGCTTTCCAGGCGGGCGCGCCGAACCCGACGATGCCGACGCCGTGGCGGCCGCGCTGCGCGAGACCGAGGAAGAGATCGGCCTGGCGCGCACGGCGGTCGACGTGATCGGTGCGCTGCCCACCTACACCACGATCACCGACTACGTGGTCACGCCGGTGGTCGCGCTGGTGCAGCCGCCGTTTCAGCTCAGGCTCGACGCGCACGAAGTCGCCGAAGCCTTCGAGGTGCCGCTGCACTTCCTGATGACGCCGGCCAACCACTGCCATCACCGTTTCGAGTGGCAGGGCCGGCAGCGCGAATTCCTGTCGATGCCGTGGGACGCCGTCGGCGGCGACGGCCGGCTGCACCACTACTTCATCTGGGGTGCGACCGCGGCGATGCTGCGCAACCTCTACGCCTTCCTGCGCGCCTGACAGCCGCCCTCGCTGGCTATCATGCCGGCGATGAGCTTCTTTGCCGTGCTGTTGGCGCTGCTGGTCGAGCAGCTCAAGCCGCTGCCGCGCGACAACTGGGTGCACGAGCGGCTGAAGGCCTGGGTGGGCTGGGCCGGGCGCACCTTCGACGCCGGCAGCAACCGCCATGCCTGGGTGGTCTGGGCGGTGGCGGTGATCGTGCCGGCGCTGGCGGTCTTCGTCGTGTGGCGGCTGCTGGTGCAGACCAACGTGCTGCTCGGGCTGGCGGCCGACATCGCGGTGCTGTACGTGACCCTCGGCTTTCGCCAGTTCAGCCACTATTTCACCGACATCCGCCAGGCGCTCGAGCGCGGCGACGAAGACGAATCGCGCCGGCTGCTCGGCGAGTGGCTGCACCTGGATGCGAGCGAGCTGCCGCGCACGGAGGTGCTGCGCCACGTGGTCGAGCATGCGCTGCTGGCCGCGCATCGCCATGTGTTCGGCGTGTTCTTCTGGTTCGTGGCCGGGGCCGCGATCGGGCTCGGCCCGGCCGGCGCGGTGCTGTACCGGATGGCCGAGTTCGCCGTGCGCTACTGGAGCTACCGCCAGCGCGCGCTCGACGCGCCGGCCAACGACCGGCTGCTCGACGCCGGGCGCGCCGCCTTTGCGCGCATCGACCAGGTGCCGGCGCGCCTGACCGCCTTCGGCTTCGCGGTGGTCGGCAACTTCGAGGAAGCGATCAACGTGTGGCGCAGCGACGCCGGGCTGTGGCGGCACGCCAACGAGGGCGTGATCCTCGCTGCGGCCGCCGGTGCGGTGGGCGTGCAGCTTGGCGGCGACGCGGCCCCGGGCATCACGCCCGACCGCTCGCGCAGCTTCAGCGGCGGCCCCGATGCCGACGTGTCGGGCTCTGGTGGTTCCACGCCGGGCGTGCCGCTGCAGACCGCGCACCTGCAAAGCCTGGTCGGCCTGGTGTGGCGCTCGGTGGTGCTGTGGATGCTGCTGCTGGCGCTGCTGACGCTGGCCAACGTGCTGGGCTGAGGGGCGCCGGATCAGCGCCGGGCGGGCTGCTGCAGCTCGTCGAGCAGTTCCAGGTACAGGCGATGGCGCGAAGGCGCGATCTGCCCGGCATCGACGGCGGCGCGCACCGCGCAGTCGGGCTCGCGGCGGTGGCTGCAGTCGTGGAAGCGGCAGCCGCCCAGGTGCGCGGCCAGGTCGGGCATCAGCGCGGCCAGCCGCGCCGGCTCCAGGTGGTGCAGCCCGAACTGCTGGAAGCCTGGCGAGTCGATCAGCGCGCTGTCGTGGCCCGCTCCGAGCCAGTACCACAGCGTGCTGGTGGTGGTATGCCGGCCGGCGTTCAGCGCGGTCGAGATCTCGCCCACCTGCGCGCCGGCGTCGGGCACCAGCAGGTTGATCAAGGTGCTCTTGCCCGCGCCGCTGGGCCCGAGCAGCAGCGTGCTGCGTCCCTGCAGCCGCGGCAGCAGCCGCGCGCGCGCCGCCTGCGGCTCGGCCTTGGCCGCGAACTCCAGCACCGTCACGCCCATCGCGCGGTAGGGCGCGAGGCGCGCGCGCGCGTCGGCGGCGGCCGGCCGGTCGGTCTTGTTCAGCCCGACGATCGTCGCGATACTGGCGTCGGCAGCCGCTACCAGCGCGCGCGCCAGCTGCGATTCGGAGAACGGCGGCTCGCCGGCCACCAGCACCAGCACTTGGTCGAGGTTGGCGGCGAAGCTCTTGCTGCGCCACGCGTCCTGCCGCATCAGCAGGTTGCGCCGCGGCTCGACGGCTTCGATCACCGCCTCGTCGCCGGCGCACTGCCAGCGCACCCGGTCGCCGACCACGATGTCGGCGCGGCGCCCGCGCAGGTGGCCGTGCAGGCGCCTGCGGTCGGCGGTCTCGATCAGCACGTGGCGGCCATGGGCCGCCACCACGCGCGCGGCGCCCGGCGTCAAGCGGCCGCCGGTGCCAGCGCCGCCAGGCGCTCGGCCGCGGGCGGGTGCGAGTAGTAGAAGCGCACGTACACCGGGTCGGGCGTCAGCGTGGTCGCGTTGTCTTCGTGCAGCTTCAGCAGCGCGCTCGCCAGGTCGGCGCCGCTGGCCTTGGCGCAGGCGTAGGCGTCGGCCTCGAACTCGTGGCGGCGCGAGAAGTGCGCGATCAGCGGTGCCGCGAAGAAGCCGAAGGGCGGCAGCGCCAGCGCGAACAGCAGCAGCGCCAGCGCGTCGTTGGGCGCGTCGAGGTTGGGCTGTACGCCCAGGCCCTGGTAGAACGCACTGGAACCCGCGAGCCAGCCCAGCAGCGCCAGCGCGGCGCCGCTGAAGGCGAACAGCCCGGCGATGCGCTTGAGCACGTGGCGGTGGCGGTAGTGGCCGAGCTCGTGCGCGAGCACCGCCTCGACCTCGGCCGGCGACAGCCGCGCGAGCAGCGTGTCGAAGAACACCACCCGCTTGGCCGCGCCCAGCCCGGTGAAGTAGGCGTTGGCATGCGCCGAGCGCCGGCTGCCGTCCATCACGAACAGCCCCTTGGCGGCGAAGCCGCAGCGCTGCATCAGCGCCTGCACGCGTGCACGCAGGCCTTCGTCGGCCAGCGGCTCGAACTTGTTGAACAGCGGCGCGATCAGCGTCGGGTAGATCACCAGCAGCAGCAGGTTGAAGCCCATCCACACGCCCCAGGCCCACAGCCACCACCAGGCGCCGGCGCGCGCCATCAGCCACAGCACCAGCGCGGCCAGCGGCAGCCCGATCACCGCCGCGACCACGGTGTTCTTCAGCAGGTCGGCGACAAAGAGCTTCGGCGTCATCCGGTTGAAGCCGAAGCGCTGCTCCAGGCGGAAGGTGTCCCACCACTCGAAGGGCAGCTCGATCGCGGCGCCGACAAGCGCGAAGGCGGCCAGCAGCGCGAGTTGGTAGCCGAGATCGCCCAGGCGCGGCTGCACCGCGGCCAGCACCCACTGGTTGAGCGCATCGAGCCCGCCGAGCAGCGTCCAGCCCACCAGCACCGCCGCCGCGAACGCGGCGCTGAGCAGGCTGAAGCGGCCCTTGGCGAGCGTGTAATCGGCGGCGCGCTGGTGCGCGGCCAGCGTCACCGTGCCGGCGAAGGGGGCGGGCACCGCACCGCGGTGCGCGGCGACATGGCGCATCTGGCGCGTGGCCAGCCAGAAGCGGGTGGCCAGCGCCAGCAGCAGCGCGGCGACGAAGGCGGCAGTGATCGCGTCGGGGGTCATCAATCAGGCTCGGGCAACGCGAAAGTGTAGGCGTCGGCGAGAATCTGCAAGCCCTGCCGTCCTGTTTTCGAGTGCGAGCCGCGATGACCGACACCCCGTTGAGCCCCGACGACCACAACCTGATCTGGATCGACCTCGAGATGACCGGGCTGAACCCCGAGACCGACCGGATCATCGAGGTGGCCGTGGTGGTGACCGACGCGCAACTCGAGCGCCGCATCGAGGGCCCGGTGCTGGCGATCCACCAGAGCGACGCGGTGCTCGACGCGATGGACGCGTGGAACAAGGGCACCCACGGCAAGAGCGGGTTGATCGAGCGCGTGCGCGCGTCGGCGATCGACGAGGCCGCCGCGCAGGCCGAGGTGATCGCCTTCCTGCAGCGCTGGGTGCCCAAGGGCAAGAGCCCGATGTGCGGCAACAGCATCTGCCAGGACCGGCGCTTCCTGGCGCGCACGATGCCGGCGCTCGAGGCCTATTTCCACTACCGCAACCTCGACGTCAGCACGCTCAAGGAGCTGGCGCGGCGCTGGAAGCCGGCCGCGCTCGACGGCTTCAAGAAGGTGCAGGCGCACACCGCACTGGCCGACGTGCACGAGTCGATCGACGAGCTGCTGCACTACCGGGCGACGCTGCTGGCGGCCTGACGCGAAGCCCGGCCTGCATTGCCAGCGGGTAAACCCGCATTCTCGGTTACAATGCGCGCCACGGCGTCCCTCGGGGCGCCGTTTCGTTCATCCCCACTGACCTGCTCTCTCGTCGTCCGGTTCGGGCGCTCGCGTTTCTTCGGTTGGCGGCGATGCCGTCGCCGACCGCGCCTTTCGCATCCGCAGGCGCGCGCGACACCTTCCTCTTGACCGAAAGACGACGATGAGTTTCGATTCCCTGGGCCTGCACGAGGCCCTGACGCAGGCGTTGGCCACGGCCGGCTACACCGCCGCCACCGAGGTGCAGGCGCGCGCCATTCCGCCGGCCCTCGAAGGCCGCGACCTGATGGTCGCCAGCAGCACCGGCAGCGGCAAGACGGCGAGCTTCGCGCTGCCGGCGCTGATGCGCGTGCTGCGCGCGCGCGAGCAAAGCCGCGGCCCGCGAGCGCGCGGCGCAGGCCCGCGGGTGCTGGTGCTCGCGCCCACGCGCGAGCTGGCGCAGCAGGTCGCACGCGCCTTCTCCGACTACGGCCGCCACGTGCGCGGGCTGAACGTGGCGACCGTCGTCGGCGGCGTGCCCTACGGCGCGCAGCTGCGCGCGCTGCGCGGTGCGCTCGACGTGCTGATCGCCACCCCCGGCCGGCTGATGGACCACATGGCCAGCGGCCAGGCGCTGCTGGCCGGCGTCGAGCTGCTGGTGCTCGACGAAGCCGACCGCATGCTCGACATGGGCTTCATCGACGACATCCACCACATCGCCGCGGCGCTGCCGCCGCAGCGCCAGACGCTGATGTTCAGCGCCACCTTCGCCGGCGAGGCCGGCCGGCTGGCGCGCACGCTGCTGCGCGAGCCGCAGCGCATCGACGTCGCGTCGCACACCGACACCCACGCCGACATCGAGCAGCGGCTGCACTGGGCCGACGACCCGGCGCACAAGAACGCGCTGCTCGACCACATCCTGACCGAGCGCAGCGTCGAGCAGGCGCTGGTGTTCACGAGCACGCAGCGCGACGCCGACTGGCTCGCCGAGCGCCTGGCCGACATGGGCCACGCGGTGGCGGCGCTGCACGGCGGCATGCCGCAGGGCCGGCGCAACCGCGTGCTGCAGGGCTTGCGCTCGCGCCAGTTGCGCGTGCTGGTGGCCACCGACGTGGCGGCGCGTGGCATCGACGTGCCCACGATCAGCCACGTGATCAACTACGGCCTGCCGATGAAGGCCGAGGACTACGTGCACCGCATCGGCCGCACCGGCCGCGCCGGCCGCTCGGGGCTGGCGGTGACGCTGGCCGAGCGCCGCGACGCCGGCATGATCCAGCGCATCCAGCGCTTCACCACGCAGCGCATCCCGGCGGCGACGATCGGCGGGCTCGAGCCCAAGCGCAGCTTCGACGCCGCGCCGCGGCCGCCGGGCCGCGGTGGTGATCGCCCCGGCGACCGGCGCGGCGGGCGCCCGGGCGCTGCGCCGCAAGGCGATTGGGCGGCCCGCCCGGGCGCCCGGCCCGCGGGGCGCGGCTTCGGGCCGCGGCCCGACGGCCGGCCGGGCTTCAAACCTGCGGGCAAGAGCTTCGCGAAGCCGGGGCCGCGCGGGCGCTGACGCGTGGCTGCCTGCGGCCGGCAGCTGCCGGCCGCGTCGGCGCACCGCTGCGGGGCCCGCATAGGCCGCGCGGCTGCCGGCTTACACGCCCAGCAGCTCCACCTCGAACACGAGCGTCGCGGTCGGCGGGATCACGCCGCCGGCGCCGCGCGCGCCGTAGCCCAGATCGGGCGGGATCGTCAGCACGCGCGTGCCGCCGACCTTCATGCCCTGCACGCCTTCGTCCCAGCCGCGGATCACGTGGCCGGCGCCGAGCGGGAAGGCGAAGGGCTGGCCGCGGTCCTTGCTGGAATCGAACTTGCGGCCGCGCTGATCCGCGGCGACTGCATCGTGCAGCCAGCCGGTGTAGTGCACGCTGACGTGGTGGCCGGCGGCGGCTTGCGCGCCGCTGCCGTCGATCGTGTCTTCGTATTGCAGGCCGGAGGGCAGGGTGGGCATCGGAGGGCTCCTGGGCAGTTCAAGGGCCGCGCATGATGCCAGCCCACGCGGGCACCGCCTGCTGCAGCCACGCTGCCGGCGTGGGTGCCGCGATCGGCGGCAGGCCCAGCACCGCGGCCGCGGCCTGGAGCGCGCGCACCGGTTCGGCCAGGTCCAGCGGCGCGGCGCCGTTCTGCTTGGACAGCTTGTGGCCGTCGCGCCCCAGCACCAGCGGCGTGTGCAGGTAGAAGGGCGTGGGCAGAGCGAGCGCGCGTTGCAGCAGGATCTGGCGCGGCGTGTTGTCGGCCAGGTCCTCGCCGCGCACCACGTGGGTGACGCCCTGCGCGGCGTCGTCGACGACCACCGCCAGCTGGTAGGCCCACAGGCCGTCGGCGCGCTTCAGCACGAAGTCGCCGACTGCGCGCGTGACGTGCTGCTGCTGCGCGCCCAGGCGGCGGTCGTGCCAGTCGATCACGATGTCGCCGCCTGCGCCCTGGCGGCAGGAGCGCAGCCGGATCGCGCGCGGCGCGCGCCCGTGCAACCCGGCGCGGCAGGTGCCGGGGTAGACCGCGGCTTCGAAGCGCGTGCGCGGCCGGCCGGCCGCGGCGAGCGTGCGCTCGATGTCGCGGCGGGTGCAGCCGCAGGGGTAGGCCAGGCCGGCGGCCAGCAGCCGCTCCAGTGCCGCCTGATACGCGGCGGATCGGGTCGATTGCCACAGCGGCGGCTCGTCGCTCAGCAGGCCGAGCGCGGCCAACTGCTGCACGATCACGCGGTCCATGCCGGGCAGGCAGCGCGGCGCATCGACGTCCTCGATGCGCAGCAGCCAGCGGCCGTGCAGCGCGCGCGCATCGAGCCAGCTCGCCAGCGCCGCGACCAGCGAGCCGGCGTGCAGCGGCCCGGTCGGCGACGGTGCGAAGCGGCCGACGACGGCGGCGGTCATCGCGCTGCCCTGTGTGCCGCACACGCCGAAGCGGCCGGCATGCAGGGCCCGGCCGCGGCGCAAGCGCTTCGGCGGCGGCGCGGCGTGCTCACCCGGTCGCGCCGTGGCGTTCGAGCAGCGCCACGCGGGTCGCGGGGCTGGCGAGCTGCCCCAGCCACCACTGCAGCGCCAGCCCCAGCGCCGCGCGCTGGCGGCCGCTGCCGCAGCGCCACGCGTAGCCGAGCCGGATGCCGCCGGCCGCGCGCTGCGTGCGCCGCGCCACCAGGCGGCCGCTGCGCAGCGCCTCGCGTGCCATCGGCTCGGGCAGGAAGCCGCAACCCAGCCCGCGCTGCAGCGCGTCAATCTTGTCGGCCATCGACGCCACCGTCAGCACGTCCTGCCCCGGCAGCAGGTTCACGGTGATCGGCGCCAGCCGCTGCGCCGAATCGGCCACCGCCACCGCGCGCCAGCGCAGCAGCTCGACTTCGCCGAGCGGCTCGGAGGCTTCGGCCAGCGGGTGGTGCGGCGACATCGCGAAGACCAGCCGCAGCTCGCCCAGCGGCTCGACCGCCACGCCCGCCGGCGGGCTGTGCAGGCCGACGCCGATCGCCAGGTCGGCGCGGCCGCTGACCAGCGCCTCCCAGGTGCCGGCCAGGACCTCGGTGGCCAGCCGCAGCCGCGTGCCCGGGCCGCCGCCGGCCGCAGCGCCGGCCTTGCCCTGCGGGTCGAGCGCGAAGAAGGCCTCGCACAGCTCGAGCAACGTCGGCCGCGAGATCACGTCGTCCACGGCGATGCTCAGCTGCGTCTCCCAGCCGGCGGCCACCCGCTTGACCCGGTTGGCCACCGCCGCGGTCTCGGCCAGCAGCCGGCGGCCCTCGTCGAGCAGCTCCTGCCCGGCGGCGGTGAACCTGGCCTGGCGCGAGCGCCGGTCGAACAGCAGCACGTCGAGCGCCTCCTCGAGCTGGCGCACGCTGTAGGTCAGCGCCGACGGCACCTTGCCGAGCTCGCGCGCGGCCGCGGCGAAGCTGCCGGTGCGTGCGATCGCGTCGATCATCGCGAGCGCGTCGGGGGTCAGCACCTGGTGGGCGTTGGGCATCGGCATCGAGGCTCGGGGCGGGCAGGGCGCTTCATCTTATTTGAACGCTGCGCTGCAAGCCGGCCGGGCCCGCCGGCGCCGGTGCGCGCCTACAGTGGCGGGCATCCCAGCATGCCGTTGCGACCCGCCTGTCCATGATCACCCTGCGCCTTTCGGCCGACCGCGGCCACGCCGACCACGGCTGGCTCGACAGCCGCCACAGCTTCTCCTTCGCCGACTACCACGACCCCGCGCACATGGGCTTCGGCAACCTGCGCGTGATCAACGAAGACCGCATCGCCCCGGGCGGCGGCTTCGGCACCCACGGCCACCGCGACATGGAGATCCTCAGCTACGTGCTCGACGGTGCGCTCGCGCACCAGGACAACACCGGCCGCGGCCGCGCCGGCGTGATCCGTGCCGGCGACGTGCAGCGCATGAGCGCCGGGCGCGGCGTGCTGCACAGTGAGTTCAACCACGCGGCCGACGCCGTCACCCACTTCCTGCAGATCTGGATCGAGCCGCGCCGGCGCGGCATCGAGCCCGGCTACGAGCAACGGCATTTCAGCGATGACGCCAAGCGCGGCCGGCTGCGGCTGATCGCGGCCGAAGACGGCCGCGACGGCGCACTGACGATCCACGCCGACGCGGTGGTCCGTGCCGGGCTGTTCGACGGCGCCGAATCCGCCAGCCTCGATCTGGATCCGCGCCGCCTCGCCTACGTGCACGTGGCGCGCGGCGCGCTGCGCGTCAATGGCCACGTGCTCGAGGCCGGCGACGCGGCCCGGCTCGACGGCGAGACGCAACTGCACCTGGACGGCGGCCGCGACGCCGAAGTGCTGGTCTTCGACCTCGCGCGCTGAGCGGCACGCGGCCACGGCGCTGCCTGCTGCGCGGGCCGCGCCCGAGGCGCGTGCCGACGGCCTGCGCGCTTGCCCGACCGCCATCCCCCTTCCCACCCTTCGTTCCACTCTTCGTTCCACCCTTCGTTCCAACCTTCATCTCCCCGAAAGGAAACCCCGTCATGTCCCAAAACCTCGTGGCCCTCGCCGCCCGCATCCTGCTGGCGCTGATGTTCATCCTCGGCGGCGTGTCCAAGTTCGCCGGCCTGGCCGGCACCGCCGGCTACATCGCCAGCAAGGGGCTGCCGCTGCCGATGGTGCTGGCGGTGCTGACGGCGGCGCTCGAGCTGGGCGCCGGCGTGGCGCTGGTGATCGGCTGGCGGGTACGCGTCGCTGCGCTCGCGCTGGCGCTGTTCACGCTGCTGGCGAGCCTGATCTTCCACGCCTACTGGGCCGCGCCGGCCGAGCAGCAGATGGTCCAGCAGCTGCTGTTCATGAAGAACCTGGCGGTTGCCGGCGGGCTGATGCTGCTCGTGGGCTTCGGCGCCGGCGGCGCCAGCCTGGACGCGCGCCGCCCGGCCGCGGCCTGATCAGCGCGCCAGGAAGGCCGCCGCCGCAGCGGCGCTGCGCGCCGGGTCTTCCTCCTGCGGCAGGTGGCCGAGATCGTCGAAGACGACGAGCCGGCTGCCCGCGATCTGCGCCGCCAGGCGGCGCCCCGCATCGGGCGCGATCAGCCGGTCGCGCCCGCCCCACAGGATCAGCGTCGGCATCCCCGGCGTGCCGATGCGCGCGGCCTCGGTGGCATGCTGCTCCTGCGCCAGGCGCTGCGCCAGCGCGCGGCGGTTGCCGTCGCGCAGCATCAGCTGCCAATAGCGGTCGACCACCGCGTCGTCGATCCTGCCCGGGTCGCCGTAGGCGTACTGCAGCCCGGCCACGACCAGCGGGCGCGGCAGCACGGTCTCGAACAGTTGCGGCAGCAGCGGCAGGCGCGCGGCGATCGCACCCAGCCGGGCCGGCGCCGGTTCGCCGGCCAGGCCGGCCGGCGCCACCAGGATCAACCCGGCCGCGCGATCGGGCGCCAGCCGCGCGATGCGCGCCGCGACCTCGCCGCCGAGCCCGTTGCCGCCGGGCACGAAGCGCTGCACGCCGAGCCGGTCGAGCAGCGCGAGCACGAAGCGGGCATCGGCGTCGGTGCGGTAGTCGGCGTCGGTGCGCGCGCCGGTCAGACCGAAGCCGGGCAGGTCCAGCGTGATCACGCGGTGCCGGGCACGCAGCGCGCGCACCCAGCCCTCCCAGGTGTGCAGGCTGCCGGCGCTGCCGTGCAGCAGCACCAGCGGCTCGGGGTCGGCGCGCGGGCCTTCGTCGCGCAGGTGCACGAGCTGGCCGTCGAGGTCGATGAACTGCGACGGCGGCGGCGCCCAGCGTGCGACCAGCGACTCCACCGGCCAGTCGGGCGCGCGCGACATCCACATCGCCAGCGCCGTCAGGAACAGCAGCGCGCCGGCGAGCTTGAGCGCCAGCGCCGTCAACGCGGGGGCCGCGCGCGCGGGCGCGGGGGTGGAGGCATGCGCCGCGGTCACGCGCCGATTCTGGAGCCTGTCCGGGCCCGGGCGAGCCGGGGCGCGCGGGGCCGCTGCCTACAATGCCTCATGGCTTTCGTCCATCTGCGGCTGCACAGCGAGTTCTCGGTGGTCGACGGCACGCTGCGCATCGCCGAGGCGGCGCGCGCGGCGCGCGCCGACGGCCAGCCGGCGCTCGCGCTGACCGACCTGAACAACCTGTTCGGCGCGGTGCAGTTCTACAAGGCCTGCCGCGACCAGGGCGTCAAGCCGATCATCGGCGCCGACCTGTGGCTCGAGCCCGAAGGCACCGACAAGCACCCGAGCCGGCTGCTGGTGCTGGCGCAGGACCGGCGCGGCTACCTGAACCTGTGCGAGCTGCTGACGCGCGGCTGGACCGCCAACGTGCAGCGCACCCAGGCGTGGATCAAGTGGACGTGGCTCGACGCGCTCAACGGCGGGCTGATCGCGCTGTCGGGTGCCGACGCCGGCGCGGTCGGGCAGGCGCTGCTGGGCGGCGACGGCGCGCGCGCCGAGGCCCTGGCGCGCCGCCTGGCGGCCTGCTTCGACGGCCGCTTCTACCTGGAGCTGCAGCGCGCCGGCGCACCCGTGCACGAGCCCCATGTCAGGCGCGCGGTGGCGCTGGCCGCGCGGCTGCAGCTGCCGGTGGTGGCCACGCATCCGGTGCAATTCCTGCAGCGCGACGACTTCGAGGCGCACGAGGCGCGGGTGTGCATCGCCGAGGGCGAGACGCTGGCCAACCCGCGGCGGATCAAGCGCTTCACCGACGAGCAGCACTTCAAGACCGCAGCCGAGATGCAGGCGCTGTTCGCCGACGTGCCGTCGGCACTGGCCAACAGCGTGCAGATCGCGCGCCGCTGCAACCTGGTGCTCGAGCTGGGCAAGGCGCAGCTGCCGCAGTTCCCGGTGCCCGAGGGGCTGACGCTCGAGCAGTACTTCCGCCAGGTGGCGCAACACGGGCTCGAGCAGCGGTTGCGGGCGCGCTTCCCCGACGCCGCCGAGCGCGAGCGCGAGCGGCCGCGCTATGCCGAGCGGCTCGACTTCGAGATCGCGACGATCCTGGAGATGGGCTTCCCCGGCTACTTCCTGATCGTCGGTGACTTCATCCAGTGGGCGCTGGCCAACGGCTGCCCGGTGGGCCCGGGGCGCGGCTCGGGCGCGGGCTCGCTGGTGGCCTGGGCGCTGTCGATCACCGGGCTCGACCCGCTGCAGTACGGCCTGCTGTTCGAGCGCTTCCTGAACCCCGAGCGGGTGTCGATGCCCGACTTCGACATCGACTTCTGCCAGGCCAACCGCGAGCGCGTGATCGACTACGTCAAGGCCAAGTACGGCCGCGACGCCGTCAGCCAGATCGCCACCTTCGGCACGATGGCGGCCAAGGCGGCGCTGCGCGACGTGGGCCGCGTGCTCGGCATGGGCTACGGCCAGGTCGATGCGATCGCCAAGCTGGTGCCGGCGCCGCCGGGCAAGACGGTCACGCTGGCGCGGGTGCCGGACAAGCCCGACCCCGGCCTGATCTATGCGCGCAAGGAGGCGCCCGAGCTCGAAGTGCGCGAAGCGGCCGAGGAAGAGGTGGCCGAGCTGCTGGCGCTGGCCGCGCGCGTCGAGGGCCTGGTGCGCAACGTCGGCATGCACGCCGGCGGCGTGCTGATCGCACCGGGGAAAATCACCGACTTCTGCCCGCTGTACCAGCAGCCGGGCAGCAGCAGCGCAGTCAGCCAGTTCGACAAGGACGACGTCGAGGCGATCGGCCTGGTCAAGTTCGACTTCCTGGGGCTGGCGACGCTGACGATCCTCGAGCTGGCGAAGGAATTCATCCGCGCACGCCGGCCCGAGCTGAGCGGCTTCGACTACGACGCGCTGCCGCTGGACGACCCGCGGGTCTACCGGCTGTTCGCGCAGGCGCAGACCGAGGCGGTGTTCCAGTTCGAAAGCCGCGGCATGCAGAACATGCTGCGCGAAGCCCGGCCCACGCGCATCGAGGACCTGATCGCGCTGAACGCGATGTTCCGCCCGGGGCCGATGGAGAACATCCCGAGCTTCTGTGCGCGCAAGAACGGGCGCGAGCCGGTCGCCTACCCGCACCCGCTGCTCGAGGCCGTGCTGGCCGAGACCTACGGCATCTTCGTGTACCAGGAGCAGGTGATGCAGGCCGCGCAGATCCTGGGCGGCTATTCGCTCGGCGGCGCCGACCTGCTGCGCCGCGCGATGGGCAAGAAGAAGCCCGAGGAGATGGCCAAGGAGCGCGTGAAGTTCCGCGCCGGTGCGATGGCCCAGGGCATCGCCGAGGCCAAGGCCGACGAGGTCTTCGACCTGATGGAGAAGTTCGCCGGCTACGGCTTCAACAAGAGCCATGCCGCCGCGTACTCGGTGCTCGCCTACCACACCGCCTGGGTCAAGGTGCACTGCGCGGCCGAGTTCTACGCCGCCAACATGACGGTGGAGATGGACGACACCGACAAGCTGCGCGTGCTGCTCGACGACGCGAAGCAGTTCGGCATCCGCTTCGAGCCGCCCGACATCAACCGCGGCGTGTGGCGCTTCGAGCCGGTGGCCGACGACTGCGTGCGCTACGGCCTGGGCGCGATCAAGGGCACCGGCCAGGCGGCGATCGAGGCGATCGCGGCCGCGCGCGACGGCACCGGCGAGCACGAAGGCACCGGCAGCGGGCCGTTCCGCAGCCTGTTCGACTTCTGCGCGCGGGTGGACCGCCAGCGCGTGAACAAGCGCGTGGTCGAGGCGCTGGTCAAGGCCGGCGCCTTCGACGCGCTGCACGCCGGCCGCGCCGGGCCGGCTGCGCCTTCGGGCGCGCGTGCCGAAGGCGCGGATGCGCGCGCGCCACTGCTGGCCAGCGTGGGCCTGGCCTTCGACTGGGCCGACGCGCAGGCGGCGCACGCGTTGCAGGCCGGGCTGTTCGACTTCGGCCACGACGGCGAGGTGTCGCACGCCGCTTCCACCCACGAGCCGGCGCTGGTGGCGGCCGCGCCGTGGGACCTGCGCGAGCGGCTGACGCAGGAGAAGACGGCGATCGGCTTTCACCTGTCGGGCCATCTGTTCGACCAGCATGCCGACGAAGTGCGCCGCATCGGCGCGACCCCGATCGCCGCGCTGCAGGATTCGCGCGAGCCGCAGCGGGTGGCCGGCATCGCCGGCGCGCCGCGTCTGGTCAACGGCGCGCGCGGCCGCGCGCTGATCTTCGTGCTGGACGACGGCAGCGGGCCGATCGAGGCGGTGGTCGGCGACGAGCTGATCGACGCGCACCGCGACCTGCTGCACGAAGACGCGCTGCTGATCGTGCAGGGCCGCGTGCAGCTCGACCGCTTCAACGGCGGCCTGCGCCTGAACGTGCAGCAGCTGTGGGACCTGGCGGGCGCGCGCGCGCGCTTCGGCCGCTGGCTGCGGGTGCTGCTGAACGGCCATCCGCCGCCGCTGGACGAGGTGCTGAAGCGCTGGCCCGCGCGCCGCCAGCCCGCTGCGCCGGGCGAGTCGCCGCAGGGCCTGGCGGTGCGGCTGCACCTGGAGCGCGAAGGCGCCAGCGCCGACCTGGACCTGGGCGACGACGCGCGCTTCTGGCCCAGCGACGAGGCACTGGCGCTGTGGCGCGGCTGCGCCGCGGACGAGCAGGCCGAAGTCGTGTACCAGTAGCCGGCCGGCCGCTGCGCCCGCTGCGCCCGCTGCGCCCGCTGCGCCCGCTGCGCCCGCTGCGCCGGCAGGCTGCCCGGGCGCGCCGGTCGCCGCTGGCCCGGCCTGCGCGCGCGTCAGCCGCGGCGCTTCAGGTCCATCAGGCGCAGGATCATCGGCGTGAAGATCAGCTGCATCGCCAGCCCCATCTTGCCGCCGGGGCAGACGATGCTGTTGGGCCGCGTCATCCACGAATCGCTGAGCATCGACAGCAGGTACGGGAAGTCGATGCCCTTCGGGTCGGCGAAGCGGATCACGCACAGGCTCTCGTCGGCGCTGGGGATGTCGCGGGCGATGAAGGGGTTGGAGGTATCGACCACCGGCACGCGCTGGAAATTGACGTGGGTGTGGGTGAACTGCGAGCAGATGTGGTTCACGTAGTCGGGCATGCGCCGCAGGATGGTGTCGACCACCGCCTCCTGCGAGTAGCCGCGCAGCTTCTTGTCGCGGTGCAGCTTCTGGATCCACTCGAGGTTGATGATCGGCACCACGCCGACCAGCAGGTCGACATGGCCGGCGATGTCGATCCGGTCGTCGACGTAGGCGCCGTGCAGGCCTTCGTAGAACATCAAGTCGCTGCCCGGCTCGATGTCCTGCCAGCCGGTGAAGCAGCCCGGGGCGACGCCGTACTCGGCCGCCTCGCGGTCGTCGTGCACGTACTTGCGCACGCGGCCGCGGCCGCTCGCGCCGTAGCCGCGGAACAGCGCCTCCAACTCCTCGAGCAGGTTCGAGTACGGGCCGAAGTGCGAGTAGTGCTTGTTGCCGCCCGCTTCGGCCTCCTTCATGCGCGCGCGCATCTCGGCGCGGTCGAAGCGGTGGAACGAATCGCCTTCGACGATCTGCGCCGCGAGGCCCTCGCGGCGGAAGATGTGCTGGAAACTCTGCATCACCGTCGTGGTGCCGGCGCCGGACGAGCCGGTCACGGCGATGATCGGATGCTGTCTCGACACGGGGCCCTCCGGTTCAGATCAGCGCCTCGGGCCGGAACAGCGAGCGTTCGCTGAACAGCGGCGACACGTACGGCCGGTCGGTGCCGGCGTCGTACTCGGCGTGGTAGCGCTCGATGCGTTCGACCTCGTGCTTCGAGCCGAACACCAGCCCGATGCGCTGGTGCAGGCCGGCCGGCCGCACGCCCAGCACCGGCTCGCGGCCGGTGCTGGCGCGCCCGCCGGCCTGCTCGAGGATGAAGCCGATCGGGTTGGCCTCGTACAGGAGCCGCAGCCGGCCGGGCCTGCCCGGGTTGCGGGTGTCCTTCGGGTACAGGAACACGCCGCCGCGCATCAGGATGCGGTGCGCCTCGGCGACCAGGCTGGCGATCCAGCGCATGTTGAAGTCCTTGGCGCGCAGCCCGCTGCGGCCGGCCAGGCATTCGTCGACGTAGCGCTTCACCGGCGGCTCCCAGAAGCGGGCGTTGCTGGTGTCGATCGCGAACTCCTGCGCGTCGTCGGGCACGCGGATGTCGGGGTGCGTGAGCTTGAACTCGCCCAGGTCGTGGTCGAGCGTGAAGCCGGCCACGCCGTTGCCGACCGTCAGCACCAGCATCGTCATCGGCCCGTAGATCGCGTAGCCGGCCGCGACCTGGGCGGTGCCCGGCTGCAGGAAGTCGGCATCACGGACTTCGCGGCCGCCGGCGGCGGCTTCGTCGGGCGCGCGCAGCACCGAGAAGATGCTGCCCACCGACACGTTGACGTCGAGGTTGCCCGAGCCGTCGAGCGGGTCGAAGGCCAGCAGGTACTTGCCGCGCGCATAGCGCGCCGGAATCCGGTAGGGCTGCGCCATCTCCTCCGAGGCCATGCCGGCCAGGTGCCCCGACCACTCGGCGGTGCGCAGGAAGATCTCGTTGCTGATGATGTCCAGCGGCTTGACGGCTTCGCCCTGGACGTTGACCGGCGCATGAGACTGCGCGGCGGCGACCAGTTCCCTGGCCGCCGGGTCGCCGAGCTCGCCGCAGGCGACGGCGCGGGCGATCGCCTTGGCCGCGATCGAGACGTCGAGGATCAGCGCGTTCATCGTCCCGCTGGCCTGCGGGAAGCGGCGGCGCTGCTCGATCAGGTACTGCGTCAGGGTGGGGCGGTTCGACAGCGGCATGGCGGCCTCGGGGGTGGATCGGGACGCGGGGTTCAGGGCGCGGCGGCCGCGAACACGCGGCTGGCGAGGATGTCGGCCGGCAGGATCGTCGTCAGCTCGGCCTCGGTCAGCACCCGGTCGCGGTCGGCGAACAGGCGCGACGCGGCGCGCAGCCGCGCGCGGTCGAGCGCATTGCGCACGCTGCGGGCGTTGGCGAAGTGCGGCTGCCGCGTCCGGCGCCCGAGGTATTGCGCGAAGGCCGCGCGCGCACCCTCGCCGAAGCGGTACTGCCGGCCGGCGAGCATGCGTTCGGCGATCTGCAGCAGCTCGTCGGGCGTGTAGTCGGGGAAGTCGATGTGGTGCGCGATGCGCGAGTTCATGCCCGGGTTGGACCTGAAGAAGGTGTCCATCCGCTCCTTGTAGCCGGCCAGGATCACGACCAGGTCGTCGCGGTGGTTCTCCATCGCCTGCAGCAGGATCTCGATCGCCTCCTGCCCGTAGTCGCGTTCGTTCTCCGGCCGGTACAGGTAGTAGGCCTCGTCGATGAACAGCACGCCGCCCATCGCCTTCTTGAGCACTTCGCGCGTCTTGGGCGCGGTGTGGCCGATGTACTGGCCGACCAGGTCGTCGCGGGTGACGCTGACCACATGGCCCTGGCGCACGTAGCCGAGCCGGTGCAGGATCTGCGCGATGCGCAGCGCCACCGTGGTCTTGCCGGTGCCCGGGTTGCCGGTGAAGCACATGTGCAGGCTCGGCGCCGGCGTGCGGCCTGCCGGCACCAGGCCGAGGTTGGCGCGCAGCTTGTCGACGACCAGCAGCGCGGCGATGTCGCGGATGCGGCTCTTGACCGGCGCCAGGCCGACCAGGTCGCGGTCGAGCTCGTCCATCACCGCCTCGACCCGGCTGCCGGCCAGCACCTCGTTGACGGTGCGGGCGGCGCCGATCGGGTCGGGCGGCGCGGGCGGCGGCGCGGCAGCCGGCGCCGGGCTGCCGGGGATCGAGTACAGCGGGGTGCTCATCGGATCGGCTCCGGGTGGTGCCCGTCGTGCGTCGTCTTCGGCCGGGGCTGGGGCTGGTGCTGCGGTATCCGGGTGCCGGCCTCAGGCGCCGAAGCGCTCGCCCTCGGGGCGGTCGGCGGCGTAGGCGTGCACCGTGCAGCGGATGTTGCGGCCTTCGGCCTCCTGCCGCACCAGGCCGAAGCCGGGCTCGGACTTCGGCCGGTTGACGATGAAGCTCATCGCGATCGACTCGACGCCGCGGGTCGAATCGAAGGCCATCAGCCGGATGTAGTGGTCGGGGAAGGTCCGGCGGCACTGCGCCAGCTCCAGCATCACGCCGGCGGCGTCGCGCAGGTCGAACATCGGCATGCCGAACATCTCCCAGTAGGTGTTGCGCGGGTGCGGGTCGTCGGTGTATTCGACGCTCCACGCATGGCCCTTGCGCAGGCCGTAGTCGACCTGCATCCGGATCTCGTCGTCGCTCAGATCGGGCAGGAAGCTGAACTGGCCCTGGGTCACGCGGCCGGTGGGGTTGGTCATCATCGCGGGGTCTCCTCGTCGGCCCGGCGCGCGTCGGGGCCGGGGTGCGGCAGTTGGTGCGGCAGTTGGTGCGGCGGCAGCGGGCGGGCGGCGCGCCTTCGGGCTACGCCACCGCCGGCGTGAGCGCGTAGTCGCTGGTGTCGGTGGGCGTGTAGTCGAAGCTCACGTCCTTCCAGGTGTCGAGCGCCTGCGCCAGCGGCGTGCAGAACCTCGCCGCCTGCTGCAGGATCTGCGGGCCCTCGTGGCGGATGTCGCGGCCCTCGTTGCGCGCCTTGATCATCGCCTCGAGCGCGACCCGGTTGGCCACGGCGCCGGCCTGGATCCCGGCGGGGTGGCCGATCGTGCCGCCGCCGAACTGCAGCACCACGTCGTCGCCGAACAGGTCGACCAGCTGGTGCATCTGGCCGGCGTGGATGCCGCCCGAGGCCACCGGCATCACCTTCTTCAGGTCGCACCAGTCCTGGTCGAAGTGCAGGCCGCGCGCCAGGTCCTGCCGGGTCACCGCGTCGCGGCACACGTTGTAGCAGCCCTGCACGGTCAGCGGGTCGCCTTCGAGCTTGCCCACCGCGGTGCCGGCGTGCAGGTGGTCGACGCCGGCCAGGCGCAGCCACTTGGCGATCACGCGGAAGGACACGCCGTGGTTCTTCTGGCGCGTGTAGGTGCCGTGGCCGGCGCGGTGCATGTGCAGGATCATGTCGTGGCGGCGGCACCATTCGGCGAGGCTCTGGATGCAGGGCCAGCCGACGATCAGGTCGACCATGATCACCACCGAGCCCAGTTCGTGCGCGAACGCGGCGCGTTCGTAGATCGCCTCCATCGTGCCGGCGGTCACGTTCAGGTAGCTGCCCTTGACCTCGCCGGTGGCGGCGCTGGCCTTGTTCACGCCGTCCATCACGTACAGGAAGCGGTCGCGCCAGTGCATGAAGGGCTGCGAGTTGATGTTCTCGTCGTCCTTCATGAAGTCGAGCCCGCCCTTCAGGCCCTCGTAGATCACGCGGCCGTAGTTGCGGGCCGACAGGCCGAGCTTGGGCTTGGTGGTGGCGCCCAGCAGCGGCCGGCCGAACTTGTCGAGGCGCTCGCGCTCGACGATCAGGCCGGTGGGCGGGCCCTTGAAGGTCTTGACCAGCGCCGCCGGGATGCGGATGTCCTCGAGCCGCGCGGCGCGCAGCGGCTTGAAGCTGAAGACGTTGCCGATCAGGCTCGCCGTCATGTTGGCGATCGAGCCTTCCTCGAACAGGATGATGTCGTAGGCCACCCAGGCGAAGTACTCGCCCGGCCGGCCCGGCACCGGCTCGACCCTGTAGCACTTGGCGCGGTAGTTCTCGCAGGCGGTCAGGCGGTCGGTCCACACGACGGTCCAGGTCGCGGTGCTGCTCTCGCCGGCCACCGCGGCGCCGGCCTCGACCGGATCGACGCCGTCCTGCGGCGTGATCCGGAACAGGCAGATCGTGTCGGTGTCCCTGGGCACGTAGTCGGGCTCCCAGTAGCCCATCTGGCGGTACTTCAGCACCCCGGCGCGGTAGCGCTCGCGGGCGTCGGTGATCCGGGTGGCATCGGCGGCCAGCGCGCCTTCGACCGGCATGTTCATGGCTCGATTCCCTTCGTGCTCTGACTCGGCAGGCGCACTGTGGGCTTTCCACGGCTTCAGGTAAATTCATGAATCGAGAAGGCCGAATTAAGAAATTCTGATGCGTGCGGTCACGATCCGGCAACTGCGCTCGTTCTGTGCAGCGGCGCGCCACCTGAGCTTTGCCAGGGCGGCCGAGGAATTGCACCTGACGCCGCCCGCCGTCACCATGCAGATCAAGGAACTGGAAGGCGCCGTCGGCCTGCCGCTGTTCGACCGCAGCGCCCGGGTGCTGACGCTGACGACCAGCGGTGAGTACTTCCTCGTCTATGCGCGCAGGATCCTGGCCACGCTGAAGGAGGCCGAAGACGCGCTCGCCCGGCTGCGCGGCGGCGAGACCGGCCGGATCACGATCGGCATGGTCAGCACCGCGAAGTACTTCGTGCCGCGGCTGCTGGCGCGCTTTCGCGCCGGGCACCGCGGCGTGCAGATGAGCCTGTCGGTCGGCAACCGCGAGCAGCTGGTGCGCCGGCTGCACGACAACGAGGTCGACCTGGCGGTGATGGGCCGGCCGCCGCGCGAACTGGACACGCGCGCCGAATCCTTCGCGCTCCATCCGCACGCGATCATCGCCTCGCCCGAGCATCCGCTGGCGCACAGGCGCCGGATCCCGCCGGCGGCGCTGGCCGACGCGGAGTTCATCGTCCGCGAGCCGGGCTCGGGCACGCGCGCGGCGATGGAGGAGTTCTTCCGCGAGCAGCGCCTGGCGCCGCCGCGGGTGATGGAGATGGCGAGCAACGAGACGATCAAGCAGGCGGTGATCGCCGACATGGGCGTGGCCTTCCTGTCGCTGCACACCTGCGGCCTCGAGATCGCCGCGGGCAAGCTCGCGGTGCTCGACATCGAAGGGCTGCCGCTGCTGCGCCGCTGGCACATCGTCAACGTCGGCGGCAAGCCGCTGGCGCCGGCCGCCGAGGCCTTGCGCGCCTTCATGCTCGAGCAGGGCGAAGCGCTGATCGCCGCGCAGTTCGCCGGCATCGGCGCCGCGTCGGCGTGGATCGTCAGTGCGCCGCCGGGCCGGTGAACCCGATCGGCGCGTGCGGCCCGCGCGGCGCTACGCCACCGCCAGGCGCGCGAAGGCGGCGCGGCGCAGGCCGTCGAGCACGAAGACGAGCGCGACCGACGCCGCCAGCAGCGCGGCGACGATGCTGCCGGGCAACGGCGCCGAGAGCACGCCGCTCAGCGCCACGGCGATGCCGATCCCCAGGTCGGCAATCGTCGCCGCGACGAGCCAGCCGCCCGGCGCCGCCTCCCACAGCCGCCCGCGCACGCGGATCGCGTAGATCGTCGCCTGGCCCGCGAACACCAGGGTCAGGAAGGCCAGCGTCGTCAGCGCCCCGGGCGACAGCTGCAACCGGAATGCGCCGATCGCCAGCACGCCCACCGCGAACGCGAGCTGCCCGAGCCCGACGACGACGCCCACCGCGGTGAGCCGGCCGATGCGCCAGACGTTGGGCCGGCGCGCGGGCGTTGCGCGGTCGGTGGTCAGCGCCATCGACAGCAGGTCGCCCACCACCAGCAGCACGATCATCTGCAGCGGCGTCAGGATCGGCTGCCCGGTCAGCACGAAGCCGGCGGCGATGAACAGCACCGTGGCGACCTTCTTGATGATCGAGTTGAGCGTGTAGGTCTGCACCCGCCGGAACGCACGCCGGCCTTCCTCGATCGCGTCGACGACGCCGGCCAGGCCCGGTGTGGTCAGCACCAGGCCGGCGGCGGCCTTGGCCACGTCGGTCGCCTGCGCCACCGCGATGCCCATGTGCGCCTGGCGCAGCGCGGGCGCGTCGTTGGCGCCGTCGCCGCACATGCCCACCTTGTGGCCGGCTTGCTGCAGCGCGCGCACCAGCTCGTACTTGTCCTGCGGCAGCACGCCGGCCAGCACCGCGCAATCGGCGCCCGCGGCCGCGTGCGCGCCCGGCGCGCACACCTCGCCGCGGATGCCCAGCGTGCGCGCCACCGCGGCCGCGGTGGTGGGGGCGTCGCCGGTGACCATCATCACGCGCACGCCGTGCTCGCCGAGATGGCGGATCAGCGCGGCCGCATCGTCGCGCGGCGGGTCGCTGAGCGCGAGCAATCCGGCGATGCGTGCGCCCGCGTCGTCGGCGACGGCGACCGCGAGCACGCGGTGGCCCTGGGCCTCGAGCGCGTCGGCCTCGCGGCGTTGGGTGCCATCGGCGCCGGCCGCATCGGCGATCACCGCGAAAGCGCCTTTCATGATGCGCTGCTCGCGGCCGTCGTCGCCCTGCACGCGCGCTTCGGCGCGCTTGGTCGCCGGGTCGAAGGGCTGGAAGGCGAGCCGCCGGGCGAGCGGCGGCACCGGCCCCGCGGCGGCGCGGATCGCCGCGTCCACCGGGTCGGCGCCGGCGTCGGAGCTGGCGAGCGCGGCCAGCGCCAGCAGCCCCGCTTCGTCGAAGCCGGCGCAGGGCCGCGCGGCGACGACGCGCAGCTCGTTGCGCGTCAGCGTGCCGGTCTTGTCGGAGCACAGCACGTCGATGCTGCCGGCCTCGTCCAGCGCCGACAGCCGCGTGGCCAGCACGCCGCGGTCGGCCAGCACGTGCGCGGCCAGCGCCGCCGCCATCGTGAAGGTGGCGGGCAGCGACACCGGGATCGACGCCAGCAGCGCGGTCAGCACCAGCGGCTCGATCGCGCGCAGCGGCAGGCCCTGGCTCCACGCGTGCGCGACCAGCAGCGCGATCACCGTGCCGTTGAAGATCGCCAGGTTGCGCACCACGCGCAGCACCGCCTGCTGCTGCGAGCCCTGCGCGTGCGCGCTGCGCACCAGCTCGGCGCTGCGGCCGAAGCGCGTGCGCGCGCCGGTGGCGGTGACCAGCGCCTCGGCCTCGCCGCGGCGCACCAGCGCGCCCGCCCAGGTGCTCGCGCCGGCGCCGGCTTCCACCGGCAGCGATTCGCCGGTCAGCATCGACTGGTCGACCAGCACCGCGCCGGCGACGAGCTGCACGTCCGCCGGCACCACGGCGCCGAGCGACAGCTTCACCCGGTCGCCGGGCACCAGTTCCTTGGCCGGCAGCGTGCACCAGGCGCCGTCGCGGCGCACCGTTGCGTTCAGCGCCAGCCGCGACTTCAGCGCCGCGAGCGCGGTGCGCGCGCGCCCCTCTTGCGCCAGCGCCACGGCCGCGTTGAAGGCGACGAGTGCGGCGATGATCGCCGCCTCGACGAACTTGCCGAGCGCGAGCTGCAGCACGACGGCCGCCTCGAGCATCCACGGCACCGGCGCCCACAGCTTGGCCAACGCACGCTTGGCGAGGCTGTCGCGCACGTCGGCGATCTCGTTGGCGCCGAACTGCGCCAGCGCCTGCTGCGCCTGCGCCGTCGTCAGCCCGGCCGCAGCGGCGGCGTCAACCGCGGGCGAAGCGTTCGAGCCTGGATCGCGTGCACCGTCGTGCGCGCCGGCCGATGGGGCGGTTGCGGGGTCGGCCGATGGATCGGCTGATGGGTCGGCCGACGGGACGGCCGATGGGCCGGCTGATGGGTCGGCCGGCGCCGCGCCTGTTGTCGTGTGCTGCGGCGGCATGTTCGCGCCGCTGCTCATTCAGCCCAGCACCTGCAGCGGCCGGCCCTGTGCCGCCAGCACGCGCCCGACGACCGCGGCCGTGCCGAAGCCGTGGCGGCCGAAGACGGCCTGCACCGCGTCGAGCGCGCCCGGCTCGCACGACACCAGCAGCCCGCCGCTGGTCTGCGGGTCGCACAGCAGCGCGCGGTCTTGCGGCTCGAAGGCGTCGGGCAGCGCCACGTCGTGGCCGTAGGCGGCCCAGTTGCGGCCCGACGCGCCGGTGACGAAGCCGTGCGCGGCCAGGTCGCGCACGCCGGCCAGCAGCGGCACCGCGCGCCAGTCGATCTGCACCGTGCAGCCCGAGCCGCGCGCCATCTCGAGCGCGTGCCCCGCCAGGCCGAAGCCGGTGACGTCGGTGAGCGCGTGCACGCCGGGCAGCGCCGCCAAGTCTGGGCCGGGGGTGTTGAGCTGCGTGGTCGTCGCGACCATCCGGGCATAGCCGGCGGCGTCGAGCGCGCCCTTCTTCAGCGCCGCGCTCATCACGCCCACGCCCAGCGGCTTGCCCAGCAGCAGCAGGTCGCCGGGTTGCGCGTCGGCGTTGCGCTTGACCCGCTTCGGGTGCACGAGGCCGAGCGCGACCAGCCCGTAGATCGCCTCGACCGAATCGATCGTGTGGCCGCCGGCGATCGGGATGCCGGCGGCGCGGCACACGCTCGCGCCGCCTTCGAGGATGCGGCCGATCGTGGCGGTGGACAGCACGTTGATCGGCATGCCCACCAGCGCGAGCGCGAGGATGGGCCGGCCGCCCATCGCGTACACGTCGCTGATCGCATTGGTCGCGGCGATGCAGCCGAAGTCGAAGGGGTCGTCGACGATCGGCATGAAGAAGTCGGTGGTCGCGACCAGTGCCTGCTCGTCGTTGAGCCGGTAGACGGCGGCGTCGTCGGCGGTGGCTATGCCCACCAGCAGCTCGGCCGGCGCCGGCAGCGCGGCGCTGCCCTTCAGGATCTCGGACAGCAGGCCCGGGGCGATCTTGCAGCCGCAGCCGCCGCCGTGCGACAGCGAGGTCAGGCGCGGCTCGGCCGCCGCGGCAGGGGAATTCGGTGCGTTCATCGGGGGCTTCGGTCGAGGTGGCGCGCCCGCAGCGCGCCGATGATCCGGTGCAGCGCAGCCTGCTCGGCCGCGGGATCGAACAGGTGCGACCGTAGGGCCAGCTGCGCGGCCAGCCGCGGCAGCATATCGGCTTCGTCGCGCGCGCGTGCGAGCAGGGCAGCCAAGGCCGCATCGTCGCCGGGCGCGAACACGCCTTCGTAACCGCTGCCGAGCAGCCCGAGGTTGCCGTCGATGCGCGACGCGAGCACCGGCGTGCCGCTGCGGATCGCCTCGATCACGACCTGCGCGCCGCCTTCCATCCGGCTCGGGTGCACCAGCACGTGCGCGCGCTGGATGCGCCGGCGCACCGCCGCGTGCGGCTGGCCGCCGAGCCAGCGGAACTGCGGCAGCGCCGCGGCCAGTGCCGCGGCCTGCGCGCCGAGCGCCGGGTCGAGCGCGGCACCGACATGGTCGAGCCGGATGTCGCGCCGCTGCGCGAGCCGTTGCGCCGCGCGCCAGTAGGTCTGCGGATCCTTCTCGGCGCGCAGGTGGCCGACCATCAGCGCGCGCAGGTGGCGCGGGGTGCGCGCTGCCGGCGCACGCGCCGGGCTCGACTGCAGCACCACCTGCGCCTTGGCGCGCAAGGCCTCGGGCAGTTGCCGCGCGCCCAGCTCGTTGAGCACCACCAGCGCATCGGCCAGCACGAGCGAGCGCTGCGCGTCGGCATCGGTGGCGATGTCGCGATACAGGTCGGTGCCGGTCAGCACCAGCAGCAGCGGCCGCCCCGGATGCGCGGCGCGCCAGGCGGCGACCGACGCGGCCGAGCGGCGCGCGTGCAGCGCGATCATCAAGGTCTCGTCGCCGCCGCTCCAGCGGTCGGTGACGGCGACGCGGTAAGCTGGCAAGAGCAGCCGCGCCCAGCGCCGCGCGGTGTGCCAGTTGCCGTTGTTGGCCGCGGCCAGCGCCGGCGTCACGATGACCAGGGGTTCACGATGCACGACGCGAGCGTACAGCGCCCGGCACTCGACGCCCGCCGCGGCACGCCCGAGGCGCTGGCCGACGCGCTGCGCGCGAGCCGCGCCGGCACGCTCGCCGCCTTCGCCATCTACGAATGCGCGCTGCCGGGCCTGCAGGTGCCGCTGCGCGCCGAACTCAACCCGCCGCTGTGGGAACTGGGGCACATCGGCTGGTTCCAGGAGTACTGGATCGCGCGCAACCCCGAGTGCGCGCTCGGGCCGCGCGCCGACCCGGACGCCGCGCGGCGCGCACCGCTGCGCGCCGGCGCCGACGCGCTCTACAACTCGAGCCGGGTGGCGCACGACAGCCGCTGGCAGCTGCCGCTGCCCGACGCCGCGGCCACACGCGCCGACCTGGCGCGCCAGCTCGACGGCACGCTCGCGCGGCTGCGTGAGGCGGGCGGCGACGACGACGCGCTGTACTTCTTCCGCCTGGCGCTGCTGCACGAGGACATGCACCACGAGGCGGCGCTGTACATGGCGCGCGCGCTCGACATCCCGGTCGACGATGCGCGCTGGCGCGCGCGCCCGCTGCCCGATCCGGGCGCGGCGCTGGCCTTCGACGCGCTCACGTGGCGGCTCGGCAGCGAGCCCGGCGCGGGTTTCGCGTTCGACAACGAGCTGCCCGGCTGGGCGGTCGTGCTGCCGGCCTTCGAGATCGACGCGCAGGTGCTGCGCTGGGCCGAGTACCTGCCCTTCGTCGAAGCCGGCGGCTGCGACGACGCGCGCTGGTGGAGCGACGCCGGCTGGCGCTGGCGCAGCGCGCAGCCGGCCGGCTTGCCGCTGTACCTGCGCCGTACCGGCGCGGGCTGGGAGCAGCGGCGCGGCGGCCGCTGGCGGGCGCTCGACCAGCGCGAAGCGGCGTGTCACCTGACGCAGCACGAGGCGCAGGCCTGGTGCCGCTGGGCCGGGCGGCGGCTGCCGACCGAGGCCGAGTGGGAATGCGCGGCCTGTACCGCGCCCGAAGCCTTCCGCTGGGGCGACGTGTGGGAGTGGACTGCGAGCGCCTTCGCACCCTTCCCCGGCTTCGAACCGCACCCCTACCGCGACTACTCGGCCCCCTGGTTCGACGGCCGCCCGGTGCTCAAGGGCGCGTCGCACTGCACCCAGCCGCGCATGCGCCACCCGCGCTGTCGCAACTACTTCCCGGCCGCGCGCGCCGACGTGCCGGCGGGGTTTCGCAGCTGCGCGCTGTAGCTGCGATCAGGCGGCAGCGACGAAGAGGGCGAACCAGCCGCGGTCGTCGGTCCAGGCGCGCGGCTGGTCGAAGCCCGCTGCGCGCAGCAGCGCGGTGAAGCCGTCGAGCGTCCACTTGTAGGAATTCTCGGTGTGGATGCGCTCGCCCGCGGCGAAGCTGCGCTCGCCGCCGCGCCAGCGCACGAGCAGCGGCTCGCGCGCTTCGAGGTGCATCTCGATGCGGGCCGCGGCGCCGTTGAACAGCGCGACATGGCGCCACTGGCGCAGCTCGAAGTCGGCGCCGAGCAGCCGGTTCAGGTGGCGCAGCAGGTTCAGGTTGAAGGCCGCCGTAACGCCGAGCGCGTCGTCGTAGGCCGCTTCGAGCACCTCGACCGGCTTGACCAGGTCCACGCCGATCAGCAGCGCGCCTTGCCCCGCCAGCGCGCGCGCCTGCTGCAGCAGCGCCAGCGCTGCCGGCGGATCGAAGTTGCCGATGCTCGAGCCGGGGTAGAACACCAGCGGCCTCGGCCCGACCAGATCGGCGGGCAGCGCCAGCCGGCGCGAGAAGTCCAGCCCGACGCCGACCAGGTCCATCGCCGGATGCTCGCGCTGCAGCTGCGCGAGCGCGCCGGCGACGTAATCGGCCGAGATGTCCACCGCCACGTAGCGGCGCGGCCCCAGCAGCGCGAACAAGGCCGCGCCCTTGGCGCAGTTGCCGGCGCCCAGGTCGACGATGACCGGCTGCGCGCCGGTGTGCGCGAGCGCGGCCTGCGCGATCGCCGCGCCGTGCGCGGCGAAGATCGCGGCTTCGGTGCGCGTCGGGTAGTACTCGGCCAGCTCGGTGATCGCGTCGAACAGGCGCGAGCCCTGCGCGTCGTAGAAGAACTTGGGCGGCACGGCGGCCTGCGGCTGCTGCAGCCCCGCGGCGGCCTCGGCGGCGGGGTCGGTCGCGGGATCGCCGATGGTGCCGGCGGCCGGCCGCTGCAGCAGGCGCGGCGTGTTCACGGGAGTACCTGCTGGCTGCGCCCTGCGGTGTTCGCCCTTGGAGCGGCCCGGCGAGATCACTGGACTGCCCTCCACGCTGCGCGTTCCGGGATGAGCGCTTGGGAGCGGCCCGGCGTGCTCATGTGCCGTAAGCCTGCAGGTGCGGCGCGGCGCGCATTGCGGCCGGAACCAGCAGGCGCTCCAGCAGCGCGAACGCCGCCTGCACCCCCAGCGCGAGCAGCGCCGCCGGGATCGCGCCGGCGAGCATGCGGTCGATGTCGTTCACCGCCAGGCCGGCGACGATGCGCTCGCCCA
>Ga0209310_1000158_pt1 | contig 100433 bp, 84 predicted proteins | sample AD_UKC030_MetaG_FD_184415 | JGI IMG/M metagenome (GOLD analysis project Ga0209310, IMG submission 184415) | Active sludge microbial communities of municipal wastewater-treating anaerobic digesters from USA - AD_UKC030_MetaG (SPAdes) (version 2) | ecosystem: Engineered > Bioreactor > Anaerobic >... | reverse complement strand
AACCTGTGCCGCAAGATGCTGGCCGGCATGGCCATGCGCCTGCACCAGCTGATGAACGACGTCGAATCCTACTCGCTGCACTCCGGCAAGCAGCGCATCATCGGCTACCTGCTGCGCGAGTTGTCGGAAGAAGACCAGAACGGCATCAACGTCGCCGTCACCCTGCCGACCAACAAGGGCGTCATCGCCTCCCGCCTGAACCTGACCCAGGAACACTTCTCGCGCATCCTGCACGAACTGACCGAACTCGGGCTGATCGTCGTCGAGGGCAGGAAGATTCACATTCCGAGCGTGGCGAATTTGCGCAAGCACGAGGGCTGATCCGGGACTCCACCCACCGCGGTCAACAAAAAAAGGGGCGATGAAAATCGCCCCTTTTTGATGGTCGACCGCAACAGGCGTCAGTCAGTGATCAGCTTGCCCTTGGTCAACAGATCCTGAATGATTTGCTGGTCGGTCGTCAGGGTTCCGCTCTGGGTCAGGTCGACACCCTGGAGGACGATCTGCTGAGTCATCGCCCCACCTGCGCCGGTCGGACGGACGTTGATCACGGTGTCGCTCCCCTGCTTGGAGAAGTCGAGGTAGTTATCCAGCGCCGCAACCGTCGTCGCCGTCCCTTGCAGGATGTCGCGCAGGTCAAGGCGGTCGCCGCCACCGGTGTTGAAGTCCGCCGTATTGAAGTCGGTAATGACATCGCGCGCGGGGTTCGCCAGGGTGCCGCGGTCCGCAAAATTCCACTGGAAGGTGTCGGCACCCGCTCCGCCGGTCAGCAGATCGTTGCCGGCGCCACCGATCAGTATGTCGCCACCGCTGGCAGCGGTGCTGACAAGGACATCGTTACCGGCGCCACCATCCATAGTTGTAGCGCCAGTCAATGTATCAACGAGGATATTATCGACCGTCGTGCCATCCATGGTGCCAACAGCATCTTGGCTAACCGTGACCGAACCCGTCGATGTCCTGACAACCGTCGAATTGGTATCGAGATCAAACACGCTGGTCGAGGCAGAGTAGTTAAACGATCCGCCCGCGGGGCTTGCATCATTGATAACAACGTTTGAGCCGCTCAGGCTTGCGGTTAGACCGCTAGCCGACGATATTGCAGTGATGCTGGCCGCACCCACGTCGTTATACAAAAACGCCGACATCGAAACGGTAAATGCAGTACCAAGATCCGTATTGGTAATGACCGTATCTACCGCACTGGTTTGCGGGTGCGTGATGACCACATCGACCGTTCTCGAGACGGAGGCGGCATCCATATTTGAAGTTTCGGTGGCTGTCGCTGTGGCCGTCAAATGCGCTGTGCCTTGTACGTTAGCGGGGACAATGAGCTTGATCGAGGATATCGACCAACCCGTGACATCAGCGCTACTGGTGGTACCTGTGGCACCCGTGGCAGTGAATGAATTGGTGCCATCGCTCAGCGTAAATCCGGACGGAATGCCACTGAGAACAACCCTGAGCGATTCCGAACCATCGGCATCCGCCAGCGAAGAGGTCAAACCCAGATTGACAACACCATTGTCATCGGTGTTCACGGTACTGGCGCCGCTGCTGGTGACTCTGTCGAAGACAATCCTGTTGATCAGGTAGTCATTGTCACCAGCGGGCGCACTGAATACGATCTGGTTGAATTGAGCGCCACTAACCGGCTTTAGCGTGGTGATCGCATCGACGCCATCGGTACCACCGATGGAACTCGTATAACCCCCCACCACGGTGCCGGCGTTAAGGAACTGCACCGAATATCTTTCGCCAGCAGCAAGCCATGCAAATGACACATCGACCGACGAGACAAGGTTGTCAAAATTGACCACCAATCTCTCGGAGCCTACCCCGGCGAGGTAGCCAAGCTCAGTCGTATCGCCAGATGCAGCCCCCGACACACCGAATCCGTCTGGACTGCCTGTCTTGAGGCTAATCGCCCCTGCGCTGCCATTGGGATTTTTGGCAAGCATGTTAAAGCCGTTGGTCGTCGTCGTGGCATTGGCTGAGGTAATGCTCGTAGCGGTATAAACCAAGGCACCAAAACTGAGGCTCGGGGTATCCGCCACCGGCACAACAGTGATCGAAAGCGTATCGCTGTCCGTCGCCACACCGTCGCTGGTGCTGACGGCAATCTGCGCCGTGCCGCTGAAGTTACCCGCCGGACTGAAGGTCGCCCCGTTCAGCGCTCCGTTGATGGCAGCGGCCGTTCCGCTGATGGTGACCAAACCGGAGCCGTTACCGGTAATCGTTGCCCCGGCAAAATTAAGCGCAGTCAAAGTGCCATTGGCGACGGTCAGCGTCGTCGTCAAGGCGTCGCCATCGGCGTCGTCAACCGTAATGGCGTTGCCGGTTGCCGTGCCCAATATGAAAACTGTGTCCTCCAGGGTTGTCTGGGCGGTAGTCGGCAAGGTATTCACCGGCGCTTCGGGTACGTTGTCAGTCGTAATGGTGAGCGTCGCTATCGAACTGCTGCCGTCGGCATCGGTCAGGGTGTACGTGAAGACATCGGGCGTCACGCCGGTAAGGTCAGCCTGGGCGCTGAGGCCATTGACCCGATATGTCGAACTGGCGCCACCCGAGAACACAAGATACTGGAAAGCTTGGGCGGTGTTGATCGCGGAAGTCACAATGTTTCCGGAAGCCCCGTTAATCGTACCTGTACCGACCCGCACCCCATCGGCCGCATAAGCGTTCCAGGTCGCAGATTCGCCAGCACCCAAATCGGTCAGCGTCACGCTGGCAGCACGGCTCGCGATCCCCACATTGAGCACGAGGTGTTCATTGTTCTCAATGCGATTGTTGTTGCTAGTCCCGGAGGTGCTCTCGACCCCGATACCGTCATTGTCAACGCCCATGTTATCCCTGAACCTGACATAGCCAGCCTGGGTCGCCGTCAGCGAACCGAGATTCAAGCCGTTGGCGGCAACACCGCTTACAAAAGGAGTCAGCGGGGTTCCGCCGTCAAAACCATAATAACTGACGCCGGCGGCGGTCCACCCAGCTAGATCACTGCTGGCCGCCACCGCCACGTTCCGGTAATCGGAAGTGTAGGTGTAGCTGCCGTCAGGTCGCAGGGTGAGCAGCCCGTTACTCGTATCCACGTTCCACGTACCGATTCCTGCATTGTAAACCGCTGGGGTTCCGCCAAAACTTACCGCTGTGATCGTTGTCGGTGAATCGACTCCCAAGACATCGGCACCGCCGCCAGCACCACCGGCACCCGTGATCACGTTCCCACTGATACTTCCAGCGATGCCGATACTATCGACATCCGCGTTGGCAACAATACCAGTGTCCGTAACCGCAATGCTCACGGTAGTCCAAGCCGACAACGCCGAACCATCCCCAACGCGATAAACGAAACTATCCACGTCTGAAACAGCATCCGCATGGTTCCGCACCGGTGCAACATAATCGAATGTTCCATCGGCACGAAGGGTAACGGTCCCGCCAAACGCGGTTGTGATGGTGTTCGTTCCATTCGCCGCCACCGCAGTACCGCCAGCCGAGGCAGCGAACTCCACTGCAACAAGAGACGCTTGCGAAGATTCTTCATCTGAATCGTTGGCAAGAACGCTCCCACGGACGACCAATGATCCCTCGACAGCGGAATAATTATCCGAAAGACCGATTGGCGCGTCATTAACCGGATTAACCGTGACATTGACCGTCGCCGTTTCAGTCACGCCACCCGAGGTCACCGTGTAGGTGAAATTATCCACCCCGTTGTAGTTTGCGTTTGGCGTATAGGTCAATGCGCCGGCCGCCGTGAAGGTTACTGTGCCGTGTGCACCTTGCGTCACCCCGCTGACCACCCGCCCAGCGTTCTCGAAATTGTCTGCGCTTCCGCCACCCACACCGGTGATGGCGTTGAAGGTGAGCGCCGTGTCTTCGTTGGTACTCACTGCGTCAGACATGATGTCGGCCACAGGAATGACTGTGACGGTGATGTTGTCGCTGTCGCTCAGCGTGCCGTCAGAGGTCAGCACCGTCAGCGTCGCCAGTCCGTTGTAGTCTGCTGCCGGGGCGAAGGAGAGGCCGTTCAGCGCCGCATTAATCTGCGTTGCCGTGCCTTGGATCGTCACGCTGGCGGTACCGTTGTTGGTGATCGTAGCGCCACCAGCCGTCACCGCCGTCAGCGCCCCATTGCCGGTGCTGACTGTCGTGGTCAGCGTCCCTCCGTCAACATCTGCAATCGTGATGGCGTTGCTGTTGGCCACGCCGAACACCTTGGCCGTGTCTTCGTTGGTGCTTTGCGATCCAGGAAGGGTATTCACCGGCGCGTCATTGACCGGCGTGATGTCGAGCGTGGCGCTGCCGCCCACGCTGCCGCCCGCGCCGTCGCTGATCGTGTAGCTGAAGCTCACCGCGCTGTCGTCGTTGACCGCCGGCGTGTAGCTCCAGGTGCCGTTGCCGTTGTCCACCAGCGTGCCGTTGCCGCCGCTGATCGCCACGCCGCTGACGCTCAGCGCCCCGCCGTCGATGTCGCCGGCCTGGGCCAGCAGTTCGGCCGTGCTGATCGTGCGCACGCCGCTGTCTTCGGCGATCGCCGTCAGCGTCACCGGGCTCGTCGTCGGGTTGTCATTGACCGGCGTGATGTCGAGCGTGGCGCTGCCGCCCACGCTGCCGCCCGCGCCGTCGCTGATCGTGTAGCTGAAGCTCACCGCGCTGTCGTCGTTGACCGCCGGCGTGTAGCTCCAGGTGCCGTTGCCGTTGTCCACCAGCGTGCCGTTGCCGCCGCTGATCGCCACGCCGCTGACGCTCAGCGCCCCGCCGTCGATGTCGCCGGCCTGGGCCAGCAGTTCGGCCGTGCTGATCGTGCGCACGCCGCTGTCTTCGGCGATCGCCGTCAGCGTCACCGGGCTCGTCGTCGGGTTGTCATTGACCGGCGCCACCGTGATTCCGGCATTCGCGACGGCAGAGACGTTGCCGCCAGCATCGGTGGCCGTGTAGTTGAAACTGGCGTTGCCATTCCAGTCGGCGGCGGGCCGGAAATAAAGTGTCAGCGTGCCGTTGACCGCAACCGGATAGGAACCTGTAGCCGCTGGCAGAGTCATCGCGGCATCGGTATAGAGCGTGCCGTTGGCAGGCAGGCTGGTGAGTTGGTAGGAAATGACCCCCGACCCGACATCCGTGGCCAGCAGCGTGATTACGATTGGTGCAGGCTGGTCCTCGGCGCCGGTCACGGTGACGTTACTTACTGCCGGCGGTGTGCTGTCACGGGTTGCAACGTCAGTACCGGGCAGTGATGAATTGCCTGCCTGGTCGGTGATCGTTGCGGTAACAGTCAACGTCGTACCGTCGGCCGGCTGTGCGAAGCTCGTGTCGACAAAGCCGGCGGCTACCTGTGCGAGGGAAAGCGCAATGACTGCCGTCGTGCTGCCGTTGGTGACGGTCAGTGTATCGCCGACCGCGACGCCGGACGGCAGGATGACGCGCACATCGGCCTGGCCGTTGATTTCGGCAAGACTCAGGCGACCATCGTTATTCACGTCCTCGATGATGACAACCGTCGGCGCGCCAGTGGCCGCGGTATCGACTGCATGCGTGTGAATCGTCGCGCCGGTCGCCGTGTTGCCGGCCGGGTCGCTCACGAACACTTGTGCGTCGATGGTGGCGTCGGCAGCAAGGTCGCTGCCCGGCACGGCGATGCTGTAGGTCAGGCCTGCATTCAGCGTGCCCGTATAGGTATTTCCATTGACGACCAGCGCAACCGCGTCGCCTGCCTTAGCATCACCGCCTGCGGTGCCGGTGACGGCTATGGTCTGGCCGCTCTCTGCGGCATTGATGATGTTGTCAGGAGTGACGTTGTCTACCGTGATGACAGCGACCGCCGCCGTATCAACGCCATGCGTGTGCACCACACTGGCTGTGGCTGAATTGCCCGAAATATCGGTCGCCGTCACCCGCGCCGCGATCGTCGGACTGGCAGCCAGATCCGTTCCGGCAACGTTGATCAGCCAAGCAAGGCCGGCGCCCACCGTACCGGTGTAGGTAGTTCCGTTGACCACCAGCGTCACGGTGTCGCCCGCCTTGGCGTCGCCGCCGACCGTGCCGGTCACCGCGACGAAAGCGGCCGCCTCGGCTGCGCTGACGACATTGTCCGCGGTGACCGAATCAACGGTGATGCTGGCCACTGCAACGGTATCGACCGTCACTGCAACCACATTTTCAAGCCTTTCGCCGTATTGATCCACGGCAGTGACCTTGAACAGACCGGCTCCATCGGGTAGCGGAACGGTCGGCGTCACGCTCCAATTTCCGTCCTGCGCCACTGTGACTGTGATCAGCTCGCCAGTCGGGCTGAGCACGGTGACCAACGCCCCCGGCGTGGCGGTACCAACGATGTTCGGCGTCCTGACCCGGGTTATGGCATCGCCCGCCACACCGCTGTCGTCTGCCGGGTTGAGCGCACTGGTCAGGACGAGCGCTTCGGAGGGAATGGCCGACATTAGCTCAAGGCGATCGAGCGTCTCGGTCAACGGGAAGCGAGTGGTACCAAACTCAAAGGCGAGCGGATCGACAGTTTCGACGATGCGCACCAGTTCGACAAAGGAATGCCCTTCTTGGGAAACAATTGCAGCCTTGCCTGCATCGTCGTCGAAACTGAAGGTGCCGTCCTCCCCGACAATCGCCTTGCTGATTTTCGCAAAGCCCTTCGGGGTGTTCTGGACTGCGCTATCGCCAGCATCCGGCGAATCCGTCACGGCTATCTCGGCATCGAGTCTGGCCGCTTCGCCGGGGCCGACCCGCAGGTCACGGCCATCAACCAGCTTGAGCTCGACCTGACCGCCTGGCGCAGTCTGGACCACCTCGCCCTCGCGAATCACATCGCCGCTCTTCAGCTTGCGGGCGTTGCCGTCCGCGTCGCGGGCAAATGCTTCACCGGTGATTTTCCCAACGCGGGCAATGACTGCGGCCATGACGATACTCCAACACAATTGATGATGCCGGGAGTCTACGGTCTCGCCACGGGTAAATCCATTGAACCAAGGTACAGGTCGGTGGCTTTTGCGTGAGAAATCTCACGCTGCACTTCAAATTATTAAACCGTTGACCCGAAGCGACAGTTGCAGCCGGTCGCGTACGCCAAGCTTCTCGAAGACGGCCGTCAGGTGCGCCTTGACCGTGCGCTCGGTGATCGCCAGCTGACTGGCGATTTCGCGGTTGCTTGCGCCACCGGCCACCAGCCGGGCAACCTGCACCTCGCGCTCGGAAAGCAAGGACTTCCAGTCGTCATTTTCGACCTCTTTTTGGCGTTGACCGAGGCGGCGAGCGGTCGCGCTGACCAGTTGCCGGAGCAGCGCCTGGCCGACCCACAAACCGCCATTGGCGACGACCACCGCTACCTGGCGCAAGACTTCCGGTGCTGCATGCGTATTGCAGGCGCCGGCCGCGCCCTGGTCCAGCGCCCGCAGGATGATGGTTTCGTCAGGCAGATCGCAGAGCAGGACAATCGGCTGCCCGCCGCTGCGATCGATTCCTTCCAGCGCCACTTCAACCGCTTCGCCGGAACGCAGCCGATACCAGATCACCCCCGCGCCGACAAAACGTGTCCGTGGCAGCGCATCGCGCGCCACCATCCGCGCTGCGGGCATGGCCGTCAGCCAGTTGGGCAGCGCGTCGGGCGCGCGGTCGATGATCCAGTGCTGCATCAGCGTTCGGTCATCGCGACGTTTCTGGCGCGCAGCACCGGCTTGAGGAGATAGGCGAGCACGCTCTTCTTGCCGGTCAGGATATCCACCTCGGCCACCATGCCGGGAATGATCGGGAGGTTGGCATCGCCAAAGCCCGGCTTGTTGGTACGCACGCGGACGGTATAGAAGGCGTTGCCCTTGTCGTCGATCACCGTGTCCGCGCCGATATGTTCGAGCGTCCCGTCGAGTCCGCCATAGACGGCAAAATCATAGGCGGTGAATTTGACAATTGCCGGCTGACCCGGGCGCAGGAAGGCGATGTCGCGCGGCTGAACACGCGCTTCGAGCAGCAGCGCATCCTCGAGCGGCACGATCTCGATCATGTCCTTTCCGGGCTGGACGACACCGCCCACCGTATTGACCAGCAGACGCTTGACCGTCCCCTTGACCGGCGAGCGGATCGACGACTGCTTGACGCGATCCGACAGGGCGACGCTGCCTTCTGCGATGCTGCTCAGCTTGGCGTTGGTCTCGGAGAGCTCCTTGCCGGCCTCGTTGCGAAAATTGAGTTCGACCTCCTCGATCTTTCGCTGGGCTTCATTGATGGCAGCCTGCACTCGGGTAATCTGCGCCGATGCCATGTCGCGCTCACCGCGGTAGCGCGATACGTCACGTTCGAGACGCAGCAACTCGACTTCGGACACCGCCCCCGAATTGATCAGTGGCTTGGTTACCGCCAGTTCCTTCGAGGTCAGGTCGTAGCCCTGCCCCGCCTGCGCCCGCTTGGCCTGGGCCTCATTCAATTCCTGCTGGCGCTGGGCCAGTTGCTGCCGGGCGATCGACACCGCTGCGTTCAGCTCGGCTTGCTTGGCCTGAAACAGCTGGAACTCCTGATCGACGATTTCCGGTGCCTCCTTGACCACCTCGGGCGGCGGAACGAAGGGCTTGCCGTCGGTCAAGGCCTTGAGGCGCGCTGCGCGGGCGAGCAGGCCGAGATACTGGGCGCGGTTTTCCTTGACCGACGAGACGAAGCGCGTCTCGTCGATCTTGATCAGCAACTGGTTGGCCTGAACGACTTCGCCTTCGTGCACCAAGATTTCCGAGACCAGACCGCCGTCGATACTCTGCAGTACCTGAACCTGTTTCGACGGGATGACTTTCCCCTCGCCGCGGGTCACTTCGTCGAGCTGCGCCACCGCCGCCCACAGGATGAAGAGTGCGAAAACGATATAGACGGTGCGCAACAGGACCCGGGCACGCAACGGCTCCTGGCGCAGCATGGCGACGTCGGCATCGGTCGAGAAATCAACCGACTCGACCTCTTCCTGATTCGGCAGCCGGCCGAGCACTTTCTCGACTTGCGGCTTGCTGCGCGCGGCGATCGACTCGAGGCGCTCATGCAGACCGACCCCAAACGCTTTCAGGCGGCTCATGACGCCCTCCCGATCTGTCCGCTCTGCAGGGCCTGAATGATCTGGTCACGCGGGCCGTTGGCGACCACCTGGCCATCATCGACGACGATGATCCGGGTGGCGAGATCGAGCAGGCTGTTGCGGTGCGTGACGATGACAACGGTCTTGTGTCCGGCAAAGGTCTTGAGGCGCTGCTTGAATTGCTGCTCGGATGAAAAATCCATTGAACTGGTCGGTTCGTCGAGCAACAGGATCGGCGGATCCATCAGGAAGGCACGGGCAATCGCCACACCCTGCCGCTGGCCCCCGGACAATGATTCCCCACGCTCGCCGATCAGCATGTCGAAACCCGCCGGATGCGCGTTCACGAATTCGGACAGCCCAGCCACCTCGGCGGCCGCCACGATGGCCGCATCATCGGCATAAGGCGCGCCGATCGCGATGTTGTCGCGCAGCGTTCCATAGAACAGCGTCGAGTCCTGCGAAACATAGCCAATGTTACGGCGCAGGTCGGCAGGATCCAGCTGGCGCATATCGACACCATCGATCATGACCGCGCCCTCCGCAGCCTGGTACAGACCGAGCAGCAGCTTCTGCATCGTCGTCTTGCCCGAACCGATGCGGCCGATGACCACGACCTTCTCGCCGGCGGCAATGCGGCAGGTGAAGCCCTTGAGCGCGGCAACCGGCGAACCCGGGTAGCTGAATTCGACCTTGTTGAACTCGATATCGCCGCGCAGTTCCGGACGATGGATGAAGGCCGCTTCAGCCGGCCGCTCGACAGGTTTCTTCATCACCTCGTCGAGCGAACTCAAGGAGGTCTTCGCATTGTGGTACTGCATCAGCAGGCCGACCATCTGGCCGAGCGGCGCAACGGCGCGCGATGCCAGCATGGTGCAGGCAATCAGGCCACCCATGCTGAGCATCCCGAGGCTGATCAGGTAGACGCCCACAATAATGGTGACGACATTGACCAGCTGCTGCATTTCCAGCGCCCCGTTGGTCGCCGCTGCCGACAAAAACCGCAACTGGTTGTTGACGCGGGCGACGAAGGCCACCGATTTTTCCCACTTCGACTGCATGACGCCCTCGGCGCCCTGCGTCTTGATGGTTTCCAGCGCCGTCAGGCTCTCGATCAAGGTCGCGTTACGCAACGCCCCCGCCCGGTAGGTGGTTTCCGTCAACTCGTGCATCTTGTGCTGGAGGATATAGGCGTAGATCACGACGATGACGATGGCGAGCAGCACCGGGATGACCAGCGGCCAGGCGATCAGGCCAATCACGAAGACAAAGAGCAGGGCGAACGGCAGGTCGATGAAGGCGGTGACCGATGCCGAGGTAATGAAATCGCGCACGATCTCGAAGGAACGCAGATTCGACGAGAAAGCTCCGACGGCCGCCGGCCGCGCCTCCATGCGCACGCCGAGAACACGCTCCATGATGCGCGCCGACAACTGCATGTCGATCCGCGCACTGGCCAGGTCGATGAAATAACCGCGCAGCAAGCGGAGCATCATGTCGACCGCAAGCAGCAGGATGACGCCGAGCGCCAGCACCCATAGCGTCTCGGTTGCCCGGTTGGGAATCACCCGGTCGTAGACGTTCATTGTGAATAGCGGCATGGCCAGCGCAATGACATTGACCAGCAGCGCCGCCCCCATCACGTCGCGGTAGACCGGCCACTGCTCGGCCAGCGCCCCCCAGAACCAGTGGCGCAGGCGCACATCGCCCACTTCCGGGGTCCGCTCGTCGAAGCGGAAGTGCGGACGGGCGAAAATCGCCACCCCACTGTAACGTTGCAGCAGCTGTTCGCGGGAAAGCTGGACCGAGCCCTGCCCGGTTTCCGGAAAGAGCAGGCGCGCCGTATTTCCCGATTCGTCCCAGCCGAGCAGGACGCAAGCCTCTTCGCCAGCCAGCAACAAGACGACCGGCAATAGTGCCGAATCGATACGCTCCAGCGGGCGGCGCACCACCTTGGCTGCGAAACCGGCGCGACTGGCCGCGCGGGCAAAAAGCGAGGGGGTCAGCGAGCCGTTCTCCAGCGGCAAACCTGCCGTCAATGCAGCACGCGTCGCCGGTCGTCCGTGATAGCGCGCCAGTTCGACCAGGCAGTCGAGCAGCGGGTCGTGGTGCAGGATATCCTCGCGCACGCCGGTCTTGCCGGTCGGCACGAGCGCCGGGTCGGGGTGATGCTCTGATTCGCTCATGCAGTCTCCAATCTGCGCGAATTCTAGCCGAACGGTTCCAGAGCCCATGTGAAATAGTCGACAAAAAGGCGGCCGGAGCCGCCCTTTCGGTGGAACACTAACAAACTCAGACCATCAGCGGAACGATCAGCAAAGCGACCAGGTTGATGATCTTGATCAGCGGGTTGACCGCCGGACCGGCGGTATCCTTGTACGGATCACCAACCGTGTCGCCGGTTACCGCCGCCTTGTGCGCATCGGAACCCTTGCCGCCGAAGTGGCCGTCCTCGATGTACTTCTTGGCATTGTCCCAGGCGCCGCCGCCCGTCGTCATCGAAATGGCGACAAACAGGCCGGTGACGATGGTGCCCACCAGCAAGCCGCCGAGCGCCTGCGGGCCGAGCGTCAGGCCGACCACGATCGGCACGGCCACTGGCAGGATCGAGGGGATCATCATTTCCTTGATCGCTGCCACGGTCAACATATCCACGGCACGCGAATAGTCGGGCTTGGCAGTCCCTTCCATGATGCCCGGGATTTCCTTGAACTGCCGGCGCACCTCGACCACCACGGCCCCGGCGGAACGGCCGACTGCCTCCATGGCCATCGCCCCGAACAGGTAGGGAATCAGGCCGCCGATGAAAAGGCCGATGATCACCATGTGGTTGGACAGGTCGAAGGTGATGCCCTTCAGCCCGGCCGCTTCCAGTCCGTGCGTGTAGTCGGCGAAAAGCACCAGCGCCGCCAGGCCGGCGGAGCCGATGGCGTAACCCTTGGTCACCGCCTTGGTGGTATTGCCGACCGCGTCGAGCGGGTCGGTGACATCGCGCACCTCCTTGGGCAGCCCCGCCATTTCGGCGATACCGCCAGCGTTGTCGGTGATCGGGCCGTAGGCATCGAGCGCGACGACGATACCGGCCATCGACAGCATGGACGTGGCGGCAATCGCGATACCGAACAGGCCGCCCATCGCGTAGGCAGCGAAGATTGCGGCACACACGGAGAGCACCGGCCAGGCCGTCGCCTTCATCGAAACACCGATACCGGCAATGATGTTGGTCGCATGACCGGTCTGGCAAGATGCTGCCACATGCTTGACCGGGGCATAGTCGGTACCGGTGTAATACTCGGTGATCCAGACCAGCGCAGCAGTCAGCAACAGGCCGACCACCGAACAACCGAACATGCTCATCGTCGTAATCTTGAGCGCCGGGTCGCCGGCGCCGATCAGCCAGGAGGTCACCGGGTAATAGGCCACCAGCGCCAGCACGGCCGCGACGATCAGGCCGCGATAAAGGGCCGCCATGATCTTGCCGCCCTCGGCCGCCTTGACGAAATAGCAGCCGACGATCGAAGCGATGATCGAGACACCGCCCAGCGCCAGCGGGTAGAACACGAGGTTCTCGCCAAGGCCGGTAGCCGTCTTGATCGTCAGTGCGGCCAGCACCATCGTTGCCACCACGGTGACGGCATAGGTTTCGAACAGGTCGGCCGCCATGCCGGCGCAGTCGCCGACATTGTCGCCGACGTTGTCGGCAATCACCGCCGGGTTGCGCGGGTCGTCTTCGGGAATGCCTGCTTCGACCTTGCCCACCAGGTCGGCACCAACGTCGGCCCCCTTGGTGAAGATGCCGCCGCCCAGTCGGGCAAAGATGGAGATTAGCGAGGAACCGAAGGCCAGACCGATCAACGGTTCGATGACATGGTGCAGATCGGCCCCTGGCGCATTGACTGCCTTGAGGAAGACAAAATAACCGGCGACGCCAAGCAAGCCGAGGCCGACGACCAGCATGCCGGTAATCGCGCCGCCCTTGAAGGCGACATCGAGCGCTGCCGCGATACCGCTACGGGCGGCTTCGGCAGTGCGCACATTAGCCCGCACCGACACGTTCATGCCGATAAAACCGGCCGCGCCGGAGAGCACCGCACCGATCAGGAAGCCGAAAGCGGTCAGCCAGCCCAGCTTGGGCACGAAGCCGATGACCAGGAAGAGAACGATGCCGACCATGGCGATGGTCTTGTATTGCCGGCTCAGGTAGGCCTCCGCACCCTCCTGGATTGCCTTGGCAATCTCCTGCATGCGGGCGTTGCCGGCAGGCAACGCGAGAATCTGCCGGCTGGAAATCCAGCCATACAGGACGGCCAATACGGCGCACCCGAGCGCCATGTACAACGCTGTAGACATCTCTCCCCCCTTTTATTGACAAACAAGAAATCAGATCGTGAACGGCCCCAGCTTTTTTGCGACCGAAATATTTTTCAGACGAACATAATCCGGCAGGCCGTTGCGGAACGGGGGCGGCTCCTCACCCTCGATCAGCGGCTGCAGGTAGGCACGACAGGCATCGGTGATATGAAAACCGTCTGCCGAGATGAATTCGGCCGGCATCTTGCGCTCGACGTTGGCAATATCTTTCAATGGCGCGTTGCCGATTTCCCAGCGATAAGGAGCATCGGACAGCCGCCTGATCGTGGCCATCACGGCATTTTTGCCCTGCAATGCCAGGTCGACCGCAGCCACACCCAGCGCGTGCGCCTGCGCGATATCGGTACGCGAGGCGATGTGGCGGGCCGAGCGCTGCAGGTAATCGGCGAGCGCCCAGTGATATTTGTGACCGAGCCGGTCCTTGACCAGTTGCGCTACCACCTGGCCGACGCCACCCAGTTGCGAATGCCCGAACGCATCCTTGCTGCCCGAGTCGGCAATCAGCTTGCCATCGGCACCGGAAAGCCCTTCGGAAACCGCAATCGTGCAATAGCCGTAAGCGGCAATGCATTCACTGACTCGGGCCAGGAAACGCTCCGGGTCGAACGGCACTTCAGGAAACAGCAGGATATGCGGTGGCTCGCCGCTGCTTTCCGCAGCCAGGCCGCAGGCCGCGGTGATCCAGCCGGCATGGCGGCCCATGACTTCGAGCACGAAGATCTTGGTCGACGTACGCGCCATCGAGGCCACGTCATAGCCGGCCTCGCGCATCGAGGTCGCCACATATTTGGCCACCGAGCCGAAACCCGGGCAGCAGTCGGTATGCGGCAGGTCATTGTCGACCGTCTTCGGCACCCCGACGCAAACCACGGGGTAACCCATTTTCTCGGAGATCTGCGACACCTTCCAGGCGGTGTCCATCGAATCGTTGCCGCCGTTGTAGAAGAAGTAGCCGATGTCGTGCGCCTTGAACACCTCGATCAGGCGCTCGTACTGGGCGCGATGCTCGTCCAGGCTTTTCAGCTTGTAGCGGCAGGAGCCGAAGGCACCGGCCGGCGTCGAGCGCAGGCGGGCGATATCGGCATCCGACTCTAGGGTGGTGTCGATCAGGTCCTCGGTCAGCGCGCCGATGATGCCGTCACGCCCGGCCAGCACTTTCCCGATTTTTTCGGGATGCCGGCGCGCTTCTTGGATCAGGCCGCACGCCGTCGCATTGATGACGGCAGTAACGCCCCCTGACTGTGCGTAGAAGGCGTTTTTCACCGTCATACCCGCTCCTTATTTCAGCGCGTCAAAAACGCTCTGGGTGATTCCATCCACGCTGCCAACCCCCGCCACCTTGCGCACCTTCGGTGCCTTGGCGTCGCCCGTGGCCGACCACTTGCTGTAGAAATCGACCAGCGGCTTGGTCTGCGAATGATAGATCTCGAGACGCTTCTTGACCGTTTCTTCCTTGTCGTCGTCACGCTGCACCAGCGGTTCGCCCGTGACGTCATCGATGCCTTCGACCTTGGGCGGGTTGAACTTGACGTGGTAGGTGCGGCCGGATGCCAGGTGGGCGCGGCGCCCCGCCATCCGGGTGATGATGTCGCTGTCCGGCACGTCGATTTCGAGCACGAATTCGATCGGCACGCCGGCATCCTTCATTGCCTGCGCCTGCGGAATGGTGCGCGGAAAACCGTCGAACAGATAGCCGTTCTTGCAGTCGTCCTGGGTCAGGCGCTCCTTGACCATGCCGATGATGACCGCATCCGGCACCAGGCCGCCGCCGTCCATGTGCTTCTTGGCTTCCAGTCCAAGCGGGGTACCGGCCTTGACCTGGGCGCGCAGCATGTCACCCGTGGAAATCTGGGGGATGCCGAATTTTTTGGAGATGAAGGTGGCTTGCGTGCCCTTGCCGGCGCCGGGTGCGCCCAACAGAATCAATTTCATGGAATGTCCCTTGGTTTTGTGAATCGAAAATCTTATTTTGTCGGCGCACTTCACCGCCGCTCCGCAAGTGCGAAAAATTACTCGCTATTTCCGGCACGGTCAAACAGTTTGCGCATCCGCGCTGCGTCTTCGGGCGTATCCACCCCCGGCGCCGGGGCCGCATCGATCAGCGTCACGCTGATCCGGTAGCCATGCCACAGCGCGCGCAATTGCTCGAGCGCCTCGAACTGCTCGGTGGGTGCTGCGGTCAACGCCGAATAAGCCTTCAAAAAGCTCGCCCGGTAGGCATACAGCCCGACATGACGATACGCCGGAAAAGCGGCCGGCAAGGTCTCGCCACCGCCCTCCCGGGCAAAATGATCACGTGCATAAGGAATCGGCGCCCGGGAAAAATAGGCCGCATCGCCATCGGCCCGGACGACTACCTTGACCACGTTCGGATTGAAAAAATCGGCGGCGTCGGTGATCGCGTGGGCGGCGGTCGCGATATCGGCGCCGCTTGCAGCCAGCTGGCGTGCCATCTGCACAATGACATCCGGCTCGATCAGCGGCTCGTCACCCTGCACATTGACGACGATGGTATCGCCCCCCCAGCCGCACAATTCGACCACTTCCGCCAGGCGGTCGGTGCCGGTCAGATGATCGGCACGGGTCATCAGTGCGGCCACTTCATGGGCCTCGGCGGCGGCGCGCACATCGGGATGGTCGGTCGCCACCCAGACCTCGTCGGCGCCCGAGCGCCGCGCCCGTTCGGCCACCCGGACGACCATCGGCTTGCCACCAAGATCGAGCAGCGGTTTGGCCGGCAGCCGGGTCGAGGCGTAGCGCGCCGGAATGACGACCTTGAAGCGCAGGCCGGACACGCTTACTCTTCCGCCGGCAGTTGGCGGGCCTCGTCCTCGAGCATGATGGGAATGTCGTCGCGGATCGGGAAAGCCAGTTTGCAGGGTTTGCAGACCAGTTCCTTTTCCGCCTTGCGATATTCGAGATTGCCCTTGCAAATCGGGCAGACGAGGATATCAAGCAGTCTGGCGTCCACGGATTTTCTCCTCAACAAGATCAATTAGGGCCGGCGCAAGGTCGGCCTCGACCGGCAGCACCCAGGCGTCGCCCGTCGTCAGTCCGGCGCATTTTACTGCATCCTTCTCGGTCATCAGCAGGATGCCATCCCTGGCGAAAGCCAGATCAGCCGCGCAATAGGCATGGTGATCAGGAAACGGGTGCGCCTCGCAGGCCAGCCCCAGGCCCTCCAGCGTGCGAAAGAAGCGCCGCGGGTCGCCGATCCCGGCCAGCGCGTAGAGCTTGCGCCCGGCCAAGGCAGCGGCGCCGCAGTGCCGCCCGGGGTCGGCCAGCGAATAGAACTCGCCGGCACGCAGCACCATGTCAAAGGCTGGAACACCGGACGGAATCCGGCTGTCCGGTGTCCCGTTGCAGATCACCGCGTCGACCGCGGCCAGTCGCGACAGGGGTTCGCGCAACGGTCCGACCGGCAAGCGCCAGCCGTTGCCGGCGCCGCGCCCGTCAAACACCGCCAGCTCGACATCGCGTGCCAGGGCATGGTGCTGCAGGCCGTCGTCACAGAGCAGCAGATCGACCTCGGGATGCGCATTCAACAGCGCCCGGCCGGCGGCGACGCGCCGGCGCCCGACCCAGACCGGCGCCCCGCTGCGCCGGGCGAGCAACAGCGGCTCGTCACCGACCGCCACGGCTGCAGAAGCCCGCGTCACCGGGCGCGGCGTTGTTGCATTTCCCCCGTAGCCGCGGCTGACGATGCCCGGATGCCAGCCGCGCGCGGCCAGTTGCTGCGCCAGCCAGAGGGTCAAGGGCGTCTTGCCGGCGCCGCCCACCGTGATGTTGCCGACCACGACCACCGGCACCGGCAGCCGTTCGGGCCTGGCCCGCCGGCGATTAACCCAAGCCAGCAGCGCGAACAGCCAAGCCAGCGGCAGCAAAAGCCACAACGCCGGCGAAAGCCGGCGTTGCTCGAACCATTGACGCTGCAACCAGCCGGCCAGCATCAGATCACTTGGGCGCCTGCGTGGCGAAGGAAATGTGCGGGTAACCTGCCGCCTGCGCCGCCTGCATCACGTCGATCACGCTCTGGTGGGTTGCCTTGGCATCGGCGTTGATCACGATGATCGGGTCCTGGCGGCTGCCGGCCGCCTTGCGCAGCGCGTCGGCCACGCTTTTCACGTCGCCCGCGGTCAACGGCGATTTATTGATCAAAATCTGGCCGCTGGCGGTGACGGCCACGTCGATTTCATTCGGCTGCTCTGCCTGCTTGGTGGCATCAGCTGTTGGCAGATTGATCTCAAGGCCGGAAAATTTGGAATAGGTCGTCGTCAACATCAGGAAGATGATGATGACGAGCAGTACGTCGATCATCGGAATCAGGTTGATTTCGGGCTCTTCGCCAGAACGGCCTCGCTGAAACTTCATCGCTTACTTCCGGTCACCGTGCATGAATTCGACGAGGCGGATCGCCTGCTGCTCCATCTCGATCACGAAACTGTCGACCAGCGCACGGAAGTGGCGCCAGAAGATCATGCTCGGAATGGCGATGAAGATCCCGAAGCCGGTGTTGTAGAGCGCGATCGATATGCCATGTGCCAGCTGTTGCGGGTTGCCGGTACCCGGCGCCTGCGAGCCGAAGATCTCGATCATCCCGACCACCGTTCCGAACAGGCCCATCAACGGACTGATCGAGGCGATGGTGCCAAGCGTCGTCAGATAGCGGTTCAGCTCATGCGTCACCGCCGCGCCGGATTCCTCGATCGACTCCTTCATTACCTCACGCGACGACCCGACATTGCGCAACCCGGCCGCGAGCACGCGGCCCAGCGGCGAATTGCGCTCCAGGTTGTCAAGCATCTGCTCATTGTTGCCGCCGCGCTTGAATTCGCCGACGGCGCGCTGCAGCAGGCCCGGGGGCACGACCTTGATCCGGCGCAAGGCCACCAGGCGCTCGATGATCAGGGCAACAGAAATGATGGAAGCCAGCAACAAGGGCCAGATGGGCCAGCCGGCAGCCTGAATGATCGCAAACACAGTGAATCCTCGCTTGTGCAATAACCTGTCATTTTGCCCTCCCCCCTGCCGCCCGGCAAGCCCCGCGCTTCCGGCAAGCGCGGGCTTATCCCCAAAAACTGTGGATAACTCTGTGAATCAGCTGTCGGCAAGTCCGCTGAACCCGCGTCGACAAAGGCGCGCGCCTGCCCTGCCAAAAAACAAGGCACATTGTTTAAGCATCGGAAAATCAATAAGTTAATAACTTGCTGATTGTTCGACCATCTGCCATCCCACCTCCCGGCACGGTAGAATCGCCGGCATGTCCAGCCCGCCAGACCCCATCCCCGGCAACCCGGTGCTCAGTGTCTCAGCCCTCAACCGGCAGGTGCGCGACTGTCTGGAAACCGCCTTTCCGCTCTCCTGGGTCGGCGGAGAAATATCGAATCTGACTTACGCCGCTTCAGGTCATGTCTATTTTTCACTGAAGGATGCCGGCGCCCAGGTGCGCTGCGTCATGTGGCGCAACCGTGCCCAGTTGCTCGGTTGGCGACTGGAGAATGGGCAACAAATCGAGGCCCGGGCGTTGGTTTCCTTCTATGAACCGCGCGGCGAATTCCAGCTGAATGTCGAAGCCGTCCGCCATGCCGGGCAAGGCGACCTGTTCGAGCGCTTTCTGCGCCTCAAGGCAAGGCTGGAAGCCGAGGGGCTGTTTGCCGGCGAAATCAAGAAGCCGCTCCCGCAACACCCGCGCGCGCTGGCCATCGTGACCAGCCCGCAGGCAGCAGCCCTGCGCGACGTGCTGACCACGCTGCGCCGGCGTGCGCCGCACATCCGGGTCGACCTCTATCCGATACCGGTTCAGGGCGAGGGCGCGGCCGGGAAGATCGCCGCGGCGCTGCAATGCGCCGCACAAGGCGATTGCGCGGCCATCATCCTGTGCCGGGGTGGCGGCAGCATTGAGGATCTGTGGTCGTTCAACGAAGAGGTCGTGGCACGCGCCATCCGCGCCAGCCGCCTCCCGGTCATCTCCGGCATCGGCCATGAGACCGATTTCACCATAGCCGACTTCGCCGCCGATCTGCGTGCGCCAACACCGACGGCCGCAGCCGAACTGCTCAGCCCGGACCGCGCGTCCCTGCTCGCCCGCCTGCTGCAGTTGCAGCGCCAGGCCAGCCGGCAATTTCAGCGCATTCTTGCGCGGCGCGCCCAGCAACTTGACTGGCTGGCCGCCCGCCTGACACCGCCCGCCGAACGCCTGCGCCAGCAGGGCAGCGCAGTCAGTCTGCTTGGCGAACGAATGAGTCGCGCCCTGAGCAGCCGGACAGCCACCCGCCGCCAGACACTGGACGGGCTCGCCCACCGCCTGAAGACAGCGCGCCCATCCGCGGACGGGGCACGCGACCGGCTCGATCACCTGAAATATCGCCTCGACCATGCCAGCCGACAGCAAATTTATCGTGCGGCAGCGAAACTAAACGCGCTGGCGGCAGGTCTGAGTTCGCTTGACCCGCATGCAGTGCTGAGGCGTGGCTATGCGCTGGCGATCGGCCCGGATGGACGTGCGGTGCGTAACGCGGCCCATCTCAGCCCCGGGGATGCGCTCACGGTTACTTTTGCTCACGGCTCGGTCGAAACAACCGTCGAACAAGTTGTCGCGCCAGCCAAAGGTCAATAGAATTTTCGCTTTACCCCTCACATCTAACGGAGAACACGAATGGAACATCAACTGCCCCAGCTGCACTTTGCCAAAGACGCCCTCGCCCCGCACATGTCGGCCGAGACATTTGACTACCACTACAGCAAGCACCATCAGGCCTATGTCACCAACCTGAACAACCTGATCAAGGGCACCGAGTACGAAGCCCTCGACCTCGAAGCCATCGTCAAGAAGGCCCCGGCTGGCGGCATCTACAACAATGCCGCCCAGGTCTGGAACCACACCTTCTTCTGGAACTGCCTGAGCCCGAACGGCGGCGGCGCTCCGAAGGGTGCGCTGGCTGATGCGATCAACGCCAAGTGGGGTTCGCTCGACGCCTTCAAGACCGCCTTCCAGACCTCCGCCGTCGGCAACTTCGGCTCCGGCTGGACCTGGCTGGTCAAGAAGGCCGACGGGTCGGTCGACATCGTCAACATGGGCGCCGCCGGCACCCCGCTGACCACCGGCGACAAGGCCCTGCTCTGCATCGACGTGTGGGAACACGCCTATTACATCGACTACCGCAACGCCCGCCCGAAGTTCGTCGAGACTTTCCTCAACAACCTGGCCAACTGGTCCTTCGCCGAAGCCAACTTCGCCTGAGCGACCTGCCGCAGAAACCCGCTTCGTCGCGGCGAACCGGGCTCCGGCAGCAAAAAGGCACACCGCTCCGCGGGGTGCCTTTTTTTCGTCTGGCATCTACTTTCCCGCGATTTCAGTTTTGCCCATTATTTCCGGTTGACCGTGGAATCGACCCGCGGCGCTGAAACGGTCCTTGGAATGACACATTCATCGGTCTAGAATGAACCACGACTTGCATGCAGGCAAGTCGATCCGCACATGGTGATTCACGCCGGCCCGCCAGCGATGAACCAAAATTCGTTCCGGGTGTCGGCTGATAGGTCAGGCCAACAGAGGGGCGCACATGAATCTGCATGTCTTCGTCGCCATGCCATTCGGTCGCAAAGCCGCCGGTGACGGATGCCAGATTGATTTCGACCGCATCTACCACGAGCTGATCCGGCCCGCCCTCGAAGATGCGGGGCTGGAAGTGCTGCGTGCCGACGAAGAACTGGATGCCGGCGACATTCGCGTCGATCTTTTCCAGGAACTGCTGATGGCCGACCTGGTAGTCGCCGACCTGACGCTGGACAACCCCAACGTCTGGTATGAACTCGGCGTCCGCCATGCCCTGCGCGCGCGCGGCGTCATATTGGTCCAGGGGCCTCGGGCGGCGCAGCCCTTCGACATCTACACCGACCGCAAGCTCTGCTACAGCCTGGTGGACGGCGCCCCCGACCCGGCGACGCTGGCCATCCAGCGCAAGGTCCTGGGCGACATGGCACGCAGCACGCTGACCGCCTGGCACGGCAGCAAGACCAGCCCGGTGTACAGCCTGCTGCCCAATCTGGTCGAGCCCGAATGGCGCCGCCTGCGCGTCGGCAACGCCCGGGAATACTGGGAAAACCACGAGGCCTGGGCGACCCGCATCGAGGTCGCGCGCAAGGCCGACCGCCCGGAGGACATCCTGGTGCTCGCCGACGAGGCGCCGGCCACCGCCCTGCGCGTCGAAGCCCACCTCAAGGCCGGCGAGGCCCTGCGCCGCATGGGGCATTTCCATTTCGCCATCGAGCAGTTCGAACTGGCGCTGGAGTTCGCCTCCGACAACTACGAGGCCGCCCGCCAGCACGGCATCTGCCTGCAGCGCATCGGCCGCATCGACGAGGCGCGCGCCACCTTCAAGCGCCTCGTCGGCGTCGCCCCCGACAGTGTCGGTGCCTGGGAACGGCTCGGCTGCCTTGACAAGGAAGAGTGGGCCGCCGCCTGGCGCCTGCCCGGGCACACGCCCGAGCAGATGCGCAGCGACGCCGCCTACGAGGAGGCACAACTGCGCGAGGCGATCCGGAGCTACAGCACGGCCTTCCGCATCTGCCCCGGCCACTATCTTTCCGGCATCAACGCCGTGATGCTGATGCAGGTTTACCGCGATCTCACCGGCGACCCGCGTTACGACGCCGAAGCCGCCGGCATGAGCGGCGGCGTCGCCTGGGCGGCGAGCTGCGAACGCAACGAGGTCAACGCCTACCTGGCCAGGGTCTGCCTGGGCTGGCTGACGATCCTCGACCGCGACCCGGCGGCCGTCGGCGCCGCCTACCGCGAAGCCATCGCCCTTGCCGACAACGACTGGCAGGCCCTGCAGACGACGTACGGCCACCTGCGCGTCCTCGCCGATCTCCGCTTCCGTCCCGAGCAGGTGCAAATGGCGCTGACCACCCTCGAACGTGCCATGCAGCGCATGAAGCCGCAAGCCAGCCAGTGGCGGCCGAACAAGGTCTTCCTCTTCGCCGGCCACATGATCGACGCCCCGGGCCGTCCCGAACCCCGCTTCCCGGCGGACAAGGAAAGCATCGCCGCCGCCCGCATCGGTGACGCCCTCGATGCGCTGGGTGCCGGTCCCGACGATCTCGCCATCGCGCAAGGCGCTGCCGGCGGCGACCTGCTGTTCGCCGAAGCCTGCCTGGCGCGCGGCGTCCGCTTCCAGATGCTGCTACCGCTGCCCGAACCGGAATTCATCGCAGCCTCGATCCTGCCCTGCAGCGATGGCGAATCCTGGCGCCGGCGCTACCTCGCCCTGCGCGAGCGCCTGACGCCGCCACCGCGCATCATGCCCGACGAACTCGGCCCGTTGCCGCGTACCCACGACGGCAACGCGACCGACCCTTTCGAACGCTGCAACCAGTGGCTGCTCTACAGCGCGCTCAGCCAGGGGCTCGATCGCGTGCGTTTCATCTGTCTGTGGAACGGCGGTGGCGGTGACGGCGCCGGCGGCACCGCCCACATGGTCAAGGAAGTCACACGGCGCACCGGCCAGGTCACCTGGCTGGATACGCGCGAACTCTGGTAGCACCAGCACCAACAGGAGACAAGCAGGTCGCAGAACCCTTCACCCGCCACACCACCCTCAAGGAGACACATCATGGCCAAGAATGCACTTTGCATCGGCATCAACAACTACCCCGGCACCCACATGGATCTGCGGGGCTGCGTCAATGACGCCAACGACTGGGCCGCGGCCCTCGCCGAACGCGGCTTCAAGGTGGCGAAGCTGCTCGACGACCAGGCGACCAAGGCCGCCATGGTCAAGGCGATGAGCGACCTGATCGGCAAAGCAGGCAAGGGCGACAGCCTGGTCATCACCTTTTCCGGCCACGGCACCTACCAGCCGGATGAAGATGGCGACGAGGCCGACGGCCTCGACGAGGCACTCTGCCCCTACGACCTGCAAACGAAGGGCGAAGCGCTGATCGACGACGAGATCCGCAGTATTTTCGGCGCCCGCAAGGCCGGAGTTCGCATCGTGCTGATCTCCGACAGCTGCCATTCCGGCACCGTGACGCGCGCCGCCAAGGCCGAGAAGGACGCCGACACGCGGCCCCGCTTCATGCCCATGGGCAACTGGCTGCCCACCAGACTGCTGCCGAAGGACCGCGCCGGCAAGCCGGCGACGACGATGGTCGCACCCGCCGGCACCTCGCCGCTGCTCAGCGCCTACTCGAACAAGCTCGGCGACCTGCTGCTCTCGGGCTGCAAGGAAGGCCCGAACAACTACAGTTACGACGCCAAGATCGCCGGCCGCTTCAACGGCGCCTTCACCTATTATGCGTTGAAGGCGCTGAAGTCCTTGAAGGAAGGCGCCACCTACGCCGACTGGCACAAGGCCAGCGTCAAGTACCTGCCGTCGGCCAGCTACCCGCAGTCGCCGCAGATCGTCGGCAGCGAAGGCGCGCGCAAGGGCAAGGTTCTCGCCTGAGCGCTGCACACCCAGTCCCACACTTCGAAGGAGGCCCCCATGTCCCAGCGCCTGTACAAGATTCGCGGCATCCGCAGTGACAGCCGCAGCATGGCCGTCGGCGGCCGTTCGCCAAGCCATCGCCTGTTTCCCGGCAGCGCCCGCGACGGGGCCGCCGACGAAATCGAAGTCGCCGGCGACACCGTGGTCCGTGTCGAACTCGACAACGGCTTCGTGCTTTGGAGCCGGGTCGACGACCTGACCCGCGAATACGGAACGCCGCCGGCCGGCCGCCGGGGCGATGGCACCGCGGCCGACGGGGCCTGGGAATTTTCCCGCCTGACGCCGCAACGAGCGAGCGGCAGCGAGCGCGGCATGGCCGGGCTGGCAATCCGCGTCCTCGATTTCTTCGGTATCGATCTCGTCGAGGCATCCGCCCGCAAACTGGGCAAAGCCTTCGAGGAGAAGCAGCTCGGCGGCCACCCGCCCGGCTTCTACCGCCTCGACCTGGCCGGCGCCTTCCGCCTGCAGGCCGTTCCCGATGACGAAGCAATCTGCGCCGGCGCCGGGCCGCTGCTGGTTTTCCTGCACGGCACGGCATCGAGCACCGAGGGCAGCTTCGGCAAGCTGTGGGACGCCGCCAACGCCGAAGGTGCCCGCCTGCGCGAGGCGCTCGCCCCGGCCTACGGTAATCGCGTCTTTGCGCTCGAACACCGGACCATGAGCGAAAGCCCGATCGTCAACGCCTTGGCCCTGGCCCAGCGTCTGCCGGACGGCGCCGAAGTGCATCTGGTCAGCCACTCGCGCGGCGGGCTGGTCGGCGAGGTGCTCTCCCTCTCCGGCTGCGCCAGGCTGGCCGAGGTTCTGGGCGAAGCTCAGATGAACACCCTGTTCGCCGCCGACCGCACGCTGGCGCCGCAACTCGGGCTATCGCCGCTGGCCGACGCCGAGGCCAAGGCGCGCGACGACGCCTACGCGGCCGACCGCCAGCGCCTGCTCGAACTGGTCACGCTGTTCGCCACCAAAAAACTGCGCATCGCGCGCTTCGTCCGCGTCGCCTGCCCGGCGCGCGGCACGACGCTGGCTTCCGGGCGCCTCGACCGCTGGCTGTCGGTGCTCGACTACCTGGTCGACGCGGCGACCGGCAACGGCCTGTTCGCCAACGGGCTCGATTTCCTGCTCGCTGTCGTCAAGGAGCGCACCGACCCGCGTACCCTGCCCGGCCTCGAGGCGATGATGCCCGGCTCGGCGCTGACCCGGCTGCTCAACGGCACCCCGGAACTGGTCAGCGACGCCGACCTCAGCGTCATCGCCGGCGACATCGAGGCCGGCGACGGCCTGTGGAACACGCTCAAGGTGCTGGCCAGCAACTGGTTCTACCGCAACGAGCACGACCTCGTCGTCGATACCGGCTCGATGAGCGGCGGCCTACCGCGCCCGGCCAATGGCGCGCGCGTGCGCAAGGACGAGGGGCCGAAGGTCAATCACTTCCGCTATTTCAGCAACGAGCAGAGCGTGCGCTGGCTGAAGGCCGGCCTCGCCCGTGCCGACGGCGACAGCGGCGGTTTCCTGCCGCTCGTCGACGCCGCCCCGGCAGCCCCCCGCTGCCAGGCCGCGGTCGCGCGCAGCCGCGGCGACGGCAAGCCGCGGCCGCTCGCCGTCGTGCTGCCCGGCACCATGGGAAGCCAGTTGCGTGTCGACGACGACACCGTCTGGCTCGACTACTGGGCGCTGCTCAAGGGCGGCCTCAAGCGCCTGGCGATGGGCCGCGAGGGCATCGCGCCGGTCGGGCTGGTCGACCAGTTCTACGGACCGCTGGTCGAATTCCTGGCGCGCAGCCACCAGGTCGAGATCTTTCCCTACGACTGGCGCCACTCGGTGCGCAAGGCGGCTGCCCGCCTCGCCGAAACCATCGAACCGCTGGTCACCCAAGCCGAACGCAACGGCCAGCCGCTCCGCCTGGTCGCCCATTCGATGGGCGGCCTGGTGGTGCGCGCGATGATCGCCGACGGCGGCGCCGGCAGCGCGCTCTGGCAGCGCATCATCCGCCTGCCGGGCAGCCGCTTCCTGATGCTCGGCACGCCCAACCTCGGCTCCTACGAGGCGGTGCGCTGGCTGACCGGCTTCAACCCGACGCAAAGCAAGCTGGCGCTGCTCGACATCACCCAGAGCACTGACCAGATCATCGGCCTGGTTTCGCGCTACCCCGGCCTGCTCGAACTGCTGCCCTTCGCCGCGGACGACCCCGACTTCGCCGACACCGGCCGCTGGCAGAAGCTGCGCCAGGAAACCGGTTCCCGCTGGCCGACCGCCGAGCCGGCCGGCCTGCAGGAAGCGGCGGCGACCTGGAAGCTGCTCCGCGCAGCGCCGCCCGATCCGCGCCACATGGTCTATGTCGCCGGCTGCCAGCCAGCCACCGTGATCGACTACCAGTTGACCGCGGGCACCGACTGGTGGCCGCCGGCCCGCAAGCGCCTCGAATTCATCGCCACGCGCGAGGGCGACGGCACGGTGAGCTGGCAATCTGGCCGCCTTGAAGGCGTGCCGACCTGGTACGCCGAGGACACCGCGCACGACGCGCTGTGCGCCCAGCCGCGGGCCTTCCCTGGCTATCTCGACCTGCTGGTCAATGGCCAGACCGCCCTGCTGCCGTCGACGCCGCCGGCCCGCGCGCGCGCCGCCGGCGCCGCCGAACGCTTCGTGCTGCCGCCGGCGCCGCCGACCGACAGCATCCCGGCTGCGGTCGACATCGCCAGCTTCGGCTTTTCCGGCAGCGGCCCGGCGGCCGCAGAAACGGAAACGCGCCCGGCACCGAGCATCGAGGTCGCCATCCGCCATGGCAACCTGGCCTACGCCCGGCACCCGGTCGTCGTCGGCCATTATCAGGGCGACACCGTGGTCAGCGCCGAAGCCGTGCTCGACCAGCAGCTGGGCGGCGCCCTCAACCGGCGCATCGATCTCGGCATCTACCCGGGTCCGCTCGGCAGCCATACGGTCGTCCTCAACGAGTCACCGCACGCCAAGCCTGGCGGCGCCGTCGTCGTCGGTCTCGGCCAGGTCGGCGGGCTGACTCCCGGCCAACTGGAGGAATCGGTGCGCGCCGCCCTGCTCGAATTCGCGCTCGACGTCGTCCGCTGGCCGGACAAGCGCTTCGGCGACGACGGCCGGCCGCGCTCGGCGGCGGTCACCTGCCTGCTGGTCGGCACCGGCGCCGGCGGGCTGCCGATCGGCGATGCGCTGGAAGCCATCCTGCGTGCCGCCGTCGCCGCCAACCGCCGCCTCGCCGAGCAGGAGCTCGACGGGCGGGTGCTGATCGACCGCCTGGAATTCCTCGAACTCTACGAGGACGTCGCCATCCTGGCCGCCGACGCCCTGAACCGCGTCCTGCAGAACGAGGCGCTGGCTGCCGCCGTGCGCTGGCCGGCCGCCGCCGTCGAGTCCGGCCAGGCAGGGCGCCGGCGGGTGCGCTTCGCCGAGGCGCCCGAGTGGTACCAGCGGCTGGAGATCTTCGAGGAAGCGGGCCGCCTGCGCTTCGTGTTCACCACCGACCGCGCGCGCGCCGAGGAAACCTTGGCCACCGGGCAGCTCGCCCTGGTCGACAGCTTCGTGCGCATTGCCAGCCGCGACACCGGACAGAACTCGGAAGTCGCCAAGACGCTGTTCGAAATGCTGCTGCCGCTGCGCCTGCGCGAACAGTCGGCGCAGCAGGGCAACCTCGTCATCATGGTTGACCGGCGTTCGGCGCGCTATCCGTGGGAACTGCTGGAAAACCGCTGGGCCACCGGCGAACGGCCGCCGGCCGTGGCCGCCGGCTGCGTCCGCCAGTTCCGCACCGTCGACTTCCGGCAGCGGCCGGTGCACGGCATCGGCAACACGGCGCTGGTCGTCGGCAACCCCGATCTCGCCGGCACGCCGGATTTCGCCGACCTGCCCGGGGCGCGCGAGGAGGCGCGCCAGGTCGCCGAGCAACTCGCCGCCGCCGGCTACGACGTCAGCGACTGCATCGACCAGGCGGCAACGCCGATCATGGAGGCATTGCACAAGGACAGCTGGCGCATCCTCCACCTGGCCGGGCATGGCGTCCACGAATTCGAGCGCAGCGGCGGACCTGATGCGGGCAGGATTTCCGGCATGGTGATCGGTGCCGACAGTTTCCTGACCCCCGGCGACATCGCCCAGATGCGCTTCGTACCCGAGCTGGTCTTCATCAACTGCTGCCACCTCGGCCGCGTCGATGGCGCGCGCGACCTCGACCGCCTCGGGCTGGCCGCCAACCTCGGCGAGGAATTCATCCGCATGGGCGTACGCGCCGTCGTCGCCGCCGGCTGGGCGGTCGACGACCGTGCCGGACAGGCCTTCGCCGCCACCTTCTACCGCGGCATGCTGGCCGGCGAGCCCTTCGGCGAGGCGGTGCGCGCCGCCCGCGAAGACGTGTGGACGCGCTGCCCGGACGTCAACACCTGGGGCGCCTACCAGTGCTACGGCGATCCCGACTTCCGCTTCCACCGCGAAGGCAGCGCGGCGCAGCGGGCCCGGCCCAGCTTCAACACCCCGCACGAACTGGTCGCCGAACTGGAAAACCTGGCCGCCGACTTCCGCGCCGGTGGCCACGACGAAGGCGGTGGCCGCATCGCGCGCCGCGTGGCCCGCATTCCGCCCGGCCAGTCCGCCGGCTGGCTGGAGCGCGGCGACGTCTGCGGTGCACTCGGCCTCGCCTGGGGAGAGATCCGCAAATGGGAGGAAGCCAGCAGCTGGCTGAAAAAGGCACTTACCGCCGACAAGGGCGAATGCCCGATGCGCGTCCTGGAGCAATACGCAAATTATCGCGTGCGCCTGGCCGCCAGCCGCTGGCAAGAGGCCCGCCGGCTGCCGGCGGCGAAGCGGGATGCGGCGCGCGGCCAGCAGATCGAGGCCATCGAAACCGCGATTCTCGATCTCGACACCCTGTGCCGGCGCGCCCCGACGGTCGAGCGCCTCAACCTGCTGGGCGGCGCCTACAAGCGCCTGGCCCAGGTCGAGGACGAAGGCGAGCGGCGCATCGAGGCGCTGGTCAACATGGCGCATCACCACGAACTCGCCTATGCCCGCAAGCGCGATGCCTACGCCTTCACGAACCGGGTCGCGGCCGACCTGCTCGCCGAACAGCGCGGGGCTACTGCGGTTGACGCCCAAAACCGGGCCGAATTGTTGCGCGAACTCAATGCCCTGCAGCGCGACGTCGCCCGCCGCAACGCCGACGATCCGAACTTCTGGGATGGCGCGAGCCTCGCCGACCTGGCCCTGACCCGCCTGCTGCTCGAGGGCGCAGGGCCGCCGGCCAAACGCAAGACGGCAACCGCCGACAACACCGCCACCGTAATCGCCGCCTACCGCGACGCCATCGGCCGCGCCGCCAGTCCGCGCGAAGTCGCCTCGCTGGCCGAGAACATCGCCTTCCTGCGCGAGCTCTGGGCGCCGCGCGACAGGGCGATGCAGCGCATCCTCGAACAAATCCAGGAGAGCCTGCAATGACTCCGCGCCAACCCAAAGCCAAAGCCGAGTCCGCCAAGGGAGTCATCATCCGCCGCCGCACCGCCCCCGCCGCCAAGGTGCCGGCGGGCCCGCCTGACCTGTCCAGCGCCCCGCTGGCCGACATCCGCCTCGCCGGCCTCGACCCGCGCGCCCTGATTGCGCCCAACTTCCGCGTCTACGAACTGACCCGCTCCGAGCTCGCCAGCCGGCGCGGCATTCCCAACGGCTTCGCCAGCGAGGCCGAGCTACACGCCGCCATCCACCTCGCCCGCCACGTCCTGCAGCCGGTGCGCGACGCCTTCGGCTCGTTCACGCCGAACAGCGTCTATCGCGGCCAGGCGCTGGAACGTGCACTCAAGAACAAAGCCTCGACCTGGCTCAGCACCAGCCAGCACGCGACGGGGGAAGCCTGCGACATCGAAATCGTCGGCATGGCGACGCTCGAGCTGGCGGCCTGGGCGCGCGACCACCTGGCCGATTTCGACCAGATCATCTGCGAGTGCTACGACCCGCGCAAAGGCCCCAACTCGGGCTGGGTGCATGTCTCGCTAAAGGCGCCGGGCAGCGGCGCGAACCGCCGCCAGTGCCTGAGCTACGTCGCCGACCCGGCAAGCGGCCGGCTGGTCTACGTGCACGGCCTGACGGCGATGACCTGAACCATGCTGCCCGGCAAGATATTTTTCCTGCTGGTCATCGCCACGCTGCTGGCGCTGCTCGGCGCCTGGATCGTGGCACGCCGCTATCGGGCGAGCATGAAGCGACTGATGCAGGTGCCGCTCGCGGCGCCGTCGACCGCAGGTGCCCCGGAAACGGGGCCTGACCACCCATCGCCGGCGACCGTAGCGGCATCGGTCACGCTGGAAGACAACCGCAATGCCCACATCCGCCTGCTCGCCTGCTTTCTGGCGCTGACCTTGGTCATCGCACTGACGCGAACGCTGATCACGCAGCTGATCGCCGACGGGCCGATCACGCTGAAAACCGTCGCAACGCTCGGTGCCGCCTACGCCTGGCCGGTGCTGCCGGTACTCGCCGTCATCGGCCGCTGGTCGCGCGCGCGTTTTGTCGGTTCGATGCTCGCCTGGTTCGTGCTGGCCGTGCTGCTGCTCAGCTGGCGGACCAACGAGAACATCAGCTTTGCGATGGTTTTCAAATGGATGCTGTTCGACACCGGCCTGCCGCTCATCGTCGTCACCGCCCTCTGCCTCGGCGGCGCCTCCCGCGCCGTCGGCCCGTGGCTGGCGCCGCTGTTCATTGTGCTGAGCGGGTCGTCGCAACTTGGTATCGATCTGCTGGAAACCGCCTTTAACGAAAAAAGCGCGGTCGCCTATGCCTTCATCAGCCTGTTTGGCGGCATTGGCGCCATCTTCGCCGCGGCGCTGCTGCCCTGGCTGATCGCCTGGTGGCCAGCCCGGGCGCTCGGTCGCGCTCTGGCACAGGCCTACCGGCAACGGCGAATTTCCGAACTGTTCTATTTGTTCACCGCCGTCTGGGTCATCGCCCTGATCGGCCCGGCGCTCGGTGCCATAAGTGACCTGGGCTGGGGCGCCCTGGTCTGCTTCCTGCCGCTGCTGTGGATTCCGCTTGGCGCCACCCTGATGCACCGCTTCGCCATCCCGGCGTTAATCGGCCAGCCGCCGACCCTGCTCGTGCTACGGGTATTCCAGCAGGACGCCAACGTCCAGAACCTCTTCGACCGCGTCATCGAGCGCTGGCGGCTGACCGGCAACACCGTGCTGATCGCGGGCACCGACCTCGTCGACCGTACCATCGACGCCGACGACATCTTCACCTTTCTCGATGGCCGGCTGGCCGAGCGCTTCATCAACTCCCAAGGCGATATCGACGCCCGCCTCGGACAGTTCGAGTTCCTGCCGGACATCGAGGGGCGTTACCGGGTCAACGAATGCTATTGCCACGACACCACCTGGCAGCAGGCGCTGGATCGTCTGGTCTCGATCAGCAACGTGGTCCTGATGGACCTGCGCGGCTTTCGGGCGAAGAACAAGGGTTGCCTGCACGAACTGGGTGTTCTCGCCACCAGCCCGGCGCTGTCCCGCGTCGTCATTCTCGCCGATACCGGCAGCGACCGCGGCGAGGCCGAGGCCGCCGCAGCCGGTGCGCCGGCCGGACGCTTCGTGTGGATCCACGTTGCGACAGGTGAAAAAATCGCGCCGGAACGCGTCCTGGGCGAGCTGCTGGCGACTACACCAGCTTCCTGATGCCGGGCAGGAAAACTTCCGTCACCAGCACCTGCTGCCGCCCCAGCCGGTGGCGTGAGCGGCGCGCCCACAGATGCTCGCCCACCTCGCCCATCTCGGCGACCGCAGCGGCACGCGGATAGAGCGGGTGGCGCCGGTCCAGACGCAGAAATTCGATCGCCTCGCGCTTGAAGCCGGGATAGGAAAAGAGCAACGAACCGAGCGAGCGGTTACCAAGACCGGCCATCCAGCGCGACAAACGACCGCGTGCCCCGGTCGACAGCGTCGTATGGGCAAAAATAACCGGGCGTCCATCACATTCGAGCACCACTTCGCGTACCCAGGCGGGAGAACGTCCGTGCCCTCTGCCGGCGGCCTCGTCGGCAAGCGGGCGCCCTTTGGCAAAACACAACAGGCGCACGCGAAAATCCGAACATCCGCGCTGGCAACGAGCAGTCAGCGAACCCGGCTCGGTGAGCCAGGAACGGAGAACGGGGTCGCCCGGGCCGCCCGAAAGGCGGTCCCGCCATTTGCTGCGCTTCATTGCTGCGGCCGCGGCGCCTTGTCGATGCCTCCTAACCTGACGCCCGGCTTGATGCCGCGCTGGGCGAACCAGCCGAGGTTCATCTCCAGCGCATAGCGCGCCGGCACCTTGGCGCAATGGTTGGTCTCGGTCTGCGGCTGCATGTCCTCAATGTTGATGATGTAGCCTTCGTTGTCGATAAAGGCAACGGACAGCGGGATATACGTGTTGCGCATCCACATGCAATGCGTGTTCTGCTGCGGAAAGACGAACAGCATGCCGCGCTGCGCCGGCATTGCCTTGCGGTTCATCAGGCCGACCTGGCGGTTCTGGTCAGTGGCGGCCACTTCCGCCTCGATGCGGTGGAATCCCGCGGTCAACTCCAGAATTGGCATGGAATTCTGCGCCCAGGCCACGGCGCTCATCAGCAAACCGGCCAGTACCCCTGCAACTTTCCTATTCATCCACTTTTCCTTGCAATTCACTGTAGTCACCATCGATCTGTCGCCATTCGCCCAGCGCCAGACCATCCAGCGTCGCCGCCCCGATGGCGGCCCGGATCAGGCGCAGCGTAGGATAACCGATCGCCGCCGTCATCCGCCTGACCTGGCGGTTCTTGCCCTCGCGAATCCGGATTTCCAGCCACGATGCCGGAATCGCCGCGCGGTAGCGAATCGGCGGGTCGCGCGGCCACAGGCCGGCCGGTTCGTCGATCAGCCTGACCCCGGCCGGCTGCGCGGTGAAATCCGAAAGTGCGATACCGGCCCGCAGCTTTTCCAGCGCCGCCTCGTCAGGAACGCCCTCGACCTGCGCCCAGTAGGTCTTTTCCAGCTTGTGCTTCGGGTCGGCTATCCTGGCCTGCAACCTGCCGTCGTCGGTCAGGAGCAGCAAGCCTTCGCTGTCGGCATCGAGGCGACCGGCGACGTAGACGCCCTTGACCGGAATGAACTCGTCGAGTGCCCGCCATTTGCCCTCCGGCGTAAACTGGCTGAGGACACCGTAGGGCTTGTTGAAGAAAACGATCCTGGACACGCGCCGAGACTCAAACCGAAAGCCGCGATTTTCGCCGATTTTTCGCTCCGAAACTCAACAGCCCGCCGCCTTGCCATCCCAGCCACGAGCTGACCAGAATTCCATTTCCGCCGCCTGCCCTATACACTGCGCCACTGATCGCCTGACAACCTGGAGAATGAAACATGCAAGGATCGTTTGAGTACAAGATCGATGCCCGCGGAGACAAAGTGGCTTTGGCTATCGATTTAGACTCGGTCAGCGCCAAGGCCCTCGTTCGGGTGGATCGCTACATCAACTGGACAGACGTTCTAAAGCTGGCGGAAAACGATCCGGAAGCAGCCCAGGCGGCGGAACGCCTGCATACCGTCTTGCAACACCTCGGGCAGTAGCCTTTGGGACGGATGCGGCGAATGCATATCGGATAATTTCAGCTTCATCTGACAGGTGGCGTTGCGAAACATTGAGCCTGACCGGTTCGCATCAGGCTATTTGAGTCGATCGCAAAATGTCTGCCCCCGACCCCAAGCGGCCCGTCGCGACATCTGGGGTTCAGCGGCAGGTGTGCGATGTGGAGCGGTCGCCCCGCGCGATCGCCCATTTACAGCAACTCGGCCAATATCGCCGCGCAACCTGTCGCCTGGGTTTTTCGCTGAAGGACCGGCTTGTGACCGGGTAGAATTGAAAAATTCGCACCTTGAAACAGGACCGAAAATGTCACAAAAACTCCCGTGTGGCCGTGGACGCTGGAATTTCATGCAATCGCTGCTGATAGCCACCATTGCACTCGCGGGTATCGGCGCGGCGCAAGCTCAAAGCGGCGCCCCTGCCAAGATCAGCACTGTCTACACCGGGGATGTGCTCAATGGCAAAAAAGTCGTGAGCTATCTTGATACCAACGATCTGGAGCCAGGCAAGAAACACCTGCTTTACTTCCGGGGAGTGCAGATGTCCACGGGGCAGTACTGGTATGTGTCGGTGATCGTGGCCAAGGGGGCCAAGCCCGGCAAGCGCCTTACCCTGACCAGCGGCGTACACGGTGATGAAATGAGTTCGGTGCATACGGTGCAGACCGTTATGAACCTGTTGAACCCGGCTGAAATGTCCGGCACGGTGATGGCCGTGCTGGATATTGCACGCCCGGCCATGGAAAGCATGCAGCGTCGCTGGCCGAGCACCGGGCGCGGTTTCGAGCTGACCGACATGAATCGCGAATGGCCGGGTAACGAGAACGGCTTGGGCGCCGCCAGTCGCCAGGCCGGGCTGGTGTTCAACCGGCTGCTCAAGCCCAATACCGACCTGGCCATCGACTTCCATACCGGGACTACCGGCCTGGACGCGGCGGCCTTTCACATCGGTGAGATGCGCATCCCGGACGTCAAGACCATGATGATGCTCTACCCCGTACCGGCAATCTGGGACAACCCGGTCTACCCTGGTGTGCTGCACAACGCCTACGTCGATGCGGGCATTCCCTGTTTTACGCCCGAGGTGGGTGTGGCGCGGCGGCTGGATCTCGACATGATTTCGATCTTCGTCGAAGGCACGATGAACGTTCTCAAGCACTACGGCGTGGTTCCCGGAGCGATCGGACGCACCGCCGTCGATGCCAACGTCTATATCGGAAAGAGCGCGGTTCCCGTGCTCACCACCCACGGCGGATTCATCGAACTATTGGTCAAATTGAATGCCAAGGTCACGCCAGGACAAAAGCTGGCCATCCAGCGCAACGCCTTCGGCGAAGTGGTGGCGGAGTACACCAGCCCGGTCAAAGGCATTGTCGGTGGCCTGCGCAGCGACGCCACGTCGGAGCCCGGCAACGTACTGTTCTTCATCCTGGCCGACGCCGCGCCAGTGTCCGGCGCAGCCCCTTACTCGGAGTAGCTCACGACACTCAGGTTGGCAGATCGCATGCAGCTACGGTCTGTGATTTTTTGAGCGGATGCTCCTTACCGTAAGGCAGCACTTGAAGCCAAGCAGTAGTTCCGATGACTGCTCTGGAGTATAAGCGACCGCCCGAAACTGGCCGAACGCGGAAGTTCGAACTTACAATCGAACCCAAACCATCTCCCGACTGCAACGAGCCATGCGCTGACGCCCGGCGCGCAGCATCAGGCACCCGTTCGCGATGATTGCCAGCGATTAACCGCACGACCACGGTCAACCCGGAATTTGACCCAAAATCGCAATCGCCCTGACACTGCTCAGTGGCTGGTTCCTTCCGATTTGCTGATTTTGTTCCACACGTTGTACTTGCCCACCGGCTTCTTCATCGGCAGGCGCTTCACTTCCTTCAGCGTCGCGGCGTCGTAGATGATCAGCGCGCCGTCCATCTCCCACAGGCTGGCCAGCACGTATTTGCCGTCTTTGGTGAACTCGACGTGGGCGAAGGTCTTGCCCGGTTCCGGTTTCAGTTCGGCGACGATTTCCAGCTTGCCCTTGTCGATGATCTGCATGGTGTCCTTAAATTCCTTGCTCATCATCGAATCGGTCCACGCGTAGCGACTGTTTTCGTGGCTGCGCATGAAGAAGCCGGGGCCGCGCGTCCTGATCTGCTTGATGGTCTTCCAGGTCTGCATCTCGATGATGCTGATCAGGCCTTCGTTGAGATTCGGCGTCGCCATGACCGTTTTGCCCTGCCAGGTCCAGCTGATGCCCGAACCCAGGTGCGGCATGCCGGGCAGCTCGAGATCGGCGATCTTCTTGCGTGCGTCGAGATTGACCACCTGGCCGCTGACCGCGCTCTTCGAATCGTTGCGCGAGGCGCCCATCACCTCGTCGTAGCCCTGCGTAAAGTAAAAGTCGTCGAGATAATCGTCGAGCTGGCTGCGTTGCGGGTTGAGGAAGCCGGGGATGAACGTGCCTTCCTGATACTTGAAGTCATGGATCATGCCGGCCGGGATCGCGTCGGCCTTCGGGTTGTACGACACCTCCCAGACTTCCTTCACGTCCTTCAGTGCAGCGACGAAGCTCTGCCGCGGGCTGGCGTCGTAGACCGCGGAAACCCGTGACGTCGTCTTGCCGTCCTTGTCGGTGACCGGCAGGATTTTCTTCAAATTGAGGTCGGCATCGAGGATGATCAGGCTGTGCGGCAAATAGTTGGCCACCGCGACCCATTTGCCGTCGCCAGACACGGCAGCGTTGCGCGTGTTGATGCCGGCGCGCACCTCGGCGATGACCTTGAGGTTCCACAGGTCGAACTTGGTGATCCAGCCGTCGCGTGATGCGAAAAAGACGTAGCGCCCGTCCGGCGTGAATTTCGGCCCGCCGTGCAGGGCGAAGCGCGACTGGAAGCGGTGGATAGGCTCCAGTTTGTCGCCGTCGAGGATGGACACATGGTGATCGCCGGTTTCGACGACGACGAACAGGTTCATGGGGTCAGCAGAAAACTGCGGCTTGTCGGGCAGGCTGCCCGGCGCGAAATTGACGATGCGCGAGGCGGTGATTTCCTTCTCGCCCCACGCCGGCATCGGCTTGATCGGGGTGTAGGCAAGCTCGACCAGCGCCTTGATTTCCTCGGCATTCAGCTGTTGTCCGAAGCCCAGCATCTGCGTCGCCAGCCGCCCCTCGCGGATGACTTTTTCCGCCTCGGGCTTGCGCAGCCGGGCCAGGTTTTCCGGGATCAAGGCCGGGCCGATGCCACCCAGCCGGTCGGCCCCGTGGCAGGCGGCGCAATGGTGCTGGTAATTGGCCTGCGCATCGGCCGCTTCGGCCAGTTGTGCCATGCCGAACAGGAAGTACGCGGCAAACCCGGCGGGGATCAGGATTCTCCAGTTCATGATGCAATTTCCTCGTCGGAAAGGTAGCAGCCCGGGTCTTCGGCCCAGGCGTCACCGGTCATTTGCTGGGCGCGAACCCGCGTGTTGCCGTTGCAGATGCCCAGATAGGCACAGGTGCCGCAACGCCCCTTGACCGCGCGGGGATAAGCCTTGAGGCCGGCCATCAGCGCATCCGAGGTATCCGGCCAGATTTCGGAAAACGGCCGATCCTTGACGTTGCCCAGGTTGTAATGCCACCACATGGTGTCCGGATGCACGTTGCCCAGGTTATCGATATTGGCAACATTGACCCCCGACGAATTGCCGCCCCACTGGCGCAGCTTGGCCTCGACATGCGCCGCGCTTTCCGGGAAGCGCCGGCGCACCCAATGCAGGAAATAGACGCCGTCGGCATCGTTGTTGCCGGTGGTGAATTCCTTCTCCAGCCCGCGCTGCTGGTACTCCCAGCAGGTGTCGAACAGGAGGTCCATGGCTTGCCGGGTCAGCTGGTACTGCGCGTCGTCCTTGCGGTTCTTGTTGCCGCGTCCGGCGTAGTTGAGGTGCGAGAAATAGAAGCGGTCGATGCCTTCGTCCTCGACCAGCTTGAGCAGGCCGGGCAGGTCGTGCGCGTTGTCCTGGGTCATCGTGAAGCGGACGCCGATCTTCAGGCCGAGATCGCGGCACAGCCGAATGCCTTTCAGCGATGCCTCGAACGCACCGTCCATGCGGCGAAACTTGTCGTGGGTTTCGCGGATGCCGTCGAGCGAGACACCGACGTAGTTGAAATCGCACTCGGCGATCTTTTCGATGTTGCTTTCGTCGATCAGCGTGCCATTCGACGACAAGCCGACGTAAAAGCCCTTGGCCTTGGCGCGCTTGGCGATGTCGTAGATATCCGGCCGCAGCAGTGGTTCGCCGCCGGACAGAATGAGTACCGGCACCTTGAAGCCCTTGAGGTCGTCCATGACCGTATAGACCTGATCTGTCGTCAGTTCACCGGGGAAATTGGTGTCGGCGGAAATCGAATAGCAATGCTTGCAGGTCAGGTTGCAGCGCCGGATCAGGTTCCAGATGACGACCGGGCCGGGCGGATTGCGCTTGGGGCCGAGCGGCGTCGGCGCGGCGATTTCCTGCATGTACTGGGAGATGCGAAACATGGATTTCCTTGTTTGAGGCTTCGCCGTATTCAACGGCAGTCGGGTCGGCGAATCATTGACGTGCGTCAACCCTCGGAAAAATGCGGCGTTAAAGGGGCTTCACGAGCCATGCGGTATACTCGCACGATGATCCCCGACACAACCATCCCGGCCCCCAGCGAGCCGGCGCTTCCCGGCCGCTGGGCCGCCGAGGTCGAGCCGCTGCTGGCGGCCGACGAACAAACCCAGGCGTGGCTGGAAATCGACCTCGACGCCCGCCTGCAATTTGCCGCCGGGATTGTGCTGGTTACCGACCGCCGTCTGCTGGCGCGCCCTCCCGGCACCGGCGGATGGCAGGAATGGCCCCTGCGCGCCGGGCTGGCGCTGAATCACCATGACCACGCCGGGGTCGGCGCACTGGAACTGGTTGACGAAAATGGCCGGCTCGCCCACTGGCGCTACACGCTCGGCAAGAACCTCGCGGCCCTGCGCCTGCTCAACGAATTCGACCTGCAGCGCGACAGCATCGTCAGCGGCCGGCCGGTGTTGCGGTCAACCGACGATATCTGCCCGAAATGCAAGGCGCCGCTCCCGCCCGGTGAAGATGAATGCCCGATCTGCACGCGCGAAGCGACCGAGGCACCGTCGACGTGGACACTGTTCCGCCTGTGGCGCTTTGCCCGGCCCTACCGCTGGCAGCTGCTCAGCGGCTTCCTGCTGACCCTGGCGGCAACCGCCGCGACGCTGGTGCCGCCCTACCTGACCATGCCGTTGATGGACAATGTGCTGATCCCGTTCCAGAACGGCAAGCCGATCGACTGGCCGCTGGTCAGCCTCTACCTCAGCGGCCTGCTCGGTTCCGCCCTGCTCGCCTGGCTGCTCGGCTGGCTGCGCACCTACATCCTGGCGCTGGTCTCGGAGCGCATCGGCCGCGACCTGCGCACCCATACCTACGAGCACCTGCTCGGCCTGTCGCTCGAATATTTCGGCGGCAAGCGCACCGGTGACCTGATGGCGCGCATCGGCAGCGAAACCGACCGCATCAACGTCTTCCTGTCGCTCGACCTGCTCAATTTCGCCACTGACGTGCTGATGATCGTGATGACCGCGGTCATCCTGTTCACGATCAACCCCGCGCTGGCGCTGGTCACCCTGTTGCCGCTGCCGATCATCGGCTGGATGATCCATTTCGTGCGCGAGAAGCTGCGCACCGGCTTCGAGAAGATCGACCGCGTCTGGGCCGAGGTGACCAACGTGCTGGCCGACACCATCCCCGGTATCCGCGTGGTCAAGGCCTTCGCGCAGGAAAAACGCGAGGCCGAACGCTTCCGCGCCGCCAACCAGCACAACCTGGCAATGAATGACAAGCTGAACAAGACCTGGTCGCTGTTCTCGCCCACGGTGACGCTGCTCACCGAAATCGGTCTGCTCGTCGTCTGGGCGTTCGGTATCTGGCAGATCTCGAAGAACGAGATCACCGTCGGCGTGCTCACCGCCTTTCTCGCCTACATCGGCCGCTTCTACACCCGGCTGGATTCGATGAGCCGCATCGTCTCGGCGACGCAACGGGCGGCATCGTCCACCAAGCGCATCTTCGACATTCTCGATCATGTCTCCAGCGTGCCCGAGCCCACCAAGCCGGTACATCTGTCCAGGGTAACCGGCCAGATCGAGTTGAAGAAGGCCAGCTTCCGCTACGGCACCCGCGCCGTGACGCGCGATGTCGACCTGGTGATCCAGCCCGGCGAAATGATTGGCCTGGTAGGGCATAGCGGTTCGGGCAAGAGCACGCTGGTGAACCTGATCTGCCGCTTCTACGACGTCACCGAAGGCGCAGTGTTCATCGACGGCGTCGATGTGCGCTCGGTACCGGTCGCCGCATTCCGCCAGCACATCGGCCTGGTGCTGCAGGAGCCTTTCCTGTTTTTCGGCACCATTGCCGAGAACATCGCCTACGGCAAACCGAACGCCAGCCGCGCCGAAATCATCGCCGCCGCCCGCGCCGCCCACGCCCACGAGTTTATCCTGCGCCTGCCGCACGGCTACGATTCGCTGGTCGGCGAACGCGGCCAAGGGCTCTCCGGCGGCGAGCGCCAGCGCATCTCGATCGCCCGCGCCCTGCTGATCGACCCGAAAATCCTGATCCTTGACGAGGCGACTTCCTCGGTCGACACCGAAACCGAGAAGGAAATCCAGAAGGCGCTCGACAACCTGGTGCGCGGCCGCACCACCATCGCCATCGCCCACCGCCTGTCCACACTGCGCAAGGCCGACCGGCTGGTCGTCATGGATCGCGGGCGGATCGTCGAGATCGGCAACCACGACCAGTTGATGGCCGTCGAAGGCCATTACTACAAGCTCTACCAGGCGCAGGCGCGCAACGTGGATACCGAGCCGGAACTCCAGCGCTCGCCCGAGCCGGTCAGCAAGGAACTGGAAAAATGACGACAGCGGATTTCACCCTCAGCCGCGACGCCTACGGTCAACTCGTATTAACGGCCAAAAATGGCGAACGGCATGCAGGCATCGTTCCCGTGCGCGCCTTCCCGATTGCCGCCCCCGCCGAAGGCATCGCCCTGGTCAATACGGAAGGCCATGAAGTCGGCTGGGTCGATTCCATCGCCGACCTGCCACCGGCCATCGGCCAGCTGGTCGAGGAGGAACTGGCCAGTCGCGAGTTCGTGCCGGAAATCCGGCAGATCCTCGACGTTTCCAGTTTCGCCTGCCCGAGCACCTGGCAGGTCGTCACCGATCGCGGCAACGCGTCGCTGCTGCTGAAGGGCGAGGAAGATATCCGCCGCCTGTCGCAAACGCAGATGATGATTTCCGACACGCATGGCATCCAGTTCCTGATCCGCGATATCGGCACCCTCGACCGACCCAGCCGCAAGCTGCTCGACCGCTTCCTGTAACGGCGCGTAGCGAAGCGTGACATTTTTTTGCCACGGGTCAGCCACGCGCCCCGGAAAGCGTTAATAATTACCAGCTGCCCCCTAAACAATTCTTACAGCGAGACGGAGCTGGGCGACCAAGCATGAAGAAAAAAGACATCATCATTCGGGACATCATTGCCTTGCGCGGCCCGAATATCTGGACTTACCGGCCCGTCTTCGAGGCCAGGATCGACATCGGCGAATTCGAGGACTTCCCCTCCAACAAGCTGCCCGGCTTTACCGAGCGCCTGACCGCCTTGCTGCCGTCGCTGATCGAGCATCGTTGCAGCCGCGACGAGCGCGGCGGTTTCATCGCCCGACTCCGCGAAGGCACCTGGATCGGCCACACGCTGGAGCATGTCGCACTGGAGCTGATGACGCTGGCCGGCCTGCCCGGCGGCTTCGGCCGCACCCGCGAAACGACGGAGCGCGGCGTCTACAAACTGGCCATCCGCAACTGGCAGGACGACATCACGCGCATCGCCCTCGACCAGGGTATCGCGCTGATCCTCGCCGCCGTCGATGACCGGCCGTTCGATGTCGCCGAAGTCGTCGACACCCTGCGCCGCAAGGTCGACCGCAAATACCTCGGACCTTCCACCGCAGCCATCGTCAATGCGGCCGACGACCGCGACATTCCGACCATCCGCCTGCTCGACGACGGCAACCTCGTCCAGCTTGGCTACGGCGCCGCACTGCGCCGCATCTGGACGGCCGAGACTGACCAGACCAGCGCCATCGCCGAAACGATCTCGCGCGACAAGGACCTGACCAAGGAACTGATCTCATCAGTTGGCGTCCCGGTGCCCGAAGGGCGCGAGGTCGACAGTGCCGACGACGCCTGGGACGCTGCCGAGGACATCGGCGTGCCCGTCGTCGTCAAGCCGACCGACGGCAACCACGGGCGCGGCGTCTTCATTGATCTGACCACCCGCGAAGAAGTCGCCAAGGCTTACGCCATCGCCGTCGACGAAGGTTCCGGGGTGCTGGTCGAGCGCTCCATCCCCGGTATCGAGCACCGCCTGCTGGTCGTCGGCGGCAAGCTGGTCGCCGCCAACCGCAGCGACCTGATCACCGTCACCGGCGACGGCAAAACGACGGTACAGGCGCTGATCGACAGTCAAGTCAATACCGATCCGCGCCGCGGCACAACCGAATTGCACCCGCTGTCGCTCATCCGCATCGACACCGCTGCCCGCATCGAACTCGAACGCCAGGGCCTGACCGGCGACAGCGTACCCGCTGCCGGCCGGGAAGTGCTCATCCAGCGCAACGCCAACCACGCCTTCGACTGCACCGACGAAGTCCATTCCGAAACCGCCGAACAGGCTGCCCTCGCCGCCCGTGTCGTCGGCCTCGACATCGCCGGCGTCGATCTTGTCTGTCAGAACATTTCGCAGCCATTGGCCGGGCAAGGCGGTGCCATCGTCGAAGTCAATGCCGGCCCCAGCCTGCTGATGCATATCAAACCCGGCATCGGCCAGCCGCGCCCGGTCGGTCAGGCCATCGTCAACAACCTGTTCGCCACCGACCAGTCCGGCCGCGTGCCGCTGGTCGGCGTCACCGGCACCCACGGCCGGAACGCCGTGGCCAAACTGGTTGCCCGCCTGCTCTACCTTTCCGCCCAGTATGTCGGCCTGGCCTGCAGCGATGGCATCTTCCTCGGCCGCCGCCAGGTGCAAAAATCCGATGCCGCCAACTGGGAGGGTGGCCGCCGCCTGCTGCTCAACCGCGCCGTCGAGGCCGCGGTGATCGAGAACGGCGCCGAGGTGATCCTCGGCCAGGGCCTGCCCTACGATCGTTGCGCCGTCGGCATCGTCACCAACATCGTCCCGGAAGAAGAGAATCTCGAGCGCTGGGACGTCCAGCCGACCGGCGGCGAGTACTACACGACCCACCGCTCGACTTATCGCACCCAGGTCGACGTCGTGCTGCCGGGCGGCCATGCCGTGCTCAACGCCGAGGACGAACTGGTCGCCGATTTCGCCGAACTGTGCGATGGCGAAGTGATCTTCTTCGCCTGCGATGCTGCCAATCCGGTGCTGGCAGCCCATCTGGCCGCCGGCAAGCGCGGGGTCACCGTCGTCGACAAACGCATCGTCCTGCGCGCCGGTAGCGACGAGATCCGCCTGTGCCGCCTGATCGATGCGCCCTATATCGGCAAGGCCAGATCGCCGAAGAAAATCGCCAATGTACTGGCCGGCGTCGCCGCCGGCTGGGCGCTGGGCCTGAGCCAGGACGTTCTGACCACCGGCGTCAAGACCTTCGGCCTCGCCCTGCCCGATCCGGCTACGCTGCTGTCGCAGCGCGCCCGGCAGGCGCAAGCAGCGAGAAAACCGGCCGCCGGCCACAAATAACAAGGAATCCAGCGTCATGGACGTTTCCCGCATTCGTGCCCTGCGCGGCCCCAACCTGTGGAGCCGGCACACCGCCATCCAGGCCATCGTCACCTGTGAAGGTGACGAAGTCGCCATCGCCAACCTGCCCGGTTTCGAGGGCCGCCTGCGCGAGCGCTTCCCGGAACTGGGCGATCTGATTCCCGCCGACCACCTCGATACCGTGTCGATGGCTCATGCCCTTGAATTTGCCGTACTCGGCCTGCAGGCCCAGGCCGGCTGCCCGGTGACCTTCAGCCGCACGGCGCAGACCTTCGATTCCGGTGTCTACCAGGTGGTCGTCGAATACACCGAGGAAGACGTCGGCCGACTCGCTTTCGAGCGTGCCGAACAACTCTGCCTGGCGGCGCTCAATGACACGCCCTTCGATCTCGATGGCACGCTCAAGGAACTACGCGACCTCGACGAGGACATCCGTCTCGGTCCCTCGACCGGCGCCATCGTCTCGGCCGCCGTCGCCCGCGGTATCCCCTATCGCCGCCTGACCCAGGGCAGCCTTGTCCAGTTCGGCTGGGGCAGCAGGCAAAAACGCATTCAGGCGGCCGAAACCAGCCATACCAGCGCCATCGCCGAAGCGATCGCGCAGGACAAGGAGCTGACCAAGAAGCTGCTGCACGCTGCCGGCGTCGCCGTGCCCTACGGCCGTCCGGTCGAGGACGAAGACGATGCCTGGGTCGCCGCCCAGGAAGTCGGCCTGCCGGTCGTTGTCAAGCCGCAGGACGGCAATCAGGGCAAGGGTATTTCGGTCAACCTGACGACCGAGGAACAGGTGCGCCGCGCCTACCGTGTCGCCATCGAATTCCGCGACGACATCATGGTCGAGAAATTTCTCTCCGGGCACGACTGGCGCCTGCTGGTCATCGGCGACAAGCTGATCGCCGCCGCCCGGCGCGACCCACCGCTGGTCATCGGCGACGGCAAGAACTCGGTCCGCCAGCTGGTCGATATCGTTAACAGCGACCCGCGCCGCTCCGACGGTCATGCCACCTCGCTGACCAAGATCCGTTTCGACGACATCGCCCTCGCCCGTCTCGAGGAGCAAGGTTATACCGCTGATTCCGTTCCCGGCCGCGGCGTGCGTGTCGTCCTGCGCAACAACGCCAACCTGTCCACCGGCGGCACCGCCACCGACGTCACCGACGACGTCCACCCCGAGCTGGCTGCGGCGGCTGTCGCGGCGGCGCAGACGGTCGGCCTCGACATCGCCGGCATCGACGTCGTCTGCGACACCATGCACAAGCCGCTCGAAGAACAGGGCGGCGGCATCGTCGAAGTCAATGCCGCCCCCGGCCTGCGCATGCACCTCGACCCGTCCTTCGGCAAGGGGCGCGCGGTCGGCGAAGCAATCGTCGGCATGATGTTCCCCGATGGCGACAATGCCCGCATCCCGGTCGTCGCCATCGCCGGCACCAACGGCAAAACCACCACCAGCCGCCTGATCGGGCGGATTTTCGAGAGCAACGGCCTGCGCGTCGGGATGACCAGCACCGATGGCGTCTACATTCAGGGCCGGCGTATCGATGACGGTGACTGCTCCGGCCCGCGTAGCGCGCGCAACGTGCTGCTGCATCCCGACGTCGACGCCGCTGTATTCGAAACCGCCCGTGGCGGCGTGTTGCGCGAAGGCCTCGGCTTCGACGTGTGCGATGTGGCGGTCATTACCAATATCGGCCTCGGCGACCATCTCGGTCTCAATTTCATCACCACGGTCGACGAACTGGCCGTGGTCAAGCGGGTCATCGTCGAAAACGTCGCTGCCAGCGGCACCGCCGTCCTCAACGCGAGCGACCCGGTCGTGGCGGCGATGGCGCATCACTGCAACGGCCAGATCATCTATTTCAGCCAGGACCGCACGAATCCGGTGCTGGCGACGCACCGTACCCAGGGCCGCCGTGTTGTTTACGTCGAGCGCGACGCCATCGTCTGCGGCGAGGGACGCAAGAAACACCGCATCCCGCTCGCCAACATTCCGCTCACGCGCAACGGCACCATCGGCTTCCAGGTCGAAAATGCCATGGCTGCGACCGCCACCGGCTGGGCACTGGGCTATTCCTGGGAGGTCATCGAGCGCGCGCTGGCCGGTTTCGTCAGCGACGCGGCAACCGCCCCCGGCCGCTTCAATGTCTTCGACTACAAGGGTGCAATACTGATCGCCGATTACGGCCACAACCCGGACGCCATCCAGGCATTGGTCGCGGGCATCGCAAACATGCCGGCCAAGCGGCGCTCGGTGGTCATCAGCGGCGCCGGCGACCGCCGCGACGACGACATCCGCCAGCAGACGGAAATTTTGGGCGACGCCTTCGACGACGTGATTCTCTACCAGGATGCCTGCCAGCGTGGCCGCGAGGACGGCGAAGTCATCGCCCTGCTCCGTGAAGGCCTGAACAACGCCCGGCGCGTCAGGCACATCGATGCCATCGACGGCGAATTCATCGCCATCGATACCGCCCTGGCTCGCCTGCAGCCGGGCGATCTGTGCCTGATCCTGATCGACCAGGTCGAAGAATCGCTGGCGCACATCGCCAGGCGGATCGCCGAAGCCTGAGCCATCCGGGCCAAGCCGGCCCGCTTGGCTCAGATGCGCAGACCGGTCTTTTTCAGGATGCGCGTCGAAAACAGTACGTCGCGGCCGCGGCATTCGGCACCGAGCAGGCGGGCGATCAGCGTCGCCTTTTCCCGGACTTCGTCGCGCGAGTTGCCATGCACCATGGCAAACAGGTTATACGGCCAGTCGGGCAGCGCACGCGGCCGGCGATAGCAGTGGGTGACGAAGTCGAGGGCGCCGACACGGGCACCGAGTTCATCAACCCGGGAGTCCATCACATCCCAGACCGTCATGCCATTGGCCGTCCAGCCTATGGCGTAGTGGTTGGGCACGGCACCGATGCGGCGAATGATGCCGGCATCAAGCAACGCCTGCAGGCGGCGCACGACCTCGTCGCCGGTGATGCCGATCTGCTCGCCGATCGCCTGATAGGGCCGGGCGACAAGGGGCAGGCCGCCCTGCGTGGCGACGATCAGCGCACGGTCGACTTCGTCGAGCTTCGGCGGGCTGCTCATACGCGGGCCGCCAGTTTCATTTCAACGAAATATTCCCGTTCCTTGGGGAATGCGTAAACCGGCAGGCCGGTATCGCGCTCGATGCGGGCGATGGCTTCGGCAATGCCGCCCGGCGTTTCGGTCGCCAGCACGAACCACATGTTCAGTGCGTGCTCGCGGCGGTAGTTGTGGGCGACCTGCGGCAGCGCGTTGACCTGCGCCGTGACCTCGTCGTAACGCGTTTCCGGCACCGCCAATGCGGCCAGCACGAAGGCGCCGCCCATGCGCTCGATCTGCACCATCGGGCCGAAGCGGGTCAGCACCTTGGCGTCGAGCAGGCGTTGCAGGCGGGCCAGCAAGTCGCCCTCGCTGATACCGAGACCTTCGGCGGCTACGGCGTAGGGGCGTTCGCAGAGCGGGAAATCGCCCTGCAATTTATCGATGATTTGCCGGTCGACCGCATCAAGTTGCCGCTCAGGCATAGCGCGCGCCGTTCTGCTTGAAGCGGGTCAGCGAAAACAATACGTCGTGGGCGCAGTCGGCAAGATCGTGACGCTGACGCAAGTCGGCGATGATGCTTTCAACCTCCGCGCGCTCGCGACCATGGATCATGCAGAACAGGTTGTACGGCCAGTCCGGGAGCAGGCGCGGGCGACGGTAGCAAAGGGTTACTGCCGGCTCTTCGGCCAGTGCGCGGCCAAGTTCGCTGACGCGCGCGTCGGGGATGTCGTGAACCAGCATCGCGTTGGCCGTGTACCCAAGCTCGTGATGGCGGACAACGACGCCGAAGCGCTTGATTGCGCCGTCCTCCAGCCAATTGCCGATGCGGCCCAGCACCTCGCTCTCCGACGCGCCGATGCGCTCGGCGATCAGCGCGAAGGGTCGCATGAACAGCGGCAGACCCTCCTGCAGCACCGATACCAGCCGGCGTTCGGCCTCGCCAATCGGCGCCTGCGGGTGAACCGCACGGGCCACCGCCACATTCTTGCGGGCCGCGCCCTGCAGGGGGAAGCCGAGGTCAATATGGAATTCCTCGAGCAGCGGCAAGGCCAGCAGCGGGTAGCCGGCGGCCTTCTCGATCGCCCCCAGCGTTGCCTGCAGGCGCCCCTCGCTGCCGGCCGTGACCACGAACCACAGGTTGTAGCGGTGCTCGCGCTCGTAGTTGTGATTGACCTCCGCGAAGCGGTTAACCGCCGCCGCCACGGCACCCAATTTTTCCGGCGGCACCGCCATCGCCGCCAGCGTCGAGGCGCCGATCCGCTTAGGCGCGAAGACGGCGCCGACGCGCGAGATCTTGCCCTCGCGGCGCAACTTCTCGAGACCGCCCAGCACCACCTTCTCGCCGACCCCGAGGCGCGCCGCCAGTTCGGCGAACGGCGCCGGGCACAGCGGGAAATCGCGCTGGAACTCGTTGAGCAGGCGGAATTCGAGACTGGTGTTCACGCAGACTCCATCCATCAGAAGCCGATGCGCGCTGCGCGTGTGGTGAAGAAGATACCGGAGGGGTTGTCGGCGGCGATTTCGCCGACGCGGGCGAAGGTCTTGGTGTCGTAGATCAGTACCTTGTGGTCGTCGCGCGCCGAGAGCCAGACGTTTTCGCCGCGCGGCGTGAATTCCATGTGCAGGATGCCCTTGCCCGGCTCGAAGGCGTGGACGACCTTGCCGGCCAGGGTGTCGATGACGTCCATCTTGCCATTGTCCGGGAAGGCGAAATTGACCCAGACCTGGCGCCCGTCCGGGCGCGCCATGACGAACACCGGCTGGCCGCGCACCGGGATGCGGCTGACTTCCTTCCAGGTCGCCACATCGACCACTAGCACCTCGTGGCGGCCGATCGCCGGCAGGTAGGCCTTGCCCTGGGCCACCGACCAGCCGCGCAGATGCGGCATCTTGAACACCGGCAGTTTTTCCTCGCCGCGCCCGTATTTTTCGAGAATCTTGCGCGCGCCCTTCTCCGTTTGCCAGAGGTCGAGCATGGCGACCCCGTCCTCACCGAACAGGCCGGCCAGGAAGTAGCGGCCGTCGGGGGTTACCAGCCCGTCGTAGGGTTGGCTGCCGGCCGGGAAGCGCTGCGTCGTCGGCTGTTTCGGGTTGCTGAAATCGGTGACCCAGATCTCGCCGCCCTCGAACAGCGCGTAGGCGAACCTGTTGCCGCCACTGTCAGCCAGGCCGACGACCTTGGAAAACTTGCCCGGCGCATATTCGGCCGGCACTTCGGAAAGCAGTTCGAGCGTCGCGGCATCGAAGGCCTTGATGCCGCCCGGCGTGTAGTTCTGCGCGACGACGATCCTGCCATCCTGCGAGATCGAGCCGCCAATCGCGTTGCCGGACTGCATCACGCGCTTGACGATCTTCGCTTCGAGCAGGTCGATCTTGGTCAGCCCGCCGTCGCGCCCGAAGATGAAGGCGTAGCGGCCGTCGCGCGAATAGACGGCGGAGGCATGCGAGAGATCACCCAGCCCGCCGATGCGCGCATAGGGTTGGCGCGTGCTGGTATCGACCAGCGTGACATGGCCGCTGGCGCGTTCGATGACCAGACCGAGATCGCCGGTGCCGCGCACTTGCGGGCCGGCACAGGCAGTCAGCAACAGGGCAACGAGAACTCCGAGAACCAGACGCATCACAACCTCACTGCGGAAAACCGCTCATCAATTTTTGTACGATCCATGCCGCTTCGGCTTCCGACATGAACTGCTTCCAGGGGGGCATCGGCGTGCCGGGACGGCCGTAATAGATGGTCGCCACCAGCCCCTCCGGCGGTTTGTCGTGCAGGTCGGCCGGCAGCAACGCCGGCCCGAGGCCTCCCTGCAGCGTCATGCCGTGGCACGAACCACAATCCTGGCGAACCAGCCGCACCAGTTCCTTTTGCCGGTCAGAACCGGGCTCTGCTGCCATGACGGAACCGGCACTCACGGTCGACAGCAAAAACAGCGCAAAAACCAGCTTACTCGCCAACAATCACGACACCTTTCATTTCCGGATGCGGACCGCAAGTGTAGTCGTAACGCCCCGCCTTCGTGAAGCGTCGCTGCCAGCTTTCATCGGGAAACAGGCGTTCGGACTCCAGTCCGTTCTCCGCCGGAAACAGCACCGAATGACTGGTGCGCTTCTCGCGGTTGGTCCATTGCACGCTGTCACCGACGCGTATCGTCACCTGGGGTGGCATGAACTTGTAATCCTGGATGCCGACTTCGACCGTTTCGCCAGCGAGCGCAACAAAAGAAACGAGCGCCAGCAAGGCCGGCGCCCGTTTCAATCCCTTCCATCGGGCGAGCATCATGTACTCTGGACGACTTTCGTTTTCACTGCTTGACTGCCTTCACATCGCCGTCGGCACCCAGCCCGATGGTGTGCCCGAAAGAGACATGATGGAAGCGGCCGCCGGCGTGATCGGCGTGGATCGCCACGCCGAACGGCACAGCCTTGCCCGGCGCCAGATTGACACCGCCAGCCAGCTTGCGGGTGAAGGTCACCGTGTAGGTGTCGCCCGACTTGCTGCCTTCGGCCGTCACGCCTGCCTTGCCGCCTTCCATGTTGCGCTTGTCGGTCACCGTGCCGTCGACCGCCTTGCCACCGCCACCGCTCCTCCACTGCATCAGATCCATGGCGCCCGGCGTCGCGTACTTGGTTTTCTTGTCATCGGCGCCCGGCATGGTGCGGGCATCCTTGTGGCAAGTGGCCCAACAGCCGGACTGCTCGCCCAGCGGCACCTTGTCGTTGGGGAACATCACGGTCGCCTTGACCTCGTTGTCCTTGTCCGACTGGTCTGCGCCGCCGCCCGGCGCCTTGAAGGTCAGGCGGACGTAAAGATTGTTGGCATCGTAGGCCGACTGCACGCCGACCGGGTAGGTCATCGTCTTGGGCGCGCCCTTCGGCTCGAGTTCCTTGCTCGCCAGGCGCTTCAGATCGATGTCCAGCTTGCCGCCATCGTAGTGGCAGCCGGCGCAGGTTTCGCCCTTCTTGAGGCCGCTGGCGCCGCTATGGTCGCGGCTCTGCACCCATTCGACCGGCGAAACGGCCGGGTGGATGACCGGAATGTTCTTTGTCGGCACCTTGCTCCAGTCCGGGGCCGCGAGGGCTGCCGGGGAACCAAGGGCGACCAGGGTGCCCAGTACCAACAACGAGGTGAATTTCTGTTTCACATGAATCTCCTTTTCACACGTAACGGGGGCTTGCGCTCCCGTTGTCTCTACACAATCAGGGTTGCCCCTGGATCAGTAAATGTCGTGCTGCGTGTTGTATACGTTGAACTTGCCGGTCGGCGTGATCATCTTCGGGTCGGTGATCACCTTCTTGACCTTCAGCGTCTCGTCGTCATAGACGACGATGGCGGACTGGTCGGTCTTGCCACCCCACAGGGAGATCCAGACTTCCTTGCCGTCGGCGCTGTACTCGGGATGCACGGCACGCTTGGTGGCCTTGGTTTCCGGCAGGCCGGAATCCTTGGCGACGTTCAGCACGGCCTTCGGCTTGGAGAGATCGGCCATGTCCCAGACCGCAACCGATTCAGCCAGCGTCTTGTCCGGGTTCTGCGGCGAATCAGCCCACAGGTGCTTTGACTTCGGATGCGTCTTGACGAACAGGTTACCCGGCACGTGCTTGACCTCCTGAACGACCTTCCAGTTGTGCTCCTTGAACTTGGCGTTCTTCTTTTCGTCAGACGGCGTCGAGATCAGCGTCACGACATCGGCGCCGAGGTGACCAGTCGCCCAGACCGGGCCGAACTTCGGATGGGTGAAGTTGGCGCCGCGACCCGGGTGCGGGATCTTGGCGACATCGACCAGCGCTGCCAGCTTGCCGGTCTTGGTATCGACCGCTGCGATCTTGTTGGAGGCATTGGCCGCCACCAGGAAGTAGCGCTTGGAAGCATCCCAGCCGCCATCATGCAGGAACTTGGCGGAACCGATGGTGGAGGTCTTCAGGCTGTTGATATCGGAATAATCGACGAGCAGGATCTGGCCCGTTTCCTTGATGTTCACCACCCATTCCGGCTTGATGAAGGACGAAACGATGGACGCCACGCGCGGTTCCGGATGGTATTCGCCGTCGACCGTCATGCCGCGGGTTGAAACAACCTTGAGCGGCTTCAGCGTATCGCCGTCCATGACCGTGAACTGGGGCGGCCAGTAGGAACCGGCGATCGCGTACTTGTCCTCGAAGCCCTTGAACTTGGAGGTATCGACCGAGCGGGCATCGAAGCCGATCTTGACTTCAGCCACGACCGCCGGCTTTTCCATCCACAGGTCGATCAGCGACAGGCGGCCATCGCGGCCGATCACGTACACATAGCGCCCGGAAGCGGAGAGGCGGGAGATGTGAACCGCGTAACCGGTCTTGACGATGCTGACGATCTCCTTGGTGTCGCCGTCGATCAACGCCACTTCGCCAGTATCACGCAGCGTGACGGAGAAGATATTCTTCAGGTTCAGCTTGTTCATCTGCTTGGTCGGACGATCCTTGACCGGCACGATGACCTTCCAGGAATCCAGCTGATCCTTCAGGCTGAACTCCGGCGGCACATCCGGCGTGTTCTGGATGTACTTCGACATCAGGGAGATTTCATCCTTGGTCAGGATGTCGTCGAAGTTCACCATGCCGCCATCGGTACCGTAACCGATGATCTTTTCCAGACGCTGCTGACCGAGTTTGAGCGTACCGCCTTCAGTGACGTTGCCGTCCTTGTCCCTCTTCGTCCAGTGCGGCTCGAGATTCTTGCCGGTGGCGCCCTTGCGCAGCACGCCGTGACAACCGGCGCAGCGCTCGAAGTAGATCTTCTTGGCCTGCTCTTTCTCGGCAGCCGTCAGTTCCGGCCCCTTGGCAGTTTCCTGCGCAAACGCCGAACCCATGGCGACCGCCATGGCACTCAATGCAATCATCCCCGCAACAGATTTTTTCATCTTTCCTCTCCTCTGACAAAACAATGCGCCCAATCGCGACGCGATGGACGCAAGGTTGAACCTGCCGCCCTTCTGCATCCTTGATAATCATCAAGCTTTTTTACTGAATATATTGTTAATAATCAGATGCTTATTATTCTTTATATCTAGTTTTGTACTACTTTGGTAGTATCGCGCACCATTCCAATTCCACCGCTATTGGCAGCGCCGCGTTCCGGCATTAGGATGCAAGACCAAATGCCTAACGACACCATGACCCAAGAAAAAACTCTCGCTGCCGGCAAGGTCTGGCTGATCGGCGCCGGCCCGGGCGACCCTGAATTGCTGACCGTCAAGGCTGCCCGCCTGATCGCCGGCGCCGATGCACTGGTCTACGACCATCTGGTCGGCAAAGGCATCACCGATCTGGCCCGACCCGACGCCCGCCTTATCTACGCCGGCAAGGAAGCCTCGCGGCACACGCTGCCGCAGGAATCGATCAACAACCTGCTCGTTGATCTGGCGCGCGAAGGCCTCTCGGTAGTCCGCCTCAAGGGCGGAGACCCCTTCATCTTCGGGCGCGGCGGCGAGGAACTGGAAACGCTGGTCGACTTTGGCATCCCCTTCGAAGTCGTTCCCGGCGTCACCGCGGCGTCCGGCTGTGCCGCCTATTCCGGCTTTCCACTCACCCACCGCGACCACGCCCAGGCCGTCACCTTTGTCACCGGCCACCTCAAGGATGGCACGGTCAACCTCGACTGGCCGGCATTGGCCCGCCCCTGTCATACCGTTGTCTTCTATATGGGCATCGGCGCCGCCGGCGAAATCTGCCGGCAGATGATCGCCCACGGCCTGCCCGCGCAAACCCCGGCCGCCGTGGTGCGCAATGGCACCCTGCCCGACCAGCAGACGCTCCTTGCCACGCTCGGCACCCTGCCCGACCGTATCGCCGAATCCGGCATCAAGCCACCGGCGCTGATCGTCGTTGGCAGCGTGGTCGATCTGCATGCCCGCCTCAGCTGGTTTGAACGATGACGAAGACGATGCTGCTCCTGGCTGCGCTGTTCAGCCTGTCGGCCCAGGCTTACACGGGCAAGGAACTGCGCGCCGACTGCCAGGCTGCCGAAGACCAGTTCGCGCAAACAAAAACACTCGATCCCTACAAATCAGCGTCCGCGACACGCTGCATCGCCTACGTCGAAGGCGTCGCCGATGGCTATGCGGTCAGCGACTATCTGGCCGACAAGGTTGGCGTTTCACTCAACGCCTTCTGCCTGCCGGCCGGACGCGATCTGTCGTATCGCCTGGTGCGCGCCGTGCTTGCCCACCTCGAGCGCCAGCCACCGAACCCGGAAAGCAGCACCGCTACGCTGGTCGCCGGCGCGCTTTCCAAAACCTTTCCGTGCAGCGAGTCGCTTGAACCGAAGAAGTGATTCAGGGATAATCCGGCCTCCATTCGCCCCGATGGCGGAATCGGTAGACGCAGCGGATTCAAAATCCGCCGCCGAAAGGTGTGCCAGTTCGAGTCTGGCTCGGGGCACCAAACTGTTGAAATGGCTCTCCCTGCGGAGGGCCATTTTTCATTCAAACTGCACCCCTTTCCACAGCAGCCAAAAGTCACGCCGACCTCGGAATGGTGTCGGTATTTTTTACACAGACAAAATTGGATATTCCCATCTAGTTGATTTTACATGAATTAATTATCTGGCACGCGTCGTGCTAAAGATAGCTCGTAACAAATTGACGCTGACCCAAGGAGAAAATCATGCGCGCTCTCAAACCTCTTATCATCGCTTCCGCACTTGCCGCAAGCACCGTCGCCAACGCGGCGTTCATTCCCCAGTTCGGCTACGATGTCACCACCGTTTTTGACACCAGCAGCATCGTCTGGTCGGCCGGCACGACCGGCACCGTGGCAACCGCCCCCTTGCTGAGCTGGGGAACCACATCCCCCAAGAGCAACCTCGGCGTGGGTGGCAATGTCGTTGGCGGAACGATCTTCACCGACGGCGCAGCGGCTCCTTCTGCCCAATTTACCCACACCAACAATCCGATCCAGGGCAGCCATCTGTCTGCGGTAACGGTGAATTCGACATTGCAGCTGTATGCAGGGGCTACGCCGCTGCTCGGTCCGTCCGGCGCCACGCTGAACTATCTGGTTCGCTTTGAGGAAACGCCGAACGATAGCACTTGCGTTGGCAACACCTCGGGCCCGAACTCGATGCGGAACCCGCCTTGTAATGACATCTTTGTCATCACCGGCAACCTCAATGCAGGGTCCTTCGTGATCGACGATTACACGTACTATGTGTCCTTCGTCCTGCCGACCGAACTGGTTGCACTGAACTCCATCTACGGCGCAGGCGTCTGCGAAGCCGCTGGCGCACCGGCCAATTGCATGGGTTTCACGACCAAGGAAAATCAGCAAACGCAAGTTCAATTCGGCCTTCGCATCACGTCCGCGCCCTACGGCGTCCCCGAACCGGGCGGTCTGGTTCTCGCTGCTACTGCGCTGATGTTGGCTGGCCTCAAGCTCCGTCGTCGCCAGCGCGACCAAGCCTGATCACATAAAGCGCGCCAAAAAGGCTCCCTTCGGGGAGCCTTTTTTCTGCCCCTTCAAGCTCGCCTTCCCGAATCCGCACCTTCTGCTGAGGGCCATTTTCGCGAGCCACCCCGGCCTTGCCTGGTAAATGGAAACCCTGCAAACCAGAACACGGTGTCGGTTTTTTTTACACAAACGCCGGTTGTTGTTTTTAATATATTGATTTTATAGCATTTTAAATGCTGGCACACATAATGCTTTATGTCTCGCAAGCAATATTAACCAGATTTAAGGAAAAATCATGCGCGCCCTCAAGCCCCTCATCATCGCTTCCGCACTTGCCGCAAGCACCGTCGCCAACGCGGCATTTATTCCCCAGTTCGGTTACGATGTCACCACCGTTTTTGATACCAGCAGTATCGCGTGGTCGGCCGGCACGACTGGCACAGTAGCAAGCCCCAGCCAGTTGAACTGGGGCACCACCAGTCCGAAGAGCGGACTTGGCGTAGGCGGCAATGTCGTCGGTGGAACAATCAACACCGATGGCGCAGCCGTGCCATCTGCCCAATTTACCCACACCAACAACCCGATCGCGGGCAGCACCCTCTCCAAGGTAACCGTCAATTCGACGCTGCAACTTTACGTGGGCAACGTTCCCCTGTTCCCGGTTGCGCCTACCCTGAATTATCTGGTTAATTTCAAGGAAACACCGAACGACAGCACTTGCGTTGGTAATGCCCTGATGAAAGCGCCGCTCTGTAATGACATCTTCGTTATCTCTGGCAACCTGAACGCGGGTTCCTTCGTTATCGATGACTACACCTACTACGTATCGTTCGTTCTGCCGACCGAACTGGTGCCGCTGAATTCAATCTACGGCGCAGGTGTCTGCGAAGCTGCTGGTGCACCGTCCAACTGCATGGGCTTCACGACCAAGGAAAATCAACAAACGCGAGTTCAATTTGGCCTTCGCATCACGTCCGCACCCTACGGTGTCCCTGAGCCGGGCGGCTTGGTCCTCGCCGCCACCGCGCTGATGCTGGCTGGCCTCAAGCTCCGTCGCCGTCAGCGCGACCAAGCCTGATCGTACGATCAGGGCTATTAAAGGCTCCCTTCGGGGAGCCTTTTTAATTGGGCTGCGAATTATTGGCCGAGGCAAGCAGGCCTTGCCACCGCTTGCTAGAATTGCAAGCCTTGAATTCTTGGCATACTCCTCTTAATATGAAACTCGCTGCGGCGCAGCCTGCGCTGACCGTCGATGACTTCGACTTCCCCCTGCCGCCCGAGTTGATCGCCCAGCACCCTGCCAACGAACGCTCCGGCAGCCGGTTATTGCACGTCTGCGGTCAACAGCAAAAAGACCGCCAATTTGCCGACCTGCCAACGCTGCTCAAGGCTGGGGACTTGCTCGTCTTCAACGACACCCGCGTCATCAAGGCGCGTTTTTTCGGCGTCAAGGACACCGGCGGTCAGGTCGAGGTACTGCTCGAACGCATCATCGATGCCACGCATGCCATCGCTCAGGTGCGCGCCAGCAAATCGCCGAAGCCGGGTACGAAACTCACCTTGGCCGACGCCTTCTCGGTCGTCGTCACCGGCCGCGCCGGGACCAACGGAGAATTTTTCGCTCTGGAGACGGCTGGCCGCCGCAACCTGTGGGATCTCACCGAACGCTACGGCAAACTGCCGCTGCCGCCCTACATCGCGCACCCGGCCGAGGGCGCCGACGAAACCCGCTACCAGACCATCTATGCCAGCGCACCGGGCGCCGTCGCCGCGCCCACCGCCGGCCTGCACTTCGACCAGGCGATGCTGGCCACGCTGCGGGCGCAGGGCGTTAACACAGCCTTCCTGACCCTGCACGTTGGCGCCGGCACTTATCAGCCGGTCCGCGTCAACCGGATCACCGAGCACCGCATGCACAGCGAGCGCTTCGAGATTCCACCAGGCACCGCCGACGCCATCGCCACGACGCGCGCGGCCGGCGGCCGCGTCATCGCCGTCGGCACGACCAGCCTGCGCGCGCTCGAATCGGCGGCCAACCCCGACGGCACGGTAAAATCAGGCGCCGCCGAAACCGACATCTTCATCACCCCCGGCCACCGCTTCCAGGTGGTCGACCGGTTGATCACCAACTTCCACCTGCCGAAATCGACGCTGCTCATGCTCGTTTCGGCCTTCGCCGGCTACGATGCCATCCGCGCCGCCTACGCCCACGCCATCGCCGAGCGCTACCGCTTCTTCAGCTACGGCGACGCCATGCTTCTCGAGAAATCCGATGCAGTTTGAACTCCTGAAAACCGACGGCGCCGCGCGCCGCGGGACGCTGACGCTGGCCCATGGCGTGGTCCAGACGCCCGTCTTCATGCCGGTCGGCACCTACGGCACGGTCAAGGCGATGACGCCGCAGGCGCTCAACGACATCGGCGCGCAGATCTGCCTCGGCAACACCTTCCACCTGTGGCTGCGCCCGGGGCTGGACGTCATCCACGCCCATAACTGCCTGCACGATTTCATGGGCTGGCAGAAACCAATCCTCACTGATTCCGGCGGATTCCAGGTATTTTCGTTGGGGGCCATGCGCAAGATCAGCGAGGAAGGCGTCAAGTTCTCGTCGCCGATCGACGGCGCCAAGCTTCTCCTGACCCCGGAAATCTCGATGCAGATCCAGCATGTGCTGAATTCCGACATCGTGATGATCTTCGACGAATGCACGCCCTACCCGGCAACGCGCGACGAAGCGGCGAAATCGATGCGTTTGAGCATGCGCTGGGCGCAGCGCTCGCGCGCCAAACACAACCGGCTGGAAAACGCCAACGCCCTGTTCGGCATTGTCCAGGGCGGCATGTACGAGGACCTGCGCGACGAATCGCTGGCCGGCCTCGACCAGATCGGCTTCGACGGCATGGCCATCGGCGGCCTGTCGGTCGGCGAGCCAAAGGAGGACATGCAGCGCATCCTCGCCCACACGGCGCCGAAACTGCCGGCGCACAAGCCACGCTACCTGATGGGCGTCGGCACGCCGGAGGACCTGGTACACTCGGTCAAGGCCGGCATCGACATGTTCGATTGCGTGATGCCGACGCGCAACGCGCGCAACGGCCACCTGTTCACCCGTTTCGGCGACATCAAGATCAAGAACGCCCGGCACAAGACCGACACCGGCCCGCTCGACCCCTCGTGCACCTGTTATACCTGCACGAATTTCAGCCGCGCCTACCTGCACCACCTTTTCCGCGCCGGCGAGATCCTCGGCAGCATGCTCAACACCATCCACAACCTGCATTTCTATCAGACCATCATGGCCGAAATGCGCGCCGCCATCGAGGCCGGCGCGCTGGACGACTGGTCCATACGCTTTGCCCGCGATCGTGGCGCGGAGCAATGATAGAATCACGGGCTTCAAATTTTATCTTTCTGGAGTTTCACCATGATTAGCCTTGCCCACGCCCAGACCGCTGGTGCCGCCGATCCGAGCGGCGGTCTGATGCAACTGCTGCCGATGATCCTGATGTTCGTCGTGCTGTGGTTCCTGATGATCCGCCCGCAAATGAAGAAGGCCAAGGAACACAAGGCGCTGATCGCTGCGCTGGCCAAGGGCGACGAAGTCGTGACCGGGGGCGGCCTGGTCGGCAAGGTCACCAAGGTCGGCGACAGCTACGTCACGGTCGAGATCGCCGAGGGAACCGAAGTCGTGGTGCAGAAGCCGTCGATCGGCCTGGTTTTGCCCAAGGGCACGCTGAAGTCGCTGTAATCACCCCCGAAGGCGGCCGCCGGCCGCCTTTTTCGCTTTAGAGTCGCCATGAATCGCTATCCCCTCTGGAAGTACATCATCGTCGCCGTCGCGCTGGTGCTGGGCTTCGTCTACACCCTGCCCAATTTCTACGGCGAATCGCCGGCGGTACAGGTTTCCAGTGCCAAGGCCACGATCAAGGTCGACCCGAGGACGCTGGCGCGCGTCGAGGAGACCCTGAAAACCGCCGGCATCACGCACGACGGCATCCAGCTCGATACGGTCGGGGTCAAGGTTCGCCTGACGGACCCCAACACCCAGCTGAAGGCCAAGGATATCCTCGAAAAGACCTTCAACCCGGATGCCGCCGACCCGCAATATGTCGTCGCGCTGAATCTGCTGACCGCCTCGCCACGCTGGCTGACCAGCCTGCATGCGCTGCCGATGTATCTCGGGCTCGACCTGCGCGGCGGGGTGCATTTCCTGCTCCAGGTCGACATGAAGGGCGCGCTGACCAAACGTCTCGACTCGCTGTCCGCCGACCTGCGCACAGTGCTGCGCGACAAGAACGTGCGCCACGCCGGCGTCAACCGCGAAGGCGAACGCATCGTCATCAAGTTCCGCGACAGCGACACCCTCGCCAAGGCGAAGAACGCCATTGCCGACAACCAGCCCGACCTGATCCTTACCGAACAACCGGACGGCAGCGAATTCAGGCTGGTCGCCACCTTGAAGCCGGAAGCGCAGAAGAAGATCGGCGAATTCGCGCTCAAGCAGAACATCACCACGCTGCACAACCGGATCAACGAACTCGGCGTTGCCGAACCGGTGATCCAGCAGCAGGGGGCGGACCGCATCGTCGTCCAGCTGCCCGGCGTGCAGGACACGGCCAAGGCCAAGGACATTCTCGGCCGCACGGCCACCCTTGAAATCCGCATGGTCGACGACTCCCCCGGCGCGCTGGAAGCGGCGCTGGCCGGCAACCCGCCGTTCGGTACCGAGGTTTACAACGAGCGCGGCGGCCAGCCGCTGCTGGTCAAGAAGCAGGTCGTGCTGACCGGCGACCGCCTGACCGACGCCCAGCCCGGCTTCGACAACCAGACCCAGGAGCCGGCCGTCCACCTGACGCTCGATTCAGCCGGTGCACGCATCTTCAAGGACATCACGCGCGACAACGTCGGCAAGCGCATGGCCATCCTGCTCATCGAGAAGGGCAAGGGCGAAGTCGTCACCGCGCCGGTCATCCGTTCCGAAATCGGCGGCGGCCGCGTGCAGATTTCCGGCCGCATGACGACCACCGAAGCCAACGATACCGCGCTGCTGCTACGCGCCGGCTCGCTGGCGGCGCCGATGGACATCATCGAGGAACGCACCATCGGCCCCAGCCTCGGCGCCGAAAACATCAAGAAGGGCTTCGACTCGACATTGTGGGGCTTTGCCGCGATCGCCGTGTTCATGATCCTTTACTACCAGATGTTCGGGCTGGTTTCAGTGATCGCGCTGGCTTCCAACCTGCTCTTCCTGATCGCCCTGCTGTCGCTGCTGCAGGCGACGCTGACCCTGCCCGGCATCGCCGCCATCGCGCTGACGCTCGGCATGGCAATCGACGCCAACGTGCTGATCAACGAACGTGTGCGCGAGGAACTGCGCGCCGGCATGCCGCCGCAGGCAGCCATCTCGGAAGGCTACGAGCGCGCCTTCGGGACCATTCTCGACTCGAACATCACGACATTGATCGCCGGCCTCGCGCTGCTCGTCTTCGGCTCCGGCCCGATTCGCGGCTTTGCCGTCGTGCATTGCCTGGGCATCCTGACCTCGATCTTCTCGTCGGTTGTCGTTTCACGTGCCCTGATCAACCTGATCTACGGTCGCCAGAAGAAACTGACCAAGGTGTCCATCGGGCAGATCTGGAAACCCGCCGCTGCTGCGGTCAACGGTAAAAAACAGGGGTAATCGGCCATGGAATTTTTCCGCATCAAAAATGACATCCCCTTCATGCGCCATGCATTGGTGTTCAACATCATCTCGCTGGTCACTTTCCTGCTTGCCGTTTTCTTCCTGCTCACCAAGGGCCTGCACCTGTCGGTGGAATTCACCGGCGGCACGCTGATCGAAGTCAAGTACGAACAAGCCGCCGACCTCGAAAAGATTCGCGGCTCGCTGGGCAAGAACGGGTTCAACGACTTCTCGGTACAGAATTTCGGCTCGTCGCAGGACGTGCTGATCCGCCTGCCGCTGCGCGGCGAGCAGAACAGCGCACAACAGGGTGAGCGGGTGATGGCCGCGTTGAGCGTCGATGCGCCTGGCGCCGCGCTGCAACGCGTCGAATACGTCGGCCCACAGGTCGGCCGGGAACTCGCCGAGAACGGAGCAATGGCCCTGCTCGTCGTCATCGTCGGCATCATGATCTACCTCGCCTTCCGCTTCGAGTGGCGCTTTTCGGTGTCGGCGATCATCGCCAACCTGCACGACGTGGTGATCATCCTCGGCTTCTTCGCCTTCTTCCAGTGGGAATTCTCGCTGTCGGTGCTGGCTGCCGTGCTCGCCGTGCTCGGCTACTCGGTCAACGAGTCGGTCGTCGTCTTCGACCGGGTGCGCGAAACCTTCAAGAAGGTGCGCGGCCTGACCACACCGCAGGTACTCGACCGCGCCATCACCAGCACCATCAGCCGGACCATCATCACCCACGGCAGCACGCAGATCATGGTGTTGTCGATGCTGATCTTCGGCGGCGAAACGCTTTACTACTTCTCGCTGGCACTGACCATCGGCATCTGCTTCGGTATCTATTCGTCAGTCCTGGTCGCCAGCCCGCTGGTCATGTGGCTGGGCGTTTCGCGCGAGCAGTTCGTCACCAAGCCGAAGGTGATCGAAGGGGCAAATGAGGACGGGGCGGTGGTCTGACCGGCGCTTGCGGTCAACAGCAAAAAGCCACCGGAATTCGGTGGCGTTTTGCTGCCAACCCGTCAATTTCACACACAACGTGAATTCCCTCACAGCCCACTTCATTCAAGGATTGATCGAGAATTTGCCGACCCTTATACTCCTCGCATCGAGAAATCGCCTCATAACCTTACCGGAGTCCATGACATGCCCCCCCATTTCCCTGTGAAATCGTTCGCCCTCAGCTTCGCCCTTTTGGCCGCCGGACTGCCAGGCATCGCCAACGCCGAATCGAACTTCCAGACCGGCACCGGCACATTGACTGCCACTGCCCGCGTTGACTTCCGGATAACCATCCCGAAAATCCTGTTTCTGCAAGTCGGCACCGGCACGATGTTTGCCAACAACACCGCGGTCAACCTGATCGACTTTGTCGTACCCGCAGCAAACATCGGTGACGGCACCTCGGTCGCGGCGACTGCCGCCAGCGGTGATCTCGGCAACGGCGTCGTAACAGCGATCGTGCGCGGCAACAACGGCAACATCAACCTGGTCGCTACCAACGCTGGCGCCCTGAACAACGGCAGCACCGATACCATCCCGTGGTCGCAAATCACCACCACGCCGTCCGCTCTGGCAGGCTACGCCACGCAATTGACGCCACCGACACTGGCCAACACGACCAGTGCTCCAGTCACGCTGACTGCCGTCAACAAGGTTGTCGACCAGGGCGCCCGCTGGACATACTCTTACGCAAACAGCGCGATTGTCCCACCGGGCACCTACGGCGGCGTCAACGTCAATAACGGCCGCGTAACCTATACTGCCACGCTGCCCTGATCCCCAGGATTGGCCCGGGGTGTTCGACCACCCCGACCTGATCGCCAAATATGCTGAACAGTTTCCACCGCCACCCGCGACGGCAGGCGGCCAAGGTGCTTGCTGCGCTGGTGTGTGCCTGCGCTTTGCCCGGAGCGGCTCTGGCGTTCACAGTGAACATCACCCCCGCCAATCCTCGGGCGATCTACCTGCAAGTGGGCGTAGGCGGCTTCACCGGCACCTACAACGCGGGCGGTACGCCCGGCAACAATACGACGGTCAACCTCGTTTCCGTGACGGTTCCCGCCGGAGCAGTCGGCTCCGGCGCGCCGCAGGCAATGACCACCAACAGCACGGTCGGCGCCAGTTCCTATGATGGCTTCGTGTTCTGCAACACCCCAGCACAACTTTATATCGGCGGTTTCTACCGCCGCAACAACAATGCCGCAGGCGCGGCCGCGACCTTGACCGCGACCTCGCCCGCCAGTCTCGTCAACGGCGCGGGCGACACGATTCCATTCACGCAGATTTCCTGGACCAGCAGCGGCAATAACGACACCGGCGCCCAGCCCTTCCCCGCCGGCGCCTTCACCGGCACCACGCAAACCATAGGTACCATCCAGCGCAACCAGTGGGCCGAGAGTTGCCACACCTTCTCGTATGCGAACAGCGCCATCCGGGCGGCGGGAACCTACGATGGACGCGTGACTTACACGCTGACTGCGCCATGAGCGCGCGCAGGCTGACGAAAAGCCTCCTTCTGGCGGGCCTGTGCGCGATCGGCGCAGGCGCCCTGGCGGCGACCGCGCGCATTGATGACACCGGCACCTCGCTGCAGAGCATCACGCGCATGTACTGGCGCCAGCTGTCGCCCGCGCGCAAGGTCGACAACACCATGGAGGGCGTCGCCCAGGTTCAGGTCCGCCTGAACCTGGCGCCCTGGGCCGGGCGCACCGGGCGAATTTACATGGTGCTCCCTGAGCAGCCGATGGGCCCGATCCGCGCCTCCTGGCCGGCGCACGGACGCTTTCTAGCCGGCGAACTGGCCTCCGGCCAACGGGCGCTGATCTATGCCGGGCCGATCAGTTCGCCGATCATGGAAGGGCTGCTGGCGCTCAAGCTTGAAGTGGACGGCACGCGCCTGCAGGCCATTCAGCGCTTGAATTTTCATTTTGAAATCGACGTGGACTAATGATTGTGTTGATCGGCAAAAAAATCTTGGTGGCGGCAACGCTCCTGTTGCTAGGTGCGGGAAATGCGCTGGCGCAGTTTGCGGCAGTGGTTTCGCCGCCGCGTTTCGAGCTGTCGGCCAAACCCGGTGGGCGTATCACCGAAGTCGTCGGGATCACCAACAGCACTGCGGCACAGGCGCGCTACCGCATGAAAACCGCAGACTGGACATTCGGTGCCGACACTTCAGTGACTTTCAGCGAAACACTTGCCGAGGGCAGTTGCCGACCGTGGGTTTCCATTGAGAGTCGCGAGATCATGGCGCCCCCCGGACGCCGCGTCGGCTTTCGGGTGCAAGTCGACGTGCCGCCGGACGCGCCCCCGCAGGAATGCCGTTTCGCGCTGCTGATCGAGGGCGACGACCAGATCGTGCAGAACGCGTCGGGTCTCAGCCTGCCGGTGGCGGGGCGAATCGGGGTAATTTTTTATGTGGCCGTGGGTGACGCAGCACCGGTACTGGACATCGCCGCTGCCGGCGTTCGCGACGTGAACGGGGCGCGCCTTCCGATGCTCAAGGTCAAAAATAGCGGCAATGCACACGGGCGCCTTTCCGCATTTCTCTCCGGCGTCGACGCCAAGGGCCAGAGCCTCGATTTCACGCCGTCGACCTTCCCAATCCTGCCCGGTGAGACACGCTTTGTCGAACTATCGGCAACCACGCGACGCGGCGAAGTGGCGCGCGTCGCCTACCCAGTCACGCTGCGCGGGCAGATCGAGTGGGGCGATCAGCGCACGCCGTTTGAACAGCGTTTCGAGTGATGAAATGGCCCTGCGCCAAGCGCATCGTCTGCCTAATCGCCTTGCTCCCCTTCCATAGCGCGCTTAGTACACCCGCTTCCGATAGCACGCCGGTCTATGAAGACCGCGTGATCGACCAAGACACGCTGTGGGCGGACCCGGAGGCCGAAGATCTGTCCTACGATGCGTCCGGCCCGCCGCGTGGGGCGCGTGTTGAACTGGTCAAGACCATCATGAATCGCAACGGCGAGAAGGTGCAGGAGGACGGAATTCTTTTCGGATTCCGCGGTGAGACCGAAAATTACGGCGCCTTGAGCGTCGAGGGTTCGATCCGCGACGGGGGTAATGGCGTCCTGACCGCATGGCAGCGCAACCTGCAGTTCGATGGCGGCTGGCGGGCGAACAACGGCGCCGGCATGTTGAATACGACCAATATCGATCTCGCCCGCCGGCAGTATCGTTTTTTTGTACCGACTGCCTCCATGCAAGGCGCCACCACCGAATGGATAAACGGGCCGGGCACGCAGTTTTCTGCGGGTGTCGGGCAACCCGGCCTGTATAACGGAATTCGGGTGCCCGCCTTTTTTCGGCTTCCGGGAACCGTATACTCGCTGGGCGCGCAGACCTCCCCCGCCCCCAACTGGGAAGTGGGCATTCAGGCGGTTGGCGCCGAAGGCGTCAATCTCACGCCTTACGCCAATATCAAGACCCCTGAATTATCTACCACCGGCGCGCTGGCGAGCGCCGCCTGGACAACGCCGGGGGCGCGCCTGCAGGCCAACCTGATCGGCGTCGAATCCAATTTTTTCGGAACACACAGCGGCGGCTGGGTCGATGGCTGGTTCCGTGGCGAGCTAGTCGACCACAATGCGGGCGTATTTCGACTTGAACCTGGATTGATCTGGGGCAACCAGCAGATCGTCACCGACCTGCAGGGTGCCTACTACCGCGCCAACTACCAGACCCGGCAATGGCTCTGGGACGGCGGCCTGGATTATGCCGAGCCGGTGTCCGGCGCCTATCGGGGAACGCTGTTCTTTACCGGCAGTGGGCGCTACCAGATGTCGCGCGACTGGGGATTTGGCGCTGGCGGCAATGTGCGCCAGGGGCTGACCGATGCGTGGTCGACCTTTGCCTTCGTCGACAATCAGAATGGCTGGGGATCGACACGCGCTCAGGTTAACCACGCGCAGGATACCGATCGCCAGGGAACTCAACTGGTCGTCGACCAAACCTGGCGCGTGCAACAATCCTTCCGCCTGAGCACGGCGATTTCGCTATTGCGCGAAGCGGGCGACTTTGCGTCGTTCAACAACGTCGGTCTTTCCGTCTTTGGCGGGGGCGATCTGGGCAACAACGTGACGCTGGATGGCAACGTCCAATGGAACTCGCAGGCGGGCCTCGCCCAAGGCCCGTCAACCTATGTAAACGTGGCGCTCAACTGGCGCTTCCTGCCGGAATGGATCCTGAGCGCCTTCGCCTACCAGAACAACGCCAAGGTCTGGCGTCCGCTGGTCGTGGATTCACCTATCGTCAATCCGGATTTGAAGGCGCAAGAGAACTGGAATGATCGCGGCATTTTCCTGTCCCTGCGCTACGAATTCAGTGCTGGCCGCCGCCTTGCACCGCTTGGCGGCGCACCCGGCGACGGCGGCGGACGAGTTACCGGAACCATCTATTTCGACCAGAACGATGACGGCCGGATGAATTCCGGCGAGCAGGGCGTCGCGAACATGACCGTTATTCTTAACGGCAAATTCGTCACGCGAACCGATGCTTCGGGACGCTACGAATTTTCGCAGGTGCGTGCCGGCGAGCACTTTATCACCGTCCAACCGGACAACCTGCCACTGCCGTGGCGCTTGCGAAACGAGGGTCGCAAGGAATTCACGGTCAGCGTTCGCGGCACCACGACGCTTGATATCGGAGCGTTCATCAGGCAATAGGCGCCGAGATTACCAGTCCGGAGTTGCAACCGGCGGCGGTGGCGGTGGCTCCGGCAGCCAGGCGCCGCTGGTGCCATAGACTGCAGTGACGGCCACGGCCAGCGAAACGATCAGCGCGACAATACCGCCGCCGCGCGCAGCTTCGCCCTCGCCTTCCTTCCAGCCGGTAATCATCGGCTTGAGCAACTGCTGCTTCCTGAAATGGCCGTAATAGGCGATGGCCGCGACATGTAGGGCGACGAGCGCGATCAGCAGGTTGGACAACCAGTGATGCAGCCCGGTCAGGCGATTGCTCAAACCCTTGTCGACTAGATCGAACAAGGGACCGGTGAACGTGATGTCGTCGTTGGCAAATAGGCCGCTCGCGACCTGCACGGTCAACAGCCCGAGCAGGCCGAAAACTGAAAGCGCCGCCAGCGGGTTGTGGCCCTCGCCGCGCCATTCGCCGCGCAGGTAGGCCTTGAGGCTGGCCGGCGTCGGGAAGAACTGGTGGAAACGGGAATACGTCGAGCCGAGCAGGCCCCAGACCAGACGAAAGGCGAGCAAACCGACGACAAACAGGCCGATGCGCCCGTGCCAGTCGATCAGGTTGCCGCCAAGCTGGCCGCTGACGACGGCGGCGACCACGGCCATCACCAGCAACCAGTGAAAGAGGCGGGTCGGCAGATCCCAGAGGCGAAACCGTTGGCCGTTCATGCTGATTCCTGTTGCGTACAAAAATCAGGCGCCCGGGAAGGCGCCTGCGGTACAACGATATCCGACGGGCGACTCCCGCCAGAAATTCAGTTCTTGATCTTGAAGTCGTCGTGGCAGCCCTTGCACGTCGCGCTGAGCTTGCCAAACTGCTCCTTGGCGGCAGCGGCATCACCCGTCGCCGCGACCTTGGCCATTTCATTGGCTTCCTTGTTGAACGCCATGGCCACCTTGGCGACGCCTTCCTTGTCCGTGAAGAAGGCCGGCTTGACGCGCGTCTTTTCCCAGCCCGTGCCCTGGTCGGTACCCGGCAGGTAAAGCGCGCCCATGCCCGAATTGGCGATGGCCTGAATGACGTTGGCGGCCTTGATTACATCTTCCTTGTTGTAGGTACCTTCGACGTTGCCCTTGATGCGGGCCATGCTCCAGCCCATGGTGGTGTAGGCGGACTGGCGGAACTTGATGGCGTCTTCCGGCTTCATCTGGGCCGAGACGGTGCCGGTCAGCGTGACAGCAAGCAAAGCGAGGGTGAGTTTGGTCTTCATTATGGGTTTCTCCGTGGTGACTGAGGTGTCGACTTGATTGTATTCGGAAACAATTATATATCGCCGTCAAACCGCGAACACATGCTTGACGCGCAATGCCGGCCCGCCCTGCTCGATGGCGATCAGGCGGTCGATATTGGGATGCTTGCCGGGATTGATCCGCGCGTCGTCGGTGTGCTCGGCAAAAATCTCCAGCCCCTTTTTCGCCGCTTCGAGGTTGATCGAACCGTAGGTTTGCGCCACATGGTTGTACACCGCCAGCGAGCCCTGGCTGCCCGGCTTGTTTTCGATGGTGGCGACCACGGTTTCTGCCCTGTCGAGCAAGTTGACCGCAGCAAGATGGGAAATTCTCGGCAGCTTTTTCAGGTTTTCGGCAAAAGACATTATTTCCATTCCCGTTTGGCTTTGACCAGCCCGATGATCAGTCCGGTCGTGAAGGTGCCTATCGGCAGGGCGAAGGCGATCGCCTTGATGCCGCGCTCGGCGCCGTAGATATAGAGCAGTAGCAGCGCCGGGAGCAGGCCGAGCAGCAAACCGACCAGCCCCCATTTCAGACCACCGCGGATGACTTCCTGATCGGTAGTTTTTGGGTCGCCCACGCAATGCGGACAGTAGATGGCATCGGCCGGCACTTCCTGCCCGCACTTGGCGCACTGCATTTAGATGCGCTTGGCCAGTTCGGCCGCCTTGCCGGTGTAATCCCACGGCGTCAGCTTGAGCAGTTCGGCCTTGGCCGCTTCCGGAATGTCCAGCGTGGACACGAACGCCTGCATGCCCTCGCGCGACACGCGGGTGCCGCGGGTCAGCTCCTTGAGCTTTTCGTAGGCGTTCGGCACGGCGTAGCGGCGCATGACGGTCTGGATCGGCTCGGCGAGCAGTTCCCAGTTGGCGTCGAGGTCGGCCTTCATCAGGTCGGCGTTGATTTCCAGCTTGCCCAGCCCCTTGAGCAGCGAGTCGTAGCCGAGCAGCGCGTAGCCGAGGCCGACGCCCATGTTGCGGAGCACGGTGGAGTCGGTCAGGTCGCGCTGCCAGCGCGAAATCGGCAGCTTCTCGGCGAGGAACTTGAGCATCGCGTTGGCTAGGCCGAGGTTGCCTTCGGAGTTTTCGAAGTCGATCGGATTGACCTTGTGCGGCATGGTCGACGAACCGATTTCGCCGGCCTTGACCTTCTGCTTGAAGAAACCGAGCGAGATGTAACCCCAGATGTCGCGGTCGAGGTCGACCAGGATGCTGTTGGCGCGGGCGAAGGCATCGAACAGTTCGGCCAGCGCGTCGTGCGGCTCGATCTGGATGGTGTAGGGGTTGAAGGTCAGGCCGAGCGATTCGACGAAATGCTTGGCGAAGCCTTCCCAGTCGTAGCCGGGGTAGGCGGCGAGGTGGGCGTTGTAGTTGCCGACGGCGCCGTTGATCTTGCCAAGCAGTTCAACCTGGGCGATGCGGGCGCGGGCGCGCTGCAAACGATAGGCCGTGTTGGCCATTTCCTTGCCCATGGTCGACGGCGTCGCCGGCTGGCCGTGCGTGCGGCTCATCATCGGGATGTCGGCGTAGGCGTGGGCCAGTTCGACCAGCTTGGCGATGACCTTGTCCAGCATCGGCAGCATGGCCTGCTGGCGGGCGCCCTGGCACATCAGCGCGTGCGACAGGTTGTTGATGTCTTCGGACGTGCAGGCGAAGTGGATGAACTCGCTGACCTTGGTCACCTCGGCGTTGCCCTTGGTGTTCTTCTTGATCCAGTATTCCAGCGCCTTGACGTCATGGTTGGTGACGGCTTCCTCGGCCTTCACCTCAGCGGCCTGCTCGACCGTGAAGTTGGCGACCAGCGCATCGAGCTCCGCCACGGTCGACGGCGAAAAAGCGGCAATTTCCGAAAAGTGCGGCTCGGCGGCCAGCGCCTTCAACCACTCGATCTCAACCTTGAGGCGGGCCTTGATCAGGCCGAATTCGGAAAAATGCTCGCGCAGGGCGTCGACCTTGCCGGCGTAGCGGCCGTCGAGCGGGGAAAGGGCAACCAGGGGATTGAAGGTCATGAAGAATCCTTTTGAGTAAGCTCTCGATTTTACCTTCCCCGCGAACCCGTGCGCCATACGCTATAATCGGTTTCCCCAAACCAGAGAGCATGCGATGAAGCTGATCGGCTCCCATTCAAGTCCCTACACGCGCAAGGTGCGCATCGTGCTGGCCGAAAAAAAGATCGAAGTCGACTTCGTGATCGACTCGCCCTGGCTGGCTGGCAGCCAGGTGCCGAATCTCAACCCGCTGGGCAAGATTCCCGTGCTGGTTCTCGATGACGAAACCCCGCTGTTCGATTCGCGGGTGATTGTTGAATACGTCGATAATGCCTCGCCGAACAACAAGCTGTTCCCCTCCCCCAATCGCGAACGCATCGAAGTCAAGCGCTGGGAAGCGCTGGCCGATGGCCTGTGCGACGCCGCCGTCAGCGCCCTGCTCGAAGGCCGGCGCCCGACGCACGAGCAAAGTGCCGGCTGGATCGCCCGCCAGCGCGACAAGGTGACGCGCAGCCTGGAATTCATGGCCGAAGAACTGGGCGAAAAGCCCTACTGCATGGGAACGCACTTTTCGCTGGCCGACATCGCGGTCGGCACGGCACTCGGCTACCTGTGCTTCCGTTTCGCCGATATCGACTGGCAGGTAGCGCACCCGAACCTTGCCCGCCTGCACGCCAAATTGATGCAGCGTCCGGCTTTCGCCGACACGGCACCGCACGACTGAGCGGCTGGAGTTCCCGATCAAGGGCGCCGGACGGCGCCCTTTTTCATTTACCCTGACCGTTCAGGCGCTGATCGCCGTTCCCATCGCCTCGCCAAGGCGAATTGCCCGCGCCGGCGCCCAGTCAGGATTGAAGCGCAGCACGCCTTTCGGAAACAGCATCACCACCGTCGATCCGAGCAGGAAGCGACCCATTTCCTCGCCCTGGGCCAGCGTGATATTCCGGTCGCCGTAAACCCATTCACGGATTTTCCCCGGTCGCGGCGGATTGACTACACCATGCCAGACGGTCGCCATGCTGCCGACGATGGTGGCTCCAACCAGGGTCAGTACGAACGGGCCCTGCGCCGAATCGAAGACGCAAACAACGCGTTCGTTGCGCGCGAAGAGCCCCGGCACCCCGCGCGCCGTGGTCGGGTTGACCGAAAACAGCGCCCCCGGCACATGGATCATCCGCTGCAGGCGACCGGCGCACGGCATGTGGATGCGGTGGTAGTCGCGCGGGCTCAGGTAGAGGGTGGCAAAGCTGCCATCCGTGAATTGTGCGGCCAGTTGGCGGTCGCCACCGACCAGCGCAGTCGTCGAATAATGATGGCCCTTGGCCTGGAATATCTGGTCGCGCTCGATCGGGCCGAACTGACTGATCGCACCGTCGACCGGGCAGATGAAATCCGCCGGCGCCAGCGGCCTTGCGCCGTCACGCAAGGGGCGCGTGAAAAATTCGTTGAAGCTCGCGTAGCTTGCGATATCCGGGTTGGCGGCTTCCTCCATGTTGACCCGGTAGCGCTCGACGAACCAGCGAATGACGCCGGTCGTCAGGCCACCGGCCCGGGCACCGGCCAGTTTGCCCGCCAGCACGGTCAACGCTTGTTTGGGAAGGAGGTACTGCGGCACGACGGCAAGACGATCAGACACGATGGACACCCGAAAAAATTTGAAAACCTGTCAATCCTGGCCCCGGCAGCCCTGCTGCCCATAGCCCTGAAAGCGTTCCAGCACGGCGCGCATTTCTTCCGCCGAGAGCAGCACCGGCTCGCCGAGCTGGCAAGCCCGCCAGTACTGCTCGCACAGATCTTCCAGCTCGATGGCCAGCGCCAGCCCCTGATCAAGGTCGCGCCCGGCGACGAGCAGGCCGTGATTGGCGAGCAGGCAGCCGGTGCGCCCTTCCATGGCGCGCAGCGCCGCGCTCGATAACTCCGGGGAGCCAAAAATGGCATAGTCGGCGCAGCGAACCGTGTCGCCGCCGAAGCGGGCGATCATGTAGTGGAAGGGCGGAATAGCGACGCGCAGGCAGGCAAGGCTGATGGCGAATGGCGAGTGGGCGTGCAACACGGCACCGATTTCCGGTCGTGTGGCATAGAGATCACGGTGGAAGCGCCATTCGGAAGACGGCTGGCGCCGGCCTCGATGGATGCCGTCCAGGGCCATCCGCGGGATGTCGTCGGCGACCAGCGTAGCATAGGGCATGCCGGTCGGCGTGATGTAGAAGCCGTCACCGTCGCGGACGCTGACATTGCCGGCGGTACCGCGATTGAGGCCGTTGGCGCCCATGGCCAGAGCGGTGGCAATCAGTTGCTGGCGCAGGTCAGGCATCGGCAGCCTCCGGGTAAAGCGTGGCCAGGCCGGTAACGCTCGCCGGGCAGACGCCGCGTTCGCTGGCGATGGCGCTAACCAGCCGCGCCGGGGTCACGTCGAAGGCCGGGTTGGCGACTGCCGCGCGCGCCGGCAACTGGTGCAGCGCCGACGGCACGCCACGGCTGTCGAGGCCATGGACGAGACGGAACTCGTCGCCGCCGCGCTCCTCGATGGGAATGCTTTCGCCATCCGCGCAGGCGAAATCGAGTGTCGAGCGCGGGGCGGCGACGTAGAAAGGGATGCCGTTGTCGGCAGCAGCCAGCGCCTTCAGGTAAGTGCCCACCTTGTTGGCGACGTCGCCGTTGGCGGCAACGCGGTCGGCACCGACGATGACCGCGTCGACGCGGCCTGTGCGCATCAGGATGCCGGCCGCATTGTCGGCGACGACAGTGTAGGGCACGCCGTGCTGCGCCAGTTCCCAGGCGGTGAGCAAGCCCTGGTTGCGCGGCCGGGTTTCGGATACCCAGACATGCACCGGCAATCCTGCGTCATGTGCGGCGTAGACCGGCGCCAGCGCGGTGCCCCGGTCAACGGTGGCGAGCCAGCCGGCGTTGCAGTGGGTCATGATGTTCAGGGCCTTGCCGGCACCCGGCTTCAGGGCGCCCAACAGTTCAAGGCCATGCCGGCCAATGGCGACATTCTGCGCGACATCTTCCTCGGCGATGGCGGCGGCCTCGTTCCAGGCGGCGGCTTGACGGCGCGCCGGCGGGAGCGCTTGCAGTACAGCCTCCATGCGCGCCAGCGCCCAGTGCAGGTTGACCGCGGTCGGGCGCGTCAGCCGCAACCGGGAGGCAGCAGACAGCAGTCGTGCGTCGGAAGCATCATCGCCCAGGGCAATCGCCAGCCCGTAAGCCGCGGTGACGCCGATCAACGGCGCCCCGCGCACCTGCATGGCGCGAATGGCGTGCGCTGCCTCGTCCAGCGTGGCAACGCGCACCCAGTGCAACGCATGCGGCAGTCGCGTCTGGTCGATAATTTCGATGACGCCTTGCTCCGGGTGGGCGCGCAGGCTGCGGGTCGGAATGCCGTCGATGTTCATGGGGCCGCATTGTGGCATAGTGCGTTCATCCAGAGCCACCCGGCAAATCATGCACACGACCGTCTCTGTCGATTCCCGATTCCCGCACATGGGGACGACCATCTTCACCGTGATGTCGCGCCTGGCGGCTGAATGCGGAGCCATCAACCTGTCGCAGGGTTTCCCCGATTTCCAGGCCGAGCCGGCATTGTTCGACGCCGTACATCGCCACATGCTGGCCGGGCGCAACCAGTATGCGCCGATGGCCGGCATGCCGGAACTGCGCCAGGCGATCGTGGACAAGGTGGCGGCGCTGTACGGCACGAGTTTCGATGTGGACGAAGAAGTCACGGTGACCGCTGGCGCGACGCAGGCGCTGTTCACCGCCATCGCCGCCTTCGTCCGCCCGGGCGACGAGGTGATCGTCTTCGAGCCGGTCTACGATTCCTATGTACCGGCCATCGAGACGGTCGGCGGCACGGCGGTCCATGCGCAATTGCAATTCCCGGATTACGCGCCGGACTGGGCGCAGGTGGCGCGTCTGATTACCCCCCGAACGCGGATGATCATCGTCAACTCGCCGCACAACCCGACCGGTAGCCTGCTGACTGCGGTCGACCTGAATAAACTGGCCGAATTGGTACGCGGCACCGACATCGTCGTGCTTTCCGACGAGGTTTACGAGCACATCCTGTTCGATGGCGAGCGTCACGCCAGCCTGTGCGGGCACCCTGAGCTGGCGGCGCGCAGCATCGTCGTCTCCAGCTTCGGCAAGACCTACCACATCACCGGGTGGAAGATCGGCTATGTCGTCGGCCCGGCGGTGCTCATGGCCGAGTTCCGCAAGGTGCACCAGTTCAACGTGTTCACCGTGCATGCGCCGTCGCAACTGGCGCTCGCCGACTATATGCAGGATGCCGTGCGCCATCTCCGGCTCGCTGCCTTTTACGAAGAAAAGCGTGATTTCTTCAGGCATCTGATGGCCGCAACACCGTTCGAGCTTTTACCCTGCCGCGGCACCTATTTCCAGTTGGCACGCTACCAGGCGATCGCGGACCTTCCGGATCGCGCCTTCGCCGAATGGATGACGCGCGAGGCAGGCGTGGCGGTGATCCCGGTTTCGGCTTTTTATGCCGACGGACGAGACGAACGGGTGGTGCGTTTCTGCTTCGCCAAGAAGGAGGAGACGCTGGTCGCTGCCGGGGAACGTTTGTGCCAGCTTTGACGCATGCTTGACGCAGCGTGGCTGGACCTCAATAATCAAGCCACCGAAAAACCTCAACGCAAGGGATACCAACATGGGAATGCTTCAAGAATTTCGTGAATTCGCAGTCAAGGGCAATGCCATGGACCTGGCGGTCGGCGTCATCATCGGTGGCGCCTTCGGCCGGATCGTCGATTCGATCGTCGGTGACCTGATCATGCCGCTGGTCAGCCGCGTCGTCGGCAAGCTCGACTTCTCCAACCTGTTCTTCGTGCTCGGCGACAACCCGAACAATCTGGTCGTGCTGGCCGACATCAAGAAGGCAGGCATCCCGGTCTTCGCCTACGGCAGCTTCCTGACCATCCTGCTCAACTTCGTGATCCTCGCCTTCATCATCTTCATCATGGTCAAGCAACTGAACCGCCTGCGTAGCGCAGAACCGGCACCGGAAGCACCGGCCACGCCGGAAGACGTGCTGCTGTTGCGCGAGATTCGCGACTCGTTGAAGAAATAGGGATGCGCCGAAAAAAAGCCGCTGCGTGCGGCTTTTTTACCGGTAGCCACTTGAATTGCTTGAAGCGGGCCGATGAAAGTCCTGCACGGGTCCGTTCCCGCTGCCATCCGCGCCCTGGCCATGGCTGTAATGCTCGGCATCGCCCTGGCTGGCTGCACCTCGGCCAAGCCGCCACGCGCCTTCCAGTCCGAGACCTTCCCGAGCGAGTCGCCGTTTCAGTACTACAGCAGCCGGGAGCCGGAACTGGCTTGTGAAGTGGCCAAGCGCGCCTTGCTGAGCCAGGGCTATCAAGTAGACGACACGAAGCCGCTCGCCATCCGCGGCGAAAAATATTTCCGCTCCAACCCCGACCAGGCCAGCACGCTGTCGATCACCCTCGTTTGCCTGCCGAGCAATCTTGGCACCGTAATCTATGCCAGCGGGCTGGAAACCCATTACGAAATGAAATCAAAGGGCAGCAACGCCGGGGTGAGCGTCTCCGCGCTCGGTTCAGTCACCCTGCCCTGGTCGGTCGACAAGGACACGCTGGTCAAGGTTGGCGAGGAAACCGTCACCGATCCGGCTTTCTACCAGCGCCTGTTTCTGCTGCTGAAGACACTGGACGGCGAGTAGGCCGGCCACCCAACGGGCACCGCCCTATTCGCCAAAAACCGTACGCCACAGGGCATTGACCGCAGCAATGTGATTCTCGATGCCTTCCCGATCAAGCAGTCCTTTGGGGTTGGCGCTCAGGCGCTTGGCATGCTGCAGGCGGCGGTATTCGCGGTAGGCATTACCGGCGCTTTCAGCCTGGTCGGCAGGAATCAACCCGAGTTCGGCGGCTATCCGCAGCAACGCGATATTGCCAAGGTTGCCGGTCAGGACATGGTGCTGATGGGCATGGCCGAGAACCAGATACTGGACGATGAACTCGACGTCGATGATGCCGCCGGAATCATGCTTGAGATTGAAGGCGGTTTCGCTCTTTGAGGCATGCGCGTCGTACATCTTGCGGCGCATGGCGACAACCTCATCCCTGAGCGGCGCCAGATCGCGCGGTTGACACAGGATTTCACGGCGGATTTCCTCGAAGCGGGCACCGACCGCCGGATCGCCGGCGCAGAAACGGGCGCGGGTCAGCGCCTGATGTTCCCAGACCCAGGCATTCTTGAGCTGGTATTCACGGAAAGAGTCGACCGATACCGCCAGCAGCCCCGAGTCGCCGTTCGGACGCAGGCGCAGGTCGGTTTCGAACAGGATGCCGGCCGAGGTCTGGCTCGACAGCCAGCTGTTCAGGCGCTGGCCGAGGCGCGCATAGTTCTCGCCGGCGTCCGGGTCCGGATCATCGTAGAGATAGACGAGGTCGAGGTCGGAAACATAGCCCAGCTCCTTGCCGCCCATCTTGCCGTAGCCGATGACCGCGAATTTCGGCGTGGCGCAGTGACGGTTCCTGACCTTCTCCCAGCACAGCGGCAACGTTTCCTGGACGATGGTGTCGGCCAGCTCGGTCAGGTGGTCGGAGAGTTTCTCGATGGTCTGCAGGCCGGCAAGGTCCTGGGCCAGCAGGCGGAAAATCTGGGCGTGGTGCATCTCGCGCAGGATGTCCATCTCGCGCTCGGTGTCGCCGGCGTGGTCAGCCAGGTTGCGCCGCAGGTTCTCGCGGAAGCCGGTCCAGTCGGTCGCGATATCGTAAAGACGCGGGTCGAGCAGTTCGTCGAGCAGGAGCGGGTGATTGCGCAGGTATTCAGCCGCCCAGGACGAGGCGCAGACCATGTCGGCAACCCGCTGCAGCGCCATCGGGTACTGTTGCAGCAGCGCCAGGTAGGAGCCGCGGCGGCTCACGCCGTCGACAAAGCTCAGGCAACGGGCAAAGGTCAAGTCGGGGTCGCCGGTGGCGCGGGCTGCCTCAAACAGGCGGGGCCCGATGGCGTCGAGGCGCGAACGGTTGATGCTCGGCAACTGCTGGTAGCGGCTTGAGCTACGCATTTCGGCGAGGCGCTCGAGCGCCTCCTTCGGGCGCCGGAAGCCCAGCGCGCCGAGCAACTCGAATGCATCGTCCTCGTCGACCTGGCCCTGCCACAACCCGGTCAGCGGGTGCTCACCGGCTTCCGGGTCGGAGAAGATCTGATCGAAGTGCTGGCCGACCTTGCGCCGATGCTCGTTGAGCACGGCCAGCATCGCATCCCATCCGGCAAATTCCATGCTGCGCGCCACGCTCGCCTGAGCGGCCGGATTGTCCGGCAGCATGTGGGTCTGCTGGTCCTCGACGTATTGCAGCCGATGTTCCAGACGACGCAGGAATATGTAGGCCTCGCGCAATTCGTTGCGGGTTTCGCCGGGAATCAGCTTGCGCTCGACCAGGCAGTCGAGTACGGAAAGCGTCGGACGGATTTGCAGCGCCGGGTCACGCCCGCCGCGAATCAGCTGGAAGACCTGGGCGATGAATTCGATCTCCCGGATGCCACCGGGTCCGAGCTTGACGTGGTCGACCATGTCCTTGCGCGCCACCTCGCGGCGAATCTGCGCGTGCAGGTCGCGCATTGCGTTGATGGCGCCGAAATCGAGGTATTTGCGAAAAACGAAGGGGCGGGCAACCTTCTGCATGGTGGTTACCCATTCCGGCTGCAGGTTGGGCCCGGCGTTCATGGTGCGCCCCTTGATCCAGGCATAGCGCTCCCATTCGCGCCCCTGGGTAATGAAATAGTTCTCCAGCGAATCAAGCGAGCAGACCAGCGGCCCTGAATCACCATTCGGGCGCAGCCGCATGTCGACGCGGAAAACCTGGCCGTCGGCGGTGATCTCGCCGAGTGCGGCGATCAGGCGTTTGCCCAGGCGGGTGAAGAAATCGTAATTTTCGATGACTTTCGGACCGGCGGTCTCGCCCTCCTCCGGATAGACAAAGATGTAGTCGACGTCGGAAGAAACATTCAGCTCGCGTCCGCCGAGCTTGCCCATACCGATGACCATCAGACGCTGTGGCTGGCCGTTCCGGTCGAGCGGTTCGCCATAGGTGGCAACCAGTTGGCGATGGACAAAGTCGAGCGCGGCGTTGGTGGTCACGTCGGCCAGCAGTGTCATGCTCTCGACCACTTCGGCCAGCGGCGCCAGGCCGCACAGGTCACGCAGCGCAATGTGCGCCATGCTGCGGTGTCGCAGGCGGCGCAGTTGCGACTTGAGCGCCTCGTCATCGGCCGCCGCCGGCACGAGTCCTGCCAACAACAGATCTTCGGAGAGCGGCGCAACCCAGGTCGCCACCAGTTCGGGAATCAGTTCCGGGTGCGCCGCCAGCAGTTTGGCGAGATAACGGCTATGGTCGAGAGCGGCTTGCCAGCGGGGATCGGGGAGGTTGTTCATGATTGCTCGGTCGGCATTCAGGGCGAAAAGGATAGAATGGAATATTTGGCGAACTGTTGATTGTAGTGATCTATTCCTCCTTCTGGCAAAGCGGGTCGTTTCTTGACTGATGCGGAAACCCGCGTTGCCCTGCGGCGCGCGTTCCATAGCCGCCTGCGCTGGCTGTGGCCGTTGCTTGCTGCGCCGTGGCTGCGCCAAACGCTGCGCTTTGCGACATGGGGCCTCTTGCTGGCTTGGTTTGCCTTTGCCAGCCTGGTGCTCGCCTTACGCTATGTCGTCCTGCCCGGCATCGGGAATTATCATGTCCAGGTCGAACAGGCGCTGACCCAGGCGGTAGGTCAACCGGTCCGAGTCGGGCGCATCGAGGCCCGCTGGACCGGTCTCAACCCCGATCTGATTTTCGCCGATGTGGTGATTGCCGACCGTCAGGGAACCCCGGCGTTTTCGCTGAATCAGGTTGAAGCGGTGTTCTCCTGGCAGAGCCTCTGGCGCCGGCAACTGACCCTGAACCTGCTGGCCTTTGAGAGCCCGGTCCTGCATGTGCGGCGTTCAACGGACGGTCGCATCACGGTCGCCGGCATCGCGACCGAGGGCGAGAGCGACCCGGCTTTTGCCGAATGGGTTCTGGCGCAGAAACGCATTCGCATCCGCAACGCCACCATCGTCTGGGAGGATCGCCTGCGACAGGCGCCGCCATTGATCCTTGAGGACCTGCAGTTCGCTCTCGACAACAAGGGGCGGCGCCATCGCTTCGGTCTCTCGGCCGCACCGCCGGCCGATCTGGCGGCGCGCATCGAGGTGCGCGGGGAATTCAACGGTGCGCTGGACGAGGCGCTCGAAGAACTCGCCGGCAGGATTTTTGTCCAGCTTGATTACGCCGACCTGGCCGGCTGGCGCGCCTGGGTCGATTACCCCATTCATCTTCCCCAGGGGCGTGGCGCACTGCGCTTGTGGGGCGACCTGCAGGAGGGCCAGAGCGCGCTGACGGCCGACCTGGCACTCGAGGAAGTTCGCATCCGTTTCGGCCGCAAGCTGCCCGAACTCGACCTGGAAAGCCTGCGTGGCCGCATTGAAGGCCGCTACCGGGTCGGTGACTGGGCATTGACCGGGAAAAAGGTGGAACTCCTGACCCGGGACAGCATCCGGGTTGCCCCCACCGACTTCCATGCCGAATGGCGCGAAGCTGCAGCGAGCGGCCAGACCAAGGGGAGCGCAACGGCCTCCTTCCTCGACCTCGCGGTGCTGGGGAGGCTGGCGGCCCATCTGCCGCTTGATTCGCACAGCCGTGAGTTGCTGGTACGCCATGCACCACAAGGGCGAATTTCCGAATTGCGGGCGAGTTGGGGCGGCACCGGAGAAAAACTGGCGAGCTATGCGCTAAGGGCCAACTTCAGCGACCTCGGCATCCGCCCCGGCGGCTATTTTCCGGGTAGCACCGGGTTGTCCGGCCTGGTTCAACTCGATGAAAGAGGCGGCGAGATCTCCCTCGACTCCAAGGCCTCCAGCCTCTCCCTACCCGCCGTGTTTCCGGAACCGGAGACCGCATTGGACCTGCTGCGCGGCCGCGCTACATGGAAAATTGCCGGCGAGGTAATCGATCTCAAGCTCGAACGCCTGCAATTCGAAGGGCCCCATGCAGCCGGGACGGCAAGCGGCAGCTACCGCCACACCGGCGCGGGACCGGGCGTAATCGATCTCGTCGCCAGCATTTCGCGCGCCGACGGCCGTGCGGTCTGGCGCTACCTGCCGTATGCCGTCAGCGCAGACGTCCGTGACTGGGTGCGTACCGGCATCGTCGAAGGCCGCGCGCACGACGCCAAGCTGGTGCTCAAGGGAAATCTTGCCGACTTTCCGTTTCGCGACGAAGCCAAGGGAAGCTTCCTGATCACCGCCAAGGCAACTGGCGCCAAGGTTGATTTCGCTGATGGCTGGCCACTCATCGAGCAGATTGACGCCGATCTCAGTTTCGGCGCTGGCATGCGGGTCGTCGCCTCCAAGGGACGCATCCTGGGTGCCAGCCTGTCCAATGTGGTGGTCGAAATCCCCGACTTCGAGTCGACCGACGAAATGCTGAACATCCGCGGCGAAGCCAGCGGACCCACCGCAGAGTTCCTGCGTTTTATCGACCAGAGTCCGGTGAGCGGGATGATCAATCATTTCACCCGTGGCATGAAGGCGGTCGGCAACGGCAAGCTCGATCTGGCGCTCGACCTGCCCCTGCGCCGCCTGCCCGATACCCGCCTGCGCGCCGAATACCGCTTCGCGAACAACCAGCTCCAGCTGATCGATGGCCTGGCGCCGCTGACCCAGGTCAACGGCCTGCTGTCGTTGACGGAAAACGCCATCACCGCCCGGGAAATCAGCGGGCAGATTTTTGGTGGTCCGCTCAAGGTACAGATTCGTGACAGGGGTGACCGGGTCGCCGTCCAGGCCGCCGGCACTGCGCAGATCAGTGAACTGGGCAAGCACTTCAGCTTGCCGGCTTACGAGCGGCTCGCCGGCAGTGCGGCATGGAAATCCGATATCAGCATCTACCAGGGCAATGCGGATTTCGTCGTCGAATCCCCCCTGGTCGGGGTCAGTTCACGCCTCCCGGAACCCCTGGCCAAGAATGCCGACACCGCCCTCCCCTTGCGCCTTGAAAGAACGGCGCTTGACGCCGGGCGCGAACAGTATCGCCTGACGCTGGGAAATATGGCGAAGGGCATCTTCATCAAACGCGACGCGACCCTCGAGCAGGCGGCAGTCACCCTCGGCGACGGCGACGCGCGTCTAGCGGAACGCGGGATCGCCTTGCGCATCGCCGTGCCACGCCTGGATGCCGACGCCTGGAAGGAAGTAATCACCCAGGCCGGTTCCGGCAACGGCACCAACACCCCGGGAATTGACATGGTGTCGGTGCAGACCCCGCTGTTGCATCTGTTTGGCCGCGACTTCACCGAGGTCGACACGGTGGTTCGCCCGCGCAATGATGGCTGGCAGATTACCCTGAACACCCGTGAGGCCGCCGGCGACCTATTCTGGCGCAACACCGGCGAAGGCTGGCTGGAGGGCCGCCTGCAGCGCCTGAGCGTACACCGACCGGCCGGCGAATCGATTTCCGACACCAGCGAATTGATCAATACCCTGCCCGGCCTGAACCTCACGGTCGACGATTTCCGTTTCTCGGACAATCAATTGGGCCAACTGGAACTCAAGGCACGCAACGACAAGGGGGCATGGACGCTGGATACGCTGAACCTGAGCAACCCCGATGGCAGCCTGAAAGGCAAGGCGTTGTGGCGCAATACGGGACGCCATCAGACCCGCCTCGATTTCGAACTGACCGCCGTGGATATCGGCCGGCTGCTCGCCCGCCTGGGTTATGTCGATGCGGTGCGGCGTGGCAGCGCCAGGCTGACCGGCGACCTGCGCTGGGAGGGCCCGCTGACCCGGATTCACCATCCCTCACTGACCGGACAGATGGCAGTGGTAGCCGAGAATGGCCAGTTCAACCAGCTGGAACCCGGCGCCGGCCGACTGCTCGGCCTGCTCTCGCTGCAATCGCTGCCGCGCCGGCTGACGCTCGATTTCCGCGACATCTTCAGCGAAGGCCTCGCCTTCGACAGTATTGAAGGAGCGACCACCGTGACGGCAGGGGTCATGCGCACTTCTGGGCCGTTGCGCATCAACAGCCCGGCAGCGCAGATCGAGATCCAGGGGGAAGCCAACCTCAAGGACGAAACGCAGAACCTGCAGGTGCTGGTGCGGCCGCGCGTCGGCTCGCTCGCCGCGATCGGCGCCGCCACGCTGATCAACCCGATCGCTGGCGCCGCCGCCCTGGTCGCCAGCACCGTCCTGCAGAATCCGATCGGCCGGCTGTTCAGTTACCGCTACCAGGTCACCGGCAGCTGGAGCGACCCCAAGGTCGAGAAGGTCGGACAGTTCGTCGAAGAGCCGCCAATCGATGCGGCAGAAGGAGGCAGGCAGTGAGCAAGCAGAATTGCCGCATGGCGGCGATCCAGATGGTTTCCGGGCCGCGCGTTGCGGAAAATATGGAAACCGCCGGCCGGCTGATCGCCGAAGCCGTCGACCAGGGCGCGCAATTGGTGGCCCTGCCGGAGTATTTTCCGATCATCGGCGCCGCCGATGCCGAGCGCGTGCGCGCCCGCGAGGCCTTCGGCAACGGACCGATCCAGGACTGGCTGGCGGCCACGGCGGCGCGCCATGAGGTGTGGATTTTTGCCGGCACCCTCCCGCTGACCGCGACGCAGCCGCACCAGATGCGCAACAGCAGCCTGGTTTTCAATCATGGTGGCGATTGTGTGGCGCGCTACGACAAGATACATCTTTTCGGCTTCAAGACTGACAAGGAATCCTATGACGAGGCGGCCTTCATCGAGCCGGGCAACACGCCGGTCGCCGTCGATACGCCCTGGGGCCGTGTCGCCCTGTCCATCTGTTACGACCTGCGCTTCCCCGAGTTGTACCGGGCGCTGGCGCCGGTCGACCTGATCCTGATGCCGGCCGCCTTCACCGACACCACCGGCCGAGCCCACTGGGAAATCCTGCTGCGCGCGCGCGCCATCGAGAACCAATGCTACCTGCTGGCAGTCGGACAGGGTGGAAGGCACGAAAGCGGCCGCCTGACGCACGGCAACAGCATGATCGTCGACCCCTGGGGCGAAATCCTCGACCGCAAAATGAAGGGGCCGGGCATCGTCATCGCCGACCTCGATCACGCCCGCATCGCCGAAATCCGCGAGAGCCTGCCGGCGCTCGCACACCGCAAACTTTAAGGAAGTTTTCATGCTCCAAGACAGCGCCCTGACGCAAGCCGAATCCCTGCTGCTGACACCGTTCTCGCTCACCGAAGGCGATCTGTCGCGTACCTTTGGCCAGATTCTGACGCATCAGGTCGACTACGCCGACCTCTATTTCCAGTATTCGCGTTCCGAGGCGTGGAGCCTTGATGAGGGCATCGTCAAGTCGGGCAGCTTCAACATCGACCAGGGCGTCGGCGTACGCGCCATTTCCGGCGAGAAGACTGCCTTTGCCTATTCCGACGACATCAGCTCGCGGGCGCTCGGCGATGCTGCCAACGCCGTGCGAGCGATCGCCGCCGCCGGGCAGAACGGCATTTTGCCGGCGTTTTCGGCGTCGACCGCAGCCAGGTCGCTCTACGTCCCGCACGACCCGATTGCTTCGCTGCCGGCCGAGGCCAAGGTGAAATTGCTCGAACGCCTGGAAGGCTTCGCCAAGGCGATCGATCCGCGCGTCATCCAGGTCATGGCCTCGCTGGCCGGCGAATACGAAGTCATCCTGGTCGCCGGCTCCGACGGCCGCCTGGCCGCCGACATCCGTCCGCTGGTGCGCTGTTCCGTATCGGTCATCGTCGAGCAGGACGGTAAGCGCGAACAGGGCGGCGCCGGTGGCGGCGGACGTTTCGATTTTGCTTACTTCAGCGACGAAATCCTGCAGCGCTACGCCAGGGAAGCCGTCCATCAGGCGGTCACCAACCTCAACGCCGAGGCGGCGCCGGCGGGCCAGATGACCGTCGTCCTCGGTGCCGGCTGGCCCGGCATCCTGCTCCACGAAGCGGTCGGCCATGGGCTGGAAGGCGATTTCAACCGCAAGGGCAGTTCGGCGTTCAGCGGCCGTCTCGGCCAGCGCGTCGCTGCCGAAGGGGTCACCGTGATCGACGACGGCACCATCGCCGACCGGCGCGGCTCGCTGAATATCGACGACGAAGGCAATACCACGCAGCGCACCGTGCTGATCGAGGACGGTATTCTCAAGGGCTACATGCAGGACAGCCTGAACGCCCGACTGATGGGCGTCGCCCCGACCGGCAACGGCCGCCGCGAATCCTTCGCCCACCTGCCGCTGCCGCGCATGACCAACACCATGATGCTGGCCGGCGAGCACGACCCGCAGGAAATCATCGCCTCGGTCAAGAAGGGCATCTATGCCGCCAATTTCGGTGGCGGCCAGGTCGACATCACCAGCGGCAAGTTCGTCTTCTCGATGAGCGAGGCCTACCTGATCGAGGACGGCAAGGTCACCCGGCCGATCAAGGGGGCGACGCTGATCGGCAACGGCCCGGACGCGCTGACCCGCGTGTCGATGATCGGCAACGACCTCAAACTCGATCCCGGCGTCGGCACCTGCGGCAAGGATGGGCAGAGCGTGCCGGTCGGCGTCGGCCAGCCGACATTGCGTATCGATGGACTGACGGTGGGGGGTACGGCATAATGCCTAGTTATTTGGGAGGGGGCATTCATGCGAGCGTGGTTATTTGTGGCAACGGCGATGGTGTTTTGCGGTGCGGTCTCGGCCCAAACCACACCACAGGACAGGCTTAAAGCCATCCAGTCTGACCCCGCCGCACGCAAGGCGGCGATCGAAGGCGGGCAAAAGGCGGCGTTTTTCTGCGTCAACTGCCATGGCGAAGCGGGCGTCAGCAAGATTCCCGAAGTACCCAATCTCGGCGGACAGAACCCGGCCTACCTGCTGGAGCAGATTCGCAAGTTCGGCAGCGGCGAACGCAAGAACGACTTCATGCAGGGCCTGATCAAGGTACTGAAGGACGAAGAGCGGGTGCAGATCGCCGTGATGTACGGCAACGAGAAGGTTCCGCCGTCGGCGGCGGACGCGGCCCTGGTGCCGCGCGGCAAGGATTTGTATACCCGGCTCTGTGTGCGCTGCCATGGCGAGACCGCCCACGGCGATGCGACGATCCCTCGCCTCGCCGGCCAGCATGTCGCCTACCTCCAGACATCGGTCACCCGTTATCGTGACGGCACCGGCGTGCGCAACAACCAGTTGATGTCGATTGCCACTGCGTCCCTGAAAAATGACGAAATCAAGGCGATCGCCAATTACCTGACCCAGTTGCCCTGATGCGCTATTGAGTCTTTCTTTCCATCGGTCGGCAAAATTGACCGATGTCATGGTTCCACAGGCTTGTCCCCGGTAGTTTCCGCTCCCGGGGACAATTTGCTTTGGGGAAACCATGAATAAACTTTCAGGACTGCTGCTCGCATTGGCGCTTTGCGTCGTCGGCGGCGAGGCGATGGCGCAGATCGCCGATCTCAATTCGGCGATCAACAAGGCGGGGCGCCAGCGCATGCTGTCACAGCGCATGGCTAAGGCCTACTTCCAGATCGGCCAGCAGGTCGAAGTCGAACGCAGCAAGAAAATCCTTGATTCGTCCGTCTCGGTATTCGATCGTCAGCTGGTCGAGTTGAAGAATTTTGCGCCGACCCCCGAGATCAAGGATAACTACCTGAAGCTCGAAAAATCCTGGCTCGCCTACAAGGATGTCCTGGTCGGCGCTGCGCCGTCGCAGGACAACGGGCGCAAGGTACTGGAACTTTCCGAGCAGGTACTCGGGCTGGCGCATCAGGGAACGGTCCAGCTGGAAAAGCAGTCGGCGACAACCGCCGGCCGCCTGGTCAATATCTCCGGCCGCCAGCGCATGCTGTCGCAACGCATGGCCAAGTTCTACCAGGCCATCGCCTGGGGGGTCGGCAACGACAAGAGTCCCGGCGAACTCGACAAGGCGCGCAAGGAGTTTGCAGCTGCCCACCAGGAACTTTCAAGCGCGCCTTCCAACACGCCGCAGATCAAGGAAAGCCTGGAACTGGTCAAGCAACAGTGGATGTTCTTCGAGAATGCATTGAACCAGAAGGCCGGCCCCGACAAGCGCCCGCAGACCGCAGTGGCGACGACCAGCGAGCGCATCCTCGAAGAAATGGAAGTAGTCGTTGGCCAGTACGAAAAGCTGAAATAGCTAGAACAGGCTCATCTGCCGCTCATCCGCCGGCTTGGCGGCGGGTGGCGGGCGAAAGGCCGCGGTATCGAGTTGCGGCCATTCGCGGGCCAGCCCAAAACGACGGCAGGCGAGATCGAAGCGCTGGCGGATGAGGTCGGCAAAATGCCCCAGCCCCTTCATCCGGCTGCCGAAATTGGCATCGTTGATGCGTCCACCGCGCAAGTCATAAAGCAACGACATGATGCGCGCCGCCTTTTCCGGCGCATGCCAGTCCAGCCATTCGCGGAACAATCCCGCGACTTCATGCGGCAGGCGCAACAAGGTGTAACCGGCACTCCCGGCGCCATGCGCGCGGGCAACCTCGAGCAGTTTCTCCAGTTCGTGGTCATTGAGGGCGGGAATCAGCGGCGAAGCGAATGCCGAAACCGGGATCCCCGCTTCGCTCAGTTTTCGCATCGCCGTCAGACGCGCCAGCGGGGCGCTGGCCCGCGGCTCCAGCTGGCGCGCCAGCGGACCGTCGAGCGTGGTCAGCGAGATGCCGACATGCGCCAGATTGTGGCGGGCGAGTTCGGCCCACAGGTCGATGTCACGGACGATCAGCGACGACTTGGTCACCACCGAGACAGGATGACGAGTTTCCAGCATCACTTCGAGCACTGCGCGTGTCAGCCGCTCCTTGCGCTCGAACGGCTGGTAGGCATCGGTTGCGGTGCCGAGGGCGATGGTCGAACAGACGTAGTCCGGGCGACTCAATTCCTCGCGCAGCAGGCGCGGGGCATCCGGCTTGTGGAAGATATGTGTCTCGAAATCGAGGCCGGGCGACAGCCCGAGATACGCATGCGTCGGGCGGGCATAGCAATAAATGCAGCCATGCTCGCAGCCGCGATAGGGGTTGAGCGACTGGTCGAAACCGATGTCCGGCGAGTCGTTGCGGCTGATGATCGATTTCGCGTTGTCAACCAGCAGGCGGGTCTGCGGCAGCGAGGGTTCGGGCTGTTCCCAGCCGTCGTCCTCGGCCTGGCGCCTATCGGTGCTGAAGCGGTGAGCGACGTTCCCCGCCGCGCCGCGCCCCTTGATGGGCTTCGGTGGAATCTCGGGAGAAGGTTGCAGGTCGAAATCTTCCATACGCATCCGGTAGAATGCCGGGTTTTCAGCAATTTTCAAATGGGGCAGGCCATGACGCCGCAAAGCAAACCGAACACCGACGACATTCGCATCAAGGAAATCAAGGAGCTGGTGCCGCCGGCGCACGTCTTCCGCGAATATCCGGTGTCGAACCGCGCGGCGCAGACGACCTATGCCGCCCGCCAGGCCATCCACCGCATCCTGCACGGCGCCGACGACCGCCTGCTGGTCGTCATCGGCCCCTGCTCGATCCACGACTACGACGCGGCCATGGAGTACGCCAAGAAACTGGCGAAAGAGGCCGAGAAATATACAGACGATCTCGTCATCCTGATGCGCGTCTATTTCGAGAAGCCGCGCACCACTGTCGGCTGGAAGGGGCTGATCAACGACCCGCGCCTCGACAACACCTTCCGCATCAACGAAGGCATCCGCCTGGCGCGCAAGATCCTGCTCGAAATCAACGAACTCGACCTGCCCTGCGCCACCGAATTCCTCGACACCATCACCCCGCAATACACCGCCGACCTGATCGCCTGGGGTGCCATCGGCGCGCGCACCACGGAGTCACAGGTGCATCGCGAGCTGGCCTCCGGGCTTTCGTGCCCGGTCGGCTTCAAGAACGGCACCGACGGCAACATGCGCATCGCGGTCGACGCCATCCGCTCGGCCAATTCGCCGCATCACTTCCTGTCGGTGACCAAGTCCGGTCATACCGCCATCGTGTCGACGATGGGCAACGAGGACTGCCACGTCATCCTGCGCGGCGGCAAGGAACCCAACTTCGATGCCGCCAGTGTCGACGCCGCGTGCAGCGAAATCGCCAAGGCCGGCCTCGCCGCCCGGCTGATGGTCGATTTCTCGCACGGCAACAGCCGCAAGCAGTACAAGCTGCAGATGGAAGTCAGCGCCAGCGTCGCCGACCAGATGGCCGCCGGCGAGGAGCGCATCGTCGGCGTCATGGTCGAATCGCACCTCGTCGAAGGCCGCCAGGACCTGTCGCCCGACAAGGCGCTGACCTACGGCCAGAGCGTCACCGATGCCTGCATCGGCTGGGATGACAGCCTGAAGGTGCTGGAGCAGCTGGCGGCGGCGGTGCGGGCGCGGCGGGTGGCGGAAGCGTCCGAATAAAGGAGCAACCGAGCCTCCGTAAAGCCGGAGACCTGACGCTTCTATCTGTCGGGCCTTCGCTGTTATTGAGTCATCGACGTTTGCTTTCAGCCCTCTGGCATGTCGGCTTCCAAGAGCAAGTAACCGACCGCTCATGGCCGGACTGATCCGGTCATGCCGTTTGCCACAGGCGATTTGTCTCAGCAGGTCACTCCCCGATTGGATGTCCTGCAGGGAGTTTCAGTCCGAAAACTTCGGCGCCCGCCGTTCGCGCTGGGCGGTAATGGCTTCGTTCAAATCACCGGAAAGCAGCAGCGCCGAGTTCCACGTGGCGACGAAGTTGAGGCCATCGGCAACCGAGTGGTCGCGGTTGTAGTTCATGACCTCCTTGAGCCCGCGCGTGGCGAGCGGCGACTTGGCGGCGATGTTTCGGGCGATGTCACGGACGGCTGCGGTCAACTCGGAAAACGAGTCGAATTTGCGGTTGATCAGGCCGAGTCTTTCCGCCTCGTTGGCATCGACGTTGCGCCCGGTGTACGCCAGTTCCCGGGCCATGCCTTCGCCGACCAGCAGCGGCAGGCGTTGCAGGGTGCCGACGTCGGCGACCATGGCGAGATCGATTTCGCGCACCGAGAAGACGGCATCCGCCGCGGCGTAGCGCATGTCGCAGCAGGTGACGAGGTCGAGCGCGCCGCCGATGCAGGCCCCCTGGATGGCGGCAAGCACCGGCTTGCGGCAGCGTTCGATGCTGCTCAGACAATCCTGCAGGTCGAGGATCAGCCGGCGCAGCATTTCGCGGCTGCGCGCGCCGTCCGCGTGGGCGATGCGCTGCTGGATGCCGCCGAGCATGGCAAGGTCGATGCCGGCGCAGAAATTCCGGCCTTCGCCGCTGAGGATGGCGACGCGCGCTGCCGGCGTGCGATCGACCCAGTCAGCGGCCTGGCGAATTTCCTGCCACATGGCGTCGTTCATCGCATTCGATTTGTCCGGCCGGTTGAGTCGGATTTCGGCGATTCCCTGGTCGAGGCTGAGCACCAGGGTGGAATAGGTCGGCAGGTTCATGGGGGTCTCCGGGCGTGTGTGCCAAGGAGCTTACCCGGAGCGGCGCACTCGCGGGTAGAGGGCGGCGCCCAAACCGCGTTTCAATCGCTGAAGACGACGAGATCGAGGTCGGCGGCCTGCTGGCGCAACGGAACCAGCGCCTGATAGGCGGCCGACTGGTACCAGCCGTCAACCGCCGCCATGTCGGGGAAGCGGATGACGACGGTATCGGTGTGCGCGTGCTCGCCGCTCAGCACGGCGGCGCGCTGCCCGCGAAAGAGCAGTTCGGCGCCCCACGGGGCGAGCGTCGCCGGCACCTGGGCGCGGTATTGCGCCCATTTTTCCTCGTCCCTGACGGTAATGTGGCCGATGACGCAGGCGCTCATGCGGCGGTCTTGCCTTTTTGCCAGAGCACATCGCCGCGGCCGCCGGCGCGGTTGAGCACACGGCCGAGGATGAACAGCAGGTCGGAGAGGCGGTTGATGTAGCGGCGGGCGGCGTCGGAAACGGGTTCGGCGGTGTTCAGCTTGACCATGGCGCGTTCGGCGCGCCGGCAGACGGTGCGGCTGAGATGCGCCAGCGCGGCGGCGCGGGTGCCGCCGGGCAGGATGAATTCCTTCAGCATCGGCAGGTTGGCGTTGAATTCCTCGGCCAGTTCTTCAAGACGGGCAACCTGCACATCTTTCATGACCTCCATACCCGGCAGGCAGAGCTCGCCGCCGAGGTCGAAAAGGTCGTTCTGGATGTCGAGCAGGGCAACCTGCACGGAATGCGGCAGGTCTTCGCAGAGCAGCACGCCGAGGCTGGAATTCAGCTCGTCGACCTCACCCATGGCGTCGATGCGCAGGCTGTCCTTGGTTGTGCGGCTGCCGTCGCCGAGGCCGGTGGTGCCGGCGTCGCCGGTGCGGGTGACGATCTTGGACAGGCGGTTGCCCTTGCGTTCGCTGTCGCTGTTGTTTTCAATTTCGCTCACGTTGCTCTTCTCCTGAAAGTGCGCGGATTATACTGATGAGTCCGTGCTACAGACTGTCGCCACCATGCCAAAGTTCGCCGCCAACCTCAGTTTTCTGTTCACCGAAGCGCCATTTTCCGAGCGTTTCAAGCGGGCGGCGGCGGCCGGGTTCAAGGGTGTCGAATATCTGTTCCCCTATGACTGGCCGGCCCATGATGTGGCTGAGTGGCTGGTAACGGCCAATCTCGAACAGGTGCTGTTCAACCTGCCGGCCGGCGACTGGGCGGCCGGTGAGCGCGGCCTGGCCTGCCTGCCGCACCGCCAGGGCGAGTTCGCCGAGAGCGTCGAGCAGGCGCTGGGTTACGCGATGGTTCTCGACTGCGAGCGCGTGCATTGCCTGTCCGGGCTGCGGCCACCGGGGGTGAGCGAGGCGGAACTGGAAGCGACTTACATAGGCAACCTGCGCTTTGCCGCCGACCGCTTCGCGACCATCGGTGCAACGGTGATGATCGAGCCGATCAACAGCCGCATCGACATGCCGGGTTACTGGCTGGATGACGTGGCCAAGGGTTTTCGCCTGCAGGAAGCGGTCGACCGCAGCAATGTCAAACTGCAGTACGACATCTACCACGCGCAGATCATCGCCGGCGACCTGGCGCGCACGCTGGAGGCCAATATCGGGCGCATCGGCCACATCCAGATCGCCGACAACCCCGGCCGCCACGAGCCGGGCAGCGGCGAAATCAATTACCCCTTCCTCTTCGGCCTACTCGACCGGCTGGACTACGAGGGCTGGGTTGGCTGCGAATACAAGCCGCTGACGACGACCGAGGCCGGCCTCGGCTGGCTGCCGAAATGAGCCCGCGCGAGACGCTGCGCCACCTGTTCGACGCCGCCATCGCGGCCGCCGATCCGGTCTTGTGCGTACCGCCGCATCTGCCGCCGGACGATGGCGGCCGGCTGATCGTGATCGGCGCCGGCAAGGCCTCGGCGGCGATGGCGCGGGCGGTCGAGGATCACTGGTCGGGGCCGCTCGACGGGCTGGTTGTTACGCGCTACGGCCATGGCGTGCCGTGTGAACGCATCGAAATCGTCGAGGCGGCGCACCCGGTGCCGGATGCCGCGGGCGAAGCAGCGGCGGCGCGCATTTTGGGCAAGATTTCCGGGTTGACCGCGCCCCGCAGGAAGCACTATTGGGGTGCAACCGACCGTGTATTGGCGCTGATTTCCGGTGGCGGTTCGGCCTTGCTGGCAGCGCCGGCTGCAGGCGTCACGCTGACCGAGAAGCGGGCGCTCACCGCGGCATTGCTCAGGTCGGGGGCGAGCATCGGCGAGATCAACTGCGTGCGCAAACACCTTTCGGCGATCAAGGGCGGGCGGCTGGCGCTTGCCGCCTGGCCGGCCCCGGTGCTGACGCTGGCAATTTCCGACGTGCCGGGCGACGATCCGGCGGTGATTGCTTCCGGCCCGACCGTCGCCGACCCGACGACTGCGGTCGACGCCCTGAAAGTGCTCGATTTCTACGGCATCGCGCTGCCGGAAGTTTTGCGTGCCCGCTTGCAGTCCGGCGAACTGGAAACGCCGAAGCCAGGCGATCCGCGTCTGGCGAAAAGCGAATTCCGCCTGATCGCCAGCCCGCTCCAGATGCTCGAAGCGGCGGCGGCCGCAGCGCAGCAACTCGGCATCACGCCGCTGATCCTCGGCGACGCCATCGAAGGCGAGGCGCGCGAAGTCGGCAAGGTGCTGGCCGGCATCGCGCTCGCCTGCGGTCGCCACGGATTTCCGGCCAAAAAGCCGTGCGTGCTGCTATCGGGCGGCGAAACGACGGTGACGCTGAAGGGCACGGGGCGCGGCGGGCGCAATACGGAATTCCTGCTCGGCCTGACGCTGGCGCTCGACGGCGCGCCGGGCATTCACGCGCTGGCGGCGGACACCGATGGCATCGACGGCTCCGAAGACAATGCCGGGGCCTTCGTCGCGCCGGACAGCCTGCGCCGGGCGCGCGAACTGGGCCTCGACATTCGCCGGTGCATGGCCGCCAACGACGCCTGGGGCTATTTCTCGGCGCTCGGCAACTTGCTGGTGACCGGCCCGACACGGACTAACGTAAACGACTTTCGCGCCATTCTCGTCGGTTTAGAATGAAGGCCACCATGACGCCCCCCGATCCCGAATTCCGCACCGACCGCCAGGCGCTCGCCGCGCGCCTCGGGCTGATCCTTCCGGTGCATTGCCTGCTGGTCGACGACGAGGATCTGCGGCCCTACGAGTGCGACGGCCTTACCGCCTATCGCGAATTGCCGCTGGCCGTCTGCCTGCCGGAAAGCGAGGGCCAGGTGATCGACGTGCTGCGCACCTGCCACCAGCTCGGCGTGCCGGTCGTCGCGCGCGGCGCCGGCACCGGCCTCTCGGGCGGGGCGATGCCGCACGCCCAGGGCGTGGTCCTGTCGCTGGCGCGTTTCAACAAGATACTGCGTCTTGACCCGCTGGCCCGTCTCGCCGTCGTCCAGTCCGGCGTGCGCAACCTGGCGGTGTCGGAAGTGGCCGCGCCGCACGGCCTTTACTACGCGCCCGATCCCTCATCGCAGATCGCCTGCACGCTGGGCGGCAACGTCGCCGAAAATTCGGGCGGCGTGCATTGCCTGAAGTACGGCCTGACGGTGCACAACGTGCTGCGCATCCGCGTCGTCAGCATCGAGGGCGAGGTCTTCGAGATTGGCTCGGAAGCCCCGGATGCGCCCGGCTACGACCTGCTGGCGCTGCTCATCGGCTCCGAGGGCATGCTTGGCGTCGTTACCGAGGTCACGGTGAAGCTGGTGCCGAAGCCGGAACTGGCGCAGGTGGTGATGGCCTCCTTCGACGACGTCGCCCGGGCCGGCGATGCGGTGGCGGCGATCATTGCCGCCGGCATCATTCCGGCCGGGCTGGAGATGATGGACAAGCCGGCGACCGCCGCTGTCGAGCCTTATGTGAAAGCCGGCTACGACCTGGAGGCGGCGGCCATCCTGCTGTGCGAATCCGACGGCACACCGGAGGAAGTGGCCGAAGAGATCGCCCGCGTGGCCGAGGTTTTGACCGCCGCCGGCGCCCGCGACATCCGCGTCTCGCAATCCGAAGCCGAACGCCTGCGCTTTTGGGCCGGGCGCAAGGCCGCCTTTCCGGCGGTCGGCCGCATCACGCCGGATTATTACTGCATGGACGGCACCATTCCGCGCAAGCGGCTGGCCGAAATGCTGTCGGCCATCGCCGAAATGGAGAAAAAATACGGCCTGCGCTGCGCCAACGTCTTCCACGCCGGCGACGGCAACCTGCATCCGCTGATCATGTACGACGCCGCCAAGTCCGGCGAGTGGGCGCGCGCCGAAGCCTTCGGCGCCGAGATACTCGAACTGTCGGTGGCGCTCGGCGGCTCGATCACCGGCGAGCACGGTGTCGGCATCGAGAAGATCAACCAGATGTGCGTGCAGTACAAGACGCCGGAACTGGAAGCCTTCCGCCGCATCAAGGCGGCCTTCGACGAAACGGGCCTGCTCAACCCCGGCAAGGCGGTGCCCAGTCTGCACCGCTGCGCCGAATACGGGCGCATGCACGTCCATCATGGCGATGTGAAGTTTCCCGAACTGGAGCGCTTCTGATGACGCTCGACCAGATCGCCGCCGCCATTCGCGCTGCCCACGACAGCCACACGCCGCTGCGCATCCGCGGTGCCGGCAGCAAGGATTTCTACGGTGGCATGCTGGCTGGCGATGTCCTCGATGTGTCGGGCTACAACGGCATCGTCGCCTACGAACCGACCGAGCTTTACATCACCGCCAAATGCGGCACGCCGGTCGCCGAGATCGAAGCGGCGCTGGCCGAAAAGAATCAGATGCTGGCCTTCGAGCCGCCGCATTTTTCCGGGGCGACGGTCGGCGGTTGTGTCGCCGCCGGTCTCTCCGGCCCACGCCGGCAGCAGGCGGGCGCGGTGCGAGATTTCGTGCTCGGCGTCAAGCTGATCGACGGCAGCGGCCAGGTGCTCGATTTCGGCGGCCAGGTCATGAAGAACGTCGCCGGCTACGACGTCTCGCGACTGCTGGCCGGCAGTCTCGGCACGCTGGGCGTGCTGGCCGAGGTGACGCTGAAGGTGTTGCCCAAGCCGGTGGCCGAACAGACACTGGTTTTCGACATCGGCGAAAGTGACGCCATTACCCGGCTCAATCAATGGGGCGGCCAGCCCTTGCCGATTTCGGCCTCGTTCTGGCATCAGGGGCAGCTCTGGCTGCGTCTGTCGGGTGCGCGGGCAGCCGTCGAGGCGGCGCGAGGCAAGCTCGGCGGCACGGTTGCGGTCGACGCCGAAAACCACTGGATTTCCGTGCGCGAGCAGACGCACCCGGCCTTTTCCGAAAAACTGCTGTGGCGCCTGGCACTGCCGTCGACCGCGCCGGCGCCGGGCCTCGACGGCCTGCGTGCCATTGAATGGGGCGGCGCGCTGCGCTGGTATGCCGGCGAACAGGAGGCCGTGCGCGGCGCAGCGGCCCGCGCCGGCGGCCATGCCGTGCTCTACCGGGCGCCGGAATCGCTGCGTTGCCGGGAGGGCGCGTTTGCGGCGCTGTCGCCCGCCTTGCTGGCGCTGCATCGGCGGCTGAAAAAGTCCTTCGATCCGAAGGGCATCCTCAACCCCGGCCGGCTCTACGCGGAGTTCTGATGGATACCCGTCTCGCCGATTTCATCCGCGACACCCCGGTCGGCCAGGAAGCCGGGGCCATTCTGCGCAGTTGCGTGCACTGCGGTTTCTGCACGGCAACCTGCCCGACCTACCAGTTGCTCGGCGACGAACTCGACGGTCCGCGCGGCCGCATCTATCTGATCAAGCAGGTGCTGGAGGGCAAGGCGGTCACTGAAAAAACCCGGCTCCACCTCGACCGCTGTCTGACCTGCCGTTCCTGCGAGACAACCTGCCCATCGGGGGTCAAGTACAGCCATCTGCTCGACATCGGCCGCCAGGTGGTCGAGGACAAACTGCCGCGCCAGCGCGGCGAGCTGCTGACCCGCTGGTTGCTGCGCGAAGGACTGACACGCCCGGAAATTTTCGGCCCGGCCGTCAAGCTCGGGCAGATGCTGCGCCCGTTGCTGCCTTCCGGCCTTGCCGACAAGTTGCCGCCCGAAGCGGCTGGTACCGCCAAGCCGTGGCCGGCCAAGCGCGGGCACCCCCGGCGCATGCTGGCGCTGGCCGGTTGCGTCCAGCCTGCGCTGGCGCCCAACATCAACGCCGCCACGGCGCGCGTGCTCGACCGGCTGGGCATCGAACTGTTTGAGGAGAGCAGGGCCGGCTGCTGCGGCGCGGTGCGTTTTCACCTGAACGATCAGGATGCCGCGAAAGATGACATGCGGCGCAACATCGACACCTGGTGGCCGCATGTCGAGTCGGGTGTCGAGGCCATTGTCGTCACCGCTTCCGGCTGTGGCGTGCAGGTGAAGGAATACGGGCACGTACTGGCCGATGATGCGGTCTACGGCGAAAAAGCGGCAAAAATCAGCGCGCTGTGCCGCGACCCGTCGGAGGTGCTGGCCGCCGAACAGGCGCGTCTGCTCTCGCGGCTCGTCCCACCCCCGGCACGGGGAAAGCTGGCTTTCCACTCGCCCTGCACATTGCAGCATGGTCTGAAACTGCGCGGGGTGATCGAGACGCTGTTGCGCGCCGCCGGATACGAATTGACGCCGGTGACCGACAGCCACCTCTGCTGCGGTTCGGCCGGCACCTATTCCCTGCTCCAGCCGGAATTGTCGCTGCGCCTGCGCGACAACAAGCTGGCGGCACTGTCCGCGCCCTCCCCGCTCGCCATCGCCACCGCCAACATCGGCTGCCTGACCCATCTGCAGGCTGGCAGCGTGCTGCCGGTGCGCCACTGGATAGAACTGATCGACGAGGCGCTGGCCTGACGAAGCTGACCGGCAAGCGCCGGATCAGCCGCCCAGCATGGATTTACGCCTTTCGTGCTAATCTTGCGGCCGTCAAGGAGATGCAATGCCCATAACAGTTGATGCGTGCGCCGCACAGCACCAGGGAGATCGCAAGGAACAGCAGGACCGTGTGGCAATCCTGCCGCACGCCCGCCAGCGCGGCGTCGCGCTGGCCGTGGTTGCCGACGGCATGGGCGGTCATGCCGGCGGGGCGCTCGCTGCCGAGCAGGTGATCCACACCGCCAGGAACAGCCTCGACCTGTTTTCACCAACCTTCGAGTCGTCGCGGCTGTTGCTGGAGAACAGCATGCTCGAAGCGCACACCATGATCAAGGCGTCGCGCTTCATCAATGAAAAGGATCCGCACAGCACGGTGGTCATGTTGCTGCTGCAGCCGGGCAAGGTCACCTGGATCCATTGCGGCGACAGCCGTCTCTATCATTTCCGCGGAACGCAGCCGAGGTTCCGCAGCGTCGACCATTCCTATGTCGAACACCTGATCGCGACCGGTCGCATCACCCCGCAAGAGGCGCTTACCCACCCCAACCGCAATGTGCTGATCACCTCGCTCGGCGGCAAGGAAGCGCCGAAATTCGACTTCGGCGAGGTGGACGACCTGACCGCCGGCGACAGCTTCGTCCTGTGCTCGGACGGCCTGTGGGCCTATTTCGATGACGAGGAAATGGCAAGCATCGTCGCCGGGAACTCGGCCCGCCAGGCTTGCGAGCTATTGATCGAACGCGCGCGCTTCCGGGCCGGGGGTGCCGGCGACAATCTGTCGCTCGCCATCATCAAGCTGAATGAGGTCAGCCGGGTGGCGGTTTTACCCTGAACGGCGCCCGCTGAATTCCGTTCAGCGCCTGCCCAGCCCGCCCAGCAGCGCGGCAACCGGCCGCTTCGGCTTGTGCGGATCGGGCTTGACCGGCGCCTTGGGCGAATCCGGCACTTCACCGCGCGGCGCACTGTCCTCGTAGGGCTTGCTGAAATCAAAACCATCAGCCGCAACCATCGGATTGCGGCGCGGCGGACGGCTGCCGCCGGGGCCCGGTTTGTGCGCGAGAGGCGCCCTGGGCTGCGCTGCAGGCGCGGGTGCGCTGCGCTTTTTCTTGTTGCCCGGCGGGTATTCGTAATTCGGTTCCGGCTCGAAGCCGGCGACCTCGACCTGCTCGATAGGCCGCTTGATCAGCTTTTCGATATCGACCAGATAGCCGACTTCGTGCGCGCTGACCAGTGAAATGGCGTTGCCGGTCTTGCCGGCACGCCCGGTGCGGCCGATGCGATGCACGTAATCTTCCGGCGTGTGCGGAAGTTCATAGTTGATCACGTGCGGCAGGTCGTCGATATCAAGGCCGCGCGCGGCGACATCAGTGGCGACGAGGGCGATGGTCGTCCCGTTCTTGAAGTCGTCGAGCGCCTTGATGCGTTCGAGCTGGCTCTTGTCGCCGTGAATGGCATCGGCGCGAATGCCGGCGCGTTGCAACTCGCGTGCGAGCCGCGCGCAACCCTGCTTGGTGCGCATGAAGACGAGGCACTGGTTGATTTCGCTGGATTTGAGCAGCTTGATCAGCAGGCCGCGCTTGCCGAATTCCGAGACCGGATGCACGCGGTGCGTGATCGTCTCCGAAACCTGGTTGCGGCGGGCGACTTCGACCAGCACCGGCGACTTCAGCATGGTATCGGCCAGCCGCTTGATCTCTTCCGAGAAGGTGGCCGAGAAAAGCAGGCTCTGGCGCTGCGCCGGCAGCATCTTGAGAATGCGTGTGACATCGGGGATGAACCCCATGTCGAGCATGCGGTCGGCCTCGTCGAGAACCAGCGCCTGCACCGAATTGAAGCTGACACTCTTGTTCTCGACGTGGTCGAGCAGGCGCCCCGGGGTAGCGACGAGAATCTCGACACCTTTTTTCAGTTCGGCGACCTGCGGCCGGATATCGACACCGCCAAAGGCGCACATGGCGCGGATCGGCGTGTGTTTGCTGTAGGACTTGACCGATTCGAACACCTGCAGCGCCAGCTCGCGGGTCGGCGCGAGGATCAGGGCGCGCACCGGATGGCGGGCCGGCGACGGGCTGCTGCTGGCAAAGGGCAGGATGCGCTGCAGGATGGGCAGCGTAAACGCTGCGGTCTTGCCGGTGCCGGTCTGCGCGCCGCCCATGATGTCCTTGCCGCTGATGACGAGCGGGATGGCCTGGGCCTGGATCGGCGTCGGTTTGGTATAGCCTTCGTCGAGCACGGCGCGCAGCAGTTCGGGCGCCAGGCCGAGATCGGCAAAGGTGATTTCGGGGGCTGCTTCGACAGCCGGGGTGCCGGCGGTGTCGCCAGCTAACGTATTGATTTCAGACATGGGGAAGCATTATACGCTACCGCGTCCTGATCGCCCGATTATGGCCGCTGACAACGCCGGTGGAGTTCACGACTCGCCCGGCGACAAGGCTATAATCAGCGCCTTGTGCATCTTTCCGGAGCTCCCCATGTTGCATCTGATTCGCCCGCTCAGCGTTGCCGTCGGCCTCGCCTTTGCCACCTCGACCTTTGCCGCCAAACCGGCCAAGCCAGCCCCGACGCCGGCGCCGGCCGCCACCGCCTCGGGCGAACTGGAACTGGCCCATAACCTCGGGCCGGTGGGCGAGCAACGCCTGCAGGCAGTCGTTGATCGTTTCAACAAGGAAACCGGCGGCACGCTGAAACTGATTCGCATGGAAGCCGGCAGCAAGCCAGCCGACCTCAACCTGGTTCGCCGTTACGAAATGAGCGAGGTGCTCAGCCAGCCGAAACACTTCATCCCGCTCCATGAAATGATGGCCAAGGCCGGCCGGCCGCTCAATGCCGGCGACATCGCCAGCGACCTGAAGACGGGTGTCGTCGACGCCAAGGGCCGTCTGGTCGCCCTGCCGCTGCTCTATTCGACGCCGGTGCTGTTCTACAACAAGAACGCCTTCCGCAAGGCCAACCTGGATCCCGACCAGCCGCCGAAGACCTGGTTTGAAATGCAGGGTATGCTCGACAAACTCCAGGCGGCGGGTTACACCTGCCCGTACACCACTTCCTGGCCGGTCTGGGTGCATGTCGACAACGTCAGCGCCGTATCCGGGGAAAAGGCCGTCACCGACAAGGGACAGTTGAATTTCAACGGCCTGCCGCAGGTCAAGCACATCGCGATGATGATCACCTGGACCAAGGCGGGCTATTTCCACCACTTCGGGCGTGCTGCCGAAGCCAGCGCCAGGTTCCACAATGGCGAATGTGCGATGATCACCACCGACTCCCATGAAAACAAGGACTTCAACGACGCCAAGGGGGTCGAGCTCGGCGTTGCGCCCATGCCCTACCATGACGACGTCTATGGCGGCCGGCGCAATACGCTGGCGGACGGGGCATCGCTGTGGGTTGGCGCCGGACGCACTGCGGCGGAGTACAAACAGGCCGCCAAATTCGTTTCGTTCCTGCTCTCGCCGGATATTCAGGTCGAGATGGTGCGTGTCTACGGCGGCCTGCCGATGACGGCCGCCGCGCGCGCCGCCGCCCGCAGCAAGCTGCTCAGGGATGACGACAAGACGCTGGAAATCGCCTACGCCTCGCTAAAGGGCAACGGCACCAGCGCCGCACCGCATGCCTCCGATATCGACCAGGTCCGTATCATCGCTGATGAAGAGCTCGAAGCCGCCTGGGCCGACAAGAAGCCGTCCAAGGCCGCGCTCGATACCGCCGTGACGCGCGGCAATTCAGTCCTGGCAGCCAAACCGGCACTGAAGAAGGCACAGCCCTTCTGATGCAACTGCCGCTGCCGCGCTGGATCGCCCACCGCGGCGGCGGATCGCTGGCTCCCGAAAACACCCTGGCTGGCATCCGGCTGGCGGCCCGGCTCGGTTTCGCTGCCGTCGAATTCGACGTGATGTTGAGCGCGGACGGTACGCCCGTCCTGATTCACGACGAAACGCTGGAGCGCACCACCAACGGCGGCGGACGGGTGTGCGACACGCCAGACGCCGTCCTGTTTACACTCGATGCCGGCCACGGCGAGCGCATTCCGCGCTATGCCGAGGCGGCTGCGCTATGCCGAGAGCTGGGCTTGCTGGCCAATGTCGAGATCAAGCCGGCCGCCGGGTTCGAGGCGCCAACCGCCGAGGTGGTGGCACGCCTGACGCTCGATCTATGGCAAGGTGCGCCCCGCCCTCCGTTGATCTCTTCGTTTTCGCTGGAAGCACTGGAAATTGCCCGCGACCTGGCGCCCCGGATCGAACGCGGCGTGCTGTTCGAGTCGGTGCCCGCCGGCTGGCTGAACGAAATCCAGCGCCTGCAAGCCGTTTCGCTGCACTGCGATGCCGAGCTGCTGAGCGACGCGGTGCTGTCCGAAGCGCAGGCGCAGGACATTCCGGTGCTGTGTTACACGGTCAACGCCAAAAAACAGGCCGAATCCCTGTTCGAGCGTGGCGTCAGCGCGCTATTCACCGACCGCCTTGATCTTTTTGCCGGCTAACCATTGCGCCAGGTGCGATGCCCGCAGGTTTTTCTTTTAAAATCGAAGGCTTCGAATTCACCGTCATTTAGGGTCGCCAGCTCATGAAAAGCGCCGAAATCCGCCAGCAGTTCCTCGACTTCTTCGCCTCCAAGGGCCACCAGATCGTTTCGTCCAGTTCGCTGGTGCCCCATGAAGACCCGACCCTGCTGTTCACCAACGCCGGGATGAACCAGTTCAAGGACGT
>Ga0209310_1000155_pt1 | contig 102721 bp, 66 predicted proteins | sample AD_UKC030_MetaG_FD_184415 | JGI IMG/M metagenome (GOLD analysis project Ga0209310, IMG submission 184415) | Active sludge microbial communities of municipal wastewater-treating anaerobic digesters from USA - AD_UKC030_MetaG (SPAdes) (version 2) | ecosystem: Engineered > Bioreactor > Anaerobic >... | reverse complement strand
TATTATGTCAGACACCGGCCGGTTTGTCAAGCCCAAAATGAATGCGAATCTGCTCGGCACCCCTGCCGAGTCCATCAATGCTTGTCATGAGCTGGGGTTACGTGTGCAGGAAAGAGTCAGTTGCGGAATCGCTGGGCCTCGCCGCCGCCCGACGGACGGCTCGCCTTGACCCCGTCGCCACTCTATCATGAGCCGGAACGAGACCGCAGGCACGCACTCATGATCCTGGAGTTGCCCATGGCCCCACCGCTTCGACTGGTTTTCTGGGAGACAACCGCTGGCTGCAACCTGGAATGCGCTCACTGCCGCCGGCTGGAGGTCTCCAAGGAACTCATGCGCAACGACCTGACCACCGAGGAGGGCCGGAGTCTCATCAACCAGATCGCCGCGGTCGGACGTCCGGTCCTGGTCCTCTCGGGCGGTGAGCCGCTGATGAGGCCGGACATCTTCGACCTGGCCGCCCATGCCAAGAACGCCGGACTGCTCGTCGCCCTGGCCACCAACGGCACCATGATCGACCCCCCCCTCGCCGAACGCATCGCTCAGACCGGCTTCGACCGGGTCAGTGTCTCCCTGGACGGGTCGGACGCGACCACCCACGACCGGTTCCGAGGGCAGGTGGGTTCGTTCGGCAGATCCATGCAGGCCCTCGGCCACCTTCGCACCGCCGGGGTCGCCACCCAGATCAACTGCACCATCGCCCGGCACAACCAGCATCAGCTCGGCGAGATCCTCGAACTGGGGAAGCGGACCGGCGCCGTGGCCGTCCACTACTTCCTGCTCGTCCCGGTCGGCTGCGGCGAGCAGATCGCCGAGGACCAGATGCTCAGTACGGCCGAGGTCGAGAAGCGGCTGCTCGAGATCTACCAGTTGGAGCAAGGCACATCCCTCCAGATCAAGGCCACGTGCGCCCCCCACTACTACCGAATCATCCGGCAGCAGGGCAGGATCGCACGCCGGGCTTCTGCCCCCCGACACGCCGACCAGACCTCGTCAGGTGATGCAGCAGAACACGCGCAAACCCCGGGCCATCCCGCCGGCCATCCTCACACCCAGCTCCACAGCGTCACCAAGGGCTGCCTGGCAGGCACGGCCGTCTGCTTCGTCTCCCACGACGGCCAGGTCTTCCCTTGCGGCTATCTCCCGGTGGCCTGTGGCGACATCCGACACCAGAACTTCGGGGATATCTGGCGAGAAAACCCGGTCTTCGCCGACCTTCGCAATCCGCAAAAACTGACCGGCAAGTGCGGGGCGTGCGAGTTCAAGACCGTATGCAGCGGCTGCCGGGCCCGAGCCTTCCATCAGTACGGCGACCTTCTGGCGGAGGAGCCATACTGCGAGTACCTGCCGCGGCCCGAGCCTTCATAAGCCGGCTGCCGATCAGGCCGGCATCCAGCACCTGATCGAACCGAGGCAAACCGAGTGGCTGATGCCCCCAGCCGACCCCCAGGCCTGGGCCGAGGCCATCAACCGCGCCGCCCAAGATCCCGAGCCCATCCGCCAGATGCAGACCCAGACCTCCTTCACCAGAACCGTGGTCGAGTACACCAACACTCTGCAACACATCGAACGAGGCCTGCTGGCCCGGTCATCCACAGCCGGGTGACCACCCGCCCCCGCGACGGCCGGCAATTGAGCACCCAAGCCGACGACTCGCGGGCCTCCAGAACCTCCCCGCCACAGACGCGAACCCTTCCACGCCTCGCCGGGGGGGGGGCACCATAATCCCCAACAATTTGCTAACAAATGAGTGAAGAGCCACCACGCCCGTCTCAAAACCCATGACGCCGGCCGTCGCAAGCCAAGCCGACTACGGAGGTGTGTGAGCGGCATACCCGACATGCTGACCGGCTGTACCCAGGTCCGGCCAGACACCGGTCGACACACCGGCCAGCAACGCGGCACCAAACGAGGCCTCCTCGCGATGCTTGGGCACGACCACGGGCAGGCCAAAACGCGAAGAGATGATCTCCCGGAACAGGGGATTCTTGCGGACTGCGTTACCCGACGCCACGACGACGGTGTGATCGGAATCACGCTCTCCGACCGAGGCACGGTAGAACGCGCACAATTCCTCGATGATGCCTTCGAGCACCGCGCGGGCCACGTTCCCCAGCTTGAAGTTGTCAAGCGAGACCCCTTCGAAAGAGCCTCGCAGAAGAGGGTCGGCACGCGTACCAGCGAGGGTGGTCCGAGCAGTGAGCCCGCCCGCACCGCCCGGAGCGAGACTGGCCAAACCGACCAGGCGAGCATAAACCGTCTCGCGATCGGGTACCCCGGCGAACGGGGCGATCCACTCGCGAACCACGTCGTTCAGCCAGGCCAAGGCCCGCCCGCCGCATAGGCTGGCTCCAACCAGCATATACCTTGTCATCGGCAAATACCGCGTCTCCATGCCCTCCGCTCGACTGAACGCCGGTATCGCCCAACTGATTTGCCCGCCCGTGCCCAGGTTCACCAAAACCGAGTTGTCCATCTGTGCGATGCTGCCGAGCACGCTCGCCTGGTTGTCGCCGATGGCATTACATACCGGCGTGCCCGCAGGCAAACCCGTGGCTCGGGCGGTTGCCGCGGACAACCGGCCAATCACCTCGCCCGATTCCCTGACCGGAGGCAACAGCTCGACAGGCAGATCCAGGGCCTCGCAGATGCGGCGATGCCACCCCATCGCGGCCAGGTTGAACACCCCAGCGCTGCCCGCATGGCTGGGATCGGTCACCGGCATCTGTTCCGTCAGCGAGCCGGCAATCCAGTCGGCCGCAAAGCTCACCCGAACCACACCCCTCAGCGCGGCCCGGTCCCGAGAGAGCCAGAAGAGCGTGCTGCCCATGAAGCCGCTGGCTGGCAGACAGCCGCACCCATCCCACACCCGGGCCGGCACCAGAATCCGCATCTGCTCCAGACTGCTCCGCCCATGAGCATCCGGCTCCAGGCATCGCCCGTCTTGCCAGGTCACTAAGTTGCCCAGCGGCTCGGCGCCCTCGTCCAGGCACATCATCCCGTGCATCTGCCCGGTAATGCCGATGCCGGCCACATCGCTGATCCGCCCACCCAGCTCGGCCAGCACCTCCAGAACCCGCTCCCGAATCCGCCGCGGGTCCTGTTCCGCACGACCGGTCGGCAGACCGGCGACCGCCGAGTCGTTCGGCCGCTCAACCGAAACCAGCAGTTCTCCCGAGGTCGAGACACCCACGCCGCAGATCGTGGTAGTACCGATGTCGAGGCCCAAGATAGCTTTCATGATGGCTCCCCATGGTAACCGGCCCAGCGCGGAATTCGAGAGGGATGACCAATGCCCACCAGTCGGGCGCAGGAGCGAGCCCCACGATCCGCCACCACCTGCTCCACGCACCACCAGGATAAGCCTCCCCGCGGCGGGGGCAGGCGGGGCGAGCCCTTTGGCCCCGTCCCATCATCACCTCCATGCAAGCTGCACGATTGGCGCGATCGCAGCCCCGGAATACACTCTCACCTTCAGTGGCCGGCTTCCGGCCCCAGGAACCTCGTTCGGCATGCGACTCAGGAGGTGCGGGGTAATGGCTTCTGGAAATCAGCTCTCTCGACGGGCGGTCCTTCAACGCGGGGCGGCGGTGTCCATCGGTGTGGCAGCACCCTACATCATACCCAGCGGAGTCCTGGCCGCTCCCGGTCGGCCGGGAGCCAACGACCGGGTCATCCTCGGCTTCATCGGCACAGGCGGCCGCGCCCGCCAACTGATGAACCATGTCCCCGCGGAAGGCCGCACCGTGGCCATCTGCGACTGCTATCTCCAACGATGCGCCGAGACGCTCAAGGAGAAGAAGGCCGAGTGGGCCAGCTATCAGTACCACCAAGAGATGCTTGAGAAGGAGAAACTCGACGCCGTGGTTGTGGCCACCACCGATCATGCCCGCGTGCTGCCCTGCATCCATGCCTGCCAGGCCGGCCTGGATATCTACGCCGAGAAGCCGCTCACCCTGACCATCCGCGAAGGCCGGGTACTGGTCAACGCCGTCCGCAAGTACAAACGCATCTTCCAGGTCGGCTCCCAGCAGCGGACAATGGAAATGAACCGATTTGCCTGCGACTTCGTGCGTAAGGGAGGCCTGGGCAGACTCAAAAAGGCACAGGGCGTCTGTTACACCGGGCCCCGCGACTACGACGGACTACCGCCGCAGCCAGTCCCCGAGGGCGACGACTGGAACGTCTGGCAGGCCCAGACCGAGGCCCGCCCCTTCAACCACGCCCTCCAGTTCGGCTGGATGGGCTGGCGCGACTACTCCGGCGGCGAAATGACCAACTGGGGCGCCCACGGTGTCGACCAGATCCAGTGGGCCTTGGGAATGAGCGAGAGCGGCCCGGTCGAGATCTGGCCAACCAGCCCCGGCCCCCACGGCGCGGTCTCGATGAAGTATGCCAGCGGAATCCAGGTGGACTACGACATGCCGCAAGGCCCCATGGGAGGCGGCGTGTTCATCGGCGAAAACGCCAAGATGGTCATCGATCGCAACGTGTTCACTACCGAGCCGGCTGGCGTGGTCACCAATCCGCCCGACCCGGGCGTGGCCAAGGCCTGGGAAGGACCGGACTGGGTCTCGCGACCGCACATGCAGAACTGGATTGACTGTATCAAGAGTCGCCACCGCCCCAACGCGGATGTGGAGATCGGCCACCGCTCGATCAGCGTATGCCACCTGGCCAATATCGCTCGCCAGATCGGGCGTCGGCTTCGCTGGGATCCGGAGCGGGAAGTCTTCCCCGGCGATGAGGAGGCTAATGCCTACCTGGACCGCCCCCGCCGCAAGGGCTGGGAGCTGCCCAACATCACATAGGATGAAGAACGCATCCCCAGGCCGGTGTGGCACCGGCGTCTGACCGCTGAGTCGTCAGTGGCTCAGGATGCACGCTGTGAGAACCATCGGATGATTCGTGGCCACGATGCTTGTCGTCACACCTGATACGCAAGGAGACTGCGACTGTGAACAAGAACTCCTGGATTCTCGTCGCTCTGATCGGGAGCGTGGGGTCCGCGGCCAGCATGGCCCAGGATGCAGGCCCGATTTCCAGGCGATACAAGGCCTTGAAGGTCCCTGCCCCCTCGCTCGGCTCAACTTGGGCGGTGCTCGATAAGAACGGAGCCAATGCCAAGGTCACTCCCTACTTGTCCTCCCTGGGCCAGGGAGAGGCCGGAACGGGCGTCATGACCTCGCCGCCTTTCATCATCGGCTCCGGGAAGATCACCTTCACCATCTGCGGCCACGACGGACAGACCGGCGGCCGCGGAGCCAACTTCGTCGCCCTGGTCGATGCTCGTAAGGGCAACGTGCTGATGAAGACCGCTCCGCCGCAAAACGACGCCATGCAGGAACGTGAATGGGACGTGAGCGGGCTCAAGGGAACCGAGGTCCGGATCGAAACCCGCGACGGCGATGCCGGCGGCGCATTCGCCTGGATGGGCATCGGTTGGATCAACGCCGGCGACACCCTACGCGTCGACTTCAAGAACGGCATGCCCAAGGGCTGGGCCCAGACGCAAAAGAAAGAGGAGATGCGATACGAAACAGTCGCCGGCGGCGTTCCCTTCAAACGGCTTGCCGAGGCATACACCGTTGTCCCCGGCAGCGGATCGGTCCAGATCCCCTGCGGCTTCCCCGCGACCCGTCTGTTCTTCCTCGGCTGCACCGCCCACAACTTCAAACCGCTCGAGTCCTTCGCGGGTATCGAAATCCACTACCGCACCGGCTCGCCCGACGTCTTTCCACTGATGTGCGGCTTCACACTCGACGGAACCTACAAAACGCTGAGCCCGTCGCCGGCCATGTACCTCCACGCCTCCGCCGACCCTTACCAGCATTACCTGGTGATCAAGACCCGCGCCGAGGTGATCGAGAAGATCCGGCTGGTCGCGCAGCCCGACCGCTTCCCGATCCCACGGATCAGGGCCATCACCGCCGAGACGACCACCGAATCCGAACAGCTCATGCCCCTCCCCGACGCGCCGCAGCCGGCCGATGAGTCCGCCTGGATCGACGCCCACGGTCTGGTACCCGGCTCGCCTGACCTAGGCGGTATCATCGACCGGATCCGCCGCGCCCATCACATCCCGCCTGAGGCCGCCACCCCCGTCGGCTTCAAGAAGCTGCAGCTCGACACCGCCTTCCGCAGCGAGGGCGTGGCCGTGGCCGATTTCGACGGCGATGGCCAACTCGACATCGCCGCCGGAAGCGTCTACTACGCCGGGCCCGACTGGAAGAGGATCCCCATTCTCGCCGAGGCCAGAGAGTTCAACCGCTTCGGCTATAGCGACGCGTTCCTGTGCTTCGCCGACGATGTCAATGGTGACGGCAGACTCGACCTCGTTGAGGTCGGCTTCCCGGGCAAGCAGACATTCTGGTTCGCCAATCCCGGCAAACGCGGCCAGGCCTGGAAGCAGTATCTGGCCGTCGAACAGACCGGCAACGAGACGCCCGCCTACACCGACATCAACAGCGACGGCCGCAAAGAACTCATCTTCGTGGACGACGCGAAGGGGCAGTGTGCCCTGGCCCAGCCTGGCCAGGACCCCACCCGGCCCTGGACCATGACACCCATCTCGCCACCCGACAAGTCGGACCCGCCCCCCGCCCACGGGCTTGGCATCGGCGACATCAACGCCGACGGCCGGCTCGACGCGGTCACTCCCCAAGGATGGTACGAAGGCCCAGCCGACAAGAAAACGAGCCCCTGGCCGTTCCACGCCGCAACCCTCTTCGGCGAGGCCCAGCTCTGCGTCTCGGATTTCGACGGCGACGGCGACAGCGATGTGCTCGGCACCAGCGCCCACCACTACGGCATCGCTTGGACCGAGCAGACCCCGAACGGCTGGCACAAGCACGACATCGACGACACGATCTCCCAGACCCACGCCATCGCGGTCGCCGACATCAACGGCGACGACCTCCCCGACTTCGTGACCGGTAAACGCTTCTGGGCCCACAACGGCAACGACCCCGGCTCATTCCAGCCCGCCTGCCTGTTCTGGTTCGAGCAGAAACGCGAGGCCGGCCGCCCAACCTGGCTCAGGCACACCATCGACACCGACAGCGGCGTCGGCCTGCACTTCGCGATCGTGGACCTCAACGGCGACAGACTCCCTGACCTGGTCACCGCCAACAAGAAGGGCGTGTTCATCTTCCAGCAGCTGCCGGCCGGGGAGAAGGCAGCACGCTGAGCCCGCCTGATCCCGTGGCACACGCCTGCCTGCGGAAAGGCCACAAGGCCTTGCCGCGGGGATGTTCCCCTTCCTGCCTGCTGGGCAACCCTGACCACTTCGACGTTTCACTTCTGGCTGTCGGTGTTTGGATCCTGGGCTTTGCGACCTCACCCTTCCACCACAACGTTGTCTATCAACCGGGCCGGTCCGATGTGGACGGCCAGAGCAATGAGGCATCGACCGGTAATCGTCGTCTTCGGGACGAGACTGTCCGCGTCGACGATTTCGACATAGTCGATCCGGCACCGACCGGACGACGCAATCTGCTCGCGCATTTCCGCCACCAGCGCCGCGACATCACGCTGGCCGGCGGCGATCGTCTGCTGAGCCCACCTGAGCGCCCCGGACAGGCTGAGCGCCTGCTTGCGGTCGGCAGGTGACAGGTACATGTTCCGGCTGGACATGGCCAGGCCGTCGGGCTCGCGGATGATCGGACAGGTGACAATCTCCAACGGAAAGCACAGGTCGCGGACCATCTGCCGGATGACTACGACCTGCTGGGCGTCCTTCTGGCCGAAGTAGGCCCGGTCCGGCTGGACGATGTTGAACAACTTGGCGACCACCGTGGTGACCCCGTCGAAGTGGCCGGGGCGAAACCGCCCACACAACCCTTCGGTGAGGCGGGTCACTGCTACGCGCGTGGTCTCGCCAACCGGATACATCTCCTCAACCGAAGGCATGAATACTGTGTCTACTCTTTCGTCAGCGCAACAGGCCAGGTCGGCCTCGGCCGGGCGGGGATACCGCTGGTAATCCTCGTTCGGACCGAACTGGGTCGGGTTGACAAAGATGGACACCACGACCTCCTGACATTGTTGGCGTGCGATCCGCATGAGGGAGCGGTGCCCCTCGTGCAGGGCCCCCATGGTGGGTACAAGCCCGATCGTCCGGCCGGCACGGCGAGCGGGAGCAAGGCCGCTTCGGAGATCGTGGATTGTCTCTATCTTTCGCATTGACAAGCACCTATAGCGGCATGGTCCGAAAAGAAGCCCGCCGCACCACCCGGCCGTCAGACCCAAACGGCACGGCGTTGACAGGCCGCCGGAACGGCCGATACTCTTCCTTGGCCGTCATGAACTTCCCGCATCTAACCCTTTTATGGCCGCGGTGTCTATACCAATGACGGAATCGAACCGGCCGCTGTTCACGGAGGACGCAGGCAAGCGAGACGCCGCCTGGGTCCATGCCGCGTTGGCTGGGGATTCCGGCGCCTTTGGCAATTTGGTGGAAACGTACCAGCGGGCCGCGGTGGCGACTTCCTACCGACTGCTGAGCAACAGCGATGATGCTCAGGAGATCGCCCAGGACGCCTTCCTCAAAGCGTACCAGTCACTGTCACGGCTGCACGACCCGACTCGCTTCGGCCCCTGGCTGCTGCGAATCGTCAGCAACCTGTCGCTGAACGCCCGGCGCTCGCGGCGGTCGAGCCAGTCGGTCACGCTGGACGAGGAACAGGGCACCGGCAACGATTCCGACCGGACGACGTTCAGCGTCGGGCCAGATCGCCGGACCGAAGGTCGGGAGCTGCAGATGGCGATCGATCTTGCCCTCCAGCAGCTGCCCGAGAAGCAGCGCTTGGCCCTGTTGCTGTTCACCGTCGAGGGCTGGGCCCAGAAGGACATCGCCGAGGTCCTGGAGTGCAGCCTCGAGACGGTGAAGTGGAACGTCTTCCAGGGCCGTAAGAAGTTGAAGGAGCTTTTAGGGGACCGGCTGACGAAATGAGGGACACGGGACATAGCGTATCCTCCATCGCCGCATGGGGCAGGCCGTCATGAACAGGCAAATCGACGAGCGTGATGAGTGGCTGCTGAGCAGGCTGCTGGACGGCGATCTGACGGAGCCCGAAGGAATCGAGCTTGCGGCCCGACTCGAGCGCGAGCCTGAGTTGCGGGCCTCGCGCGATGCGCTGGCCCGGCTGAACCAAGCCCTTGTCGCCCGGCGGAAGGACGTCCCGAACGTCGATTGGGAGCGATTTCGGTCGCGGGTCATGGACTCGATCGAAACCCAGTCCTCGGCCGCCCGGGTCATCCGCTTCCCACGCTGGCTGCGAGTGACCGCACCCCTGACCGCAGCGGCGGTCCTGGCCCTTATCATCCTGGCCAGCTACCCTCCCGGCTCGGTTACGCATCACAACCGGAAACCGGGAGAGATCTTGACCCTCGAAACGCCGCGGCACGGCCAGGGCGGCGTACTCGTCGTGCAATACGATCGCCCGGGCCCAACCATCACCCCTCCCACTGCCCAGGCGTCCGTCGTTCAGGTAAACTACGTCCAGTCCGCCGAGTTGCAGGAGGCCACTCGACGAATCGACAAGGCTCGCGAGAACGAGCCGTCCTGGCGAGTCTATACCGCCCACGGATCGGCATCCTCGCCGATCTTGGCCGACATGTTGGATACCCCGCCGCTGTGACCACCGGGGTGAGAGTGGCGTCCGGCCGTCGCGAGGCCGGACGCGTTCGCTGGAGTGAGTGATGCCTCGATACTTCGTTCTTGCCGTGCGTTGCCTCATCGTTACGGTTGTGGCCGTCGTGTGGGCCCCATCCCCCATCCTCGCCGCGGACGCCGGAGCCCAGCCGCAACCTGTGCCGCCAGGGGGGGCTTCAGGCAGCGCCGTCACGGCCGCGACGCCGGTCACCCCGCCTCCGGCAACTCCAACCGAACAGACCAAGACAAGCTCCGACGCCTCGATCCCGGGCGATGAACCCGACGAGCACGAGATCCTGATCATCAAGGCCCTCGAGCAGCCCACCAAGCTGGACGTCCAGAACACACCTATCCAGAAAGCCCTGCAACAGCTGGCCGACAGCACCGGGATTCCGATTCGCCTGGCTGCAGGCACCGCGTCACTGCTCCCCTACGGCTCTCAGACCAACCTGACTGCCAAGATCGAGAACCAGCCGCTCAAAGAGAGCCTGACCGCCCTGCTGCGGCCGCTCGGGCTGCAGTTTGCCCCGCAACACGACCACGTCCTGGTATCACCCGTCCCGCCGCTCTATCGAATGTCCCGCCGGGCGAGTTGGGAGGAAGTGGACCTGCTCAAGAAGCTGGCCACCACGCCGTGGAGCAAGGACCTGTTCGATTCGCTGCAATTCCAGTTCCAGGACAGCCCGGCTGCCGACGCCGCCGCCAACCGGGAAACGTTGGGCCGGCTGGCCGACGCGATCGGCGCGGGGCAGGCCGCCGAGGTGCTCGAACACGCCTGCCTGCAGCACGGCTGGGTCTGGAGCCTCAACGGGAACGTGATCGTGGTCTCGACCAAGACACGGCAGATCGAGAAGCAGCTCGATCGGCGGGTGTCGCTCCGCTACGTCCAGGCGAACCTGAAAGATGCCTTGATGGATCTCGCCGCCCGGGCGGGCGTGCTGCTCCATTTCGATCCCGGCGTGCTGGCCTCGCTGCCACCCCAGACCGCCGAGCGCTTCTCCCTCTCGATGGAGAATACGACGATTCGCCAGGCCTTGGAGATCATCGCGGGCGAAACCGGACTCATGTACTTCATCGAGGCGGACGGAGTGCGGATCTCGAACAACCTGGTTTCACCCGCCACCGGCACCGGTCCCGCCGGAGCAGGCGGTTCCAGTCAGGCCCAGGTCGAAGCCACCGCCCAGGCAACCGCCGCCGCTCTGCGGGCGACATCGGTCATCGGGCAGATCAGCTTCCCCCTGAACGACGGCACCACCGCGTCTTTCTACCTCCGCCAGGGCGATCTGCCTCCCGAGGTCAACGAGATGCGCAAGATCCGGATCGATAAGGCGATCAACCAGCTGCGCAAGCATCTCAGCGCCGAGCAGCGCCGGGATTAAGAAAGAGTCTTATAGAGTCAATACGGTCTATAAGGGGCTCCCATTCGTCTACGCGGATGGACCCAGGAAGCTGACGGCGTGATCCAGCACCCGTCGGACGACCTCATCCATGGGGCCGCGCACGCGGACGCCCGCGGAATGAGCGTGGCCGCCGCCGCCCAGGCTGATCGCCAGGGGCAGGATCTCGGTGCTCTCATCGCCGCGAAGATTAACCCGGACGAGGCCCGGTTCCGCCTCGGAAAGCAGCATGGCAATCCGGATCCCGGACAGCGAACGGGGTATGGAAACCTGGTCGTCGATGTCGGCCGGAGTGCAGCCCGCGGCTTGAATCTCGGCCAGGGTGAGCGTGCTGTACGCAATGCGGCCGTCGCCAACCAGCCGGGTGTTGTGATACACGGTCCGCATGAGATCGAACTCGTGAGGATGATGAGAGCGATACAGCCTCGCCCCCACCTGCTCGACATCCGCTCCGGCGCGAACCAGGCCGGCCATCGCCTCGAATGTCTCCGCCGAGGCGGTCGGCAAGGTAAAACCGCAGGTATCGGCATGGATGCCCGCGTAGAGCAGCGAGGCGGTGACACCGTCCAGCGACCAGCCCGCGGCGACGATCAGTCGATAGATCAGTTCGCAGGAGCTGCTGGCACTGTCCACCACCCAGTTAAGCCGGCCGTAATCGGGATTGGTCACGTGGTGATCAATGTTGATCACGAACTTGTCCTCGACCGCGGTCCATTCGCCAGGCACACTGACCCGTCCGGGGCCCGCCGCGTCCACAGTGACCAGAACGTCGGCACGGGCGACGCGCGCGGCATCGGCCATCGGGACACGGCCCCAGTCGAGCATGAACCTGAGCCTGCGGCTCAGGTGCCTGCCGGGAAGCACGACCGCCTTGTCCGGGGCGGGCAGTACCCGGCCCAGGGCAAGCATGGCCCCGAGGGCATCGACATCGGGATTGGTGTGCCCCGCGATCACGGGAGCTTGGGCGTCGTTCAGGGCTGTGATCAGTTCCGCGGGCGGCATACCCAACCGTTCACTGCTTGCGGCCCATCGCCTCGATCAACACCCGGGCGGTGGACTCGCGCATCAGCCGAGGGTCGGGCAGCCGACCGGCGGCCAGGGCCTCGCGAACATCGCGGCCGCTGATCGGAATCGGCTTCCACCCCCTCTTGCTGCACTCGTCGACCAGGCCGACGCGGCCCAGTTCCTCATAGTAAGCGGCGAAGCCGACCTTGACCGGCTTGATCGCCAGATCCCCATTGAGCTGGTCGAAGATCCGCTGAGCCGCCAGCGGATCCCAGATGTCCTTGCCGTCGTGATAGGGAGCGTCGGCGTGCTTGCGGCCGATGATGATGTCCGTGAAGCCGAAGTTCTGCCGGTAGATACCGTGCATGATCGCTTCCTTGGGGCCGGCGTAGAACATCTTGATGTCCAGGCCGAGCAGCAGGGCCACGTCGTTGATGTCGTAGCCGGCTTTCTTCCACACCTCCACATCCTTGTCGCCCTCGCCGAGTTGCCGGTTGTCGAGCAGGGCCTGGTAGGTGCGCATCCGGGTGAGCGCATCTACATCGTCGGACTTGGTCTCGCCGATGAGCGGATTGAGGACTACCCCGGTGTAGAAGCCCTGGCGCGTGAGCACCTCCGCGCCATAGACCAGGGCGTACTCGTGAGCCCGGTGGAGGGGATTGCGGGTCTGAAAGGCGACCACCCGCTTGAACTGCCGTTTGGCGAACAGGGCCCGGGTCTCCTCCGGGCGGAGCACGTACTTGCCGTACTCGGGATGCTTGGGCTGGGGCAGGACCTCGAGCTCGCCGCCGACCAGCAGTTCGCGATCGTCGGCCATGACCATCTGCCCGCCGGGGTGATCCAGGCGCGAGGTCTGGTAGACGGCCTGGACGTATCCGGCCTTATCGTAGGGGAAGATGTCATCCACCCGCAGGATGCCCACCGCATAGCCGGCGCTGTTCATCAGCCGCACCCTGCGGCCGACCTTGAAGGAGGCGGCCACGTCCTTGGCGACGGGCAGGGAAATCGGAATCGTCCAGGCGTACTTGCGACCGCCGGAATCGATGTGCGCGTCACGAATGACCTGATCGTAGACCTCCTTGGTCATCGGTCCGACCAGCGGACTCAAACCGCCGTCGCCGATCCGGTAGACGCTGGAGAGGTCGGCGTCGCTGACCGGCATGGCGGGCAGGGCGTCCATCTCCTTGCGGAACTCGGCCTGACGATCAGTCCTGACAGTGCGGTTGACCGGCCTCGACAGGCCGCCGTGCGGGGAGATCAAATCGACCATGGGCGTGTGAACCTGTTCTTCCTTTCAAGCCATGCGCCGGGGATGCCTGAGCGGCAGGCGGAGCGGCGCGGTACGTCATCGCGGGTCAGGCTTTCTTGACCGGGGCCAGAATCATGATGAGCCGCCGGCCTTCGCTCCGCGGCGGGCGCTCCACTTTGACCTTGTCGCCCATCATGGCAATGATGCCGTTGAACATCTGGAAGCCCAGTTCCTGGTGGAAACGCTCGCGACCCCGGAAGATCATCGTGAACTGGACCTTGTCCCCCTCCTCCACGAAGCCCTGGGCCTGCTTCATCTTGATGTCGCGGTCGTGCTGGCCGATGTCCGGATGCAGACGGATCTCCTTGAGTTTCTGTTCGTGGGTCTTCTGCTTGCGCTTCTTCTGGGCGTACTTGAACTTGCCGTAGTCCATGATCCGGCAGACCGGCGGGCGTTCGGTCGGGGCGACCTCGACGAGGTCCATTCCCGCGGCTCGGGCGCGGGACAAGGCGTCGTCGGTGGATATCACCCCCAACTGGTTATTGTTCTCGTCGATCACGCGAATCGGCGAGATCCGGATCTGTTCGTTGCAGCGATGGGCTTGAGCGATGGCTCGTTCCTTTCAGAAGTAACTCAACTGCCTGTGACCTACCACGAGACGGCGCGCGTCTCGACTTCTTCCCGGCAACGGGCGATGAAGGTATCGAGAGGCTCGGTGCCGATGGTCTTGCCCGTGCGATCGTTCACGTTCACGGTTCCCTCAGACGCTTCTTTCTCGCCGACCACGAGAATATAAGGGACCTTGTTCTTGCGGGCCTCGTGCTTCTTGGGCCCGATCTTCTCCGCGGAGACGTCCAGGACGGTCCGCAGACCGGCGGCCTCCAGCCGGCCGCGCACCTGCCCGGCGTAGTCGGCGCTCTTCTCGCTGATCGAGGCCACGTACACCTGGACCGGGGCCAGCCACATCGGGAAGGCACCGGCGAAATGTTCGATCAGAATAGCCACGAACCGCTCGAAGGCCCCGAACGGGGCTCGATGGATCATCACCGGCCGATGCGGTGTATTGTCCGATCCCACATAGGACAGGTCAAACCGCTCGGGGAGATTGTAGTCCACCTGGACGGTCCCCAACTGCCATTCCCGCTCCAGGCAGTCTTTCACCACGAAGTCGATCTTGGGGCCGTAGAACGCCGCTTCGCCGATCTCCTCGGTGTACTTCATCCCGCTGGCCTGGACCGCCTGGCGGATGGCCGCTTCGGACAAGGCCCAGTTCTCATCGCTGCCGACGTACTTGTCGCTGGTCGGGTCGCGCAGACTGACCCGCACCCGGTAGTTCCCTAACTTCAGCAGATCCAATACCTTACGCGTCAGACTAACGCAACCGGCAATCTCCTCGAGCAGCTGATCCGGGCGACAGAAGAGGTGGGCGTCGTCCTGGGTGAAGCCTCGCACCCGGGTCATGCCGGACAGTTCGCCGCTGGCCTCGTAGCGGTAGACGGTGCCGAACTCTGCCAGCCGGACGGGGAGATCGCGGTAACTGCGCGGCTCGGAGGCGTAGATGCGGATGTGGTGGGGGCAGTTCATGGGCCGCAGCAGATAGCCGTCGTTCTCGCTGAGCAGATCCCGCACCAGCTGCTGGTTATGCTGCTTCATGCCCGGGCCGTTGTGGAGCTTCTTCTCGGCGAGCCGCCGGGCGATGTCGGGGGACAGGATTTCGATCTCGCCGAGGAGACGCTGCTCGTCGGGGCTGAGGCCCTCGGCGTCGCCCCGGGCGACGGTTGCCTCCCACAGCTCGCTGAGCTTGCGGGCCAGTTCGCTCTCGTAGAGTGGCGGGAACTGGCTATCCTTATAGTACGGGAAGTGCCCGCTGGTTCTGTACAGGCTGAGCTTCCCAATCTGGGGCGTGTAGACCATCTGGTAGCCGGTGCGGATCAGCTCGGCGCGGATGAAGCACTCGAGCTCATGGCGAACGATGGCTCCCTTCGGCTTCCAAAGGACCAGGCCGCTGCCGACCAGCGGGTCGATGGTGAACAGACCGAGTTCCTGGCCGATACGGCGGTGGTCGCGTTTCCTGGCCTCCTCCAGCTGGGTGAGGTACCTGGCCTGATCGTTGGGCGTCGGCCAAGCGGTGCCGTAGACCCGCTGGAGCTGTTTCTCGCTCTGATCGCCGCGATAATAGGCCCCGCTGACCTGCATGATCTTGAAGGCTCCGATGCGCCCCGTACTGGGCAGATGCGGGCCACGGCACAGATCCTCGAAACAACGACCCTGCTCCGTGCCGGTCATGTAGAAACTCAGCTCGCCCTCGGCTCGCTCGGCGTTGTCGATCTTGTAGCGATTGCCCTCGGCCCGAAGACGATTCATGCCTTGTTCGCGGGTCATCGAGTAGCGGGTGAACGGGCGGTCGGCTTTCACGATCTCGGCCATCCTAGCCTCGATCGCCTCGAAATCGTCGGGGCTGATCGGCCGGTCGAGATCGATATCGTAGTAGAAGCCGTTCTCGATGGCCGGGCCATAGACCAACCTGGTCTGGGGAAACAGGGCGCAGATCGCCTCGGCCATGACGTGGGCGGCGCTGTGGCGAATGACCTCGAGGCTGTCGGCGTTTTCGGCGTTGGGCGTGAGAATCTCGAGCCGGCAGTCGCGGTCGACCGGGCGGCTGAGATCGACCACTTCGCCGTCGATCTTACCGGCGATGGCGGCCTTGGCCAGACGAGGACCGATGCGAGCAGCGATGTCCGCGACGGTGGCGCCGGCAGGTACATCGAGAGTGCTGCTATCGGGAAGGGTTACGAGGGGCATGGGAGATGTCTGCATTGCATGGTCTTCACCTACCTGATGCCACAACTATAGCGTTTGACCCGCATGCGTCAAGGCGAAGTGGCGGCAGCGCCCCTGGGGTTCGGGCTGCCGCCGACCTTCCGGTTGGTGGCCCTGGGCGGTGGACAGGGTGCCGCCCGCCGCCGACCCGATGCGTCCTTGGCATCGGCCGTTGCCAAGTGGAGCGGGACGCTTCGCGGGGCCGGTAGGCCACCCGGGCCTGTGCCGCGGTGGCGGACCGAGTCGGCGATAACTCACGGCGTTGACGGAGGTTATCGACCGGCTGGCAGGATCGTCCGCGTTCCAGCGTCGTGGGGCGTCGCGGGCTCGACCCATCGAGCCGCATGGCCGGGTGAGCCGGTAGGGGTCGTCGCTGGGGAGCGGCGGGTGGCCCGCGGGGTCGCGGATCCCTTTGGGTCGTTCAAAACGCGAACCCCCGGCGTGACGGCCGGGGGTTCGCCTTGGAGCTTGGGGCTGCGACGGGACGGCCGCGTCAGGCGGCGCGTCGGCGGGCCAGCAGGCCCATGGCAGCCAGCAACAAGAGCCCAATACTGGCGGGCTCGGGGACGGCCACGATCTGCATGCCGTTGATCGTCGCCCGGAGCGTTGTCCCGGTTCCCCCGTTGATCTCTTCCGTCTTCAGAAGGAAGCTATCAGCGGTCAGGCCGGTGAAAACGATGAAGTTGGCTTCGGCCGCGGTGTCCGCGGAATTGGCCGACAGCGGAGCCTGGATGTAGGCGCCCGAGAAGTTGACCACATCCTTGACGAACACCTGGGGAGTCAGGACGGCGCCCAGTGCCGTCGGGGGATCATTGCTGTCCCCTGGTTCCTGGAGCCAGTACGCAGAGGTACGGCCGATCATCTCGTCGCCATCGGTGTAGACGACGACCTTGTAGCTCGGCGCGCCCTGGGCTGCCAGCCACGCGCCGATGCCTCTGACGCAGACCTCGGGCTTGTTCGCATTGTCCCAGAAGTTGTAGGGGACGGCGGTATCGAGGTTGGCCGCGCCGGTCGCATCGAGATAACCGTTCATGAGCTTGTTGTCGGGGGTTCCGGTTCCGACGCCGAGACCCCAGGTGTTGTTGGAGTCCCAGGTCACGGCGATACCGCTGGCGGCGCCGTCACTGGCATTCACCGCGGCAGCCTGACCCCAGCGACCCAGGTTGTTCCAGTTGCCCTGAGCATAGCCCGGGGCACCCGCGACTTCATCCGCGGCCAGGTTCTCGTCGCTGGAATTCGTGAAGTTCGCGCCGACGCTGGAACCCCACGCCGCAGGCAAGCCGGCGCACAACAGGACAGTTGCCACGGCGGCAACTCGCTTCCATCCTACTCCTCGCATCGATGGTCTCCTTTCTGAGCCACGTAAGAAATGACAGACACCGGACGGTGGTGCCACCACCGATCCGCGCGGCACCGGCTTACAGCGCGATCGCCGCCACACCCATCCCTTCAATCATCACCCACCGCAGGCACGGTGGAAACACATGCTCACAAGGACCTCATGCCCCCCCCCGATACCCGAAGTGCAACTCGAAGTGCCTCGCAGAAATCGAAGGGCACGCATGTTCCACCCTCTAGTGTATCTGGAACCTCCTTTCGCTGCAAGAGAATCTTCAAAAGATCCGGTCGCATGGCCAGCCCCGGCGACACGGAGGAGAACGGCGAATGGGGCAGGGGCTGATCGCCGCCGGGGCCTGAGCAGGTCAAGGCGCGTGCCTGCCGGCCCGGACACTCTCGAGACGGCATCCGATGACTCCGTCACCAGACGGCCAGAAGCCGACCCTGCGACCGGCGAGTCGGAGGCCCCCGCTCGAGGCTGGACAACCTGTAAGGAAACAACGCGGGGAGGACAATACCGATGAGGGGTCTGTCGGAGTCTGGCACGTGCCTGATCTGTCCAATTTCGGGATGAACATCTATCTGGGGATCGGTCTAACGATTGTCCTTGGCTTCCTTGCCCTCGTGGTGCTGGCGTTGTGGGTTGGTCTGCGAGCCTGGTTGTGGCGGGCCGCGCAAAAGCGAGCTCAGGCCAGGTTCCATCGCACCAGCCGTCGAGCAGACGGGAAGGCCTACCCGCCTTGGATTGGCGGGATCTGCGACGAATGCAAACGCGTGCGTAGGAAAATCTACTACCCGCCGAACGGACCTCGACTTTGCCCGGAGTGCTACGAGCGATTCTGGCGACAGGAGGAAGCCGCCCGGTCTGTTCCCAGCGGGGCTGAGGAGGCTTCTGGTTCGGCCACTTCTGTCCGGTTCCAGGGCTCTCCGCGTTCAGCGCCGATGTGCGGATCGGTTGGGCATCACGCGGCCGGTCTATGAACGCCGGCACATTCCCACCGGGTGGCTGGGGATACGAGCCGGTCGAGGACGGCTGCGCATTATGGCCGGCGCCAAACGAACCCATTGGGGCTTCTGGCCGGATGTGAGAAGACGCTTGTCCAGAAGGACTTGCGGGCATGCATGCCTCGGGCAACTCCACGCGTTCTCTCTTCTGGGTTCTCAGGGCGTCCACATCCTCGGGCATGGGAGTCAGTCTGTTCGGATCGTTGGCCGGCGGGCAGACTGTCCACCATGAGAACACAGCGCCTGTTCCGCAGTCGCGGCGGTGACGAAGCGTCGCGAGGTGCCACCGCGGACCGGCTGACTGGGTGGGCGCGGGGCTGGCGGTGCTCGAGTCTGACGGGGTGAAGCGTCACGTCCACCTTCCCTCTTTGACCCTCCCTGGTGCCAAGCAGTGGGAAGCACGGCTTGCTCGGCCGATGAGGCGGAAGCGGCCCGGGGACTGAGTCGGCGAGCTGGTGCGGGGTGCGGCTTGAGGACGAAGCGGCTCAGGCTTCACGGCTGACGGGGTCCATGATCGCGAGGTTGCGGCGAATCAGTTCGATCCTCTGCTGGACGCAGGCGTAGGAGCGAAGCGGATCGGGTGGCGTGTTCTTGCAGTAGTCGACGAGCCGCTCGACGGTGGTGGTAGCCACGTGGCAGCGAGTATCGCTGGACGCGTAGTAGATGAACAGGCGGCCGTCGGGCTTGGCGACCCAGCCGTTGGAGAAGGTCACATTGGAGACATCGCCGACGCGTTCCATGCCGGAGGGGGCGAGCAGGTAGCCGCCGGGCTCATGGATGAGGCGGCTGGGGTCGTCGAGAGCGGTCATGAACGCGTAGAGGACGTAGCGCAGGCCGGCGGCGGTATTGCGTACACCGTGAGCCAGCTGCAACCAGCCGGCGGGTGTTTTCAGCGGTGCGGGGCCCAGGCCGTTCTTAACCTCGTTGATGGTGTGGTACTTGCGATCCTGGACGATCTTCTCCGGCCCGAGGCGGGCGTTCTCGACGCTGTCGGCCAAGGCCCAGCCGATGCCGCCGCCCGAGCCGGCATCGATGAAGCCGTCCTGGGGGCGAGTGTAGAAGGCGTACTTTCCGTCGACGAGCTCGGGGTGAAGGACGACGTTGCGTTGCTGGGGGGAGCGGGTTTTGAGGTCGGGCAGTCGTTCCCAGTCCTTGAGGTCCCTGGTTCGGGCGATGCCGCACTGGGCGGTGGCCGATGACAGGTCGCCGCGTAGAGCGTTCGGGTCCTTGCGTTCGGTGCAGAACAGGCCGTAGACCCATCCATCCTGGTGCTGGACGAGTCTCATGTCGTAGACGTTGATATCCGGCTCGTCGGTCTCGGGCAGGACGACGGGGTAGTCCCAGAAGCGGAAATGATCTACACCGTTGGGGCTTTCGGCGACGGCGAAGAAGCTCTTGCGATCGACGCCTTCGACGCGGGCCATGAGGCAGATCATGCCGTTGAAATCGATGGCCCCGGGATTGAACACGGCGTTGATGCCCTGTCGCTCCATGAGGTGCGGGTTGGTCTTCGGGTCGAGATCGTATCGCCAGAAGATCGGGGCATGCTCGGCGGTGAGGACCGGATGCCTGTACCGCTCGAAGACGCCGTTGCCTTCAGGGAGCATCTCGTTGGGCCGGTCGATGAGCTTTTGGTGAGCGGCCAGGAGTTTCCGCAGGCGTTGGCTGAATGACGTGGATGCCATGGCTTGTTCCTCTACGCTGGATACGTTCCGAGTCGTTCGAGCATTTCGAGACAGCATCGCCCGTTGTGGTATGGGCACTTCCAGATGGAGACCTTGGGCATGGACCGGTCGGGCACACCGGCTCGACTCACGCGCCAGAACCACTCGCCGTGGCGATGATCGACGATCTTGTCCTGGATGAACTGCCAGCACCGAGCCGCGGCCTCGCGGAAGGGCGGCTCGCCGGTCAGCTGCCAGGCGTTATAGAAACCAACCACCGCCTCCGACTGCGGCCACCACTCCTTGTTGGCGTCGATGATCTGGCCGTTGCGGCCCTCGTAGAGCAGTCCGCCGTCGTGGTCGAGCCCTTCGCTCAGGACTGCCCGAGCGAGGCGTACCGCGGTCACTCGGACGTCGGCCAGCAGCCGCTCGTCGCCGAGCGCCGTCGCCGCCTCGCACAGCAGCCAGCTGCCCTCGATGTCGTGACCGAAGGTGTAAGTATCGGAGAGCGGGCGCCAGTGGATGTCGAAGAAGTGCTGGAAGTGGGTTCGATCGGCATTGAGGATGTGGTCGGTGAACAGGTCGATCAACTCGCGCAGGCGGACGGCGAGGGTTGCATCCGGCCAGACGCGGTACAAGTTGGTGTAGCCTTCGAGGAGATGAAGGTGGTTGTTCATTGACTTGGCGGCGTTCATATCCTTGTGGCTGAGCCGCATGTCCGGGCACGGTGTCCAGTCCCGGTTGACGACTTCGAGGTAGCCGCGGTTGCGGGGGTCGTGGCTGCCGGCCTCGATGCGTCCGAAGCCGTCGATAGCCCGCTGCAGAGCCTGCGGCTCGCCGAAGGCGCGGTGGTACTCGCTGAGCGCGTAGAGGCAGAACGCCTGGCCGTAGATCTTCTTTTTGTCGTCGCGGACGCGGCCGTCCGGCTCGAGTTCCCAGGAATAGCCGCCATATATAGGGTCGAAGAAATGCTGTTCGAGGTAATCGCAGGCTCGGCGGGCGAGCCTGCGGTCTTGCGGCTGGCCCAGGCGGCGGGAGGCGGCTGCGAAGGTCCAGAGGATTCTGGCGTTGAGGATCAGGCCCTTGGTGGCGGCTTGCCTGACCTGCAGGTCGTTGGACATTTCGGCGATGAAGCCGCCGTGCCGCTCATCCACGGTGTGGAGCCGCCAGAACGGGAGGATGTTGCCCAGCAGTTCCCGGCGGATATCGGCGGCGAGGGCCTCTTCAGTCAGCGCGGCCATGCTCGATCTCGACTCTGCCGATCTGGGCCTCGGTCCGGAAGGTCACTTTCACATAGCGGCTGTCGGCACCGCAGCCCTTGGCCGAATAGAGGGCGGACTGCATGAAACCGTAGAGCGAGCCGCCGTAGGTGGTGGTGCGGGTCACGGCCAGCTCGGCGGGCTCGAAGTTGGCACCGTCCTTGGAGAACGCGACGGTCACGTTCTGCTGATCGGCGAGGGTGTACACGAACAGTCGCACCATCCGGATGCCGTCGGCGGCACGGTAGACGACCCCGCTGTCGCGCTCGCCGGCCAAACGGTGGCAATCCTCCTTGAACTTGCGGGCCTCGTTCTCGCGGAACTGGACCTTACCCTGCTTGAGGTAGATGCGGGAATCGTTGCGGAACTCATCGACGAGGGTCCGGTGGTCGATTCTGACCGGCCCGACGGTGTTCGAGGGTTCGGACATCCCGGAGTGGTTGCGGGCCAAGACGCGGTAATGGTAGGACTCACCGGGCCTGGCCGAGTCGTCCACATACAGGGGGCGGTACTGGACGTCGGCCTCGGACACGTCGGTGGCGATGGTCTTCCAGGGACCGAGGAGGGCAGGGGCCCGCTGGATGTCGTAGGAGGCGGCCCCGACGGAGCCCTGCCAGCTGATCATTCCGCCGTTGTCGACGGTCAGCAGAGTTGGGGTCTTAGGGGCGGGCAGAGGGGGCGGGGTGAGGCCCCGGATCTCGAAGGCCTTGGCCCGCAGCAGGCTCATCAGCCCGCGTTCGTCGTAGCGTTCGCCGCTCGCGAAGCCCGGCCAGTGATAGGCTTTAAAGAAGTCGCCGCCCAGTGGCTCGTGATGCCAGTAGAAACCTCCATCGCGGCTCCGGCAGCGGAGGCTCCACAGCAAGGCGCCGGTGATCTTACGTTCGATGACCGTATCGATGATGGAGCGTAGGGCCTCGGTGCTGAGAAAGCCGAATTCGCCGACGTGGTAGGGCTTATGTCCGCGGGCCAGATCGCTGTTGGCCGCAATGCGTTGGACGACCTGGCGCGGGTCGGGCTCGTAGTGGTGAGTCTGCACGAAGTCGACGTTGGGGTCTTTCAGTGAGTTCTGGGGCAGGGTGCCATAGCCCGCCCCGTCGATGACCAGGTGGTTCGGGTCGACGCTCTTGATGTGGGCGGCCGCGATGCGGGTCCAGTTCTCCGGGGCCTTGAGCTCATTGCCCGTTTCCCAGGCCAGGATCGCCTTGTCGTCGCGATAGCGGATCCCGGTGATGGTGTTCCTGCGGTTGACCACGGTGGTGACGATGGCCTTGTAGTCCTCGATGAGCTGCGGATCGGTGAAGAAGTCATCGCCCTTCTTGCCACGGAAGCCGGCCAGTTCGCCGGTGCCGCCCCACCAGACCCACTGATCGATGAACGGGATGATGACGCGAACACGATGGCGGCTGGCGGCGGCCAGCACCTGGTCGAGTATGACGAAGGCTTCCTCATTGAACTGGCCGGGGCCGAGGATGTATCGCGGGATATCCGCGGGGTCGTCGGGCTTCTTCACCGAAAGGGCGTACATGCGCACGACCTGGCCGCCCAGCTGGGCGATCGAGCCCAAGGCGTCCTCGATTTCGAACGCATCGGGCAGGCGGAAAGGCATGGCCCGGTCAAAGCGCATGTCATCCTCGACGTAGTGGAGGTTGGGGATATTGAAGGAGACGAACCGGAACTCGCGGTCGCCGTCCAGGAGCCGATCGCCGTCGCGGCGAACGAAATGCTCAAACGGCTCGCTGCCTCCGGGTGGAGCCATTGAACACCCTCCGGCCCCCAAAAACACGGCCAGACCCATCCAGCCCAGCAATCCTCGTTTCATCCGACCGTCTCCCACCTGTGACCCGGGTCTCGCCCTGATACCCGACGTTTGCCCGGCTGCGTCGGGTCCGCCAGGAGCATGGAACGGTCGGACCGATGCAGAGGAGGGCTATCGCCGACCCCAGTGACCGGCATGCCCGCCCTGGTCGGGTGGGCTTGTTATAAAGCTGGTCCTGAAGAGGGTCAATCGACGACCCGGCGGGTGGTTCTAGGCCCCTTCCCCGACTCGCCCTGGGCCGCGGCGGACTTCTCGCGGGCCGGCCCGAGGTCGTTGGCTGCCCCGTGGGCGGGCTTCCGAACGCATCGCGGTCAGGGGGGCCGGGCCTGGCCGCGTCCCTCGACGGGCCCGGTTCGGACTTGTGGCTCTCTTGAATGCCGGGAGGGTGGCTTGCCTCGCCGCGGCCATCTGCTACACTACGCCATTCCCATGACCGGGCCGGCCGGCGTCCGCGGGGCCCGCTAGGATGCTTACTCCATAGAAGGAAAGGAGTTACGTGCAATGCCAGTAACGATTTACTACGATCGAGATGCGGACCTGGGCGTGCTCAAGGGCAAGAAGATCGCGATCCTGGGTTACGGAAGCCAGGGTCACGCTCATGCTCAGAATCTCCGCGATTCAGGAATGAACGTCACCGTGGCCGAACTGCCGGGCACGGACAACTACCGACTCGCGGTCGAGCACAAGTTCGCGCCGATTAGCGCGGCGGAGGCCACCAAGTCCTGCGATCTGCTGATCATGACCCTCCCGGACGAACTGCAGGCTCGGATCTTCAAGAGCGAGATTGCCGAGAACCTCAAGCCGGGCAAGGCGATTGGCTTCACCCACGGGTTCAACATTCACTACGGTCAGATCGTCCCGCCGAACGGTGTGGATGTCATCATGATTGCCCCGAAAGGCCCGGGCCACCTGCTCCGCAGCGAGTTTGTGAAGGGTGGCGGCGTGCCCTGCCTAGTGGCGGTCGAGAAGAACGCGACCGGCAAGGCCCTGCAGACCGCGCTCGCCTGGGGTTCGGGCATTGGCGGCGGTCGTGCGGGCATTCTGGAGACGACGTTCAAGGATGAGACCGAGAGCGACCTGTTCGGGGAGCAGGTGGTGTTGTGCGGCGGGGTGACGGCCCTGGTCAAGACTGCGTTCGAGACGTTGCTGGAGGCTGGCTACCCGGAAGAGATCTGCTACTTCGAGGTCATGCACGAGCTGAAGCTGATCGTCGACCTTTTCTACCAGGGCGGCATCAACTACATGCGTTACAGCGTAAGCAACACTGCCGAATACGGCGATCTGACCCGTGGCCCGCGGATCATCACCGAGGAGACGCGGCAGGAGATGCGCAAGATCCTGAAGGAGATCCAGACCGGCGAGTTTGCCCGCGAGTGGCTGCTCGAGAATCAGGTTGGCCGACCGACGTTCAACGCCCTGTACAAGAAGGACTACAACCACCCGGTCGAAGTGGTGGGCCGCCGTCTGCGTAAGATGATGAAGTGGATCGAAGTCAAGGAAGTCTGATTTCCGACGGTGATCTGGAAGAGTTGTTGACGAGGTCAGGGGCCACGGGCTGTTTCGCCGGTGGCCTCTGTTCTTTGGTGGGCAGGGAAAGGACTCAGTACCGCCACACGAACACGGGTGGCGGGCCTGCCGCGGGCCGATCGGACGCTTGCCTGAGGGGCAGGGTCTGCCCGCCGGGGAGGATGTGCTGAGCAAGGACATGGGTGACGAACGACTCGCTGGTCGCGTCGGTGTGGGCTCCGGTCCACCCGTAGCTCTCGTACCTGGGTGACCAGCCGATGTTGAGGATTTTGCCGGCCGTCCCGCCGGGCGGGTGGAGGCCGACCAGGCCGGCCGACGGGGAGTCCATTCGGCCGTCGATGGTGCCCAAGGCCCGGACCGGCCCGTCCAGGACGCCGTCCTGCGAGGAGTAGTAGACGTAGACTCCGCCGGCGACGTGCTTGAGTGCTTCGCGCATGTCGTAGCCGGACGAGAGGCTCGACCCGAGCAGGATGATATTATGGACCTGGGCTGGCGGCTGGAGGGCCTCACAGGCCCAGACGCATACACCCGTTCCCGCGGACAGGGCGATAATGTTGACTTCCGCGTGGGGGTACTTTTGGAGGTAGGTGTTGATCTGCTTGCCCAGTTCGACGCCCTTGGCCCGGGCGGCTCCCCGGCCGATGGTCTGATCCAGAGCCGGGTTCAGGAACGGCGACCAGGTATAGTTGATGATGTTGCCCTTGTAGTTAGCCCGGCGCAGGCCGCTGCGCACCTCGGCCACACCGAAGCCCCAGTTGCCGGCGCCGTCGATGTAATAGGTCCGACCATGCTGGTCTTCTCGGCTGAAGTGGGGATCGCCTTCCGAGCACCCCAGCGTGGGGAGGACGGCGGCCAACGATAGCGTCGCGAGGCCGCCTGGCGCCGATAAACGCTTGGATATCCTCATGGTTTCCCTGTTCAAGGCCACGTGTCTCCTTCTAGTGTAGGACATCGGTTGGAGGCGTCAAGCACTTTGGTGGGGCGGGCGATCGCGGCGTGGTCGCGATCCAAAGGGCGTGGGGCGGTTTGACCCTGGGCGGATGGTCTCGTAAGATCGATGGCGGGTGGAGGATGGGTCGCCTGCCACCAGGATGGTGACGAGTTGCGCGTCAAGATCTGTGGGATAACGAACAGCGCCGACGCGCGGGTTGCGGCCGAGGCCGGGGCTGACGCCATCGGTCTGAATTTCGTAGGCGGCCCGCGGCAGATTGCGGTGGGGGTGGCCGCCGCGATTCTGGAATCGCTGCCGCCCCTGGTGACTCCTGTGGTCCTGGTTCGCCTGCAGGACGGTCGGCTGTCCGACGAGCTGGTGGGACTGCTGGGCCGCCACCGGGTTTCGCACCTGCAGATCTACGGCCCGGTGACGGCGGGAGCGTTGGACGCCCTGGCCGGTGACGGTTTCTGTCCCATGCCGGTGATCGCGGTCCGTGGGGCGGACTTCGCCCGGGGAGCGGTTCTCTGGCGGGACTGCCGGGCCGGCCGGCCCCGGGCCGTGGTGCTCGACACCCATGACCCCTTAAAGGAAGGTGGAACCGGTAAAGTCTTCCATTGGGAGCTGATTCCGGCCGCAGTGGCGTCCGGAGCGATCCGGGGCTGGCCGCCGATCATTCTGGCCGGCGGGTTGAGACCCGGGAATGTTGCCGAGGCGGTGCACGTGGTCCGCCCCTTCGCGGTGGATGTCTCGTCCGGCGTGGAAGTGGAGGGCTCTCCAGGGCGGAAGGACGCCACCAAGGTTCGGGAGTTTGTCCTCAATGCCCGAGCCGCGGCGGGCCGTTTGTCCGTGTGAGGGTGGTTGAGGTTGGCGCGCGTTCCCCCATCGTTCATCCTGTGGTTCCCGGCGGTGCCGGTCTTGCTGACCTGCGGGTGCTTAAGCCCTGAGCGAGCGTCGTACGCCGCGCCGGCCTCCCAGCCGGCGACGCCGCCGGGCGCTGAACTGGCCGAGTACCTGTCGGCGATCCGTGCCGGCGAGTGGGTCTACGAGCGTCGGGAGTTGCCTGCCCACGCGGATCAGCGACCCTCCGATTATGTCCGACACATCGGCCCCGGGCAGCTCTTCGAGATTGCCCGGGAGTTCTCCGACCTGGTGTGCAGGTACCGAGGGCCGATGACCACGACCCAGGCGGCGGTGGCCGGGCTGCCCACCACGAGGCCAAGCGACCAGGAGATGGAGGACCCGCTGCTCCGGCAGCTCAAGGACTGGACGGCCATTCGTATCGAGCTCGGCGAGCCGATGGACCCCATTCCGCCGGAGCTGATTGCCACCGGCCGCTGCACGGAGTCCACCTCGGTGGGCTATGGGAGACGCACGGGTCCGCTGCTGGGGGCGGGCACGCTGACGCGGCACGTGGAGGTTGAGGATCGGGAGCCGGTGGAGTGTCCCGCCGGCCGGTTCGAGGAATGCCTTCGCGTTCGCGTGGATCTGGAGATTCGCTTCCCGCTCACCCCGGTGATCGACTGGACGACCTACGTGTGGTTGGCTCCGAGGATCGGTGAGGTTCGGCGTGTTCAGAGCTTCTCCGGCTGGTTCCTGATTTTCTGGTTCGGCAGCACCCACGAGTACCTGCTCAAGAGCTACCGGCTGCCGTCGGACGTGTTCCCACCGACGGCCACGACCCGCTGGTCGAAGGTCCTGGTCTTCCTGGATCGTACCTTTCCGCATCCGCGGGTGGCGTACATGGCCGTCGATCTGGCGAAGTCGCAATCCGCGTCACCGCCCTCCGCCGCCCCCTGGGCGGGCCCGTGACGAGTCGGGCTTACGGGCTTATGATTTGTCCGACCATGGCCGGCGGCGTCGCTCTTTTCGGTGGCAGTTTCAACCCGATTCACCACGGGCACTTGATCATCGCACGGGCGGTGGCTGAGAGGCTGGATCTCGTCCGGCTGGTTCTCATCCCGTCGGCCAATCCGCCACACAAGGTCGGCCAGGACCTGGCCGACGCCGCCGATCGCCTGGCGATGGTCCGGCTGGCCATCGCGGACGAACCGTTCTTCGAGGTGAGCGACACCGAGATTCGCCGTCGGGGAACCAGTTACACCATTCTCACCCTTGAGGAGTACCGTTCTCGGCTGGCCCCGGGAGAGGATCTCTACTGGATCATCGGCGGCGACACGATTTCGGAGCTGCACACCTGGTATCGAGCCCGCGAGCTGGTGGACCTGTGCCGGATCGTGACCGCCGTCCGACCGGGATTCGAGACACCCGACCTGTCCGTGTTGCAGCCGACGCTTTCGGCCGCGCAGGTTGAGCGTCTTCGACGGGGGATTCTCGAGACGCCGCGGGTGGACATCTCCGCCACCGACGTCCGTCGGCGTGTAGCGGAGGGCTTGTCGATTCGTTTCCTGGTGCCGGAGGCGGTGCGGGAGTACATCGAGCGGAAGGAGCTGTACCGATAGGAGTTTGCCGAGTTTGGGGCCCGGCACGGACACGGCTTGGCGGCGGCCACACGGGCCGGATTCATGAGCCTCGGCGCCCCGCGTTCTGCCCGATGTCCGATTGCGGCCAATCGCTTACGGTGTCGCGCCCCACACTTCGGGTGACTGGAACCCGGGAGGGCGTGGCGCGTTCCGGGGAGGGACGGCCTGGGCGGCCAGTCGCGCATAGCGGGCGCGAAGCTCGTCGACCTTCGCGGGATGCTGGGCGGCCAGATCGCGTTTCTCCTGAGGATCCTCCGCGAGATTGAACAGTTCGGCCGGCTCGCGTCCCGGCCTGGCCGGTGTGCCCAGGGGCCGGCTCGTCGTCTTCTGATCTTCATCCATGGCCGTCTGGCCGCGGATGACGAGTTTCCACGGTCCGACCAGGATGGCCCCCCCGGAGGGTGAGGCGTTGAGGAGGATTTCGTCGTGGGGCGACGGTTTCCCCTCGGCGATCGTCGGCCATGCGTCCTGCCCGTCGACCGGGAGTCTCTGCGTGGGGGGCACCCCCGCGAGTTTGAGGAGCGTAGCGTACCAGTCGACCATGTGCAGCGGTTCGCGGACGATCGTTCCCGGCCGGATGCGGCCTTGCCAGGCGGCCAGAGCTGCGGCCCGAACGCCGCCCTCGTAGAGCGTCGCTTTGCCAGCTCGGTAGAGGCCATTGCTGGTGACGCGTCCGGGAGCAGGCCCGCCGTTGTCGCTGGAGAAGAGGATCAGGGTGTTGCGGCGCATATCCTTCTCGTCGAGCGCGGCCACCACGCGGCCGATAGCCTCGTCCATCGCGGCGACCATGCCGGCATAGGTTCGGCGAGGCTCCTCGAGATGGGCATAGGGTTCGAGATACTGGGGCGGAACCTGGTGCGGTGCGTGGACCGCGTTGAAGGGCAGATACAGAAACAACGGCTTGGCCACCTTGTGCTGGCGGATCAGACGGACCGCCTCGTCCGCGAGGAGAGACGTACTGTAGCCCTTGTCGTAGCATGCCCGGTCATCACGATGCCAGTCGTGACCGCCATCTCGTTGATGGGTGAAGTAGTCGATTGCGCCGTTGTAGTGGCCGTACTGGTGGTCGAATCCCCGGCGGGTAGGCAGGAAGTCGGGCCGGAAATGCCCGAGATGCCACTTTCCGCAAATGGCCGTCTCGTAGCCCGCCTCCTTCAGGGCCTGGGCGAGGGTCCGCTCCTCCAGGGGCAGGCCGTACTGGGCCCAAGGGCGAACCACACCCACCTGGAGCCCGTATCTCATCGGGTAGCGCCCGGTCATGAGGGCCGCGCGGGTAGGCGAGCAGAGCGGCTGAACGTAGAACTGTTCCAGCCGGGCGCCGGAGACAGCCAGACTGTCCAGATGCGGCGTCTTGATGGTGCTCCCGTGGAATCCCACGTCGGCATGGCCCAGATCGTCCGCCAGGATGATGACGATGTTGGGTCGAGCGGACTCGGCCGAGGCCGGCGTGCACATGGCCAAGGCGGCCCATACGAGCGCGGTTTCACGTATCCAGGAGCATTTCATATTGGATCCCTTCTTGCGGGTAATGGATCCCGGCCATTGGCGACAGCAGCGAAGCAGGGCCTCAGGCCGACTGTCGGCCGAGGGATCACGGCATCGGATCATCCCCGGCCTGATTTCCTACGGTCAGGCGGCCCGCGTCCTTCGATGAACGAGGTCTCACCACCGGGTCAGGCCAGATGTCTCAGTTGAACGCTGGGCCGGAGCGTTTCCACGTCCTCGGCGGCAAAGACCGCGGGCAGGTCGTTCATCGCCGAGGCCGCGGCGACGGCCACTCCCTGGCGGAGGGCGGATTCGCGCGTCCCGTTGGTCGCGACCAGACCGCTCAAGAAACCCGCCAACAGGGCATCGCCGCAACCGACGGTACTACGGAACCGTTCGGGGGGAATGGTCACCCTGGCGTGCTGAGCGGCGTCCTCGGCGAAGCAGAAGGCGCCTCGTTCGCCGGCGGTGATCAGCACCAATGGAATCCGATCGGCCAGTTCGAGTCCCGTCCGAACGATCTCGTCGTCGGTAGCGATCTCGCGTCCGACCAACTCTGCCAGTTCGACGAGGTTGGGCTTGATCATCCACACCTTGTGTTCGAGGGCCTGCCGCAGGGGGGCCTGGGACGTATCGACCACCACCCGGGCTCCCCGCGTGACGCAGGATTCGATCATGTCGCCGAACCGTTCGGGCGGCAATCCCGGAGCCAGGGACCCGGTGAACACCACGATGACGTCGTCGTCGGCCGTCCAGCGCAGATCATCGGTCAATCGGTCGATTTCCTCGGCCGTCACCGTGGGTCCGATCTCGCGGATGTGTGTTTCGCAGGGCCCCTGCGGATCGATCACGGTGATGTTCTCGCGGGTCGTGCCGGCCATGGGCGAGAACTGAGGGGTGAATCCGGCGGCACGGGCGGCGGCGTTGAACGCCTCGATTGATTCGCGGCCCACCCAGCCAAGGGCGACGCTGGGCATACCCAGGGCGGCCATGGCCCGGGAGACGTTGATTGCCTTGCCGGCGGGGGTGCGTGAATGGAGGCGGCCGACCAGGTGCTGACCCACGGCGAAGCCCGGAACGCGTATGACCCGATCGATGGTCGGGTTCAGCGTCACGGTCGCCAGTCGCAGGCCGATGGTCGGAGACAGCATCGCGGCTCACCTGACGCCGAGCAGCAGTTCCTGCGTAAGCTGGTCGAGGCGCTCGTGGTGCAGCCTGCGGCGGGCCAGCTGGTCGGCGTCGAAAGCGATCTTCTTCAACTGATCGTGCGGCGGCAGCGGCTCGCCCGCGCCGCTCCTGAGCTCCTTGAGGATGGCCTGGATCTCAGGATCCTTGTTGAACTTCTGGACCTTCTCCTTCAGGATCAGGTAGGTCCTCATGCAGCCGCTGACAAAATCCCAGACCTCCTCGCGATCGGATGAGCGGAAGGCGTGGGCGTCAAAGGATCGAGCGCCCTGCCAGCCGGTGTCCTCGACGAGTTTGACCACGAAGAAGCTCTCCTTGAGATCCTCGGAACCGAAACGCTGGTCCTGATCGTAGCGCAGAGGCTTCTGGGCGTTGAAATGGCAACCGAAGAGCTTACCGACCTCGATGGCCTGAGCGACGTCGTGGTAGGTATTGAGACCGGCCATGCGCGAGTGGGCGATTTCGACCACCAGGCCGCAGTTCTCGGGCTTGTTCAAGGTGGCGATCAGCCCGAGCGCGTGTCCCACGGTCGGCATGTAGATGTCGCCGCGCGGCTCGTTCGGTTTGGGTTCGATGGCCAGTCGGTAGCCGGTGTAGCCCTGTTTGTCGATATAGGATTGAAGGTAGTTGAGTCCCTCGCGGAGCCACTTGATGGCTTCGAGAGGCTCTTTCGCCGCGTCCACTTCCGCCCCGTCGCGGCCCCACCACAGGTCGCAGAGTTTGCTGCCCAGGGCAACGCCGACGTCGATGGAGTTCAGATACCGCTGCAGGGCGAGCTGGCGGACCTTGGGGTCGTGGCTGGTGAGGGCCCCATCCTTATAGACCGGATGAGCGAACACATTGGCCCCGCAGTTGACGCAGGCCATACCCTGATCCGCCATCCGCTTGTTGGCCTCCTTGATGAGCCGGTCGCGTTCGGCGGCGGTGGCGGTGGGCGGGATGAGATCCTCGGCGTGCATTTCGATGCCCCAGACTCCGCGTTTGCCCAGTTCGGTGATGACGTCCAGCGGATCGATCCGCTCTCGAGTTGCCTCGCCGAACGGGTCGCGGCCGGTGTTCATGATCGTCCACAGTCCGAACGCGAACTTGTCACTCTTCTGCGGCTGATAGGAAGCCATCGGATGCTCCTCTTATAGGACCCGGTGTAGGCGGCCGGCTCGGCCGCCCGCTCAACACCCCGGCATTGTACGCCCTAGAGGAGCCACGGCAACAGTCCGAGAAGGGCGGCCGTGTGGGCAGACCCGGGCGGATGGGGTGACAAACGGGTGATCCACCTCATGGCCCCGGGATTTCGCGACGATGAGAATCGTCGACGGGGGAATGATCAGCGGACTGCAACGGCACAGGTTATGGGGCGGTTGTCGCTGCCAAGCGGGATCCGCCTGAAACCGATGTCTTTCGCAGGGAGCCAGCGGTGAGTGAGCGCAAACGCATTCTGACCTTTGTCTCGATCATAGCCGCCGTCGCCGCCCTGGCGATCGGGGCGACGCTCGCCTTGCTGCACAACGCGTCGTTCGAGCGGCACCGTGTCCGGTTGTCCGAGGTGGCCTGCAACACCGCCCGGACAGCGGAGATCGCCGCTCGATATCATGAGGCGGTCAGACCGAATGCCAGTGGCGAGGATTCCGCAGCGATTGCCCTGAAGGAGCTTCGGGGCGGCGTTTCTCGTTCGCCCTGGCTGGGAGAGAGCGGCGAAATCCACCTGGCTCGCCAGAGCGACGGGGCCGTTTTTCCGCTTTGGCCGAGACTCTCTCCGGACACGATCACCCGGTCAGGTCCACCTGCGTTGGGCTTGTCCGAGCCGATGGGGCGGGCCTTGGAGGGCCGATCGGGGACGCTGGTCGGGCTGGATGGTCGAGGCGTGCGTGTGCTGGCGGCCCATGAACCGATTGCGGGCCTGGGCTGGAGCGTGATCGCCCAGATTGATCTGTCGGAGATCCGGGCGCCTTTCGTGAAAGCCGGTCTGTACCTGTTCGTCCTGGCCCTGGTCATGATCGCCATCTGCACCAGGCTCCTCGCGCTGTTCGCGGATTCGCTCGTCCGCAGGTTGCGGGCGAGCGAAGTGCGGACTCAGGCGATCGTGGAGATTGCCGACGACGGGATCGTGATCGCCGACTCGGGCGGGATCGTCCTCTCCTGGAACTCGGCCGCGGAACGGATCTTCGGCTATTCCGCCTCGGAGACGGTGGGGTGCAACCTGCTCGACCTGATCGTGCCCGAGCGGTATCGCGAGACCAAGCGTGCGGCCATGCGCCGCTTTGCCAAGGACGGACAAGGCCGAGCCCTCGGAACGACGCTGGAGCTCACCGCCCTGCACAAGAGCGGGGCGGAGTTTCCCATTGAATTGACCCTGTCCGCTTTCAGGGACGCGAGCGGCTTCATGGCCCTGGCCATGGTGCGGGACATCACCCAGCGGAAGCTGACCGAACTTCGCGAGCGGGAGCAGGCCGCGCAGCTGGAGGCCAAGAATCAGGAGCTCGAGGCCCAGAGGCAGCAGCTGCGCGCCCAACACGATGAACTGCTGGCGGTCAACGCCGCCCTGGTGCAGGCCAGGAACACGGCCGAGGCGGCCAGCCGGGCCAAGAGCGAGTTCCTCGCCAACATGAGCCACGAGATCCGGACCCCGATGACCGCGATCCTGGGCTTCGCCGAGAACCTCCTGCTCCCGGACCTGCCGCCCCAGGATGCTCGTTCCGCCGCCGAGACCATCCGCCGCAACGGCGAGCATCTGCTGACGATCATCAACGACATTCTGGATTTGTCCAAGATCGAGGCCGGCAAGCTGGAAATCGAGCGCATCGCCTGCTCGCCCCGCCAGATTCTCAGCGAGGTTGCCACGCTCTTCCGAGGTGCTGCCGAGGCGAAGCAGCTGAACCTGAAGATCGAATCGCTTGGCCCGATTCCCGACAGGATCCGCTGCGACCCCACCCGGTTGCGTCAGATTCTGCACAACATGGTCGGCAATGCCGTCAAGTTCACCGCCTCGGGCAGTGTCGGCGTGCTGGTCTCACAGGGTGAGACTGCCGCCGGGGCTCGCTTTCTGCAGTTCGATGTGATCGACACCGGCGTGGGCATGACCGAAGAGCAGAGCCGGCGGCTGTTTGAGCCCTTCACGCAAGCTGACAGTTCTACGACTCGGCAGTTTGGCGGCACCGGCCTGGGCCTGACCCTCACCAAGCACCTCGCGGAGCTGCTCGGTGGGACGGCTGAACTGGTCCGCTCGGCGCCTGGCCAGGGTTCGCATTTCCGGTTCACCGTGGCCGTGGTGACCGGCGACGAGGAGGCCGCCGCCGCGGGGACGATGACGTGGCCGGAGGGCTGCCTCACCGAGGCGTTACCCGCCGATTCACCGCGGCTCGAGGCCCGCGTGCTCCTGGCCGAGGACGGCCCCGACAACCAGCGACTCATCTCCTTCATGCTGCGCCGCATGGGCATCCAGGTGACCGTGGTGAACGACGGCCGCAAGGCGGTCAACGAGGTACTTGCGAGCGTGGAGATGGGGCAGCCGTACGACGGGGTGCTCATGGACGTCCAGATGCCGACCTGCGACGGTTACGAGGCGACGCGGCTGCTCCGAGCGGCCGGTTATGAGAAGCCGATCATCGCCTTGACCGCCCAGGCCATGGCCGGAGATCGGCAGAAGTGCATTGCCGCCGGATGTGACGACTACATCAGCAAGCCGATCCATCGGGTCCGCCTGTCCGAGGTGCTGCAGCACCTGCTCAACAATCAGGTCTCCAAGGCCGGGCGGCCGGAAGACCGCTGATCCGCGAGACCACCTGCCCGGCATCCCACATCGTTCTCTCCCGGGCCTGTTCCGACGATCGCCGGAGTACCCGTGTTCCGATCGGTGGCTATGGGCATGGCTGCCCGGCGGGATTACAATCTGCTACCCTGATGACCGAGGCCGACGGAGGAGCAGCGGCATGAACGGAAGAGAGCTTCTGCTGAAGGCGTTGGGCAACGAGCCCACCCCGCGCTCGGCCTGGGTGCCGTTCGTCGGCGTCCACGGAGCGAAGATGCTCGGCTTGTCCGCCGAGCAGTACCTTCGCTCCGGCGGGAGCATCGTGGCCGCCCTGCTCAAGGCCAAGGATCTCTACAGACCTGACGGTCTGCCCGTGGTCTTCGATCTCCAGCTCGAGGCCGAGATTCTCGGCTGCCAGATGCACTGGGGCGAGGAGACACCTCCATCGGTGAGTTCCCACCCGCTGAATGATCGGAGCGTCGCCGATCTGCCCTCTTTCGATGTCTCCAAGGGCCGGTTTCCGGTGGTGCTGGACGCCCTGCGCGAGGCCAAGCGGCGGATCGGTGGCGAGGTTGCGATCTACGGCCTGATCACGGGTCCGTTCACCATGGCTCTGCACCTCATGGGCACGAATGTCTTCCTGCAGATGTTCAACAGCCCTGAGGCGGTCCATGAAGTCCTCCGCTTCAGTATGCAGGTCGCCAAGACCTCCGCGGATGCCTACATCGAGAACGGAGCGGACGTTGTCGCGGTCGTCGATCCGATGACCAGCCAGATCTCGCCCGCCCACTTCCGCGAGTTCGTGGCCGCCTATGCCAATGACATCTTCGATCACATCCGCTCGCGCGGGGCCTTCTCTTCGCTTTTTGTCTGCGGCAATGCGACGCGCAACCTGGAGAACATGTGCCAGACCCGCTGCGACAACGTCTCGGTGGACGAGAACATCTCCCTGGAGTCGCTGCGCGACCTGGCCGGCAAGCACAACAAGTCCTTTGGCGGTAATCTGAAGCTGACCACCGTGTTGCTGCTGGGCAGCGAGGACGACGCCCGGCGCGACGCCCTTCGCTGCCTGGACATCGGCGGCACCAAGGGCTACGTGCTTGCGCCCGGTTGCGACCTGCCTTTCGCCACGCCGGAGGCCAACCTCCAGGCGGTGGCCTCGCTGGTCCACGACGAGTACCAGCGGGAGGTCGCCCGGGCCAAGGTCAAGAACATGGCCGAGATGACCTTCGAGGACGTGCTGCTGCCCAACTACGGCGAGGAGGACAAGGTCTTCGTCGACGTGGTCACGCTGGACTCGGCATCGTGCGCTCCCTGCCAGTACATGGTCGACGCGGTATTCAAGGCCACCAGACCGATGGGCGACAAGGTCGTCATCCGCGAGCACAAGATCACCACCCGCACCGGCCTGGGACACATGGCCAAGCTGGGCGTCGGCCAGATCCCGACCATCTGCATCGACGGTGAGGTCATGTTCCCCTCTATCATTCCCGACGTGAAGACCCTGACCGAGGCCATCGAGGAACGGATCAAGGCCAAGGGCAAGACATGATTCCCCTGGCGCTGATCACCGGTTTCCTGGGCAGCGGCAAGACCACCCTGCTGGGCCGTGTCATTGAGCGACACCGTGGCCGGCGGCTGGCTTACCTGGTCAACGAGTTCTCCTCGCTCGACGTGGACGGGCGGCTGCTGGCGGCCGAGGGCGAGTCGATTGTCTGCCTGCCGGGCGGATCGATCTTCTGCCGGTGCCTGGTGACCTCCTTCATCCGCCAACTCCGGGAAATCGCCGAACGACACGACCGGCCGGACCAGCCGCTTGAAGGCCTGATCGTCGAGGCCAGCGGCATTGCCGATCCCAGGGTCGTCGGCCGGATGCTGAAGGAAACCCGGCTCGATCATCTCTACCGGCTGACGTCGGTGATCAGCATCGTCGATCCGGGCAGCTTCCTGGTCCTCCGCGACACGCTGCCCAACATCGCCGCTCAGATCGAAGCCAGCCACCTGGCGATCGTCAACAAGGTCGATCTGTTCAGCGAGGCGCGCTTGGTCGAGGTCGAAGCCGCCGTCCGCGAGATTCATCCGGCGATCGAGATCATCCGATCCACCTTCTGCTCGATCGACCTGGATCCGTTCGCGTCGCGAGCGGCCCGTCCTATCCACGGCGAATACGCTCCCTGCGCCGACCCGCACTATGCGAAAGTGGTATGGAAGGCCGAACGGCCGGTCGACGTCGATCGCCTGCTGGCCCGCATCCGCGAGGCCGGGTCGGACATCTACCGGGCCAAGGGTTTTGTTTATACCGGAGACGAGACGCTGTATATTGACGTCTCCGCCGCGGAAACAACCGCCCGAACCGCGACGGAAGGTGCGAGCTGTACGGAACTCGCCCTGATCGTCAGGCCGGGTAGCGAGGAGAGCGTCCGCTTGCTGCTGAGCTGAGGATTACAGCGAGATCATTGCCGAGCAGCCTTCCTGTCCGGCCGACGGCTGATTGCTGAACGCGGAATGCTCACCCAACAACCAAGGATCCCTGAATGAAGCCAATCTACCGCAAGACACTTGTTGATCTGCTGACCGTACCTACGGCCCCGCTGTGCGAGGAGTACGTCGTCGGCTACATCCGCCGTTGGGCGGACCAGCGGCCGGGTATCGAGTTCAAGCAGGACGAATACGGCAACATCCGGCTGCGGGTCAAGCGCGGATCGAAGCCGGCCGCCGCTCCCATGCTGTTCTCCGCACACATGGACCATCCGGGCTTCGAGGCGGAGAAGATGATCGGCCCACGACAACTGAAGGCTGTCTGGCGCGGATGGGTGGCTCCTGAATACTTCAAAGGCACCGGTGTGCGGTTCTTCAGCGACGGCCGGTGGGTGCGCGGCACGATCAAGTCCACGAAGACCGGTGTGGTGCGCGGCCGATTGCGAGTCCTGTCCGCCCTGGCCGAAGTGAAAACCCCGGTGGAGCCGGGCTCGATCGGCATGTGGGATTTGCCCGATCCGGCTGTCCGCGGCAAGCGCATTTTCGCTCGCGGGTGTGACGATGTGGGTGGTGTGGCCGCGGTGCTTTGTGCCCTGGAAGAGCTCGCCCGTGGGCGCGGGCCGGTGGAGGCTTACGCCCTACTGACCCGGGCCGAGGAAGTCGGCTGGGCAGGCGCGATCGCGGCATGCAAGTCCGGCATCATCCCTCGCCGCACGCGGATCATCGCGGTCGAAACCAGTTCCGAAATCCCCGGTGTGCAAATGGGCAACGGGCCGATCCTGCGGGTGGGCGACTCCCTCGCGATCTTCCCGAACCCGCTCTGCGCCCATACCGCCCGGGTGGCCAAGGAACTGGCCAAGCGCCGGGGCAGCTTCAAATGGCAACGCAAGCTCATGGACGGCGGCAGCACGGAAAGCCTCGCTTACCTCGAGTACGGCCACGAATCGATCGGCATGTGTCTGGCCCTGGGCAACTACCACAACATGGACCGCATCCGCAAGCGGATCGGCGCCGAGCACATCGATCTGAGCGACTTCGAAGCCCTGGTCAAGTGGTTCGTCGCCCTGGCCAAAGACCGCCGCCCCAGCCTGGATCACGATCCGGCCGTCCGTCGGGTCATCGCCAAGCAGGACCGGACCTGGAGTGCCAAGTTGAAGAGAACCCGGGGGCGAATCGGCGGGCAATAACTGCGAGATCATCCTGATAGGTGTGGCACCGGCGTCTCGCCGGTGCTGGTTCCAGCGGGATGTCTGTCTCATCGAGTCTGTTGGGATAGGCCTTCACGCTGCAACTCGCGCGTAAGGACACGCCAGATGACGTTGTCGCCTCGGGGCGGTACCGGGCGTTCGCCTCGTTCGATCGCCTGCCAATACGAACACGGCAGCTTGCCCGACCCGAGTTCGTAGTCCAGGCCATCCCATTCGTCCTCGCGGAACGCGTAGAACGCCCAGTGCCAGCCGAACCCGTTGGCGATGCGGATCACGTCGGAGAGGTACTGCTCGACGCCGGCCACGCGCCGATCGCAGCCGAACTCGCTGAGCATGATCCGATTGGCGGGTACGCCGTTCCGCCGGGCCCAGGCATCGACCTGCGTGAGTTCACGCTGCACCACTTCGGGGCCGGGGTACGGGATCTTGCCGCCGTTGATCCTGAAGGTCGTGTAGTTCCAGGGCTCGTAGCAGTGCACCGCGTAGAGCGTGCGCGGATCGGCGACCGGATGCAGGAAATCGATATGGGCCGGGGCCGCGAAATCGCCGCCGTCGAGCATGATCGGGGTATCGGTATCGACCGCTCGCACGGCCGGGATCAGGCTCGCGTACAGTCTGTTGACATCCGCGGCGGTCCCCGCAATTCGCTTCTCGAACGCCTCACGGGCGGCGCGGTCCGACAGATCGACCTTGATCGCCCGGGCAGGGGCCGGCTCGTTGATCAGGTTGTACGCGACGATGGCCGGGTGGCCGCGCAGCGCCGAGGCGAGTTCCTTCCAGAATGCGGCCGCCTGACGATGGTACTTGAGGTCGGTCCAGAGCCGATCGTCAAAGCGTTCGCCATTCTGCTGCTGCCAACGCGCGCCGGGCAGCGAAAGCGGCACGACGATGATCTTGACGTCCTCGGCCGCCGCCCAATCCAGCACCTCGCGGAGTCTCTGCAGATCGGCCCGCGGAATCCCCTTGAAGTCGTCGGCGTTACCGAGCAGAAAGTCGCGGCCCGAACCTTTCCACTTGCTCCACGTGAGCCGCACGACGTGGATCTCGGCGGCCCGTGCGGCCGCGAAGTAGGCGCGGTCGCAGTCGAGATTGAAGCAGTTGGCTCCCTTCCGCTGATGATCCCAGTAGGGCAACTTGCCGGTTCCCGGCGCAAACTGGGTGACCTGAGCGGATGCACAGCCAAGCAACACCGGCCCCATGGCGAGAATGAGCAGTCTCAGGATGACCATTTCGCATCTCCAGCCCCGCCGACACGATCATGTGAGCATCAGGGTACATCAGGTTCGACCGCGTCCTGCCACCCGGCAGCAATCAGCGCATCGGCGAACTCCTTGATATGTTGGCGGACCCTGGTCACTCGCCGCGTATGCCCATCACGTCTTTCTTAAAGACCTTCGTGCCGAGGCTTTGGACGTACTGCGTCCAGTCGCTGGCCGGGTCGGGGTCGGCGGCGATCTTGGCCAGGAACATGTGCAGCTTGGCGTCGAGGTTGTCCAGGTAGTGGATGGCGATGGCCTCGGGCGTGGCCGGGAGCTTGGGGCTGCCGAAATCGTACTGGCCGTGGTGCGAGAGGATCAGGTGCTCGAGGACGTTCTTGACGTCGGCCGGGAACGGCTGGCCGGTCTCGGCTTCGACCTGCTTGACCTTCTCCTCGATCCAGATGACGGCCATGGTGATGTGCCCGACGAGCTGTCCTTCGTTGGTGTACTTGAAGTTGACGTCGTAGGTCAGCTCGCCGGTCTTGCCGATGTCGTGCAGGAACAGGCCGGCTAAGACCAGGTCGAGACTGACCTCCGGATAGCGGGGCACGACCAGGAGGGCCAGTTCGAGCAGGTTGCGAGTGTGCTCGAGCAGGCCGCCGATGTAGGCATGATGCATGGCCATGGCGGCCGGGGCCTTACGGAATGCCTCCATGAGCTTCTCGTCGGTCACGAAGGCCTTGATCAGGTTGAGCAGGTTGCGGTCCTTGATTTGGCGCAGGATCGCCTTGACCCGCTCGAACATGGCCGGGATGTCCTCCTTGGTCTGGGGGATGAAGTCGCTCAGGTCGATCCCCGCCGGATCGGTCGGCTGCATGGCGTCCACGATGAACTGCAGCGAGCCCTTGTAGTTTTCCACCCGGCCCTTGAATCGGACGAATCCGCCCTCGGGCATCTTCTCGTACATGGCCTCGGTGGCCTGCCAGACCCGCCCGAGCAACTGCCCGGTCCGGTCGGTCAGCACACAGTGGATATACAGCGAGCCGTTGTTGGTCGTCCGCAGGTCCTTGGCGGTGATCAGGAAGACCTGGTCCTCGACGATTTCGCCGGGGGTCATCTGGTCGATGAAGCGACGCGGTCTGGTGCTGACGGGTGCCTTACTCATGAGAGGTAGGATACCTCGGGGGTCGGCTTCTGGCAAAGACGACAAGGAGACCGCGTCATCCACCGATACACACAGATGCATTCTAGCGGCGAGGTACGACAGAGCCGGTAGTCTTCACAGGGCAATCGACTATTCAGTTGGCACAGTCCGGATCGGCTGGCCGATTGGCACCACTGTAACACCGCTGGAAGAAACCGAAATCCGATTGATCGACGTCTCCATCCCGGTCGAAGTCGGCCGCAGTTCTTCTGCCGCCTTCATAGGCGGGCGTGCAACCTGGCGGAGGGTGATCGGGATCATAAGGCACCATCGACCCCGACAAACAGGCCCTGAACAGGACGAGGTCGTCCTGATCCACGTCACCATCCGCGTCAAGATCCGCTGGACAACGCCCCGTGTCCGCAACGATGGTCCAAACGCCACCAGCCAGGACGAAGAGCCCCCCCGCAACCCACTCGGGCGGACGTCTGGTTGCCCGATCGTGCCGCCGAGGCTGAAGCTGCCGCCCACGCTCCAGGTCAACCCTCCACCGTCAATCGTACTCCACGGCATCTCAAACGCCCCCCCGGTTTGCGCGGCGACAGCCGAAACCGACGACAGAAGGCCGAACATCAGCGCAGGCCATCCTTCCTCCGCCATGACATTTCCAGGACGCGATCTCATCGCTGAAAACCTCCGCGTCTCGTGAGAGCTCGACTCCGCAATCCTACCATCGGAGTTACTCTCCAATCTCGTCCCATGCAGAGCCGGGACGAGGCTCACTCTGCTTGCCAAAGCGCCCCTGCCGCCCAGTTGTAGATGTCCGCCGCGCCGCGGCCGTAGCCGCCGCCGACCGTTGAATACTGACCGGCGGCCTCGTTGCTCGATCCACCGCCGACGCTTGACCAACTGGCCTTCGCGGCATTGGAACAGCCCCCATTAACACTGGCCGAGAACGCCACGGCGGTGTTGTACTGTCCGCCGCTGATGCTGGAGTAGTTGCCGCCGGCCAAGTTGGAATCGCCGCCACCGACCGCAGCACAAGTACCAGACGCGATGTTGGCCCGCCCCCCTCCGACACAAGCGTGCTGGCCGGTGGCCTGATTGCCGAAGCCTCCCAGGACTGCGGAGGCCCAACCAGTGGCTGTGTTGTTCGTGCCGCCGAGCACGCTCGCGAACGGGTTGGCGATCTCGTTCCAGTACCCTGCACAGAGGCCGCTGTAGGAGGAGTAGTTGAGCATGCTCCCCACCACGATGTTGTGCGAGCCCGTGCGTGTATCGACCCCTTCGCCGCGTGTTTCGTTGTAGCCGACGATCAGATTCCCCAAACCGTTGGCGTACAAGGTTGAACCGGCACCATTGACGATATGAACGTTTACGCCGCTGAAAGTGATGTCGTTTCCTTGCCTCGTGACGCCGTCGAACAGACCGCCGGCAGACCAATCGTTCTGACCAGAGCTGGTCTGATTCGCGCCACCGCTGACACTGGAGGCCGCACCCGAGGCGGTGTTTTCCTTGCCGCCCGCCACAGCGGACGCCTCGGCACTGGCGGTATTCAGACAGCCGCCGCTAACCGCGGAACAAGCTCCTCCAGCGGTGTTGTTCTTCCCCCCACTGACCGCGGCACACGCGGCCAGACACCGATTGTGCATTCCTGCCATGATGGTCGAAGCCATGCCTACCAGATGATCGACCCGTTGCAGATCCCCTGTTAGATTCTTATCGCCACCAAGAACTACTGAATAGTGCGCAAATGCCTCGTTGCCGCTATCAGTCTCGCCCCCCCCGCCGCCCACCACTGTAGCACAATCACCCTTCGCCTTGTTCTTTCGCCCTCCAACCACGCTTGCGCCAGTCTGGCTCGCCTCGTTCTCAACCCCTGCGATGACGGCAGCGGCTTCACCAACTGCCTTGTTCATCATGCCACCGGTCACGCTGGCCTTGAATCCCGCCGCCAGATTTGCCATGCCTCCACCCACCTTGGAGGCTACACCAGTTGCCGCGTTCTTCTCTCCACCGGCAACACAAGCCACCTCGCCGGACGCCTCGTTCTCCCGGCCCGCGGCAACCTGAGAAGCCGATCCGCTTGCCTTGTTCTTCCTGCCGCCGCTGACGCAAGCGGCGATTCCGATCGCCTCGTTCTCTTCGCCAGCGATGACTTGCGACACGCTTGCGGAAGCCTTGTTTTTCTGCCCTCCACTCACGGCTGCCGCCTCAGCGGCTGCCTCGTTCTGCATTCCGCCGGTAACGCTCGCATAGGGCGCGGAGACCGTGTTGGAGCGTCCTGCGACCAGTCCTCCGCAGGAGGAATAGCTTTGTTCCTTACCCACAACGATGTTGTGCGACCCGCTGCGGTCGTCGTCCTGCCCACGAAGCTCGTTGTACCCGACGATCAGATTCCCGAGTCCATTGGTCCCGTCCGTCGTCCCGGTACCGTTCACCACATGAACATTCACGCCGCTGAAGGTGATCTCGCTGCCGTTGCGCGTTACGTCAGCAAGGAGTCCTTCGAGCCTCTGAACGGTAACCTCCAACTGGGCAATGCGAGCTTCCAGGTTCGCGACTCGCTGCGTAAGATCGCCGGCGCTGGCCGACGTCTGCACTGAACCGTCAGGGAACTTGAAACCACCCGAGGTGGACTGAACAATGCCGTTGACCGTCAATGGAGACGTCGGATTTGACGTCCCGATGCCGACGTTACCTTTGATGTACGAAGGCCCCGAACCCTGAGAGTAGATGGAGTAGGCCGGTTCCTCGACAACCAGCTCGATACCGTAGTCATCCTGCTCTGCGTGACTGAGCCCGACCGTGATTCCTCTCACGTGCCTGTCGCCATCGTCATCGATGGAGGTATTCTGCCCAAACACGTATCCCACAGAAGGGGTATCTGTTGCGGTTTGGATGAACGTGCTGAACCCGCCACCCGTGTTGGTCATGGCTTTCGTCTTGACACCCGCCACCACCCCGTATGGACGTACGGACTGCGTGCCCGCCGTCGCCTCTCCATAGACACCACGGTTCTGTCCTTTGACGTGGAGGGAGTACTCCCCGGGATCCGTCGTCCCGATGCCCACCTTGCCGGCGGCCTGATAGACTGCGGAGTCACTCAACGTGGATGCATCCGCGAATTCGGGAAGATACCCGGCCGTGCCGCTGCCGCGGACCCCCCCGACAACAGTACCCGCACTCGTGGCATGCAGGGCATAGGGTGTAGGAGTAATCACCTGCCGGGGCAGCAGGGTCGTGAATGCCTCCTGGCTACCGCCCGGGCGAACCGCGATTTCCACCCATCGCGCGCTTCCGTCGAAGACTCCGGCACCGAAATCCACCAGAACCGTGAAGAGTCCGTTGGACACCATCACCCCCTCGATCGTCGGCGTAGAGCCGATTTGGCCGCCCTCAGTGGCCGCGTTCCATAGACCAAACTGAAAGTCGGCCGTGCCGTTCATCGGTGCGCCGGCCTGCTTCAGCTGTCCCTGATATGTGAATGCCGTGCCCATGCCCGTCTGGGCTTCGAGACCATTTAAGCAGACCCCAAAGAAAGCGACAACCGCACACATGGCACCTTGATTTCGAGCCTGCATGATTTGTTCTCCTTACTCAGCGACACGCTGCCACACTGCGAGATCGGGAGGCTGGCTGGCTCTCGTCCCCCGGATGATCTGGGTTGAGCGTGGGGTGCACGGAGTGTGTCGTCTTCTGCAAACACGATCCTCCTATGCCGCGCGCTATTCTATCTCGGCGACAGATGGCTACCCAGTTCGTAGCAGCTCACGGAATCAGCTATCGTCTGTACGTCGTTATCCGGCAATCACTTGCTAAGCCGCAGGAACCGCCGACGTCCCAGCATGTGCCTCCGGTATCACGGCCAGGCCTGCCACCAGGATAATCTAGAGAACTTGGCTTCGTGTGCCAACCAGGGCCCGGCTGATCGCTGCCCAGAATTCCAGATTCAGCTTCGCAGTAGTCCCGTTTCTGCCACCGACAAGTCGACCAGGACTCGTATGGACCCAGGTCGGGCCAGCCTCTCCCGCAGGATCCAGCTCTTGACGTTCTTGCGAACCGGAGCCAGTACGCGGTAAAACGCTCCTTGAGCTGAATTAGTGAGGTGACCATGCGCTGGACACGCTTCCTCATTCCGACCGCGAAGGAGACGCCGGCCGAGGCGGTGGCCGTATCGCATCAGTTGGCTCTGCGGGCCGGGCTGATTCGATCGGCCGCACCAGGGGCGTTCACGTATCTGCCGCTCGGCTGGCGGGTGCTCCGTAAGATCGAAGCCATCGCGCGTGAGGGACTCACCTCCGCGGGAGCGATTGAGCTGCACCCCGCTCTGCTGCAGGCATCCCGGCCATGGGAACAGAGCGGTCGAGCGGCCGCATTCGGCGAAGTTCTCATGCGCGTCAGAGGCAGCGGCTGGCAGGATGAAGTTGTGCTTGGGGCCGCGTACGACGAAGCCGTCATCGAGATTGCCAAAACCCACCTCAACAGCTACAAGCAGTTGCCCTGTACCTTGTTTCGCGTGGGCACCCGCCTGCGAAACGAGAGCCGCACCGGCGGCGGCCTGCTGCACACCCGCGAGTTCCATACGCTGGATGCGTACTCGTTCGACGCCGACCCGGCCGGCCTCGAAGCGACCCACGCGGCGATGCTGGAGCACATCGGCCGCATCCTCCGGCGTTGCGACATCCGCCACGTGGTGGCCGATGGCGAACCGGGCGCTGATGGCCGTCCGATCTCGCATCGCTTCATGGTGCTTGCGGAGACGGGTGACGATCTGATTGCGGTGAGCGAGGACGGAACCTACGCGGCGGACTTGGCTTGTGCTCGGCGAGCGTTCTCCCCCCTCCCGACTGAAACAACGGAAGGCGCTTCGAGCCCGCTGACCGAGGTTCCCACGCCCGGGTGCTCCAGCATTGACGATGTGGCCGCTTTCCTGGAGGTTCCATCTTCGAAGCTGGTCAAGACGCTGGTATACACCCTTCCCGACGTCCAGACCGGCGAGCGGAAGCGTTATGTTGTCGCCTGCATTCGCGGCGACCATGAAGCCAGCGAGGCCAAGCTACGATCATCACTGGGCGTCGGCGACCTGACCATGGCCGACGCCGAGAAAGCCCGCCGGGACGGTTTCGAGATCGGCTTCGTCGGACCGCACATCGCGAACCGCGTGGAGTGCATCCTGGCCATTGATCCCGACGCCAGGGCGGTGATCGGCGGCGTGGCCGGGGCGAACCGCTTCGACCACCACGTCACCGGCTTCTGCTGGCCGCGCGATGTCGCCCCCGAACGGCTGGCCGAGGCGATCGTGGCGGACATCCGCGCGATCGTGCCGGGCGACGCCGCTCCCAACGGCTCGCCGCTGATCATCCGTCGAGGAATCGAGGTTGCCCGCGCGGTCAAGCTCGGTACGCGCCTCTCACAGCCGCTGGACGCGACGTTTCTCGACGCCGCCGGCAAGGCTCGCCCCCTGGTCTGCGGCCGGTACAGCCTGGGCCTGGACCGCCTGCTTGCGAGCACCCTTGAGTCTCACTACGATCAGGACGGCATTCGCTTCCCGGTCGGCGTCGCCCCGTTCGATGTGCTCATCGTGGCCCTGGACGTCCGCGACGAGCACGTGCTGACGACCGCCAGGCGGCTGCACGACGCACTGTCTGGGCGAGGCATCGATGTGCTGCTCGACGATCGCGACGCCCGCCCGGGTTTCAAGTTCAAAGACGCCGACCTGGTCGGCATCCCCGTGCGGTTGACCGTGGCGGCGAAGGCCCTGGCCGAGGGCAAGGTGGAATTGAAGATGCGCGGCGGCCAACTCGAGAAGCTCGACCTCGATGCGGCCGTCCGGGAAGTCGAGAACCGGCTCGGTCTGAGCCAGGGCTGTGGCCGGTGAATCTTCAACGTGGCACCGGCGTTCCGCCTGTGCGTATCGAATGCAGAGGTCCCCGCAAGACAGGAGGTGCTCCCATGCGTAACCGGCAGAAATGGCTGTTGATCGTCACCGGCGTCGGCCTATCCGCTCCCTGGGCGGTAGCTGCCGAACGAAGCCCGAACGGCGTCAACCTGGCCGGCATGGATGGCTGGGACATCGTGTTGGCCGAGGATGCCATTCCCAGCGAGCAGTATGCAGCCGAGGAGCTTCAGACCTTCATGGCCCAATGCGGCCGCAAGCTCGCGATCGTCAAGGACGCCAGCCGACCAGACGCGCACATTTTTGTGGGGGCGGGCAAGGCGATGCAGGCCGCCAAGGTGGGGTTTAGCGTGGAGGGTTACGGCCCCGAGGATCTTCGCATTGTCATCCGCGACAACAGCATCGCCATCGCCGGCGGACGGCCGCGCGGCACGCTTTACGGCGTGTACGTCTTCCTGGAGGACTACGTGGGCGTACGTTTCCTGACCGCCGACCACACGTACACCCCGCCGATTGGCGAGTGGCGGGTGGTCGGTCCGGTGGACCGTTCCTATCACCCCGAGCTGCGTTTTCGCTGGAGTTACTATGGCGAGACCAACAGCAACCCGGTTTTCGCCGCCCGGCGTCGCTGCAATACCACCACGGAGGATGTGAAACTCGGCGGCAAGACCGGCTTTGGGCTGATCTCCCACTCGTTTGGGGCCCAGATTCCCTCCGCCAAGTACGGCAAGGAGCACCCTGAGTACTTCGCCATGATCGACGGCAAGCGGCTCGTTCCGGCCTCCGGCAACGACTGGGCCGAGACCGAGCCCTGCCTGACCAACCCCGACGTGCTCAAGATCGTCACTGAAGCGGTCCTGGCGGAACTCAAGGCCAATCCCAACCGCGAGAATATCTCCGTCTCGCAGAACGACAATGACAAGCACTGCCGCTGCCCCGGCTGCAAGGCCATTGACGACCGCGAGGGCACACCGATGGGCTCGCTGTTGACGTTCGTCAACGCCGTGGCCGATGAGGTTGCCAAGCAGTATCCAAACGTCAAGGTTGGCACGCTGAGCTACTGGTACACCCGCAAGCCGCCCAGGACGATCAAGCCCCGCCCCAACGTTCAGATCCAGCTCTGCAGCATTGAGTGTTGTGTCATGCACCCGATCACCGACCCGAAGTGTCCCAAGAACGTCGAGTTCTGCCAGGACATGGACAACTGGGGCAAGATCTGCCCGGACATCTCCGTCTGGAACTACAACACCAACTTCAGCAACTACCTGCTGCCCTGCCCGAACCTGCGGGTCATAGAGCCCAACATCCGCTATTTCGTCGGCCACTCGGCCAAGGGCATCTTCATGCAGGCCGGCGGAGACGCCCGCGGCGCCGAGATCTCCGATCTCCGCAACTATCTCATGAGCGGCCTGCTCTGGGATCCCAACAGAAGCGGCCAACAGCTGGTCAACGAGTTCCTCGACCTACACTACGGGAAGGCGGCGGAACCGATTCGCGGATTCCTCGCTCTGACCCACCACAACGCCGCGGCGAAAAACCTGCACCGCAACTGCTTCGGCCAGGCCAAGGATTACGGCATCGACGAGGCAATCGCCAAGGCCGGCCTGGATGCCTTCGCCGAGGCCATGAAGCTGGCCGATGACGACATCATCCGAGCTCGCGTCGAGAAAGCCTCGATCTGCGCCTGGCGGGCGGCCATCGAGCCTTGCTGGTACGCGTCCGAAGGGAAGCTCGACGCCGCGCTGGCCGAGCGCATGAGGCCGATGGTCAAGACCCTGTTCGAGCTGTGCGCCAAGCACGGGGTAACCATGACCAACGAAGGGCGAGCCGTCGGCGACACGCTCAAGCATCTCAAGAAGGTCTTTGGAATCCCCGAGTCGGGTAACTTGTAGGGCCGATGAACGACCGCATGTGTTTCAAGTTGGCCATGGGCCAGATGCTGGTGGAGGGCGGAAGGCCGGAGGCGAACCTCGATCGGGCCGAGGGGATGATCGCCCAGGCCGGTCAACAGGATTGTGCGTTTATCGTGCTGCCCGAGTGCCTGGACCTGGGGTGGACCCATCCGACGGCCCGCACGCTGGCCGAGCCGATCCCTGGCCCGCGTGCGGACCGGCTTGCTTCCGCTGCCCTTCGAGCCGGTGTGCACGTCGTCGCCGGCTTGACCGAACGGAGCGGTGACCGCGTCTACAACGCCGCCATTCTGATTTCGCCCCAAGGCGCGATCCTTGCCCGGCACCGGAAGATCAACGAGTTGACCATCGGACACGACCTCTACGCAACCGGCAACATTCTCTCCGCTGTCGAGACCAGCTGTGGCGTCGTTGGCATCGATATCTGCGCGGACAACTTCGCCGACTCCCTGGTCTTCGGCCACGCCCTGGCCCGCATGGGTGCCCAGATGATCCTCTCGCCCAGCGCTTGGGCCGTGCCCGCCGACCACGATGAGGCAAGCCAGCCGTGCACCCTGCTGTGGATCGACTCGTACTCTGCCTTGAGCCGGCTCTATGACATCACTGTGGTCGGGGTGAGTAACGTCGGGTGGATCACCGGCGGACCCTGGCGTGGTCGCCAGTGCATCGGTTATAGTCTGGCCATGGGCCCCGGCGGCCAAATCATCACCCGGGGGCCTTACGGCCACGATGCTGAGGCCCTGGTTGTCGCTGAGATCGATCTGCGTCCGCCGATCGGCCGTGGCACGGAGGTGGCTGACGTGCTCAAGGCCCGAGGCTACAGCGGCCCGTGAACCCGAACGTCGCCACCGCGCCGTGCCTTGCCGCTGCCGATCTTCAGGTGGAGGGTCCGGGTACAGGTTTGCCATGCAGGATAGTCAGTGATTCTGTAATCCGGCTCGTTTCAGTGGCCGTCCCGGTTAGCCGATCACTGCCTTACCGGAACGACGGCTGGCGACCCCTTCTTGGGCGGTGGCCGAGGGTTGACGGTTCGAAAGGTTCTGCTAGACTAGAGTTGCTTGGCATGATGGCCAGGATGGATGTGTGTCCAGGGAGCTTTCTGGCGTCCGATTCCCCGATAGCTCAATGGTAGAGCACCCGGCTGTTAACCGGGTTGTTGTAGGTTCGAGTCCTACTCGGGGAGGTTCCAAGTCCTTATCTCCAAGTCAGTTGCGTGTTGCTTTGTAGTACCTGCAATGCGATTTAAGCCCTACGCCGACTCGCCAAAACGGTATTTACCGTTTTGCGCGGCCTTCGGATCAGGCTATCGTGCCGCCTTCAAACCGTTGTCCTGAAATGCCTTGCGCGCGAAAAACCGAACGAACAACAACGCGGAAGGGCGCCTGGGTGTCGTTGGTTCGGCTGGACAGCGTGGATCAACCTCGGCCGGTCCACTCGCCAGATCCCATTACGGCCTCAGGACGCGGGATACCCACAGGCAAGATGTGCTCACTGGATTGCACGATGGCGCCCGTGCGTATCGTCTGGCCCATGGTCTCCGTTCGCTGAGCAGGTTCTGCGGTTACCACGTTCCCGCCGGTCTTGCCTGCTCGACTGCACACCCGTAAGTTACCAACTGAAGATCGTCCAAGTGCGGTCGCCTCGCAGGGAGGAAGTGTGCGATGCCGCGATCACAACCCGTCGAACGACAACTGACGCTCAAGGATCGATTGTCACGTCTGACGTACGTGCATGCCTGTCGCCTGCTCGGGGAGGACGGCGAACGCATCATCCGCAGCGGAGCCAGGCACGAAATCGATATCGCCCAGCATGTGTACCTTCGCGGGGACCTGTTTCGCCTGAAACTGCCCGAAGCTGTGGTGACCATCACGCTGTCGGCGACGGCGCCCAACCGCCTGCAATACAACTGCACGTCATGCAGGACGGCTTGCGAGCACGTCGGGGCGGCGTTCGGCCTCATTCTCGAGGAGAAGACGGTGTTGGGGCTGGCGGCGCCGCCGGCGGAGCGCACGCCCGTCGAGAGTCTCAGCGAAGAAGAACTTGTCAGGCGGGCGATTGAGGAACGCCTGGAACGTGCGCGGGCCGAACGGATGCGAATCCGCCCGGTGGATGGTGATCGCCCGTGGACGGACTACCTGGTCACGAATGTGATGTCCGGCAAAACCTACCGCGTGGCCCTGCGCGGCTGGGAGCCCGGCGACTCCTATTGCTCATGCCCCGATTTCCGCATCAACACGTTGGGCACGTGTAAACACATCCTGAAGGTCCATCGATATGCCAAGGCGAAGTATCCCGCCAGCGTCCTGAATCGGCGGTATCGCCAGAGCGAACTTGCTGTTCACCTGCTGTACGGCAAGGAGACGGAGCTGCGACTGCTCGTGCCCGAGGCTCTCGATTCCGAAACTGCACGGATCATCCAGCCACTCCGGAATCGAGCCATCGATCATGTTGGCGACTTGGTGGGGCGGCTACAAAGACTGGCGGCCCTGGGCCGTGAGGTCACGGTCTATCCTGATGCGGAGGAACTCATCAACCGTCGCCTGTTCGCGGACAGGATCGCTTCGAAGGTTGCGGAGATTCGGAAGAATCCCAAAGCCCACCCGCTGCGCAAAGAACTGCTGAAGACCGAACTCTTGCCCTATCAACTGGACGGCGTGGCCTTCGCGGTGGGAGCGGGCCGGTCGATTCTGGCCGACGACATGGGTTTGGGCAAGACCATCCAGGGCATAGGCGTGTCCGAGTTGCTCGCGCGGGAAGCGGAGATTTCCAAGGTACTGATCGTCTGCCCGGCCTCCGTGAAAGCGCAGTGGCGCAGCGAAATCGAGCGTTTCTCATACCGTGACTGCCAGCTTGTGCTGGGCAGCGCGCGTGAGCGGGTCCGGCAATATGAGAACCGGTGTTTCTTCACCGTCTGCAACTACGAGCAGGTTCTGCGGGATATCCTGGCCATCGAGCGGGTCCGGTGGAACCTGATCATTCTGGACGAGGGCCAGCGGATCAAGAACTGGGAGGCGAAGACCAGCCGGGTAATCAAGGGACTCAGATCGCCATTTGCCCTCGTGCTGTCCGGGACGCCGCTAGAGAACCGGCTTGAGGAGCTTTACTCCGTGGCTCAGTTCGTCGACGATCGCCGCTTGGGGCCCGCCTTCCGTTTCCTCAACCGCTATCGGATTGCGGACGAGGACGGGAGAGTGCTCGGGTACGGTAATCTCGCGGAGTTGCGGGCGAGGCTCGCCCCGATTCTGCTCCGCCGCACGCGCGCCTCCGTCATGCAGGAGTTGCCGCCGCGATCGACAGAAATCGTCCGGGTCACCCCCACCGGGGAGCAGCTCGAAATACACGATGGCAGTCTGTACATCGTGAGGCAAATCGTCAAGAAGCCATACATTAACGAGATGGATCTGCTGCGGCTGCGCAAGGCACTGCTGGTCTGCCGCATGGCCGCCGACAGCACGACGTTGGTCAACAAGGAGAAGCCGGGCTATTCGAGCAAGCTGGAGCGTCTTGACGAGCTCCTTGAGCGGCTTCTGGCCGAGCCGGACCGCAAGATGATCGTGTTCTCCGAGTGGACGGGCATGCTCGACCTCATCCAGCCACTGCTGTCCAAGCGCAAGGCCCGCTACGTCCGGCTCGACGGATCGGTGCCGCAGAAGAAGCGGCAGCAGATCGTGCACACTTTTCAGCGGGACCCGGATTGCCGGGCGATCATCATGACCAACGCCGGGGCCACCGGCCTGAACCTGCAGGCGGCCAACACGGTGATCAACGTGGACCTGCCCTGGAACCCCGCCGTGTTGGAGCAGCGCATTGGCCGCGCCCACCGCATGGGCCAGAAGCAGCCGGTGCAGGTTTTTGTCCTGGTGACCGAACAGACCATTGAAGAGGGGATGCTGAGGACGTTGAGCCTCAAACACGATCTGGCGCTGGCTGCCTTGGATGTGGACTCCAACGTGGACGCCGTGCACTTGGCCAGCAACGCGGAAGACCTCAAACGGCGGCTCGAGGTGCTGTTGGGCCGCAAACCTGACGCGCCGATGGACGAAAGCGAGAAGGCGAGACAGTCGCAGGAAGCAGATCGTTTGGCCAGGCGCGAGAAGATCGCAACGGCCGGAGGTCAGCTTCTGGCCGCCGGCTTCACTCTGCTGGGCGAACTGCTGGGGACAAAGGGTGCAGCCGAGCCGTCACCAGCCGCCACCGAACAAATCAAGAGGCACTTGGCCGACTGCATTGAGCGCGACGAACAAGGCCGTTCGAAGCTGAGCGTGTTGCTGCCGGACGACTCTCTTCTCGACCGCATCGCCGAAACCCTCTCCCGGCTGGCCAAGGGCAATTGACTCCAGATCCTTCGCTGTTGACGTGCCTTTCGTTGCCAGACATCATCAACCTAACCGATTTGGAGCCAGATTCGAGATGAGGAGTGTAAAGCACAGATTCGATGAGTTGTTGCGGCTCGCGGAGGAGCCAACATGAGCATGACACTCGACCAGCTTGAACCCCTCATGAAGGCCGCCGAGGGCGAACACCTTGAATTCAAGGAGGCCAAGCAGAACTTCCATTTCGACAAACTGGTCAAGTACTGTGCCGCCCTGGCCAACGAAGGCGGCGGTCGAATCGTGCTCGGCGTCACCGACAGGCGGCCCAGAAAGGTGGTGGGCTGCCAGGCCTTTGGCGACCTCGAGCGGACCAAGGCCGGACTGGTTGAACGTCTGCGTCTGCGGGTAAACGCCGAGGCGCTTCCCCATGCGGATGGGCGAGTCGTGGTCTTTGAAGTGCCCTCGCGGCCAATCGGTATGCCCGTCGCCGTCGAGGGGGCGTACTGGATGCGGGCCGGCGAAGACTTGGCGCCGATGACGCCCGATATGCTACGGCGCATCTTCGATGAGGCTGGCCCCGATTTCTCGGCTCAGATTTGCCCGAAGGCCACCCCAGCCGATCTGGATTTGGCCGCTGTCCAGGCCCTTCGCGCGCGCTGGATCGACCGCTCGCACAACAAGGCCCTCGCCAATCGCTCGCTCGAGCGACTCCTGCACGACGCGGAACTCGTGACGCGGGAGGGTATCACCTACGCCGCGTTGATCCTGCTCGGCACCCGTACCGCCATGGGCCGGTTGCTTGCCCAGGCTGAAGTCATCTTCGAGTATCGCTCGACGTTGCGCCCTGGTCCCGCCAATTATCGCGAGGAGTTCCGCGAGGGATTCCTGCTGTTCTACGACCGTTTGTGGGAACTGATCAACCTGCGCAACGACGAGCAGCATTTTCAGGACGGCATGGTCATGCACGCGGTGCCGACCTTCAGCGAAACCGCCATCCGCGAGGCGGTTCTCAACGCCGTCAGCCACCGCGACTACCGTCACCCCGGTTCGGTGTTTGTGCGCCAGTACACCCGCCACATCGAGATCGTGAGCCCCGGCGGCTTTCCACCCGGTATCACCCCATCGAACATTCTCGACCAGCAGCTTCCGCGCAACCGCCGCATCGCCGAGACGTTTGCCCGGTGCGGTCTCGTCGAACACTCCGGCCAAGGCGCGGATCGAATGCTGGAGGAATGCGTCCGGCAGAGCAAACCACTTCCTGACTATGGCCGCTCCGACGCCAACCAGGTGTGGCTCACACTGCACGGTGAGATCCAGGACGAGGACTTCCTGCGATTCTTGGAGCGGACCGGACAAGAGACACTTGACAAGCTCGACCCGCACGACTTCCTCATCTTGGGCCTGCTGGCGCGAGAACAGAGGATTCCTGGCGACCTGCAGGCACGCCTGCCGCGGCTGCTCGAACTCGGGCTCCTGGAGAGGATCGCGCGCGGAAAGGTGATTCTGTCCCGCACGCTCTATCAGATCGCGGGCCAACTGGTGCCCGCTGCTCCGAAGGACCAGGCCCGCGAGCAGAACAAGTCCCGGCTGGTGGGCCATATCGAGCGGCACAAGGCGGACGGAGCTGCGATGAGGGATCTGCTCGCCGCATTCCCAACGCTGGGTCGTAGCACACTCAAGCGGCTGCTTGACGAACTCCGGACCGAGGGGCGAGTCCATTCGCAGGGGCTGAAGCGCCAAGCCCTCTGGTTTCCCGGCCGGCACGTGTGACTTTGGCCCGGAGAATCGGAAGATAAGCCAAAGTGAGCCAAACCTGAGAGCAGTCTGCGCGATGCAAGGAGCCGTGAAACAAGAGGTTACGACAAGCGATTTGGGTTAGGGGAGACGTAGACATTTGCGGCGACTGGACCAACTGAAGGAATCAACGCCTGGTGATTCCAATGGATCAGCAAGACGGTTTGGTCAATCACCATTCCTCAGTGGAGGCCAAGATCGTTCTGTTCCGCTCGCTCTTTCGTGGGCGAGAAGATGTCTATCCTCGTCGGTTCGAGAGCCGCACGACCGGTAAGTCTGGTTACCAGCCTGCCTGCACGAACGAATGGGCCCGAGGCCTATGCGAAAAACCCAGGGTCAAGTGCGCCGAATGTCCCAACCGTCACTTTCTCCCCGTCACTGATGAGGTGGTCCGCTGGCATCTTGCCGGCCGCGATGACAACGGTCGCGAATTCGTGATGGGTGTCTATCACAAGGGCATCTCCCTGGAAGAGCTAATGCTGAGAATCGAGGTGTCCCTGGCGGAATACCAGGGCTACCTGGTCCTGTTCATCGATGAGGTGGACAACGTTCGGCGGGACAAGGATGCCTTTTTGGCCTTCCTGGTACGACGCCTTCCGCAGCGAATTCCGGCCAAGCTGATCCTGGTCTTCGCATCGAATCACCTCAATTGGACCGAGAACCTGGATCCCCGGGTGCGGTCGTTCTTGAAGCTCAACGAGCTGATCTTCAAACCCTACGACGCCATCGACCTGCAACGCATCCTGAGGATCCGGGTGGACAAAGCCCTTCGGCCGGACGCGGTGGAGCCGGGCGTGATCGAGAAGATCTCGGCCCTGGCCAGCCGGGAGCACGGCGATGCCCGGAAGGCGGTTGCTCTTCTGGCCCGCGGCGCGTACCTGGCGGAAAAGGCGGGCGCCAAGCTCTCCCTGGACGTCGTGGACGAGGCGGCTGAGCAAATCGAGCAGGACCGGTACATCCTGATGATCCGAACGGCTCCGCCTCAGCTGCAGGCCGCGTTGGCGGGCGTCATCGATGCCGTCCGGCAGAGCCGGGGGGCTGCCACCAGCACCGGCCAGGTCTACGATGCCTACCTTGCCTTCTGCAAGCGCGCCGGCCTGCGTGTTCTGGCGACACGTGCATTTGCCGATCTGCTCGGCGAGCTGGATCTGTACACTTTCCTTCGCAGCCGCGTCCACTCGCGCGGCCGCTACGGCCGCACGCGGGAGATCCTCCTCGACATGGACGACATTCTCATCGACCGCATCTACGAGACGATCCTCATCAACTTTGAGTTGAAGCACCCCTTGTCGCCACAGGCTGCCTGACCGCACCCATCGGACGCCAGCTTTCCCATCCCGGACGCGGCTCGATAAGGATACCTCCTGCGCACGCGACGCATCCACTCCACGAACGCGTAAACTGAGAGGGTGTCAATTCTCACACAGACTCGGGCAGGAAGCATGGGCAACTCATAGACTCCGGGGTACCCGTAAACCGCTCCCCACGCATAATCCGAGCCCTGATCGGACGTGACCCCCGTGGTAGCACACACGGCCCTATGCCACTCGCCGGCGCAAACGAAGGGGCGTGGCGCCGTTCACTTGCCCGGCAGAACAGCCGGAGCCGCTGCGTTGCGCTGCAGGACGGCCTGAACGATGGCGTCGGCGAGGGCTTTCATCCCCCGGTCGCCTGGGTGACCGGCAACCCCATCGTGCGTGAAGGATCGCTCCGAACGGGCCATGTTGGCAGCCTCGCGGCCAAGCGGGCCCACGTTGACGAAAATGCCTCCGGCCTCCTGGCAAGCCTGGCTGAGCACCTGGTCCTTGGCGTCATCCGCCCAGAAGCAACTGCGCACCACCACCAGCGGACGGCGTTTGGCCAGGGCGCATGCGAGGATCTTCATCACCCCTGCTTTGAACCGAGCTCTGGCGTCTTCGGACCCCAGTGCCGGCACATTCTCTCCGATCGCCAACACCACCAAGTCGGGGTCGAACGTAAAAGCGTCCTTCAATTGCCCGTCAACATCATACGTCGCGTAGTGGCGCTCAAAGTCTGCAACGTTGTTGACCCTCACTTGCGGCACCGCGCCGGTATGGTCGGCGAGGGCGCGGGAGACAAGGTGGACGTAATCCTTGTCCTCGGAACTGGCCGCCATCCCCCAGTTCCCCGTCCAGCCGATATCCGCTTTGGGGCCGTGCGACGTGATGCTGTTTCCAAGAAACAGGATTCTGCGGATGGCCGCCGGCTTGACCTCCGGATCGGCCGTGACCGGCAGCATGGAGATACGGAACTTGGTGCAGCCATACGGGACGAACGTAACGGGTCCGGCCGGTTTCGACTTGGTGGCCGGCAGAAGCGGCAGCCGGGGGGCTTTCGGGTCGGCGTTCCATGCGATCTCGAGGGCGTTGGCCCGTAGCTTCAGAGGCGAGTCCAGCGGCCAGTCCCATCGGGCCGGCATCGCGGTACGCTCCACCGTGAGGCCGGGATCCTGCACGTCCAACGCGAAAGCCCATCGGGCGGCCGGATCGGGCGTGTTGGCATCCGTGGTGTCGGGGATTGGCAGTGCGAAAAGCAAGGGACCATACGAAACCGAAGCGTAGGGCACGCCTCGGGTGCTGTCTTCCTCGGGGATCGTGACACGCGTAGGTTGATGCGCCCCGTCATAAGGCGGGCCCGATGCGGCATCGCGTCCGCGTTGCACGGTGGCGGTCATCGGAAGCTGCAGCCGGATGGTGTCTCCCGGTTTCCAGCTTCGGCTGATGCGTGCGAAACCCCTGGCGTTAGGTTCGACCGCGACGGCGGCGCCATTGACGCTCAGCGCGGGGGCCTCGCACCAGCCGGGGATGTGGAATTCCAGCGGGAAAGACGTCTCACGCTCGGGCCGCACGGAAAGCTCGACCGTTTCATTGAAGGGGTAATCCGTCTTGCAGTTGATCACGACCGGCACGCGGTTGCCCACCATGGCCGTCACCTTGCAGGGGCCGTAGCAGGTCGCCGCTAGGCCGTTGTCGCAGGTGGCCATCCACATGTGCGTGACAAACCACGGCACAATGCGGTTGAGCGCGGCGGTGCAGCAGAGCGGCGAGTGCTTGCGTTCGTAATTGCCGCCGCCGGCCCTGGGTCCGTGGGGGAAGTCCGGCGTCGATTTGGCGAACCGGTTGGGGCTCTGGAAATAGACGTGGGTTTTGAAATCGCGAGACACCGTGGCCGGCCCCGCATTGAAGAACGCCCGCTCGATCCGATCCGCCATGCGGCCTTCGCCGGTCACGAGAAGCAGGAAGATCTGGCTCCACACATACCCGGCCACATCGCAGGTTTCACTGCCCCGAAACGCGCCCGTGGGGCCATACCACTCGTCGGAGACCGGCACGCCGTGGGGTTGCATGGCAACGCGCTCCAGGAGGTCGTGCCAGCCGATGGCCGCCTCCAGGTAGCGCCGGTCGCCGGTCCACAGGTACGCCACGGCCCACGGCGTGGTGCCTTCGATGAATTCGACCACGTGGGCGTTGTCCACGGTGGTGCCCGGCTTCAAGTCCGGCGCCGCGCGGTAGCGGCTGAGGCTGGGCAGAAGTGCACCCCCTTCTTTCCTGAACATGTTGTCCAACGCGACCGGGATGCCCGGGTTGCCCGTCCAGCAGTAGGTGTCAAACGCGGGCCAGAGATTTGAGAGGTTGCCGGGAATCCGTCGCAGGCAGTCGGGATCTAGGGCATAGGCTTTCTCGAGCGCCTCCAGGATGCGCTTGTCACCCGACCCGGCGTAATACCCGGTCATAGCCCGCCCCAGCAGGCCACAGGCCCAGAGCGGCCAGCCCTCCAGGGCGGAGGTGGCGGCCCTCAGGTCGTCAGGGTTGTTCCGGTCGAGCCACCAGAGGAACAGCAGGCCGCTGGTGTTCATGTGATCGGCCACGGCGTAGAGCCGCCTTCTGGCCTGCTGGATCAGCGCTTCGTCGTGCAGGCAGAAACCCAGCCGCGCCAGGCCATCGAACCAGTATCCGCCCCCCTCGTAGGGCCAGGCGCCCTTGTACCAGAGCAGACCCTCCCCTGTCGTCTTGTGATCGGGCGCCCACGCCCGCTTGAACTCATCGTCATACTCGTCCATGTGGCCGGTGAAGCCATCCCGCGCGGCCAGGCACCAGTCGCGCAGCCAGCCGGCGGGTTCGATGGCGCCGGGAGGCAGCGGGAGAAACGCCGAACGCGTCGGCGGCTCGAATGGCCGCGCGTAATTGGCCCGGGCCGGACCGGCTGGAGTAGCAGGCGAATCGGCTGCGCGTGCGTTGAGGGCCGAAGCCACGATCAGGGAGAAGAGGGCCAGATTCGCGGGTGCACCTCTCACGGCCATCGCTCGTTCCTCCGGCGTGCTGAACGGATCATCCCGCCATTCATACCTGCTGCCCTGTACAGGTACAATAGCCGGGCACGACTCGGCCGCGGAGCCGGGCCACGTTTTCATACGTCAGGCAGGAACCATCATGAAGCTTCTGTTCAAAGTGTTGCTGTTGGCTTCGGTGGTGACCGTATTCCCCCGGCGTGTGGTTGTGGCGGCGCAGTCCGACCTGACTGCTATCCGGCTCAACGGACTGGAGCTCGGGCTCGACACCCAAACCGGGGCTATCAGGCGGCTGGAATATGCCGGCCCGGGCACGCTGCTCGATGCCGAGCCCCCGGAGGCTGGCCTGATCGACGTGGCCTACCCGATCGAGGCGTTCGAGCCGCTGCGGCTGGCCGCTCGACATTCCCGCAGCGCCGAGATCGAACGAGGTCCCGACCGGGTGGTCATACGGTTGGCGTCGTTGGGACCGAGCCGGAACCACTTCAAGATCGACGGGGCGGTTGCGGCCACAATCACGTTGAGCGCCGACGCCGACGGACGCTCCGTGATCCTCTCGGCCGAGCTCGAGAACCGATCGAATCGGGTGTTGCGCCAGGTGATCTTCCCGGAGTTGCGCGGGCTTGTGGCCGCTGGGGGACCGGACGACACGGTGCTCAAGACGTGCGGTTTCGGCTCGGCCCCGTTTCGCGAGCTGGTCGTCCCGGAGGCGGACCAGTGGTACGCCGTGAACAGCTCCACCGTCGAACACAAGTCGGGCGGGATGTTCGCGTCCATGTGGGCACGGTGGCTGGACCTGGGCAGTCTGCGGGGAGGCTTCAGCTTGTTTCCGCGCCGCTGGGGCTGGGACCCGCAGACCACGACGGTTCTCCAATTGCAGCAAACCACCGGGAAGCTCAGGCTGCTCTGCGTGCATCCTTCGGAGGTTCCTCCGGGCGGCAAATGGTCGAGCGGCGATTGGGTGCTGACGCCCCATCGCGGCGGATGGGCCAAGGGCATCGAGACTTACCGTGGATACGTCCGCTCGAAGGTGAACCGACGCTACTCGATGCCCCGGCACATCCGGGAAGGGCTGGGTTTCCGCACGCTGTGGATGTGCCAGGGGCAGCCAACTGATCCCACCGACGTGGTCTGGCGGTTTCGCGACCTGCCCGGACTGGCGGAAGAAGCCAGGGCTCACGGTCTGCTTGAAATGGTGATGTGGGCCTGGGCGCCCGGCTTTGACGCCTCGCTCTCGGCGCCGTTTCCGCATCTGGGAACGGAGCAGGAACTGGTCGACGCGGTCCGTCGGTGCCGGGAGATCGGCGTGAACGTGGCGCCGTTCATCAGCGTGCTACAGGCCAGCCCCAAGACCGCCGGCCGATACGGGCTCAAGATCCCCGACAACAACGGTTGGACCTATCACACGGAGCTGATTCCGCGATGGAATCCGCCTTATGCCACCGGCCTGTCGTGCGTGCAGGTGGGGCCGGCCCACGCGCAGTGGCAGGACGAGGTGGCCGATTCCTGCCGACGATGGGCCGACAAGGGGATCTCGTCGATCAGTTGGGATCAGTACTGGACGAGCCAGGCCAAGCCGAGCATGCAAGACCTCACCCGGCGCCTTCGCGACTATGCCCGCAAGCTCGACCCCGAATCGACTTTCAGCGGCGAAGAATTGTGGAACCTGGAGATTGACTGCGACTGGCTCGATTATACGTGGAACTGGGGCGTCTACGGCGACCACCAGGCGTTCGTCAACGCCTTTCCGGCCCCGCGGCGGAACGTCAACATCAACCGGTCAGTGAGAGAGGCCCGGTTCGCGTTCATGGACAACCTCTTCCTCAACGTGTGGCCTTCCAGACCTGATGGAATCAACGGCTCGGAACGGATCAGCAACGTGGCCGAACTATCAGCTACTTTGAAGACCTGCGCGCGGCTGCGGCAACAGTTCCTGCCCTATTTCACCGACGGGGTGCTGATCGGCAACTGCCTGCTCGCGCAGCCGAATCTGGGCGCGCGCGTGTCGGCCTACGTGCTGCCGCATCGCGTACTGGCGATCGTGCTGAATCCCGGACCGGAGGCAGCGCTCACGGTGAACTACGACCTGACTCCCTGGCTGCCCGAGGCGACGAAGTTCTCCGTAACGGAATTCGAGGAAAGCGGAGCGGCCGCGGATTCCCTTGGCATTCCTGCCGCAGGCAGGCTGCAGACTCGCAAGCTCCGTCCGCTGGAGATGGCGCTGCTCGAGTTCGTTGAAAAACAGATTGAGAAGCCGTAGGCTGGGGCCAGCCTCATCCGAACGGGTTCAGAGCGTCCCGCCTTCGTGATACCGGGGTGTCGGTAGCGTCGTGGCTCCATCGTTGTTGGTGATCGGTCTCTTCGGCGTCCCTGTCGAAGTCCAGCTTGGCGCCGGCGAAGCTGGCGCAGGCCGGGTCAGCCTGGCGAACGTCACGGCCGGGGAGAAAGGCCCGGAGCAACTCCGAGTCCGATGGCTCCACACCACCGTCGCCGTCGATCCCATCAAGGAAGGCTGGGTATGTGTGCTGTCGGTCCACGACGTTCGGCTCACACAGCTGGGCGTCGTGGTGGGAAGCGGCATCCGAGAGCGAGCGATGGGCCTTCTCGTGGGCAAGAACCGGGGTAGCAGGCCGAGAGCGTTCGATGTGTGTGCTTGAAATGGTTCTGCACCACGTGGCGACTGACCCACCCTCTGACCCAGGCTGCAGAACGACGTAATCGAATGGCCGCGAGTCCGCCCACATTCTTGCGGGGCAACGTGATTCTGGTGTGCTCACTCCCGCTGAGGTTTTCAAACTGCTCGTTGCAGGAGACAACCTGCTCCGAGTCTTAACACGCGTGTCGGCTCACGAAGCGGATGCGCCGATCGCCACCGAATTCCGCTCCGGATGGGTTTGGGCAGTCCGACCATGCCGCCACGACACGGGCCAAGTCGTTCCCACTGCCTACCGCAATGTACACCGAAGCGTCCGAACAGCGGATCGACCCATCGCCACGGTCACGGTGGTCGCGCCGCTCGCGTCGCGATCGATGGGCAGTTCTTCGATGAGCCGGCCGTCAAGTTCAACCAGTTGCACCCGGCGGATGCGCCCGTCCAGGGTAATCCGTCTCGCAGTCGAGTCCCCTTCGGCGTTGAAGAGCCTGATCACGAGGTTACCATTTTCCGCCAGAGCGGTTGTGACGTCGATTCCGTTTTCGGAGATGTTGAGTAGCGACCACTCCGAATCGTCATTGGCAGGCGCCGCACAACGCCGGGTCACGAGAGGCTCGCTCCAGCGGGCAAGTTCCCGCCAGAGTTGCCCCTTCGCCCAGTCCCCGGCGTGGGGAACGATCGAGTAGGAGACGCGCGGCACGCGGCCCAAGCCGTAGTCGTGCCAGATTCCGGGGCCCGCGTAGCCCATCACGACGCCGAGCGGTTCACCGGGCGTCAGGGAGTACGAGGTCGTGTGATCCGTCATCACTGCGATCCCGGCGGCGCCGCCCTCCTCGAGCAGGTCCACCCAGTTGAGGATTACGTTGTGCTTGACGGCGTCCCACGCGCCAAAGCCCGTGTCGGCAATCGTGCTGCGGCACACATCGAAGGGGGCGTTCTTGTCGAGGGTGGGCCGTCGCAGCTTCGCCGGAAAGAGTGCCTGCAGCTTGAATGACGAGTCGTAGAACGGCCGCCGATTGCTGCGGACCGTGTCGCGCCCGGGCTCCCACGGCTCGCCGAGGCGGAAGTGTTGCTGCTGTCGCGGCGGCTCCGGCTGGCGCCGGTCGCGCCCGAAGGGCGGTGCGTCCACCGGGGAATCGAAGGTCGTCTGAAAATCAATACGACCACAGCCCCCCGCGGCCGACACGTGTGTTACGAACGGCCACGGGCCCAGATGCCCGTGAATCGCCGCCGTGACGCGAAGCGGACCCTCTTCGAGGATCTGAACCTCGGCGGGGGCATCGACGCTCGTCAACCACTTGCCCTCCGAGCCGAAGTAGCCCCTGAACTCGTTGAACGAACGGGGGCTCGATTCTTCGACGAACTCTCTGGCGAGTTCCTTCGCGAAGAGGCTGCTGATGCGGCCGCCCTTGGCAGGATCGATCGCAATTGCGTACAGGTCGGTCTCCAGAACGACGGTCCCGTTCGCTTTCGTTGTTGCCCTGGCCAAGGGCTCATGCGACCGCCCCTGCTCCGCACCGGCGGCCGCGAGGTGATACGTCGCATAGCCCATGGCGGGGACCTCGGCCGGAAAGACGAGCGTCGCGCCTGTGGATGCACTGTCCGCCCCCACAGTCGTCTGGCAGGGAACTTCCTCGCCCCTCGCATCGAACACGCGGACCTGCTCCCCGGCAGCGATCTCGACGGATGCGAGCTCCCGCCTGCGGAACCCGGTCGTGTTGAAGATCCGAAAGAACCGGCCTGACGACCCCTCCCCCTCCGGGAGTGGCGCCATCGAGGCGCCTGCCTCATCAACGATCCGCTTGCACGCGGACTGGATAGATTCGAACTTCGTCTCCGCCGCGGACGCCCACGTGCCGTCGCGGTATCGGTTGTACGGGACGATCCAGAGGTCGTGGTGCTGCGACCAGAGCAGGTGTTGCCAGGCGCGTTTCAGCTCCTCGCCCGGGAAGGGTCTGCCCTGTCGGACGGACGCCATCGACGCGATCTTCTCGGCCTGAACCAGCCGGTTCTCGGACAGACGGACGATCTGTCCAATCCGCTGGAGGACCGTGGAGCCCCATACCAGGCCGACCCGCAGGTCTTCCTGCGAGGCCTTCCATTCCTTCACCGGCGGCGCCGCGATCGTGTCGACGTACTCACGCCACGTGACGTGTCGCAGCGCCCGGACGGCATCCGGGTCCATGCCGAAGCGCCACGGACGGCCGGGCCACCCCATATCCTGAAGCGTGGTTCCGGCCGGGTGCTCGATCCCGGCAGCAATGCACCGATCGATGAACGCGGCCGATGGCTGCGCCGCCGCCGTTGTGGCCGGAGCCACGAGCTGCTCAACGGCATAGCGAGGCACCGTCGGGATGCGCGAGCCGTCCGGTCCGATCCAGTGCACCAGGTCGGCGTTGAGCGTTGGCGCGTGGTAGCCTCCCCAGCACGTCGAGTTCTTCAGGACTGCGCGACGGTAACCGAACGATCTGAGCAACTGCGGGAGGCAGCTCGTCCAGCACGGCTCCTGGACGGCGTAGGTGTCGACGACGAGGCCGGGAAACACCGCGCGCAGCTCCGCGAGGCCGTAGGCGATGTGGCGGATGTTGCTCTCACCGCTGACGTTCCACGCGTAGGGCTGAGCATAGGCCCCCGAGACCATCTCGACCCGCGCCGCCGGACTGGAATCGGCCAGCAACCGCCTCAACCGGTCAACCGCTTGCGGATCGCTCTTGGCAAACACCGCCCAGGAGTACGGCTCAATCTCGAACGAGACCTTCCATTGCGGGTACTTGTCCAGCCCGTCGAGGACGTTCCGGAGCGAATCGGGCGGCATGTGTCCGTCCACGCCGCCGTGGTAGCCGTCAACGTAGTAGAAGACTCGAGCCGGAGCGGTGGCAGGCGCGGGCGAGACCTGGTCCTGCCCGGTGGCGGTCCGCGTTGCGACCGCGGCGCCGACCGATGCAGCGGCTTTCAGCATGCCACGTCGGGACAACTGGCGAAAACTCATGGACGATACCCACCGCAACCACGATGATCACACAACGAGAACGGGATCTCATGCGACGAATTCCCTCATGGCCTTGCCAGGTTCCGCTGCCCGGCCGTGTTCAGCCATGATACAGAGCTCCCCTCAGGGCTGCCACTATTCAGGCTCTGCTCGGGATTGAGCCGCGTACGGAGCCACCAGTATGCAGGACCTGCAAGGGGAGCTATAGTGAGCCTCGTGAAACGCCAAGTGTTGATCATCTCCATCGTACGACGGAGTAACGCAAGCATGGCTACCCGAAGTCGCGTTTCCAGTCTGATGCGCGGGGCACCGTGGCTCCTCGCCCTCTCGCTGGGCATTGTGCTCCATCTTGGACAACGGTCGGCGGAGCGCCCGAAGGCTTCCCCGAGTGTCCGGGGCAATATGCATGCGGACTCGGAGGGGCATTCTCTCGCGGCGGCATCGCTCGTGCAGATAGCGGCATCGGAAGCAACCGGCTCCGCCGCGAACCCTGACCGCGGTGCCTCAGCGTCCGCCGGTGGTTCGCGCCAGGACATGAGTCCCGACTCTCGTCCACCGACAGGGCCCAAGCTGGGTTCCTCACCCGCCGGGCCTTCCTATTCCAGCTTCTCCAGCCCCGCCTCACTCGAGAAACAATTGGCGGAACTGCGAATACCTCCCGCTTGGCTCGCCGAGGTGCGCACACAGTACGATACCTCGCGTCCCTGGAAGGACGCGCGGCTGGAGGTCCGCCGGCTCCTGGGGCTCCACACAGAAGCCGCCCGCAGGGAGGCCATCAAGCTGACGTGGGTGTATCTCCAGAAGGGTGACATCGGCGACGGCCACGAGTACCCCATGTACACCTTTCTCGGGGGCGAACCACTCTGGTCCATCCGGGCCCATGAGGAATTTCTGGCCAAGCCCCACAAGGAACCCCCTCTACACGCCCACATTTCTCTTGCGTCGCTCTATGCCCGGTTTGGCGCATTCGACAAAGCCAAGGCGACGCTGGACCGGGCCATGGTCCGGCTGCCCGAACCCCCGTGGCGGATCACCGGGCAGGCGAGCCTCGAAGAGGCTTTCGGCGACATCTATGTCGCCTGGGGAAAGAGCGATCCGGCCCGGGACCACTACGCGAAGGCCATCAAGCTGTATCCGACCTCGAATCAGCCGTATGGACAGCACCTCTTGAAGCGGCAGGCCGACCGCGTGCAATCGAAGCTCGACCTGTTGAGCGTCCGTTCCCTCGCCGGCACGCGGCTTCGCGACGGCAGCTACACGTCCACGGCGCTGGGCTATGCCGGCGATGTGCAGGTCACCTTGTCCGTGCGCGAGGGTCGGATGGCCGATATCCAGGTGAAGCACGAGGAGAAGATCGACCAGGGAGCATGCTCCATCATCCCCCAGCGGATTATCGAAAAGCAGAGCCTGCAGGTCGATGGGATCAGCAGCGCAACCGTGACCACCAGCGCGATCCTCGACGGCACGCTGCAATGCCTCCGCAAGGCAGGGCTTCCGTAAGGGGGAAGATGCTCCATGCCCAGGTTCCTTCGACTACCGCGCTCGGCGAATCTCTTCTTTCCCCACCTGAAGCCTCCGGAACGGACCGGGTGGCGAGGAGTATTACACTATCTCCTCACTCGGCTGGGTCCCACATGGCGAAGCTCGCCCGTGCGGCGCATCGCGCAAGCTGTTTGCCTGGCGCTCTTCTTCTATGCGTTCTTCTATGTCTGCTGGCCTTACTCGCAGCAGTTCTCCGCGACGACGCTCAGCGACAAGCAGTGGTTTCCCGTCGAGAGTTTTCTGCTGATCGACCCGCTCGTGGGCGTCTCGACCGCGCTGGCCGGAAGGGTCCTGAACTGGCCGACGCTGGTGTGGACTGCGGCCATCGTGTTCTTCTGCATTCTGGTTCCACGTGCCTTTTGCGGGTATCTCTGCCCGCTCGGCACGCTGATCGACCTGTTCGACTGGCTGGTGGGGCGCCGCGTCCCAAGATTCCACCTGTCCCCGGAGAGACGAAATGGGCATTGGTGGATTCACATCCGGCACTGCGTACTCGTCTCCGTTCTGGTGGCCTCCCTGGGTGGCGTGCTCCTCTCGGGGTTCGTCTCGGCCATTCCTGTGCTCACGCGAGGTTTGCTCTTCACCGGCGGCCGCTGGCAAGTGGGCCTGATGAAAGGACCGAACCACTTATTGCCCGCTGACTGGACACTCTATGCCTCCGTCATTCTCTTTGCCGGTACGTTTCTGGTCAGCCTGCTCGGCCCACGATTCTGGTGTCGGCGCCTGTGCCCCAGCGGAGCGTTCTTCTCGCTGCTGAGTCTCTTCCGGTTGGGACAGCGGAAGGTGAAGAACACCTGCATCGGTTGCGGCAAGTGTGTTGAAGTCTGTCCTTTCGATGCGGTCGGCCAGGACTTTACGACCCGGACAAGCCATTGCACCTTCTGCCAGACGTGCGGAGGGGTTTGTCCGACGGGTTCCATCCAGTTCGTCACACGCTGGCACAAGGAAGCACTCAAGCCCGCGAATGAGACCTACCCACAAATGTCGCGGAGAGGATTGCTAGCGGCCTCGCTCCTGGGTGCGGCGGCGGCTGCGCCCGAACTGGCGAAATCGCGGCAGAGTGGCAATCGGCCACGATCGATCCGTCCGCCGGGCAGCGTTCCCGAGCACGAGTTCCTGGCCCTGTGTATCCGCTGCGGAGAGTGCTTCAAAGTCTGCCCCGGGCCGGTGCTGCATCCGGCGGGTATGGAGTACGGCCTGGGGGCGCTCTGGACGCCAGTGGCGCATCCCGACCACGCCGGCTGCCATCAGGATTGTAACTTCTGCACTCAAGTTTGCCCGACCGGAGCCATCCAGCCCCTGGAACTCGTGGTGAAACGCCGGGTTCACATGGGGCTGGCTCGGATCGACCTGGAAACGTGCCTGCCGTTCCGCAAGGACAAGCTCCGGCAGGACTGCGACCTGTGTTACGTCGAATGCCAGCGTGCCGGGTATGATGCAATCGGGATGAAAGAGATCCGCATCGAGCTCAACCCTCCGCCGCCTGAAGGCATGTTCTCCGAGCTCGAACTGGAGTCAATGAGTCGCATTCGAGTTCCCGTGGTCAACCCGGAGGCGTGCGTGGGCTGCGGAATCTGCCAGTACCGCTGCCACACGCGGCAAACGGTCCAGAAATCCACTCTCCGGCACAGCGCGATCATCGTGCGGGCTGAGAACGAACATCGGCTCCTCTCGTTCCCCACCGATCCACGTGACCTGCCTTCGGCGACGAGAAAAGAGAGCGTGGCTTGATCGCGAGGCGAGGAGGAAGGCTTGTATAAAACGGTACGCGGCCGGCGAGCGTAGCCGAGCGAGATCGAATGGGAAATGCCGGGCAAAAGGGAGCGGTGCTCATGCCTTTGCTGACACGCAGAAGAATGCTCACGACCGCATTAGGTGGAGTCGGCGCCTGGGGATTATGGAAGGGACGAAGTTCCCCTCAATGCGACCAGCGGGCAGGTCAGAAGACCTTACGGCCGGACGCCGCTCCGGGCATTTTCGTCCGGACGGGACGCGCGCTGGGAACGGCTGTCTCGATCAGCGTCCTCCACCACGATCAGCAGGTTGCGGATCGGGCCACGGCTGAAGCGTTCGCGGAGCTTGGCCGGATCGAGGATGTGCTGAGCCTGTACCGTCCGGACAGCCAAGTGAGCCGCCTCAATCGCGAGGGGGTTCTCGAAGATGCTCATCTCCACTTACAGAAGGTGCTGACCGCCTCCCTGACCATGTCGCGCCAGACCGGCGGGGCATTCGATGTTACTGTTCAGCCGCTCTGGGAAACCTATGCGGCAGCGGCCGGGCTAACTCGACTCCCGGCAGACGAAGAGATCGAGGCAGCGCGGAGACGAGTGGATTGGCGGGAGATCAGCCTGTCGGGTTCGCGCGTGGAGCTGAGGCGGCCCGGAATGGCCGTTACCTTCAACGGCATCGCCCAGGGATATGCTACGGACCGGGTGAAGGCCGTGCTGCAGGAGCAGGGCATCCGGCAGGCGCTCGTGGACATCGGCGAAATCGGCGCGATGGGCGAAAAACCCGGCGGCGAGCCCTGGAAGGTCGGCATCCAGCACCCGCGCGTGGCGGACGCGTACGTGTGCGTGGCTCAACTGAAGGAGAGGAGCCTGGCGACGTCCGGCGATTATGCCACCATCTTCAGTGAGGATCATCGCGATCATCACATTTTCGATCCGGCCACCGGCCGGTCACCCACGGAGTTCGCCAGCGTTTCGGTGGCCGCGACGACGACGATGGCGGCCGACGCGCTGTCCACCGCGATATTCGTGCTCGGATACGGGAAGGGAATGGAGCTGACTCGGAGCACGCCGGGGGCCGACGTCCTCTTCGTCTTCAAGGATGGTTCCGTCATGTCGACCGAGGGCTTTCCTCGGGCGGTCTGATGTTGGCACGAGATTCTCTTCTGATCCGGAGGCCATGTAGAAGGAGGCTGGGGAAGAGGCCGCCAGGGGGGTTCGAGAAGGAGACATCATGAGCGCACTTGGACGGGCGGGATGGTTCGGTCTGCTGGCGCTGGGCATCGGGTATGTGGGCCTGCCGGTCCTCGCGTATGAGGGACAACGAGCCAACTCGGTGCTCCTGAATGGCAAGTGGGAGTTTGCCAAGGGAGCGGGGGATGAACAGGCGGAAACGACCGCCGGCCAGCAGCGGCTGGACTGGAAACCGGTGACGTTGCCGGGGCCGTTCATGAAATGGAGTCAGGAAGCGGCCCACCAGACCAGGTTCGTCTGGGCCCGGAGGCGGTTTGAGATCACCCCGGCTCAGGCCGCCACCCTGGCCGTATTGCGATGGAATCGCATCGCCTGCGGCGCGGAGGCGTTTATCAACGGTCGGAAGGTGGGCGAGAACGAACCGACGGGTCCCTTCCAGGTCCTCATCCGCCCGGGCGTGCTCAAGGCTGGCGAGAACCAGGTTGTGCTGAAGATCCGCGGCGGGGCCGGCGTGCGCAAGAGTCGCAGCGGCAATGCACTCATCCCGGCGGGTTTCGGCGTGGGGATGCCGGAGGTGACCGACGACGTGTGGATCGACTTCGCCGACGGCGCTTACATGAAATGGGTGCTGGCGATACCGGATTTGGCGGGCAGTCGGGTGAAGATCCGCGTCACGCCAGCCGGACTCGAGCGCCTGGACGATCTCAATATTGCCGCTTCGGTGAAGCCCTGGCCGGATCGAAAAGTCGTGGGGCAGGGCCAGGCACCGGCCAGGCTGGTGCCCGACCCGGATCCGCTCGGAGGCGAGCACTTCTACGTGGAAGTCCCGATGCCGGGCTTCCAGCCCTGGGCGTATGAGCAGTGCCCGCTCTACATCGCCAACGTGAAACTCACCATGAACGGGCGGTTGCTGGACGAGCTGAACTTCCGGTTCGGCATGCGCGAGATCGGCGTGAAGGACCGCAATTACGGGCTGAACGGGAAGAACCTGTGGCTGCGCGGGTCAAACCTCGTGTTCGAGTGGAACTGGGGGGATACCATCACCGGCCATGAGAAGGATTACCTGGTGACCGAGGCGCGGGAGATGAGCATGAACTCCTTCCGCACGCATACCCAGCCGCCGCCGAGGCTCTGGTGCGATGTCTGCGACGCGCACGGCACGATGATCCTGGCCGAATTCCCAGTGCTCTTCAACTACCAGGACTACAAGTTCACACCGGAAGAGTGGGAGATCTGGCACCGCAACTGCCTGCTCGATGCCGCCGGCTGGATGGCCCGGCTGTGGAACCATCCATCGGTCATCATGTGGGTCTTGTCCAACGAATCCCGGAACGACGATCAATGGGAAGAAGGACCGTTTCAGGATTTCGTCAACCGGCTCGATCCCACCCGGCCGACAATGCGGACCGGCCACACAACCCGAGAGAATTTCGATCTGCATCCCTGCGGCAATGTCACCGAGACCGATGAAGGCCATCTTCAGCAGTCCATCTCGAGCTGGTTCAAGGAGGCCGGCGATCGCACCACGACCGTCAGTGAGTACATGAACGATTTCGGCCACCCGCGCACGCAGTGGACCGGGGTGGATGACCGGCTTGCGAATGACTTGGCTGTCGCTCAGATCGGGGCCGAACACACTGAGACCATGCGACGCGCGCGGGTGGACGCGATCCTGCCGTACATGTATGCCGGGTGGACGCGGACACGTCAGGCGGCCCGTGTCCATGAGAACGAGAAGGGCAACGCCGTCTGGAAGGCCGGCTACGCTGCTCCGCAGTCGGCCGCCTGGCACAGCTCGCTCTCGCCGGTCTTGGCCAGCCTCGATCTGTTCGACGCGAGTTACCTGACCGGCCAGCAAGTTACCACCGATCTTCATCTGATCAACGACTCGTGGCACGAAGCCAAAATCCACGTCGATCTTCTGTTGACGAAGGAGTGCCCGGAACTCATACCCGAAGCCAAGTGCTTCGACCAGCCGGTGAGCCGGTGGAGCTTCGACTTCGTGCTGAAGGCGGATTCCATCGAAAAGACTCCCGTTACCTGGAGACTGCCGGAGGGAGAGGGGAACTATTGGCTTACCGCCCGCACGACCGGGATCTCCGGCCGGCCGGTTCTCAGCCAGCGGTTCGTGCGTGCCATCAAGCCGCCGGTTGTGCCCGAAGCGGCCAGGCAGCGAACATTCGTCGTGCTCGGAGGCGGCGATGCCACGCGAGCGTTCTTCGACTCACGGGGACTGCGCACGTCCGAGCGGCTCGAAGAGCTGTCGCCCGGGCGGGACGTGGTGGTCATTTGGAATGCCGCCCACCTGACCAATGAGATCAAACACCGCGCGAAGGCTCTCTGCGCCTTCGCTGGCAGCGGCGGGCGAGTAATCGTCCTTTCAACGTCCGTCTGGAACTGGCCGGAGCTGTGTGAAGTGACGATTCGCCACGAGGACCGGTTCTCACGCGTCTTCCCGCATAATGACGTGCAGCATCCCATGCTCGCGGGCATCGACCCACAGTGGCTGGTCCGGTGGAACGGCCTGCCGGGTACGGTGGGGGTCGGTCGGGTCCAAGGTCCGGCCATGGCTCGCGCCCAGAAGATTTTGTGGGCGAAGGATTCGGAGACCACGATTACAGCCCTGGTCCCCGCCGCCGAGGGCGAGGGCAGATTGCTGTTCACCCAGCTTGATCTGCAAAGCCGCCTGGATCGCTCCAAACCCAGCTACGATCCCGTTGCCGAGCGCATCCTGCTCAACCTGCTGGGACGTTTCTGAGGAGAATCATTGATGAACAACATTGCCGCGTGGCGGATCGGATCATGGGCGGCCATGATGGTGGTGGTGAGCCGGGGCCTTGCCGCCGGGGAGCCTTGGCACGCTGCCGATCAGCCGGAGCTCAAGCAGACCCTGGAGCAGGCGCCAACGCTGCAGACCGAGTCGCTGGGTGAGCCGGCACGGGGCGTGAACGTCTGGGAGCGCTGGCTGGTGCCCAACCCCGACGGCAAACGCTGGGATGTCCTCCAGGTTTATTTCAAGGAGTATTACGGACCGACGTGGCTGTGCGTGTTCGACCTGGGCACCGGCCAAGCGAGGAAGCAGCGCTTGCCGGACGATCACCAGTTCTACCTCTCCGGCCGGGCGCTCGCGTTCGACGGCAAGTACTACGTCGCCACCCCGTGCCGAAGAACGTGGAGCATGGATCTGTTCGTTTACGACGTGGGCGCGCAGAAGCTCGTGCGCGAGATCGTCCCGGTGGCGAAAGCACGGACCACTGGGCTTATCACGGAAGTTGCGTCTGGGCGCTTACTCGGATTGACCTCCGACCCCGAGCACCCTGACCGCAGCGTCCTCTACGGGGTGGACGTGGTCACAGGCCAGATGTTGTTCGCCAAGGCCCTGCCGTCGCCGGTCTCGACGGATGCTTACTGGCCGCACTGGGTGGACCTTTCGTATGAGTACCATGCTTTCGCGCGTGGCCCGGATGGCTTTGTGTGGACGTATCTCAAGGACGTTCTGGTGCGCACTGACCCGAAAGATGCCAGCGTACACATGGTGGGCAAGCTCAATCCGGTCGGCTGGCCGACCTTCGTCGGCCGTGATCTGTATTTGGCCGGCAGCGAGCAGTTGCGGCGCATTCGCAACATCGCCCCGGCTCACTGATGCGGGAGACAGTCCATGAGAAGACGATGGCTGGGCATGCTGTTGGGGGTTGGTGTCGCTGCGTCTATCCAGGACCTTCATGCTGCGGATGGTCTCCCCTCAGGTGACGCGGGCGTCAAACGCCAGGCGGTCAGAGTGGCCGCGTTCCAGTTCGGCACGCCCACCTCCGCCGCCCGTGCCGGCTTCACCAAGGTGACGATCGGGGAGGCCTTCACTCCCGAAAAGGGCTACGGCTTCCAATCGACTCAAGATCTGAAGGCATTCGACCGCGGAGGATCCGAGATTACCCTGCCCAAGGATAGTCACACCGCCTCGACCTACGGTGCGTATCGAACCACATCAGATCTGACTTGCGCGCTCATCGAGGGCCGGGCTGATAACAGCTTCGAGGTGGCCGTGCCGGAGGGCGAGTACACCGTCTGGCTCATTGCCAGCGACGCCGAGTGGGATCCCCCGCTCTTCGAAGTGTGGGCAAACGGCCAGAAGAAACTCGACGTGCGCGTCCCGCGGGCAAGATTCGTCTTCATGGAGTCCTTCCAGGCCCGCGCGGCCGACGGGCAATTACGGATCGAGTTCAAAGGCCCGCATGGCTGGATTCTGAACGGTCTGGTCATCGGCCAAGACGGGCCGGAGCTGGCGCAGGTGGTCACCACTCTTGAACGTGACATCTTCTTCCTGACCCAATCGGAACTGCCCAACTGGAAGGAGGCAAAGCCGGAGCCCGCCCCTCCCCAGCTTGACTGGAGCGCGGCCGAGTTGGAAAGAGGCTATGTGGTTGTCCCTGTTGATGACACCGTGTCGGTCACGCCGACTTTCGTACCCGCGCGAGCGTCCATCGGAAGACCGCTGACCGCCTTCGCCACCCCGGGCGAGTTCGAGCCCGCCAGCTTCTGTGTTCTCTCCCGCAAGGACCTGGGGCCTGTAGCCCTGGAGCTATCCGACTTCATTGCCGAGAAAGACGGCCAGACCATCCCGCGGCAGAACGTGAAGGTCGGAATCGTTCGCTGCTGGCCCCAGCGCATCAGCGGCTGGGGTGGAAAAGGCGAATACTACGTCGTGCCGGAGATGATCGAAACGCCCGCGGGCCGCCACTCCAGTGTCGCAGCCGGCCAGGTCAAGCAGTGGTGGCTGACCGTGCGCGTGCCGCCTGACGCTCCGGCCGGGCGCTACCGGATGTCCCTCACGTTCCGGCCGGAGAAGGCACCCCCGACCACCCTCGAGTGGCGTCTGCTGGTGCTGCCTTTCGAGCTGATCCGCCCACCCGACAAACACTGGGGAACCTGGCTGGAGAGCTTCCCGCCGGTCGGAGGGCTCAGGGGCCCGGAGCGGCGCGGACGAAATACCCCCGCCGAGCAGGCCCGCCTCGTCAAGGCCGACCTGGCCGACTACCGCGAGCACGGCTTCGACCTGGCCATCTTCAATTTCTACTTCGGCGTGAAAGAAAACCCCGACGGGACTTTCACCTACGATATATCCGCGCTGGCCCGCGACCTCGAGTACTGGAAAACGCTCGGCTCCAGCACGCCCGTCCCGATGGGTTGCGAGTTCACACTCCGCAACCTCGAATATGGCCTCGCTGAGCCCGGAAAGAAACACGTCCCCGGCACGTTCAGCCCCAAGGCGCATCGGGCGATCGTCGGCCTGATTCGGTACATCCACGACGAAGCCCAGCGCCACGGCTGGCCCAAGCTGTACTTCTATCCAATCGATGAACCCGGCAACAACAAGACCGAAAATCGCATGCTCTTCGCCGAAAACGTCCTCGGCTTTGTCCACGAGGTGCCCGGCTGCCAGACCGCCACCACGCTGACGGCCGGCGACCTCCAGCGGCTGGGCGATCGCGTGGACGTGCGCATTTATGCTTACGGCCATTACAGCCGCAACAGAGTCCTCCAGGAAGTCCGGCAGGGCCATCCCTTCTGGTATTACGAGAATGGGATGTTCTACGGACACAGCACGGTTGCTTCGCGAGGCCTGACCGGCTTCGAGTTCCTGCGCTCGGGTGCGGAAGTGGCCACCGCCTGGGGCTTCGACGCTATCGAGGCCAATCCGTACAACGATTTCGACGGCGGGCACAAGGATTGGAACGTGATCTTCCCCGGTGTGGACGGGCCAATCCCGACCATCTATTGGGAACTCTGCCGTGAGGGGGTGGATGACTGCCGGTATGTGGCCACCCTGCAGCAGAAGATCGCGCAGGCCAGAACACAAGGCAATAAGGAAGCTGCTGACCGAGCCGAACGCGTCCTGGCGCCGCTGCTCGATCCCGACGCTCAGCCCATCGAAAACCCCCTGGCCTTCACCCGTTATCGCTGGCGCCTGGCCCGTGAGATCCTCTATCTTCTGGACGACCGGGAGCTGTCACTCTCATTCCCGGCGGTCGTCACCACGACGACCGCGCCGGAGAAGACCGGCCCCAATCTGATTACCGACCCCTCTTTCGAGGCTGGCCCGCAGGCCGGCGGCTTTCCCGTTCCTTCCTACCACGCTGACGATCCATCCTTGAAGCCGGAAGACAAACCCGTGGGCGCATTGAGCGTAACCAACGAAGTCGCTCATTCAGGTCGATATGCGTTGAAATGGGATTTCAGCAAGGCGGTCGGCAAAGGCCATGTCTATGATGGCAAGCACTATCTCATCGTGAACGTCCAGGTGCCCCCAGAGGCGGCCAGGCAGTTGCGCGGCCAGCGCGTCAGAGTCGGCTACTGGTTCCGGCTCGGCGGCGGAGCAGCGGTGCCGGGCATGACACTCCGCCAATCGGGCAAGGACGGCTACCTGGGCGGGATCAGCTACACCGGCGGCGTGGAAGACCCGGCCGTCTGGAACCACTTCGTCGCTGAGGACCGGCTGCGCACCGACTTCGATAGCCTCGACATTCACATCTCCTGCCCCGTTCCGGATGACGCGGAGGTGGCCCGGAAGTCGCTCTTCTACATCGACGAGGTGTCGCTGCAAGCCATCGAGGAGCCGCCCATGGCCGTCTCAACGCCTCTCGACGAATACTATGTAGGCGAGCCCATTCCATGGAACGTCCAGACCACGTCACGCACCAACCAGCTGCGCGTTGAGCTGTGGGCTGGCGAGCGGAAATTGGCCGAGCACACGGCGCGGCTGGAGGGCGGCGGGCTACGTGGTGCTTTTGAAAGCCACGGGCTCAAATCCGGCGTCTGCACTCTCAAAGCGGTCCTCGATGCGCCATCATCAGCGCCTCAAACGGCCCAACGCGACCTCATCGTGGCCCCCGACCCGTTCGACTGGCCGACACGCAGACCATGAATCCATCTCTCAACGAGAGAAAGGCACGCGAACAATGACCGACCCGAACCCGATGTGTGGCGACAAGGCGGCCCAACCTTCGAAGTGGATCGCACTGCTGATGGTAGTGGCTTGCCCCCTCTTTGGAGCCCGGCCGACGTGGGCTGCCGCCGCGCCAAACCCGCATGCTTGGGAACGCTGGGAACACGCCCTGACCAGCTCCCGCAACTACGGCAACCCCTACGCCGACGTAACGCTGCGGGTCACTTACAACGGGCCGGACAACCGTACACTGCGCATCTACGGCTTCTGGGATGGCGGCAACACCTTCCGAATCCGCTGTGCATTCCCTGCGCCGGGGGGCTGGCGGTGGGAGACAGAGTGTTCCGACGTGGCCAATATAGGCTTGCACCGGCACCGTGGCACCGTGGAAGTCTCGCCCTATCGTGGCGACAATCCGCTGTACGCCCACGGCTTCCTCAAGGTAAGCGACAATCGGCGCTATCTGGCTCTCGCTGACGGAACCCCGTTCTTGTGGATCGGCGACACCGCCTGGGCCGTGCCGCTGCGAGCCAGCGACGAGGAATGGAAAACCTACGTCGCCGACCGCACGGCCAAGCACTTCACCCTCATCCAGGTGGCGCCGGCGCCCGCCTGGGCCGGCGAGCGTGATCGCCAGGGCGAGCGGGCCTTCACCGACAAGACCTGCTCACAGTGGAACCCGGCCTACTGGCAGTCCTTCGAACGCAAGATCCAACACGCCAACGAAAAGGGCCTGGCCGTGCTGCTCGTCGGCCTCATGGAACCCGTGCACCGTTATCCCGAGGCCCCACAGGCTCGCCTCTTCGCCCGCAACATCGTGGCCCGGCTCTACGGAAACTTCGTCATCTTCTCCCCCAGTTTCGATAGCGAGGTCCTGCCCCTGGCTAACGAGGTCGGCCAGGCCGCCCGCGAGGCGACCGCCGTCCACCTGATCACCCAGCACCCCGGCACGCCCTGGAACCAGCCCACGCCGACCTTCTCGGACAAGTACTACGACGAGCCGTATCTGGACATCGCCGCCGTGCAGACCGGCCACAACGCCGGCCACCTCGACTGGTGTGCCCACCACGCCATCGAATGGACCCTGCACCTCTACCGCCACCAGCCGCACAAGCCGATCATCAACCTGGAGGCCATGTACGATGCCCAGGGCGATAAGGGCTGGCGGTCGATCGATGCGCGTTCCCTGGGCTGGCGGTGCTGGCTCTCGGGTGCCATGGGCTACACCTACGGGGCTGGTGATCTACCGCCCAAGGTACCCAAGGGCAGCGGCGCGATCTTCAAGTGGGTCACCGACCCGGGGAAGTACGATCACTGGAAGAAGGCCCTCCAATGGGAGAGCGCGTTCCAGATGCAGTACCTGCACGACTTCCTGGCCGCCATCCAGTGGTGGCGCCTGGAGCCCGCCCACAACCTCATCCACAACCAGCCCGATGACGTGACCCGCCGGATGGTTATGGCCAAGACCGCCTCGGGCGATCTGGCCGTGGCCTACCTGCCGGACAACGAGGCCATTGAATTGGACCTGTCCGCGTTCTCGGCCCCGCTCACGGCCCGCTGGTTCGACCCGATTCGGGGTCGCTATTCCCCCATGCCCGGTCGTATCGAGAACAAAGGCACCCACCGTTTCTCGCCGCCGGCCAACGGCGATTGGGTGCTGGTTCTGCAGCCGACCGGCGCGCAAACGCAAGGAGACGCCAAATGAACCGAGAAACACCAGGCCGGAGAATCGTCGCAAACAGACTGTCGCTGCCGTTGCTGGCCTTGAGCACCGCCCAGTCCCTTGCTCTGGCTGCACCGGCACCCACTACCCAGCCGATGAAAGGTCCGCTTCGCGTGCATCCGCAGAACCGGCGCTATTTCACCGACGATTCCGGCCGCGCCATTCTGCTTGTTGGCTCGCACACCTGGAACAACCTCCAGGACATGGGTGAGAACGATCCGCCGGCCGCGTTCGACTTCGCGGCCTACCTGGATTTCCTGGCCCGGAACAACCATAACTTCATCCGCCTGTGGCGCTGGGAGCTGGTCAGTTGGAACACCGCGGCGAATGGTGAAAAGGATAAGCGCGTGCATTTCGCGGCGCCGCACCCGTGGCCGCGGACCGGGCCGGGAACGGCGCTGGACGGCAAGCCGAAGTTCGACGTGGGTAGGTTCGACGAGGCCTACTTCGAGCGTCTGCGCTCGCGCGTGACGGCGGCGCGAAACCGCGGCATCTACGTATCGGTCATGCTCTTCGAGGGCTGGGGGCTCCAGTTCGTGCCCGACGGCTGGAAGGCTCACCCTTTCAATAAGGCCAACAACATCAACGGCATCGACGGCGACGTCGACCACGATGGCAAGGGGATCGAGATCCACGAACTCGCCGCCCCGGCCGTCACGCGCCTTCAAGAGGCCTGCGTCCGCAAGGTCATCGATACGGTCAATGACCTGGACAACGTGTTGTACGAGATTTCGAACGAAAACCACCCGCCCTCCACCGCCTGGCAGTACCATATGATCCGCTTCATCCACGACTATGAGAAAACCAGGCCCAGGCAACACCCGGTGGGAATGACCTTCCAGTACCAGGGCGGCTCCAACGGGATGCTCTTGGATAGCCCGGCCGATTGGGTCTCGCCCAACCCCAAGGCCGAGGGTGGCTATGATTACCAGGGCAATCCGCCGCCTGCCGATGGCCGTAAGGTCATTCTCTCCGACACCGATCATCTCTGGGGCATCGGCGGGAACGTCGCCTGGGTGTGGAAAAGCTTCCTGCGCGGGTTGAACCCGGTCTTCATGGACCCCTACAAGCGCACCGTCCTGAGCGGCGGCTCTGAAGCTCAATGGGAACCGGTCCGCCGAGCTCTGGGCGTGGCCCGCCGGCTGGCCGAGCGTGTCGATTTGGCCACTCTGACCCCGCGCGGCGAGTTGGCCAGCTCCGGCTACTGCCTGGCCAACCCGGGATTCGAGTATGTGGTCTACCTTCCCGAGGGCGGCGAGGTGACCCTTGACCTTCAGGCCGCCCCGGGCCCGTTCGCCGCCGAGTGGATCCATCCGCAGACCGGAGAGGCCGCGCGCGGCGAAAACGTTACGGGCGGGGCGAAGTGTACGCTCAAGCCGCCGCTCAACGGCACCACCGTGCTCTATCTGCGGAGATTACCAGGAGAATCCGAGCCCGGTGTGACCGCAGAGCCGCCGTGGCGACCGTTGCCCCTGATCACCGACGGCCGGGTGGCGGATGGCTGGTGCCATGTGGGCTGGGGCGGATTCGCCGTCGATGGGGACGCCCTGCGGACAGAGTGCGATCCGAAGGGGCTCGGGCTCCTGGTCTACAAAAAGGAGAAGTTCGGCAATTGCCAGATTCGCGTGTTATTCAAGAGCAAAGAGGCTAGGTCGAATGCCGGGGTGTTCGTGCGAATCGCGGACGGAATTCTGGAACAGGTCAGCCGCCCCGGCGCGGCATTTGAGCGAGACGCACGCGGGAAGATCTCGAAAGCATCCATGAACAAGATGATGGAATCGTCGGAACGCGACGAGGGACCCTGGTTCGCGGTCCACCGCGGTTACGAAGTCCAGATTATGGACGAAAACGACAAGCTCCACCGAACCGGGGCCATCTATTCGCTCGCGCCCTCGTCCGCAGAATCGAAAAAGCCGCCGAGCGAGTGGAAGACGATGGTCATCACGCTCACGGGCAATCGGATCCTCGTGGATCTTGAAGGCAAACGCGTCACCAGCTTCGATCCGGAGAGCCCCGAGGTGCCCCGCGTTCGTCAATGGTTCGAGCCGAAGCGCGAACCGAAGCGTCCTGAAGCCGGTTATATCGGCCTGCAGAACCACGACCCGGGCGACATCGTGTGGTTCAGGGAAATCAGCGTGCGACCGCTGATGGTGCCGGAGGTGAAGTGATCAGCAAAGCATGGAGCATCCAGCTACACGCTGCGCGGAGACCACAACCACACCCTATCGTTGTCGGCGAGTTCACTCTGTCGGCCGGCTGGCAAGCGACGTCTCGCTGAGATACTGCGGGCGCAGCGGCTAGCGGGCGTCTCATGGCGTTTTCTCCAGGACAGGTAACTGGCACTATACCCAAGATCGGCCGGAGCCCAACAAGTGGCTGATGCATTCGGCGCCCAGTACAATGGCGGTATCTGTCTAGCGTGTTGGCATCCCTCCTGTTCATCGGCCCGGGGGCCCAGGCGGCGGACGCGCCACCCAGTGCCGATGAATCGTGGCTGCGGCCGTACACCGGTCCCACGCGCACCGACATCGGCGCCACCACGCTCGACGGCAAGGTGCTGTGTGGCTACCAGGGATGGTTCAACACCCCTGGCGACGGCACCAGCTTCGGCTTCAGCCATTGGGGCAGCGGGTTCGGCCGCCCTGAAGGCGGGCGGTTCGTCGTGGACATGTGGCCGGATGTTTTGGAATACGATCCGCACGACCTGTGCGAAGTGCCGGGCCTCAAAATGCCGGACGGCTCGCCGGCGCGGCTTTACAGCGCTTTCCGCAAAGGGCCCGTGCTGCTGCACTGCAGGTGGATGCGCCAGTACGGCATCGACGGCGTGTTTCTGAGTCGGTTCGTCAGCGAGACAGCCGATCTTGCCCGCGCTCGTCACGTCAATATGGTCCTGGCAAACGTACGCAAAGGCTGCCATCGCGAGGGCCGCGTCTGGGCGATGATGCTCGACCTGTCCACGGGCCGCCGAGGGTCTACCGCGCTGGTCATGAACGACTGGAAATTCCTCTGTGATCAGGTCAAGGTCCGCGAGGATTCGCGCTACCTGCACCACCAGGCTAAGCCGGTTGTGCTGTTGTGGGGGCTGGGTTTTCAGGATCGGCCCTGGACGCCGGAGGAGGGCGAGGAACTCGTCCGGTTCTTCAAGGAGGACCCGAAATACGGCGGCGTTCATCTCATCGGCGGGATCGATCCCCACTGGCGAACGCTGAGCGGTGCCTCGCGATCGGACGCCGGCTGGGCCAAGGTCTACCGGAGCTTCGACGCCATCAGTCCCTGGAATGCAGGTCGCTACCGCGACGATGCCAGCATGGACCGTGTGCGAAAGGATGTGTGGGAAGCCGACTTGGCCGAACTCAAAGGGCTAGGGCTGGGCTACATGCCCCCCGCCTTCCCGGGTTTTTCCTGGGATCACCTCCGCAGAACGCCTCCGGGAACCAGCATGATCGCGCGGCGAAAGGGCATGTTCTATTGGCGGCAGTTCGCCATCTTCAAGGCTCTCGGAATCCGCACCGTATTCGTCGGGATGTTTGATGAGGTCAATGAGGGGACGGCCATCTACAAGGTCGCCAACGACGTCCCGGTCGGCAAGTACTTCGTGACTTATGAGGGCTTGCCGTCTGATTATTATCTCAAGCTCACGGGGGCGGCCACGCGGATGATCCGCAGCGAAATCCCGCTATCAGATGAAATTCCTCATGATCTTCCACCTCCCAAAGAGTGACTGCCGGCGGGTGCCGTGTCAGGCGCACCGGTACCTGCGCGCGGTGGGCGACGGAACGCGGATGCTGCGCGGCCAGCGGCCCCTCGCTGCCAGGAGTCTCATGAGACCATGAAGGTGCAACGCGTGCGTCGCGGTTTTCCACGAGGAGTTCAAATGGTGAAACCGGCCCTGTTCCTGATCGCAACGATCGTGCTGTCTGTCCAGTCCGGCGGGTGGGCTGCCGAAAGCACTCCCATTACCCGAAGCAAATCAGACCCGAAGCTGTTGTCGTTCCGAGGGAACAGCAGGTTCAAACTCGTCGGCTACGATTACTACGACCTCCTGAACACGGAGCATGTCGGGAAGGACCTGGATTGGCGCAACGGAGCCGATAGGAAGCGTCCGCTGTATGAATCCTTCTTCGACATGCTGGACCACAACCGCGTGAACTTGACGCGTTGCTTCGTCTGGGACGGCTGGGCGAATGATCTGTTCTGCTGGAAGCGCATCAGCACGGCGGACGACCCGGTCAAGAGCGGTCAACGTTATGCCCGGGTGGATCTCGCGCAGTTCGATGATCGGTTCTGGAACCACGCCGTCAAGGCCATCGAGTATGCGTCGAAAAAGGGCGTCATCGTGGAGGTGACCCTTTACGACCGCTGCGGCATCGATTCGGACGCCATCGGCCCGCGCCGATGGAGTTTCCATCCCTGGAATCCGGACAACAGCATGCCCGGCACAATCGGATGCGATCTGCTGCCGCGGCGGAAGGAACGCGGCATCCAGTACGTCTTCGACCTGGCCAACCCGAAGATCAAGTCGCTGCACGAAGCCTACCTGAGGAAATGGGTCGAATCCACCAGGCACCTCGACAATGTGATCTTCGAAATCGAGAACGAGGGTTACAGCGGCTACGCGTTCAACAAGTGGGTGGCCGAGTTCTTAAGACATGAGTTGAGATACCCCTTCCCGATCGCGGTGAACACGTTCGCGGACAAAGACCTGTGCCACGGCATCTCCGAAGTGGACATCATCGCCGACCACGGTGAGAAAAGCCCGAAGGAGGTGGATCAACTGTCGAAGGAGTGGTCGCGGTTCGGCAAGATGATCGTGGTCGATACCGATGGGTGGCGGACCTCCGAGGAGAACCACGAGAAATCGCTGCAGGTGGCCCAACGCGCTCTGGACCTCGGCCTGCACTTCAACCACAAGGCCCGCTCCAACCGGCCGTGCGGCGATACCGGCAAGCGATACTGCGAGTTGATGGCCGGCCTTCAGCGCGACCCCGGCGGGCGCGCGCCGGATCGGCCTGACCCCCTTCAAGCCGACCAGCAGACAGCGGACATCATCCTGGGCCCAAAGAACGCCGAGCACGGGCTGAAACTCGATCTGCCCTGGGACGGCTCGCCAGACGGATGGACGGCCGTCGTTGAGCGCCAGGGCAAGAACGGCCAGATGAACGCCGCTGGACCCACCGGCCGGAAAGGCCGCACCATCTTCCTGGATGTCGATGACGATTTCATCTTCAAGGGTGCGCAACCCAGAGTGCAAATCGAACTGGAGTACTACGACTCATCACCCGGCGACCTGGTGCTCGAATACGATGCGGCCAACGACTCGAGCGGCCATCGCAAGGCCGTCGTTGCCAAATGCACCGGCACGACCGATTGGCAGCACGCAACTTTCAACCTGGACGATGCGTACTTCGGAAACCGCTGCGGCGAGCACGCCGACTTCGGCTTCCGGCGCGGTGATGCCGCCGGCGAGATCATCATCCGCCAGGTTTGGCTCAGGAAGGTGAGCCGGTGAGTGCCCGCGTCCTTCCGTTTCGTTCGCGATTGACTCAGGTCCTGATGGTTCTCGCCCCTGTTCATTGGGCCGGCGCCGTGGCCGCCGGGGCAGGGGAATCGGGGTCATCTGCGTCGTAATGGCCGTGAAACTGGCGCAGAATCTGCTCGCGGGTCTGGCGTCGCCCCTGGCTGTCAAGGTAGACCTCGGTCCACGGCGGCCGCGTTGAGGGATCGGCGAGGATCGAATACGCCCGCGGGTTGCGCACATTGTGCCTGATCTGCCGCTCATCGTGTCGCCCGCCGTATTTTGTCCCCAAAGACCGGCGGAACGGCTGAAAGTCGAACGCCTTCCACCCTGGCGTGTCCGATGGCAGCTTTCCCAGCACGTTACCCTCTGCGTCCACCGCGTAGGACCCGCCTTGGAAAATGGCCAGCGCGATCGGCACAAGGCTGTCCATGGCCCGCGTCGGGACGACGCGCTCCATGTCATCTCCGATCGACTGGTGCAAAACAACATCCGCGCCCATCAGTTCCAGGCATCGCACCGTCTCTGGAAACCACATGTCCGCGCAGATGCTGATGCCGTAACGGACGCCGTCGAGTTCCATCACCTCGAACCGTTTACCCTTCGACCAGCCCCACCAGCCCTGCTCGCCCAGCGTCGTCTGCACCTTGTGGTACTTCCCGCGGAACTGCCCCTGACCATCGATCAGGCATGCAGTGTTGTACCGGCGGTCGCCGTCCAGATCGAGCAGCCAGGCAAGGACTGCCGTGCCAGTTTCGCGGGCCAGGGCCCGGTAACGGCGATACCACGGCCCATCGCCGGGAACCGGCTCCGCGAGCGGGTTGATGCGCTCCTCGCTGGGATACGGCCAGCCGGAGATGGCAAACTCGGGAAAGACGATCACGTCCGGCCGGGGCCGGGCGGCAGCCGCCTTGCGGGCCTCCCCGGCAAGTACCTGAAAATTGGCCTCCGGTCCGGGATTGCCCTTGGCATAGTGGTTCGTGCCGGCCTGGACAACGGCCACACGCACAATCCGCGCCGGATCGCGCGCTGATGCGGCCGGCCGCGTGGCAACCGCCCCATGGCCGGATTGGGCGATCGGCTGATGGGCGTTCGACTGGCTGGCGAGGACAGCCTGCCCACAAGAATAATCCGGAGCAACGGTCAGAACCGCCAGTGCCAGAAGCGCATGCCGGCAAGAGCATGACAAAGCGACCGGCCCGGGCAGAAACAGTGGTTTGGAAGCACACATGGCGGCCATCATAGCCGCGGCCCGGCCAGCGGTCACGGCAATGGGACTGAGATGCTGTCACGGGCCGAGACCCGGCGGTAAGATGACGTTCGTGCCAATCGGCAAGCCCAGACGATCTGCCGGAGTACGCACATGAAGTCGAACGTGAGCCGAATGCTGAGAGTTGTCGCAGTTTTCGCATCGGCTTGGGCCGCCCACCTGCATGCGGCCGAAATCCAGGGGCCGTTTGCAGAGACGGCTGGACTGTCCCTCGAGCTCGACCTGGGAGGGCCGGCGGAGTGGAAGCTCGAGTCGAGCGGTTCAGGTGAAGCCCGTTACTCAGGTCAGGGTCACGCACTGGTCTTGCGCCTGCAGGAGAAGGGGCAGCGACGGCTGCTCCGAATGACCCTCACTCCGCCCGCCGGTCGCAAGCTGTCCGTGCGGAGTTACACCGCGAAGGTGACGATGGCACAGGCCGGTCTCCATGCGGTAATGGTTCCGAATACTCGGCCCATCGCCCATTCGCTCATCTACTTTCACCAGCATCGGACCTGGCCGAAGGACATGCGCATCTGCCGCTGCCTGATTCCCGCCGGTTTTGAGGAAAACGCCAGATCCAATTCGGAAGCGCCGTTCATCCTGCTGACCGAGAAATCCGGCAACAACAGACTGGCCGTCGGGTGGACAGCGGCCGATCGAGCCACGTCGCTCAAGGGCGCCGCCCGGGGCGAGCAGTATGTGTTGAGCTTATCCCGCCGCGATGATGTGCCGTTCACCGGTGATGTCCTTGAGGATTCGTTGTACATCAGCACCGAGTCCGGCCCCTGGCTGGAGGTGGCGACGGATTACGCCAAGGCATTCGATGCCGCCAATGGCCGCAAGCACGCTACGGCGCCCGAGTGGGCCACCGAACCGGTCTTCTGCACCTGGTACTGCTACCAGGACCACATCGACCAGGCTGGGGTGCTCAAGATCGGCCGCAAGTGCCGGGAGATGGGTTTCGGCACGATCCTCATCGACGCCGGCTGGGACTGCCGGCCGGACGGCGGCTACGGAGACTGGGAACACGGCATTCTTGGCGATTTCACGGCCGCGCCCGACCGCTTCCCCGACTTGGCCGGAGCCATTCGCGAGATGCACGAGATGGGCCTGAAGGTTGAGCTGTGGTCGGCTCCCTTCTGGCAGGGCCGCCAAAGCAAGGCCTACAAGGAGCGGACCAGGGATTTCCACGCATGGACCAAGGATGGCGAGGATCACAATCTCTGTCCTCGGTGTGTCGGCATGCGCGAGTATCTGAAAGAGACTTTCGCCCAGGTGGCCAAACGCTACGCGATGGATGGCATGTGGCTCGACGCCGCCGACGGTGTGCCCCCCGAGTGCACCGCCAGGCACCAGCATCTCGAGCAGCCCATGGGCGCCGCCTTCGTAGACTGCCTGACAGCCATTCACGATGGGCTCAGATCTGTCAACCCGCAGGCCGTCACTGAAGCCCGCGTCCTGCACGCCAACATCCACAGCAAGCGGGCGATGGACGTGGTCCAGCCCTCGGACGCCCCCGAGAGCTTCGAGGTGCTGCGCCTGGCGGGCATTCAGATGCGGCCTTGGGCGTACGATGTCGTGCTCAAGAACGACCCGATGTTCTGGAAAAAGGATGCGGATGCCGCCACGGTGGGCAAATTCCTGGCCACGATGGTGTGCAATGGCGTGCCGGCCTTGTCGGTCGATTTTCTCACCGCCCCCGACTGGCAGTGCCGCCAGACCGCCGCGTGGCTGAAGTTCTATCAGGAGCACAAGCAGACGCTGCTTCGCGGGGAGTTTCGGCTTTTCGGAGCCGACGCCGGTGCGCCGGACATGATGCTGCTTGGCGAGCGTGAGGCGGTCGTCTACGTGCGCAATGCTGATACGCGCGACGTGGCGATGCCGCGGAGACTTGACCGCATCATACTGCTGAACTGCACGGATGCCGACGGCCTGAAGCTCACCCTTACGCCTGGCGATAAACCGAAGGTCGTCAGGATCTATGGCCCTGACTGGACACGGGTTGAGTCGGCCGCTGCTGGAGAAAACAGCAAGTCCCCCTCGGTATATCCTGTGCCGCAGGGAGGGGCGGCGATGATTAAAGTGACGTGGCCGGATTCCTGAGCTTCTGAAGAACGGGGCCGCCATCCTTGCTCATGATGTGGATGCATCGATCATCGCGAGAATGACGGTTTGGCTCCGAAACCGCCTCATCCGGTTCAAGGCCCGCGGGTGCGTGAGTCGGTGGCCACTTGCCGGTTCAAGAGCTCAGCGGGAAGATGGTGCTCGTGCGAATAAGGAGAAATCCTTTGATTCCATTGGTCCTGATCCTCCTGGTGAGCTTCCTGCCGCCTTTCTCTGCCGCCGCTGAAACGGGTTATAAAGCCACACCTGCCGAGCCCGTTCTTGAGGAGGATTCAGAGCTCGGGCCGGTCTGGTCAGGGCATCCGGTGGGCTTTTGTCTCCTCACGCATGAGGACCGGCAGTACGTCGCGTTTTATGACGATCAGCGCCGGATGACCGTGGCCGCCCGGAGGGTGCACGAAACCCCCTGGCAGTACACGCGCCTGCCGCAGACCCTCGGCTGGGACAGTCACAATTCCATTGCGATGGCCGTCGATAACGAAGGCTATCTGCACCTGGCCGGCAACATGCATTGTGTCCCGCTCATCTGTTTCCGCACGGAGCGACCCCATGACATCCAGACCTTCCAGCAGGTCAAGCAGATGGTGGGACGCGAAGAGCGCAGGGTCACGTATCCGAAATTCTTCCAAGGCCCCGGGGGCGAGCTGATCTTCACCTACCGTGATGGCGGAAGCGGTGCCGGGAATCAGATCCTGAATGTCTACGACGCCGGCAAGCGGGCTTGGCGAAGGCTCTTGGATGCTCCGCTTACCCATGGCCAAGGGGAGATGAACGCCTACTTCGATAACCTGCGGCGCGACCAGGGCGGTGTTTATCACCTGTGCTGGGTCTGGCGGGACACGCCGGACTGTGCGACCAATCACGACGTGTGCTACGCCCGCAGCCGTGACCTGGTGCACTGGGAAAGGAGCGATGGAGGCCCACTGAAGGTGCCGATCACACATAAGACGTGCGAGATCGTAGATCCCGTTCCGGTGCATGGCGGCCTGATCAACGGAAACGCCCGCTTGGGCTTTGATGGCCAGCGGCGGCCGGTGATCAGCTACCACAAGTATGACGAGAATGGGCATACCCAGGTGTACAACGCTCGGCTTGAGGAGGGCGGCTGGAAGGTTCGCAAAGTCAGTGACTGGGATTATCGTTGGGAGTTCAGCGGGGGAGGCTCCATCTCCTTCGAGATTGCCGTGAGCCCGATTGAGGCGGATGCAGAAGGTCGGCTGACCCAGGCGTTCCATCATCCCCGGGCCGGCTCCGGGCGCTGGCTCCTCGACGCGAAGACGCTTACGCCCGTGGAAACACTTCCCCCGATCCGGCGGGCGCCGCTTGCCCTGGGCAAGGTCGTGTCAAGTATTCCAGGTATGCAGGTGCGCTGGGCGGAGGATTCAGGCTCATCGAGACAACTGGGGACTTATTACCTGTTGCGATGGGAGACCCTGTCAGCCAATCGCGATCGGCCGCGTGAAGGAACTCCTCCAGCGCCATCGATGCTTCGAGCCCTCAAGTTCCGGCGATCGAGTGAGTGAATAATCACAGCAGGGCTTCCAAAGGAGACGGCCGCAGTTACTCGCGATCAGGGAGGCGTCGGTATGTGCAGGACGTTCGGTGTCATCTCGCTCGATACTAGATCTGCGATGACCCTGTTGCTCGTGGCCGGGATGGCCTTCGCGTCCGAACCGAAACCCGCTACACGAAGTGTCCAGTTCGCCATCAATGATGCCCAAGGCCAGCCTGTGCCCTGCCGGATTCATCTTGTTGGTCAATCCGGCAAACCGATCCGAGCTCCCGGCCAGCCGTTCTGGCACGACCACTTTGTCTGTTCCGGGCGTGTCGTCATCCCGGTTGGGCCGGGCCAGTATCGCTACGAAATCGAGCGCGGGCCCGAGTACCGCCGCCTCGAAGGCACCGTTGATGTTGCCGGCTCGCGGGATGAGGTCGTCACGCTCGAGCTGAGGCGGCTGGCCGACTTGGCCAGCGAGGGCTGGTACAGCGGCGACCTGCATATCCACCGACCGGTCGAGGACATGCCGCTGCTGATGCGGGCCGAAGACCTGCACGTCGCTCCGGTCATCACCTGGTGGAATCAAACCAACCCGTGGAAGGAGCGGAACCCGCCGGCGCGCCTGCTCGAATCGGTAGACGGTAACCGATTCTACCATGTCATGGCCGGCGAGGATGAACGTGGCGGTGGAGCCCTGCTGTTCTTCCATCTCGAGCGACCGCTGGAAATCACCAGGGCTTCACGCGAGTATCCCTCGGCGATGAAGTTCGTGAACCAGGCTCGCCGGCGCGACCCCCGCGTCTGGGTCGATATCGAGAAGCCGTTCTGGTGGGACGTGCCCATCTGGCTGGCCAGCGGCCAGGCCGACTCCATTGGCATCGCCAACAACCACATGTGCCGCAGCCAGATGCTGGTCAACGAGGCCTGGGGCCGGCCGCGGGACGCGAAGCGTTTGCCCGACCCGCTGGGCAACGGCTATTGGTCGCAGGAGATCTATTACCATATTCTCAACTGCGGCATCCACATTCCGCCGTCGGCCGGCAGCGCCTCGGGCGTATTGCCCAACCCGGTGGGCTACGATCGCGTGTACGTTCATGTTGACGGACCGATGGACTATGCCCAATGGTGGGAGGGGTTGAAGGCTGGCCGGTTGTTTGTGACCAATGGGCCGTTGTTGCTCTGCAAGGCCAACGGTGAGTTCCCGGGCCACGTCTTCAAAGGAGAGGCTGGCCATGCGCTGGATCTGAAACTCGAACTGAAGCTGATCACGAGCGATCGCGTCCCGCGCATCGAGATCATCAAGGATGGTCTCGTCGACAGCACCATGGATATGCCTGATTCCTCATCGCATGAAGCGTCGGCTCGCGTTCGCTTCACCGAAAGCGGCTGGTTCCTGGTGCGGGCCATCGCGGAGAACCCGAAGACGTTTCGCTTCGCTTCGACCGCACCCTTCTACGTGGAACTGGGCCAGCACAAACGGCGAATCAGCCGCGGATCCGTGCAGTTCTTCCTGGACTGGCTGAATGAACGAGAGCATCAGTTGCGATCTGCCCTGACCGATGCTGTCCAGCTCCGCGAGGTCCTGGCCTTCCACGAGGAAGCGATGCGCTATTGGCGCGACCTGGCCTCCCAGGCTAATGCGGACTGACGCCCTGAAAAACTGGAGTGCCGGGGAGATGGACAAGTCATCGGCGACTGCCGGGCTCGGTGAGACCTTCAGCATCGCCTGTAGCTTCAACGTCGGGCTCACCGGATCTTCTGATCCGGCAGCTCGGTGCGGATCCCTTCGTCGATCGGCATCCTGTCGTTATCAGGCGTGAGGCCGCTGGCCTTCATGAGCCGGGCCAGTTCGTCTTTCAGGCTGGCGACAAGCTGGGCGCGGCCGGGGTCGTTGATCAGGTTGGACCGCTCTTCGGGATCGTGCTGAAGGTCGTAGAGTTCGGCCAGATGCCGCGCTCGCCCTCGAGCAGGCCGTTGTCGCCCATGAACACAATCACGGTGTTGTCCAGTTGCCGGGTTTCCCCGAGGTACTTGAGCAGCCACCCAACGCTGTCGTTGACACTGAGGATGGTGCCCCAGTAGCCGTGCACCATCTTCTCGAAGTCCGCCACCGCTTCCGGCCTGTCGTCGGGGAACTTCTGGCGCCACTCGAAGAGCGGTCCGTAAATACCGTGCCATGTGTAGAGCCGCTGCCGGATCCAGTCGGGTTTATCTTCCAGGTGGAAGGCCGTATCCGGGTACGGCACGCGCACAGTGTCAAACACGTGCGCGTACTTTTCCTCCGGCGTGTAAAAGCTGTGCGGGGCCTTGTGGCCGACGCACAGGGCCCACGGCTTGCCCGCATGATCGCGCCGCAGCCAGTCGATGGCCAGGTCGTTCACCACCGTCGTGTAATAGCCCTTGATGGGCCTGGAGCCGGCGCCGTTGAGGTTCCACTCCGTATCGAGGTACTTGCCCTGCCCCTTGTGGGTCGCGAAGTAATCGAATCCCGGCCGGGGGGCGTCGTTGTCCTCGCCCATGTGCCATTTGCCGATGTAGGCGGTCTGGTACCCGGATTCGCGCAGGCGCATGGGCCAGTGCGTCAAAGTCGCGGGTAGCTCGGTGAAGTTGTCCCGCACGCCGTGGCTGTGCGCGTAGAGACCGGTAAGGATCGACGCCCGGCTCGGCGAGCAGAGCGAAGTGGTGCAGAACATGTTGGCGAACCGCACGCCCTCGGTCGCGAGCCGATCGATGTGGGGTGTCTTGAGGGCCGGATGCCCCGCGCAGCTCATCGCATTCCACCGCAGGTCGTCGCAGAGAATAAAGAGGACGTTGGGCCGCGCGGGCTGCGGCTGGTCGGCGGCGTGCGCCGCCCAGGGGGCCAGCATCAGACTGATGGCCAGACCCAGAACTGTCGTTTTCATCGGTATGACTCCTGTGCCCATTCACGATCGAGGGCATCCCCCGGCATGATGACCTGTCTCAGGGACGAACACTCCGCGCTTCGCGGCACCATGCCTCCTGTCGGAGCAGGTTCCGGCCAAGGTGCCAGTGCCGACCGAAGGCCTCGACAGCGATCTCGACCTCGGGGGAACCAAGCGCGAATCCCGGAGCAAGAACCGCCGAAACCTCCGATGTTTGGGTTCCGCGATAAGGCACGAGGGCGGTAAGGAACCGCGCCGGCGCGCCCGAAGCGTGCCGGTAGCGAAAGGCCTTCCGCGGCTTTCGCTGGCCGTATTCCCAGGCGAACCAGCCCTCTTCCTCCTCCATCGTGACCGGCGCATCCGGGCCGGTCCATACGAGCACATTGGCATCGTCGAAGCCGGTCCTGGCCAGCTTGCGTTTCTCATCGAGTGCGGCATCACCGGCGGCCAGCTGGAAATGCAGGTCGAGGCGGCCTGCGGCGGCGCCGATAGCCTCATCAAGGATCACGAACAACTTGTGGTCTACGAACCACACGCTCCGGCGGTGCAGGAGGTCCGAATAGGCTTCGTTTTCGAATACAACCGCATCACAGGTGGGCGATGTGGACCAGAGTTTCAGGGCTCCCTTGATCCTGGAGTCCTTGTCATCCAGCGTCAGTGTCTGATGCACGCGGGTCCGGCGATGCCAGGCTCTGGCCGCGGCATCGTGGCCGTAGGTGTAAAAACCCGTGTCGGTCATAAGCCATCGGCCGTAGGCCCACAGCTCAAACGTGCCGTTGTCCGGCTGGTCATGGCCAGAGATGCCGGGGGGCGGGCAGTGCATCGCGAGGTAGATCTGATCCGGCTCCCAGCCGGAGCGCATCACGCAGAGGCCCGCGTCCCGGAAGGCCGCGCTGGCCTCTGTGGGCAGTTGCTCCTGATCCAGGCGGGCCAAGGCGCCATACTTCGGATCGCCCAGCAGGGTGCTGGCCTGGAGCAGAACGGAATAGAGCGGCCATCTGGAACGGTCCTGCGTTGTGACCAGCGGCCGGGCGGCGTCCCCGAACATGGGGAAGCCCAGGTCCGGGGTGGCAATACCGAAGATGTAGTCGTACATCGCACGCACGCGACGACGATAATCGTCGGGAACGCGAACTCCTGCGGATTCGGCCTGGTTCATGATGTCCACCGCGTCGTTCAGCACCGCCAGGTGATAGCCGCCGCACCATTCGCGCTGGACGCCGTCCGCGGTCACCTGTTCGAGCAGGTTCTCTCGTGCCCGCTCGAGACCCAGCTCGATCCAACCCCGACTCTCTTTGAACTCGGGGAAAGTGGTGGCAACGTTCACGAACCCGCGCTGCTCGAAGATGGCCTTGTTGTGCACCATGCCCATGGGAATCGTCCAGGTCTTGACCTGATGGTCGTACAGGCTGGCCAGCAGCACGCCCAGGAACTCAGGCGTGAAGGCATCGGAATGCACGAGTACCTTGAAGGTATTGCACATCCGACCTGCCCGAATCCCGGTCTGCAGATCGAGCCAGGCGAAGCCGCGCCAACTCTTGTAGACCGGGTGCGTCGCGGTCCAGTTCTCCAGCGGGTACTTGCGAATCCAATCCGTGGTGAGTTCGACGAAGGCCCGCGCGTACTTGTCGTCACGGGTGGCCGCGTAGGCCCTGGCCAGCGGGTCCGCCCAGTGGAAGCGATAAACCGCCGCAACCCATTCGATGTCGCCGCGCGGATCCGCTTTCCAGTCCACGTCCTTCCCGTAGTCCGCCGGTTCATACGGTCCCCACTGGAACACGTGGTTGATGACCTGATCGGCGGTCTGGAATTCGCTTCCGGTTGCTTGCGCGGGCAGGCCGGCGAGGGGGTACCGCTTGCGATAGTACTCGCGCAGGGCGGACAGCGCTGCGGTTCGATTTCCGCGCTCGGCCGCCGCCTTCGCAGCTTCGAGTCCTGCGGCAGTCAGGTCCAGCTTGGAGAGGATGTCTTCCGGACTGAGCGACTTGAGCTTGACGTCCCACCGTTGGGTGTAGGGCACCATTTCGGCTGCCGACACCTGCAAGACGAAGGTCGGGATGCAGAACACGGCAGTGCAGAGCCAGATCCACCGGAAACCCATCATGCCTTTGTCTCCAGTCATTAATCCTCAAGACGGTATCACGCCTGGGATTCTGGCGAAAGCCCCGGCTTGTCGGGTAGTGTGGCCCCGTTCACCCAGCCCCTCTCGGCGGGTATGATCCACCCACCAGGTTCTCCAGAGGAGGATTTCAGATGCGCGAGCCTCTCCCCGGCAGGAAAGAGAATAGAGCCAGCCATCAGGAACCACGGGGGATTTGGCCGGTGATTCCCCTCCTCGACCGGCGCGAGATGATCCGGGCATGTGGCCTGGGGCTGCTGGGATTAGGCTTACCGTGTTGTTGGGCCGAGCGGCTGTGTGCGGCCGAGCCGGCGGCCGGCGCCCTGACCCCTCTTAATCGTTTCCCGCGGATGGTCCAGGAGTACTTCGTCCGTCGCGTGCGGGAAGCCCAGGATGCCGGGGACCGGCTGCGGTCACAAGTCAAGACAAAGCAGGACGCCGAGCGCTACGTGGCCACGGTCCGCGAACGGATTCGCGCCTGCTTCGGGCCATTTCCCGAAAAAACTCCGCTGAACCCGCGCGTGACCGGGGTGGTCGAGCGAGATGCCTACCGGATCGAGAAGGTGATCTTCGAGAGCCGGCCGGGTTTTCTGGTGACGGCCAATCTCTACGTCCCCAAGGGCGACCAGTCCCCGCGACCTGGCGTGGTCGGCACGTGCGGCCATTCAGACAACGGAAAGGCATCCGGACCTTACCAGTCTTTTGCCCAGGGGCTCACCCGGCTGGGGTACGTGGTCCTCATTTACGATCCAATCGGTCAAGGCGAGCGGCTCCAGTATCCCAACGAGAAGCTCCAGTCGCGCATCGGCGTGGGCGTCAATGAGCATCTGTACTGCGGCAATCAGCAGTTCCTCGTGGGCGAGTTCCTCGGTTCCTGGCGGGCCTGGGACGGAATCCGGGCCCTGGATTACCTGTTGACTCGGCCGGAGGTCGATTCGAAACACGTGGGCGTGACCGGCAACTCCGGCGGCGGCACCATGACCACCTGGCTGTGCGGCGTGGAGGATCGTTGGACCATGGCCGCCCCTTCGTGCTTCGTGACCACCTTCCGCTGCAACCTGGAGAACGAGCTGCCCGCGGATACCGAGCAGTGCCCGCCGCGGGCGCTGGCCCTGGGCCTGGACCACAGCGATTTCCTCGCCGCAATGGCACCTAGGCCGGTCATCATCATGAGCCAGGAGAAGGACTACTTCGATTGCCGTGGGACGATCGAGACGTACGAGCGCCTCCGGCGGCTCTACGCACTGCTGGGAGCGGAAGACAACATCGCTCTGTTCATCGGGCCGAATCCGCACGGTTACTCCCGCGAGAACCGTGAGGCCATGTACCGCTGGTTCAACCGCGCGACGCACGGTTCGGACCACGCGACCGAGCCGGAGCTGGTCATCGAGGAAGACAGAACGCTCCAGTGTACGCCGCGCGGTCAGGTGGCCGAGCTTGGCTCACGGCCGGTCTATTCCTACACGCGGGACACGTCCAGGGAGTTGGCACAGCGGCGGCAGGCGACCGAGGGCGATGCTCTTCTGCAGGCGATGAGGTCCGTTCTGAAGCTCCCTGAGCGCAATACCGTCGCCGGCGACCGCATCTTGCGCCCCATGCCGGGACGCCGGTATCGCAAGAGGCACTGCACGACCTACGCCGTTCAAAGCGAGCCCGGTGTCCACGCGCTGGTACACATGCTCTCGGACGAGCCGCATTACTCCCGACCACCGCAGGACCGCAGACGGGCCGTACTGTATGTGGCGCACCAGTCCAGTGATACCGAGCTTCGGGACGAGCCGCTGATCGCCGAGCTGATCGCCCAGGAGCCCGCGGTGACGTTCTACGCCTGCGACGTGCGGGGTATCGGCGAATCGCGGCCCGACACCTGCGGAAAGGACATGTTCCTCAACCCGTATGGCAGCGATTACTTCTATGCGATCCACTCGATCATGCTGGACTACCCCTACGTCGGCCAGAAGACCCACGATGTCCTTTGCGTGCTGGACTGGCTCAAGTCCAACGGCTGCGGCGAGGTCCATTTGGCGGCCAGGGGCTGGGGCACACTGCCGGCCACCTTCGCGGCGCTGCTCTCGCCGCTGGTTGTCCGCGTGACGCTCAAGAACGCGCTCACCTCTTACGCAGAGATCGCCGAATCGGAGGATTACCGCTGGCTGCTCTCGTCTTTCGTGCCGGGCATCTTAAAGCACTTTGATCTGCCCGACTGCTACCGAATGCTTGCGACCAAGGGTTTGCGCCAGGTTGAACCCTGGGGACCCAGTCAGTTTTCAGTGGAGAGACCATGATGTACCTTCGCTTATTCGTCCTGATGCTTCTGCTCGTTGTGCCCGTTATAGCTAACGGCACGACCTTTTATTGCGACCCCGCCAAAGGCAGTCCCCAGGGAAACGGCACGGCGGAGCGGCCGTGGCGAACCATCGAAGAGGTCCTCTCGGCCCGACTCGTGCAGTTGTGCGCGAAGGATGGAAAATCGGTCAACCCCGACGCGCCCGTCAAACCCGGGGACACCATTCTCCTGCGCTCCGGCTGGCATGGCGTCATTCGTATTCCGGGTGGCTTCAATGATCGGCCTATCACCATCGCCGCCCAGCGGGGCCACAAGCCCCAGGTCGGCTGGATCGAGATCGGAGAAGGACGCAAATGGCTCTTGAAGGGGCTTACCGTCTCGCCTTCACTCGCCCCGACCGCCTTAGCCCGTCCGCCGCATGACCTGGTCATGCTCGGCGAACGCGGCGGAGAGGACAGCTCTAAACTGATCGTCGAGGACTGCTTCATTTACTCGGTGCTGGATACCAGCGCCTGGACGGCGAAGGACTGGGTCGAGAAGCCTGCCAGCGGGATCTGGCTCGGCCGGCACGGAAAAGGGCACGTCGCGCGCAACAACTACGTCCTCAACACGCGCTTCGGCATCAATCTCTGCGCGCCGGAGTGCCTGTGCGAGGGCAATGTGGTGGCCAACTTCTCCGCCGACGGCATCCGCGCCACCCGCGACGGCCAGACCATCCAGTACAACGTCATCAAGAACAACTTTGTGTCCGCCCGAGACGGCGACGCAAATCACGATGACGGGATCCAGGTCTTCCTGTTCAACGTCGGGACGGGCACACTGCGCGATATCACCCTCCGCGGCAACATCATCCTGGCCCGGGAACAGGACGGCCTGCCTTTCCCCAACCCCCTCCAGGGGATCGGCTGCTTTGACGGGCCGCTGATCAACTTCACCGTCGAGAAGAACCTGGTCTGCGTCAACCATTACCACGGAATCTCGTTGTACGATGCCCAAGGCTGTGTCATCCGCGACAATACCTGCTTCAGCCGCTGGAAGGACAGGGCGCGGCCCTGGGTGATGCTGGGGCAGAAGAAGAACCAAGCGAAGGGCAACACGGTGCGGGACAACCTCGCGCACAGCTTCAACTTCAAGGCCGACGCCGAGGTGAAAGCAGAGGACAACCGGGAAGTGACCGAACCGGCGTTCAACCGGAAACTGGCCGAACTGGCGGCGATCATCGACGTGAAGTTCGGGAAGCTGCACCCAGCGACTGGCCGGCCGAGGCTGGAATTGGGCCTTCCGACCACTTCAGTCCATTGAGCTGAGCTTCCACTCGTGCAAACACGAAGCACGATCCCGCGTTTTTATGCCAACCAGGAGAACAGCATGCAGCACAGAAATGCGCTCAAGTGCATCGGCGCCACACTACTGAGTCTCTACGGCGCGGACGTCTTGGCGGCCGAGGCCAGCGGCAAGCGCCCGAACATTCTTTTCTGCATCGCCGACGACGCGTCTTGGATGAGCATGAGTGCGTATGGCTGCACGTACGTCCGGACGCCGAGCTTCGATCGCCTCGCGCGCGAAGGCATTCTGTTCCGCAACTGCTTTACCACCAATCCCAAGTGCTCGCCCTCGCGGGCGACGCTGCTGCTCGAGGAACTGGGTGAACTCGACAACACGCTGATCGTCGCCACCGCCGACAACGGCATGCCCTTTCCGCGCGTGAAAGGCCAGGTTTATGACGATGATTTTCATCTTCCGCTGGCCATCCGCTGGGGTCGCGCCAGCAAGGGCGGCCGGGTGGTAGGTGATTTCATCAGTTTCAGCGACATGGCCCCGACGTTCCTGGAAGCGGCCGGGCTTTCGCCGCTGGCGGAAATGACCGGGCGGAGCTTTCTGCAGGTGTTGATTGCGAGCGGGTCCGGCCAGATTGACCCCCGGCGCGATCGAATCATCGTCGGCAAGGAGCGTCACGACATCGGCCGCCCGGGCGACGTGGGCTATCCCGTCCGGGCCATCCGCACCAGACAGTACCTCTACGTGCGCAACTTTAAGCCCGACCGATGGCCGGCCGGCAACCCGGAAACCGGCTATACCAACGTCGACGACTCGCCGACGAAGCGCCTGCTGCTGGAGCAGCACGACACCGGCAACGACCGGTACTACAAGCTGTCGACGGGCAAGCGGCCGGCCGAGGAGCTTTACGACCTAGCCAAAGACCCGCACTGCATGGAGAACCTCGCCGGCGATGCGAAACTGGCTCAGATCAAGACCCAACTCTGGGAAGAGATGCGCGCCGTGCTGGTCGCGCAGAAAGACCCCCGCATCCTCGGCAACGGCGCGATCTTCGACTCGTACCAGTACGTGGGCCCGAAGGGGCATTCCTGGGATGCGGTGATGGGAAAGAAACAGCCATAGAAGGAGAAGCTATGAGCCATCTGCCGGGACCATTTGCGTCTTTATGCGGCGTAGCGTTGGGAGTCGTCTTTCTCTTCGGCCACAACCTGCTGGCCGCGGAGCCTCCCGCGGCCAAGCCCAACATCATCCTGATCCTGGCCGACGATCTGGGGCACGAGTGCATCGGCGCCAACGGCAGCACCTCGTACAAGACGCCCGTGCTGGACCGCCTCGCGGCCGGAGGCATGCGCTTCGAGCACTGTTACGTTCAGCCGTTGTGCACCCCAACCCGGGTGCAGCTCATGACCGGCATCTACAACGTCCGCAACTACATCAACTTCGGCAACATCGATCCGGCCGTAGCCACTTTCGCTCATCTGCTCAAGCGGGCTGGGTACGCCACGTGCATCACCGGCAAATGGCAAATGGGCCAAGATGTGGAGCTGCCCAGGAAGCTGGGTTTCGATGAGTACTGCCTCTGGCAGCATACCCGCCGTCCGCCGCGCTACGCCAACCCCGGCCTTGAGATCAACGGCGTGGAGAAGAACTACACCAACGGCGAGTACGGCCCGGACCTGATCAATGCCTACGCGCGCGACTTCGTCATCCGTCACAAGGACAGGCCGTTCTTCCTCTATTACCCCATGATGCTGACCCACGCTCCTTACCAGCCGACGCCTGATAGCAGGGACTGGGATCCGAAAGCGCGGGACGAGACGGTCAACCGCAAGCCCGAGCACTTCGCCGACATGGTCTCGTACATGGACAAGCTGATTGGCAAGCTCGTCGCGACACTGGAGGAGCAGGGTCTGCGCGACAAGACGCTGGTGCTGTTCCTGGGGGACAGCGGCACCGGGAAAAGGACTAGCTCGCTGATGGGTCAGCGCGTGGTCATGGGCGGCAAGGGCAGCACCACCGCGGCCGGTATGCACGTGCCGCTGATCGCCAGTTGGCCGGGCCGGATTCCGCCGAGCCGCGTCTGCGTCGACCTGGTGGACAGCACCGACTTCCTGCCAACAATCTGTGAGGCCGCGGGCGTGCTGGTGCAGACGGAGTTGAGAATCGACGGGCGTAGTCTCCTGCCGCAGCTCCGCGGCCAAACGGGCCAACCGCGCCAGTGGATTTACTCATGGTACAGCCAGGACGGCGCGACAGCCGGTGCGCACGAATGTGCATTCAGCCAGCAGTACAAGCTGTATCGCACCGGAGAGTTGTACGATCTGGCCAAGGACCCGGACGAGAAACGACCTCTGCCGGAGAGCGAGTGGAATGCCGACGCTGCCGCCGCAGCAAATTCGCTCCAAGCCGTCCTCCATCAGTACCAGAACGCCCGGCCGGAACACCTCAAAACCCCGGCCAGGAAGAACATGAAACGGCGCGCGGCCGCCCCGTAGGAGGCCGCCACGCTCCCCACCACCAGTGTGTGGACCCTCGGACTGATGTTGTTGATTGACTCGGCCGTTGACCAGCACCAAGCGGCCGCGGCCGCTTCGGACAGGCTCCAACGTGGTCATCGTGTTCACAGGGTGATCGGCACTCCGGCTCGCGCATCGCCACCGGGATCCGTGGCGTTCAGGGCTCCAGAGGCGCCAACTGCGTCTGGCCGTGAGCCCGTATCGTGGCGCAGAGATTCTGGAGGAAGTACAAGTCACCCAACGCCACCGGGCACTGGAGATAAAGCTGAAGCCTCTCGGCCGGCTCGCCCAGCACCAGCGCCTTGGCTTGGAACAGGTCCCAGTTCTGGCTGTAGGGCGCCGGGCAGGATTCGCCGCGTGTTTCCACCGAGCGGGGCACGAACCAGTACGGGTCGAGCAGTTCCTGAGCCCGCACATAGCCGCGCACGTCCTCCAGCGCGTAATCGTGCAGGAACCGCCCCACCTCAGGCACGAGGTTCAGGAAGGAGATTCGCGCATACTTCTTGTTCGGCACGACCTCGGTCAGGGCCACGAACTGGTCATTGAGACTGAGAACTCCTTTCTCCCATTTGTTCACCTCGCGCATGAACGGGAAGACTCCCTGCTCCCACTCATAGGGAAGGGCGCTGAGCCGGCTGAAACTATCGCCCCTGACCGACAGGTCCCTCACGGGGACGAACGCGCCTGACTCCTGCAAGACCTGCTGGAACTTGGCCAGCGTGAAGCGGTATACGAGCTGCTTGACGGCCAGATACGCCGCCAGGTCGCGGTCCTCGGCCTGGCCGAATCGGCCCGCCAGACGGTAATAGCCGATGAGCCCGGCCAGGACGGTGTTGCAGGTGTGAATCCCGCACCTCTGGCCGAAGGGGGTGGGGTAGATCGGCATGACAGTGGTCACGCCCATGACGGACCAGTCATAGTTCCTCAGGTGCTGACGGAAAAGGCTGGTCATATCGCCGAAGCCCTGCCGCACCAGCTCCCAGTCGCCAGTGGCCTGGCCGTAGCTCCACATGGCGTACAGGCTGTCGAAGGAGGGCGGCCCCTTGGGGTCTTTCGTGACCGAGACCGTTGGCCGGCCCACCGTGCCGTTCAGTTCCTCGGGAGGCAGGTCGTACAGCTCGCGCGGGTGGCCCTGCCCGTAGCCGATGTGGCCGATGCGCCAGGGCGGGTAGGCCACGATCTCCCGCGCCAGATAATCTCGCACGCCCGCGCGCATCTGGGAATCGAGCAATGGGCTGGCCTGACTGAGCGTGCTCACCAGTTCGCCGGGATTGGCCCAGAAATCCCAGGCGCCCGCGCCCCCGCTGTCCAGCAGCCCACCGGAGAAACATCCGGCCCGCAGGTGCCCGGCCTGCAGCATCTTCTGGATTTCGACGGCCAGCGTCTGGCGCAGTGGAGCGGCTTTGGGGTTCAGCTCTCCCACCTGCATCCCCTCGCGCAGGTACTTCAGCAAGCCGGGTGCCTCCCAGGTGTACTGATCAACGTCGGCAATGCCAGCAAAGGGGCCGGCGTATTCGATGTGGTTCAAGTCTACTACCGGGCCCGAAAAACTCAGCGGCAACCGGTAGCGCCACGCCGCCGCCAGGACCGGCGGCAGCGGGGCTATCTTCCGTCCCGGCGTCTTCCAGTCATCCTCCGTGCTCAGGAAAGTCACTTCCTCGCGAACGATGACCCGGTCGGCGGCATGATCAATCCGGTAGCTTTCCTTGACATCGGTAGGATAGTGCCGCAACAGCCGTGCCCATTGTCGGGCACGCTGCACCATCGGCTCGGGCAGGCCGGCCGCCCACTCCTCGCTCTGGCTGGCCCGCACGTTGGCGAAGCCCGCCAATGCCATCAGGGCCACGTAGCCGCTGTCGCCAGCGAACCGCAGATTCACCCCCTGGCGATCCTCCAGTTGTACCCGCGTGGGCCGTCGCTGAAGCACCAGCAGCAGCGGGCAGTCCTGGTCTTGCAACCGCGCAGGAGATGATTGACCAAACCAGACCACGAGCCACGGCTCGGAGAGCTCGGCCCCGTCAATCGCGGCCGGAGCCTTGAGCACCTTCACGCCCGCAGCCGTGGGAACAGCCACATAGCGCACGTACGCATCTGCGGGTCCGGCACGTTTCCCTGCTGCGGGCTGAGGAGCGAACTTGGCAACGCTGGAGGGTTTATCGCCCGCAGCCCCTTTCTTGGTCGGGGCCTGCGGACTGGAAGCTGACTTGGGGCTCGGGGCCATCTCGGCCACGTTCAGCAGGTGAAGGTCTCCTCCGTTGGCGCGCAGCAGGATCGCCGGGGACATTCGACTGACCAGCAGGTCCATGGTTTGCCCATCGGGCAGCGTATAACGGGTCGTTTGCCCGACCCAGTTACTCGCAACCGGCGTCACCGATGCCGGCTGGGCGGGTCCGGCCATCATGCGTCCCAAGGCGGTGCGGTCCGGGTCACCGCCGCGGAAATTAGCCACGAAAGGCGTCAGATAGCGGCCCAGCTCGGGCCAACCGCCAGCGGGAACGTGAACCGAGAAGCCTAGCCCGCCCAGGCTGGACGATTTGCCTTCGCCTTGGACCTGCCGGTCCAGCCCCGGACGAAATCCCTGCCCATACGCACCAACGGCCGCGCACATCCCCAGACCGATGGTTGCGATGATGGCAAGCGTCTTCATTTGGCTCTCCTTTGTCCCTGGGACATCCATGCCCTTCACACCCCGCCTATTCTCTCGTCATCGCACCCTTCAAACCGTCACTGCTGCACCTATCAAACCGTGGTGACTGCACGCATCGAGCGGTCGCATCCGTACCCATCGAACACCGGCATGCCCCGGTATCCGTACTCTCTGAACCGGCCGCCTGCAAGCTACCATCAAGCGGCCATCATCCCGCTGTTCCTGCTATCGAACCATCAAGCTACCGTTGACGATCCGAGGGCGTGTCCCCGGAAAACGGGTCACGCCTGAAGGATAAAACCCCGTCGCTTGTCCCCCCTGCATCGCGGCGATAGCATGTTCTCTCGTCGCTCATTTTTGTTCATGGGAGTCAAGTCATGGCCTATACAATCAGCAAGGTCGATGTCTGGGCGGGCAGTATGAAAGACCAACCCGGTGGTCTGGCCTGCAAACTCGAAACGCTCTCCGCAGCAGGCGCGAACCTGGAGTTCGTCGTTGCCCGGCGTTGCCCAGACAAGCCTAGCACCGGCGTGGTCTTCCTTGCTCCGTTGCAGGGTGCTTCCCAAACTCGTGCAGCCAAGAAGGCCGGGCTCGCCAAAGCTGCAAGCCTGTGTTCAATCCGCCTCGAGGGACCCGACAAGCTCGGTCTCGGCACCGAGATCACCCGCTTACTTGCCGAGGCCAAGGTCAACCTGCGAGGTCTCTCCGCAGCAGCGCTCGGCCGACGGTCGGTCGTGTACTTCGCCTTTGACAGCGCCGCAGATGCCGCCAAAGCCGTTCGGGTGCTGAAGAAAGCCCTGGCCGGCAAGTAGCCGCCATCCTCGACCAGTCCCAGCTATCGATTCGTCAGACTGCGGACAACGATCCGAGGGCGTGTCCCCGGAAAACGGGACACGCCTGAAGGGCTTCCCAACCCTGATCCGCCGCCCTGAACGCGCAGACAGGCAGAACTGCTATTGTTATGATCATCCTTGAACCGAGAGTCCCATGTTTGATTCC